>Ga0209755_10000839_pt1 | contig 52606 bp, 50 predicted proteins | sample TergutCo191P1_FD_187301 | JGI IMG/M metagenome (GOLD analysis project Ga0209755, IMG submission 187301) | Cornitermes sp. P1 segment gut microbial communities from Petit-Saut dam, French Guiana - Co191P1 (SPAdes) (version 2) | ecosystem: Host-associated > Arthropoda: Insects > Digestive system...
AACTTCATCTTGAGTTAAACCCTTGAAATTAATGGTATCAAGAATTTGATCCAGAACATCCTTTTCTTTCTCTTTCTTTTTTCGTGCCATGACCATGTTTTCTCCTCTGGTATTTCTACCATTTTAATGGTCATTTACACATTTTTAAGACAGGCTCTTTCTAAAGCCTTTTCCGAAACTAACCGAGTTTTGGAAAAGCCTCAATTAACTTGTTATTGTCTGCGTTAGCCGCTGTTTGATTTCCTCAACAGAGAGTCCCTGGTCGAGAAGGGAAAGGAAGTACTCTCTGTCTTTTGTCTGGGCTTCAGCAAGACCTTCAGCCTTACCTTCCTGTAGACCGTCTTCGAAAGCTTCTTCACGGATGACTTCCCTTTCTAGTTCCTGATTATATTTGTAAAACAGCATATTTATTACCTCCGTTCCGTGTTTCTCAAGGTACTCCTTGAGTATATCATGTTCCTGACAATATTTCACTGCTTCTCTTATCGCTTTTAGTAAATCATTATATTTGTCCATGAACTCCCGTACTTTCGAAACAAAGAGACAGTATTCTGAGAGCTTTCGGCAGCGATTAACTATTTCACAATTCCGACCTTCATTGATGTTCAGTACTTTTGCTTCAAGTTCCAATAAAGGATACGGCTTTTCAAGAAGTCCTAAATCCTTTGGATTTTCAAAAAGCTCAGATAGTTTTAAAGTCTCTTTATCAGGGTATGGAGCAATACCGTCATACAATACATAGAACTCAGGATAGGGGATGGAAACTTTCTTTCCTGAGTAGATGTTTTTTTCTTTAACCATTTGTTTGTATGTCTCTGCTGCGTACATCAAGAGCCGCAGAGTTATGTTTGGGTTTATGGTACTCTGGTGTTCGATTAGTACCACAAGTTTGGAACCGATCATAAAAGAGATGTCGTTGTAGATATCCTTAACAAGCGCGTCTTTAAGCGTGTTAATGGAAACCGGGATGTCCGCCGGCAGAGAAACATTCTCAAGAGCGCAGTAGAGCTCTTTTAATACGGCGGGGTCAGAAAACAGCGAAGTGAAAACGCTGTCTTTAAAATTACGATTTGATTTCATAAAAACTCCTGCTCTTATATGGCGTGAGAGTGCCATTTTGCTTTAGTGAAACTGAAAGAATTTTGAAAAAAGGTGAAAAAAAATGCAAAACGGCGAGAGGCCAGATAAATTTATTGTTTTTGATAAAGGCACAGGCCGAGGAACCTCACAAACCATTACGAACCCTCGCTTCGATACCAAACAGCAGGTTCGGTATTGTTAGAGTGGTTTGTGGTAAAAATTTCTTCCTCCTCTTTGTTAATCTGCAAAGATCAGTATTTCCTGTAAAAATTTGTCATTTTTTTAATTTCTTTTGTTTTCACTAAAGCAAAACAGCGATCTCATGCCATATATATGTGCGTGTAAAAAACACGTCTTGCCTGTCTTTTGACGGGCAGGGATAAAACTATGTATGAGGTAGACTTATGAATTCTAATGTAAACAGGAATTACAAAGACAGCGTGTTTTCTCTGCTTTTTAGTGACCCGGAAATCCTTCGGGAACTTTACTCAGCTATAGAAGGAATTGTTGTTCCAAAGGACGCAATCGTAAACATCAATACACTTTCAGAAGCTCTTTTCATGAAAAAGGTAAATGATTTATCGTTTACAATTGATGACAGGATAATTGTGCTTATCGAACATCAATCGACCCTAAGCCATAACATTCCGCTTAGGATATTGATGTATATTGCAAGAGTGTACGAAAAGATAATAGAAAACAAAGACATATATCAAAGGAAACTGGTGAAGATTCCGACACCTGAATTTATTGTCTTGTACAATGGAAAAGAGGAATGTCCCGAGTATCAGGAAATGCGTCTTTCATCTGCATTTATGGACATTACCGGTCTTAAATTAAAGGAAAGCAAAGAATTACCTTTGGAACTTGTAGTTCAGATATATAACATAAATCAGGGGCAAAATCAAAAAATCCTGGAAAGGAGCAATTACCTAAACGACTACAGTTTTTTTGTACATAAATTCAATGAATACCGTCAAAATTTGTCACTTGAAGAAGCAGCAAAAGCCGTGGTAAAATACTGTATAGAGCATAACGTATTGAAAGAGTTTCTGGAAAAACACGGCAGTGAGGTAAGTAATATGCTTTTTGATGACATAACGATAGAAGAACTGGCAGACATACGTTACAAGGAAGGTCACGAAATAGGTCATGAACTGGGTTTTAGCGAAGGCTCGGAAGGACGGGATAAATTTATCATTGAACTCATCGATCGGGGACTCTCTGCCAGCGAAATAAAACAACGGTTAACGCAAACGTTAACATAAAAAAAGCGCACCGCCTACGATGCGCTTTTTTTTAACTAAATATTTTTACTGTCTTGACCAGATTGGACCGTTAAGCACAAAGATACCTGCTCTTCTTTGCTGACTCACATAGAAAGCGCGAAGGTTAGGCGCGAAAGCTTCCAGATTAACGTCATGAACGTTTGCCGGGAAAACAACTCTCGCAAGAGTATCAGGGAACGGCGTTAAAATCATTGAATCCTGAATCGAAGTTCTAACTTCCGGATCCCATCTTGGCATTTCCTGATCCCACCTTGTGCTTCCAATGCGCGGAGTAGCGTTATTGGCAGGAGGAATGGGCGAAGCCAGCGATGCGGGGATTGTAACATCTGTAAGCGGGTTATTTAAAAACGCGCTTCCTTTAATCCACTCGACACCCTGAAGGAATATAATTGACTGTATCCTGTTATTCTGAAAAGCGTTAAAGCCGATACGTCTCATGGCGGGAGTAAATACAACAGCGCTTATGTTGTTATTCCTGAACGCGCTGTTGCCGACGAAATTTGTAGTTCTTCCAAATTGAACCCTTGTTAATCCGCAGCCGTAAAACGAGAACGCTTCGATTGTGGTTAACGTGTCCGGAATTGTTATATCTGTTAAATTGGGATTGTTTTCGAATGCGCCTCTGGACTGGCGAATTTGCGTACTTGCAAGATCACTTGCAGTTGTAAAATGTTCACGGTACCTTATTGCCCTAAGACCCGTTCCAAGAGTTACCCTTTCCAGTCTGTTATCTGCAAATGCGCCGGAAGCGATTTCTATTACTGTGTTTGGAAGAACAAGGCTGATAAGACCCTTGTTTCTGAAAGCATCTTCGCCTATGTGAGTGACGTTGGCGTTGTAAATTCTTTGCGGAATGACAACGTTACGAATACCAATATACAGGAACTGTTCCCGTCCGCCGATGTTTATGGCTATCGGCTCTTCTACGGCATTATATCCTGTTATCGTTATGCCGCCTGCCTGGTTTTGAGCCACTTCAAAATCGGCGTCTCTTAACGGGCGGTTATAAACACCCGCTTTTTCCTGTACATCACGCGCAATGGCGATAATACGGTTTACTTCAGTTACCTGAGCCTGATTTAAACCGCCGTAGTTAATAGCTCTTTCATAAGCGGCAATGGATTCAGCGTATCGTCCTGCCATAAAATGATCATTTGCGCCTGTTACCGCAATTGATGACTGTTCTGTACGTAAATTGGCTTCTCTTTCTGCAAGTTCGCGCGCTTCTCTTTCGTGGCGCTCCCGTTCTTCCCTTTCGGCACGGGCTACAGCCTCAGCCGCAGCTCTGACACGCGCTTCTTCAGCTTCGCCCTGTTCCCTGAGCATTCTTTGTGCATTTGCTCTTGCGGTTTCTATATTCCGCGTATTCAAGCCGGAAGGAGCCGCACGAAGAGCCAGGTTGAATTGCGTCACAGCGTCCTCAAGACGTCCCTGTTCAACAAGCGCCTGCGCCTGATTATAAATCTGCTGCGCTCTTCCTTCCTGCGCCTGTCTTAGAAGCGGCGGAGCGTCCCTGTTACGAGGTTCAAGTCTTAGCGCAGCTTCAAATGATGCGACAGCAGCTTCAAAATTTCCCGCGTTTAAATGCTCACGGCCCTGAGCTATATGAGTTCTGGCATTTTCTCTTTGAGCATAGAGAGTACCCAGAACCAAAAAGATCATAAAAACAACTAAGACGACTCGTTTAAACATGGTTTTTCTCCTTATGTTTAATTATAAAACAAATATACCTTAATTTTTATCGATTTTCACGATTTTGTAAAGAGTAAAACCAATTTATTTTAATTCATTCAGATCGTACGGTGTTTCCTGATAAACATAGTTAAGCCAGTTATCAAAGAACAGATTTGCGTGCGCTCTCCAGCGGACGACAGGCGCTTTTTGCGGATCATTTTCGCAGTAATAATTAATCGGGATATTAATTGGAAGTCCTCTGGCTATGTCTCTTTTGTATTCCCTGTCAAGGGAAAGAGGATCGTACTCCATGTGTCCCGATACATAAATTTCGCGGCCTTCACGGGCTGTTGCAATATATACTCCCACTTCAGGTGTTTCTGACTGAATCGTAAGCCGGCTGTCCTTTGCAATTTGCTCTCTGTCAGATGCTGTATGCCTCGATTGCGGTGCCAGAAACTCATCGTCAAAACCGCGGAAAAGCATATGATGCGGATCATTTACCGTATGGGGAAAAATGCCAAACAGTTTTTTGTCCAGGGGATGTTTTCGGATACCGTAACGGCGGTAAAGCCCTGCCTGCGCACCCCAGCAAATATGCAATGTAGAAAAAACGTTTTTATCGGAGTAATCAATGACCTTTGTAAGTTCATCCCAATAATCAACTTCCTCAAAAGGCAGGGTTTCTACAGGCGCGCCTGTAATAATAAGTCCGTCAAAACGCATTTTCATGGCTACAATTTCATCCGCGCTTATATAAAATTTCTCCAGGTGCCCCGGCGGCGCGTTTTTTGAAGTATGACTGCCCATTTTTAAAAATGTTATGTCAACCTGAAGAGGACTATTGCCTAAAAGACGCAAAAGCTGTATTTCTGTATCGATTGTCGTAGGCATTAGATTAATAATTCCGACCCTTAAAGGTCTAATATCCTGGGATTGCGCGCGATCTTCCGTTATTACAAAAACGCGTTCCAGAGACAAGGCGTTATAAGCCGGCAGTTCCCTGGGTATTTTTATGGGCATGAGTCATCTTACCTTATTTTCTCTTTGTTGGGAAAGAGGATATCTTCTCGCAAATAGTAAAAAAGTATGATTTTTCTTGACTAATGGAAGAAACGGCAATAGAATTTAAATGGCTTAATCAAACAGGAGCGATTAAAGACTCATGAAGACTATATTTGTTGTTGATGACAGTGATACAAACTTGTCAATGGCCGAGGCAGTGCTTGAAGACCAATATCGTGTGATGACTATGCCTTCGGCTGCCAAGTTGTTTACTTTGCTGGAGAAAGTAACTCCTGACCTTATCCTTCTGGACATTGAAATGCCCATTATGGACGGGTTTGAAACGTTAAAAAAATTAAAATTCGAAAGTTTATGGTCAGATATACCCGTAGTTTTCCTCACAGGACGCAATGACCCCGAGGTTGAAGCGCGCGGTATCGAAATGGGCGCTGTGGATTTTGTTACAAAGCCGTTTTCTGCTCCGGTTTTACTTAACAGGATACAGACGCACCTCAACATTGACGAAGTAATCCGTGAGCGGACATTGCAGCTTCACAGACTGCAAAACTCGATTGTTGCGGTTCTTGCAGACATGGTTGAAAACCGCGACAAGGGAACGGGCGGTCATATCGAGCGCACGTCAATTTACATTAAAATATTAATAGACGAAATGAAAGAAAGCGGAGTATACGCGGAAGAAATCCGCGGGTGGGATGTAGAAAAAATTATTTCGTCAGCGCGAATGCATGATTTGGGGAAAATCTCCATAAGCGATGTTATCGTTAACAAGCCGGGCAAACTTACCGAAGACGAATATGACGTAATGAAAAGCCATGCCGAAGAAGGCGAAAGAATTATTGACGAAATAATTGCAAGAACAGGCGAAGGAGACTTTTTACGTAACGCGAAACTTTTTGCAGGCACGCATCATGAAAGGTGGGACGGAAAAGGTTATCCGCGCGGCCTTAAAGGAACTGACATACCTCTTCAAGGAAGAATCATGGCCATTGCCGATGTATATGACGCTCTTGTTTCCGAGCGTCCGTATAAAAAAGCGTTTTCTGATGACGAAGCCGTTGATATTATTATGCATAATTCCGGTTCTCATTTTGATCCAAAAATTGTAGAAATATTTTTTAAGGCAAGGGATCGTATAAAAGCGGCAAAGGCAGGTCTCTAGTTGATACAAAAAATACTTGTGAAATTGTGGGATTTTATAACTCATGTTCAGGTTCTTCTTGTAGTAGCGGCATTTGGACTTATGGTTTTTTTCAGTTACAGTTTCATGAGCGGCATTGAACGAAGGCATTTATTAAAAGATGTTGATAGCGCGCTTACGACAGTTCAGACCTATATCGAAACAGATCTTATGGAACCCGAAACTACGTTAGGCGTAATTGCGGAAAATATCCGGAACATGATTTTGCAGGGAGCGCCTTTTGGAGCTGTGCAAAGTTATATTTCAAAAACAATGGATTATATATCTACAGACGAAAGATTGATGTCTTATACCGTGAATCTTTACGGCTATTTTAAGGTGTTTAACAATCAATTTCATTCCAGTCTTTTATGGATTCCTCCCGAAAATTTTGATTTTGAATCGCGTCCATGGTTTTCCGCGGCTCTTGAGGCTAACGGAAGAGTCGGGATAACAGAACCTTATATTGATTTGGCAACCGGGATAAATGCGCTTACGTTTTCCCGCGCGATTTTTGATGATGAAGGCAGCCTTATAGCTGTAATTTGCTTTGATATATCGCTGGATAGAATTTCGGAATTTGCGGTTAATATACACGTATCGGAAGACAGTTACGGTATACTTCTTGACAGAAATTTCAGGGTAATCGCTCATCCTAACCCGTTATTTATAAACAGGCATTTAAATCAAATGAATGACGGGTATGCAATACAGGATGAATTAATGGAAAAACAGGAAATATCTGAGCGTATCGCGGTAGATTACAGAGGACAGTCTTCTGTTTTGTTTGTAAGAAAGTTAAATAACGGCTGGTATCTTGCGATTCTTGCGTACACAAAGAGTTATTACAGAACAGTAACGGAAATAGGTTTAATTCTTATCCTGCTGGGAGCTATTATGTCCGCTGCGTTATGTGCAATGCTGCTTGGTCTTTTGCGCGGAAAAAGAAAAGCCGAAGAAAGAACGCAGATTATGCTGGATGCCATGCCCCTTTGCGCGAATTTCTGGGATCAGAATTTTAAAAATATTGAATGTAACAATGAAGCGGTAAAACTTTTCGGGCTTTCCAGTAAAAAGGAATATCTTGACAAATTCTATGATCTTTCTCCTGAATATCAGCCGGACGGAAAATTGTCAAATGTAAAAGCGCTTGAGCTTGTAAAGAAAACATTTGATGAAGGATACGAGCGTTTTGAATGGATGCATAGAAAGTTATCAGGCGAGGTTATCCCGTGCGAAGTTACCCTTGTGCGCGTAAAACACAGAAATTCATTTATGGTTTGCGGCTACACAAGGGATTTACGCGAGATTAAGGGCATAATGGCAAAAATGCGCGAAGCCGACGAATGCACGCAGGTTTTATTTGACGCAACGCCTCTTAGCTGCTTCATGATCGATAACAAAATCAGAATGGTTGAGTGCAATCAGGAAATCCTGCGTCTTTTTGATCTTAAAAACAAGCAGGAATATTTTGATCATATGCGTGATTTCTTCCCGCAATATCAGCCGTCTGGTATTGAAACAAAGGATCAGATTGATAAACATATTGACGAAGCGTTCGAAGAAGGATACTGCCGTTTTGAGCTGATGCATCAGAAGCTTGACGGCGAACAGGTACCCACAGAAGTAACTCTTGTGCGCGTAAAGTATAAAGGCGAATACGCGGTAGCAGGTTATGTAAGGGATTTAAGAGAAATTAAAACAATGATAGCTGAAATGCGCAGGGCGGAAATTGCCGAAGAAAGCAGCAAGGCAAAGAGCGACTTCCTTGCGAAGATGAGCCACGAAATCCGCACTCCAATGAACGCGATTTTGGGCATCACGGAAATTCAGCTTCAGGATAATTCAATTCCCCTTGTAACAAGGGAAGCTTTGGAAAGAATTTATAATTCAGGCGATCTTTTGCTTGGCATAATAAACGACATACTGGATCTGTCAAAAATCGAAGCCGGAAAACTTGAATTAATTAATGTTCAATATGATATCGCAAGTTTGATTCACGACACTGTAAAACTTAACATTATGCGCTATGAAAGTAAACCAATAGATTTTAAACTTTCGGTAAGCGAGAACGTGCCTTCAACGCTTTACGGCGACGAGCTTAGAATTAAACAAATCCTTAATAACATCCTTTCCAATGCGTTTAAGTATACGCAGGAAGGTCAAATCGAATTAATGCTCTCGGCTGAAATTTTAAGAGACAAGGATAGCATAAATCTGATTGTGCGCGTAAGCGATACAGGTCAGGGAATGACAGCAGAGCAGGTAAGGAAACTCGGCGATAAATTCTCAAGGTTTAACCTGGAAGCCAACAGAAAGACCGAAGGAACTGGTCTTGGAATGAATATTACGCGAAATTTAATTCAGCTCATGAGCGGCGAAATATTTATAGAAAGCACGCCCGGCATGGGTTCTGCGTTCATGGTACGTCTTCCGCAGGCTTGCACTAACGCTGAACCAATAGGCAAGGAGCTTGCCGAAAACCTCATGAAGCTTAATTTAAAGAATACTACAAAGATGAGGAATGCGCAGATAACGCAGGACTTTATGCCGTACGGACGCGTATTGGTTGTAGACGATGTAGAAACGAATCTTTATGTCGCGCGCGGTTTAATGGCGCCTTACGGAATTTCAATTGATACTGCAATCAGCGGATTTGAAGCTGTTGATAAAATCAGGGACGGTCAGACTTTCGACATAATATTCATGGATCACATGATGCCGAGGATGGACGGCATTGAAGCTACAAAACTTATAAGAAGCCTTGGCTATTCAGGGCCGGTTGTCGCGTTAACTGCAAACGCGCTTGCGGGGCAGGCGGAAATGTTCCTTAACAGCGGTTTTGATGATTTTATTTCAAAGCCGATAGATATCCGCCAGTTAAACGGCGTACTTAATAAACTTATACGCGACAAGCAAACGCCTGACGTAATCGAAGAAGCCCGCAGGCAGAAAAATAACCTTTATGCTTCAGGCGATCACAACATTGCAATCGACGCTCAGTTGGCGGAGTTCTTTGTGCGTGACGCGAAAAAAGCCGTTAGTCAGCTTCAGGCAATCTCCGATAACAATTGCCGCAGGGTGGATGATGTTTCCAACTTTATTATTAATGTTCATGCGTTAAAAAGCGCGCTTGCGAATGTCGGGGAAGGGGAAGTTTCTTCCAAAGCCGCTGAACTGGAACAGGCAGGGCGTGAAAATAATATCCAGCTTGTTTTGTCTTCTCTTCCCGCATTCCTGAAATCATTAAACGACGTTATCGAAAAATTAAAACCGTCGGATGAGGAACATGAAGATGATCCTGTTGTGGAAGATGAAGAAAGTAAAATATTTTTACTTGAAAAACTGACGGCAATTCAGGAGGCATGCGTTTTATTGGATAAAAAAGCCGCCAAAAAAGCTCTTGCGGAAATCAAACAGAGGATTTGGCCCAAGGTAATAAGGGATCAGCTTAGCGCCATAGCAAAACACCTGCTGCACAGTGAATTTGACGAAGCGGCTTCCATTGCAAAGGACGTCTATTTTACTTAAGTATAATTTTCCCCGGGTATTGACAAAAGATCAAAAAAAAGGTATGTTGGTATTAGTATAGTATTTCATTTAAAAAAGGGCTCCGTGGAGACCCTTTTTTTTGTGGTTTTGCCGGAGGCAGGGGTATGCAAAAAAAAGCAGAGGACTCTGGAACTGCTGAAAATGCCCTGGTTCGTGAATCAATGGAAACGGTTCTTAAAGGGCTTGGGTTTAGCCTTATAGAACTGGTTGTTTCCAGGCACCGCGGAAGCGTTCAAATAAGGGCGGTCATTTACAACCGGTCGGGTATCGGTACTGATGACTGTTCAAAAGTTCACCGTGCCGTTTTTCCGCGGCTGGAACTTGCGTTTGAAGGGTATGACATCTACCTTGAGGTGTCGTCTCCCGGAATTGACAGGCTTATCAAGGACACGGATGAATTCGCCCATTTTCTGGGCAGGGGAGTGCGGTGTTACCGTACGGATATAACAGAGTGGACAGCTGGAATTTTAGAATCTGTCAACGAAGAAGAAATTACGATAAAGACAAAAGAAGGAATCATTGGCTTGAAGCTTGAAACAATCGCAAAAGCAAAGCTTGATTCTTCGCAGGAGGTGTAAGTTGGGAACAGATATGTCGCAGGCAATTCGTCAGTTAAACCAGGATCGCGGTATTCCTGAAGAACTGATACTGCGCACCATTGAAGATACGCTAATTGCCGCATATAAACACCGTTTCGGCAACGCCGATAACGCTGTTGTGCAATTTGATGAAGAAAATCTGGAAGTATATATTTACGCAAAAAAGAAAGTAGTAGAACAGGACGGCGTATATGATCCTGTAACAGAAATTGATTTGGACGAAGCCAGGGAATTAAATCCGGAAGCTGAAATCGGCGACGAAATCCTTGTCGAGATTGATCCAAAAATGTTTGACCGCATCGCCGTTCAAAGCGCAAAACAGAAAGCTCATCAAACAATAAGAGATATTCAAAAAGACAGTCTTTATTCGGAGTTTAAGGATAAGGAAGGTGAAATAATAATTGGTTATTACCAGAGGGAACGCAACGGAACAATTTATGTAGACCTCGGAAAAATGGAAGGCATACTTCCTAAAAAATTTCAGTCTCCGCGCGAAATTTACCATGTGAACGACAGAATTAAAGCGCTGATCGCGGAAGTAAAAAAAGATAATTCAGGCCTTCAGATTGTGCTTTCAAGAACGCACACTGATTTTGTGCGCGCGATTTTTGAGCTTGAGGTGCCTGAGATTTACGACAAAACTGTAGAGATTCATAAAATTGTCCGCGAACCCGGTTTTCGCACAAAACTTGCGGTTTATTCAAACCGCGAAGACGTTGATCCTGTAGGCGCGTGCGTAGGCTTAAAAGGCGTTCGTATTCAGGCTGTTATAAAAGAACTTGAAGGCGAAAAGATCGATATTTTAAAATACGATCCTGACCCAAGGCGCTTTATAAAAAATGCGCTCTCTCCTGCGGAAGTGCGCGATGTAATAATTCTTGACGAAGGAAAACATCAGGCGCTTGCGGTTGTAAACGATTCTATGCTGTCGCTTGCAATTGGAAAGCAGGGGCTTAATGTTCGTCTTGCAAACAGGCTTGTAGACTGGAACATCGATGTTAAAACAGAATCGCAGTTTGCGGAAATGGATATCGCGGCAGAATCAAGACGCGCTGTTTCAGAACTATTCGGAGAAACCGATTCGTTTGACAATGAGATTTCCCGTATTTCAGAGCTTCCCGGCGTTGACAATCGTATTGCGCAGGTTCTGCTCGATAACGGTATCGATTTTATCGAAGACTTCCTTGGTCTTAATCAGGAAGAACTGGAAGCAAAAGGCTTATCAGCCGCAGAACTTGACGCTCTTCGCAAACTTATAGAAGAATATGTAGAGATAGTTGAAGAAGAACACTTTGAGGAAACTCAGGAAGATAAGGCACAGAGTGAAAGCGAAGAAGATGAAGAAAGCGGCGAAGGCGAAGAATATGAGTGTCCTGAATGCGGAGCAAAAATTACCGTAGACATGACCACCTGCCCAAGCTGCGGCATTGGCCTCAGTTTTGAGTATGAAGAGGAGGAGGGTTAATTAGATTTATGGCGGAAGATTCTGACAAGAGTAAAAAACCAAAAGCTCAGCTGATTAAGCATTCTTCAGGCGAACAGGATAACTTCGCAGGAAAGAATCAGGGCGATCAGGGCGAGCGCCGCAAGGTAAAAGTTGTGATGAAAAAACCATCCGCTCAAACGCCTGTTAAAAAAGCATCGCCTAAAGTAGTTGTCAGCGCTCCTTCCGCGGGGAACTTCGCAGGAGGTTCCGGTAAATCACCTCACTCCAAAAAGTCTGATGTTTCCGAGAATAAAAAACAAAATCCTGATGAAGCAGGACGCGTAAGTTCATTTCCAATTGCGCAGCGTCCTGCAGCCGCCGCGGGAAGAGTCGGCGGAAAATTGGTCGGCGGACATGCTCACGGACATGGACATGGACATGCTCACGGGCAGTCTCAGCGTCCTCCGCGGCCAGGCGGCGGCGGACCGCCGAGAGGAAACAGAACAGGAAATGACGCGCCCCATAACAGGAGCGGCTTTGGTCAGCGTTCGGGCGGCGGTCATGGTGCAGGTCAGGGAAACAGAACAGGATTTGCTCAAAAGCAGGGAGGCGGAAAGCCAGGTTTCGGAGGAAGCGGTTTTGGAAGACCGCAAGGCCAGGGAGGGCAAAGAGGTCCTGGCGCAGGCGCGCCTCCTTCAGGCCCGATACCGGAAGGCAAAGGACCTGCAAAACGAAAGTTTATCGCAAAAAAACCTGTTTACAACCGCAAAGAAAAAGAACTCGAGATGGAGGAAAAACTCCTTCAGACAAAAAAGAAAATAACACATATCGCAAACCCTGTTCCAAAATCAATCGACATAATGGAAGTTATTTCTGTTTCAGAACTTGCGCGTAAAATGAATTTAAAAGCATCCGACCTTATTCAAAAATTGATGAGTATGGGTCAGATGGTAACAATAAACCAGCAGATCGATGCCGACACCGCGACAATTCTTGCGGCTGAATTCGGCGCTGATGTTAAAATCGTAAGTCTGTATGACGAAACTGTAATCGAAACTTCATCCGACGATGACGCGATACTTCTTCCGCGTCCTCCTGTTGTTACCGTTATGGGACATGTCGATCACGGTAAAACAAAATTGCTGGATGCAATCAGAAAGGCCGACGTTGTGTCGGGCGAGTTTGGCGGCATCACGCAGCACATAGGCGCGTACATGGTAGAGACACCGCACGGCGCGCTCACTTTCCTTGATACGCCCGGTCACGAAGCGTTTACCCGCATGAGGGCGCGCGGCGCTCAGATTACAGATATCGTAATCCTTGTTGTCGCGGCAGACGACGGCGTTATGCCGCAGACAATCGAGGCGATTAACCATGCAAAAGACGCCAAGGTGCCGATTATTGTCGCTGTTAACAAGATCGATAAACCCGAAGCGAATCCTGATAAAGTAAAAAGTCAGCTTTCCGATTTAGGGCTTATGCCTGAAGACTGGGGCGGACAGACAATGTTTGTCGAACTTTCCGCTCTTCAAAAAACAGGTATTGATAAATTAATAGACGCAATTTTGCTGGAATCTGAACTTTTGGATTTAAAGGCAAATTTCCAGTGCAGCGCGGAAGGAAAGATACTTGAATCAAAAGTTGATCACGGACGCGGAATTGTAGCAACTGTAATGGTAGAAAGGGGAACCTTTGCAATAGGAGACGCGTTTGTCGCAGGTATATGGCCGGGCAAAGTGCGCGCGATATTTAACGACAAGGGCGAAAAAATTAACAAGGCAACTCCGTCCATGCCGGTTGAGGTTCTGGGTTTTGAAGGCATCCCAAACGCTGGTGATCCGCTTCAGGTAGTTCCTGACGAAAAAATCGCGCGCGAGTTTTCATCCAAGCGGCAGGAACTTCGCCGTTTTGAAGACGCAAAAACGCTTCAAAAAGTTACGATGGAAACGCTTCACGACAGAATCAGCGACGGCTCGATTCAGGAATTAAAGGTAATTATTAAAGCTGACGTTCAGGGGTCTGCCGAGGCGTTAAAATCGAGCCTTGAAAAACTAAGCACAAAAGAAATACGATTGCACGTAATACAGGCTCTTCCGGGTCCTGTAAACGAAGGCGATGTAGACCTTGCGATTGCATCCAAGGCGATCATTATTAGTTTTAACGTTCGTCCTCTTCCAAAGGCAAAAATACTTGCAGATCAGGAAAAAGTAGATATAAGAAAATACAACATTATCTACAAAGCCGTCGAAGAAATAAAACAGGCGATGGAAGGAATGTTAAAGCCTGATACAAAAGAAGAAATTGTCGCAACCGTAGAAATCCGCGAGACGTTCAAGGTGCCGAAGATAGGCACAATCGCCGGCTGTTTTGTATTAAAGGGAACTGTAAAGAGAAGCTGCACGGTAAATGTAGTAAGGGATCAAATTGTTATTCACTCAGGAAAAATCGCATCGCTTAAACGCTTTAAAGATGACGCGCGCGAAGTAGCCGCAGGTTATGAATGCGGTATCGGCTTAGAAGGTTTTGACGACGTGCGGATAGGCGATAATCTTGAAATTATCGAAACTGTAGAAATCGCAAGGAAGCTTAGTTCCTAAAGGAGCTTGCTTTTAAATATGGCAGGTTTTAGAACTGAACGTCTGGGTCTTTCGATTCAGGAAAAAATTGGTTCTCTTATCATCGAAGGCAGAATAAAAGACTCACGCGTAAACACGTTTCTTTCCATCACAAAAGTGGACGTTTCAAAAGATTTATCCTATGCGGACGTATATGTCTCCGACATACGCGGAAACGTAAAAGAAAAAGAAGTAGAAGGCCTGCAAAGCGCGGCAGGTTTTATCCAGTCTCAATTGGGTATGACAATGCACATAAGAAAAATCCCAAAATTAAGGTTTCATATCGACAGGAGCGTTTCTGACAGCTTCGATTTAATAAAAAAAATAGAAAACCTAGTGGACAATGGCTGATTCGGGATTAATATTGTTTAACAAGCCCTCAGGTATAACCTCGTTTGATGCGTTACGCGACATTAAACGCGCTCTTGGCACAGGCAAGGTGGGACATACTGGCACTTTGGACAAATTTGCATCCGGGCTTTTAATAGTTCTTGTTGGAAAAGCTCTTCGATTAAGCAAATGGTTTACCCACTGCGATAAAAAGTACGAAGGGCGCATCTTTTTCGGTTCTGAAACAGATACCCTTGACCCGGAAGGGGAAATAATTGCCAAGGCGCCGCTTCCAACAAGGCAGCAAATGGAAGAAGCGCTCCCTCAATTTACGGGCGAAATAATGCAGGCGCCGCCTTCATTTTCTTCCATCCATATTGATGGTAAACGCGCCTCTGTTTTGGCAAGAGAAGGAAAAATGCCGGAAATGAAAAAGAGACCTGTTACCATTTACGAATTAAAACTTTTAAACTGGGAACCGCCTTTTGCGGATATTTTTGTACATTGTTCAAGCGGCACATATATTCGTTCCCTTGCGCGTGATATCGCGATAGCGGCAGGGAGCAGGGCGCATCTTTGCGAGTTAAAACGCACACAAATCGCAGGGTTTGAATTGGATGAAAATAACCACGAAGAAATAAACCACGGAGTACACGGAGAAGAGAAGAAAAAAAGAGATTATTTTCTATACCCTATCGATAAGATTGTAATTCAGTCACTTGGGCTTCCTCATATCGAGGTTTCAAAACAAGAATCTGCTAATATTTTTCATGGCAAACCTCTTAACAGTATATTGGATAATAAAAAAATATTTTCATCAAATTCCTCCGTGTCCTCCGTGAACTCCGTGGTTAACTCTTTTTTTAACCATGTGGCGGTATTTGAAGGCGAAAAACTCATCGCTGTCATCGAAAAGGCAGGAGAAACATGGAAATATGCCTGCGTATTGGGCTAATATCTTGACAATTTATGGAATTTATGCCACAGTTTATCCAAACGTAGGGTTTAAACAGGAGAAAATCAATGGCTTTAGACAAAGAAAGCGCGGCAAAAATCGTTACCAAATTCGGCAAAAACGATAAGGACACAGGCGCAACGGAAGTTCAGATAGCGTTATTAACTGAACGTATCAATCAGCTTACAGAACACTGCAAGCAGTTTAAAAAGGATAAATCGGGGCAAAGAGGGCTCTTAATACTGGTCGGGAAACGCCGCAGAATGCTAAAGTACATTCAAAGAACAAATCTTGAAGGTTACCGCAAGTTAATTAAAGAGCTGGGATTACGTAAATAATGATGCATAAAGTAACACTCAATATAGCCGGGAAAGACCTGATTCTGGAAACCGGCAGGATCGCCAAACAGGCGAACGGGTCAGTCTTTGCGCAGTATGCAGGTTCGGCAGTTTTTGCCTCTGTCTGCTCGTCAGCGGAATCTTTGGAGGGTCTCGATTATGTGCCCCTCACTGTAGATTATAACGAAAAATATTATGCCGCAGGAAAAATCCCCGGCGGTTTTATTAAAAGGGAAAGCCGTCCCAAAGACAAGGAAATCCTTGTTTCGCGTCTTATTGACAGGCCGATGCGCCCGCTTTTCGAAAAAAGTTTCGGACGCGAGATTCAATTAATCCCAACGACTATGTCGACAGATCAGGTGAACCCGCCCGACATTCTCGCAATTATCGCCTCGTCAGCCGCAGTTGTTGTTTCCGATATTCCGTTTAACGGACCTGTTGCGGGCGTTCGTGTTTGTCAGGTTGATGGAGAGCTCATTGTAAATCCGACCTATGAACAGATCGAAAAGTCTACAATGGAAATTGTTGTTGCGGGCACCAAAGACGGCATCACGATGGTTGAAGGCGGCGCGAAAGAAGTAAGCGAAGAGCTGATGATCGAAGCTCTTGATAAAGCGCACGCGGTTATAAAAGATTTTTGCGCGCTTCAGGAAAAGCTGCGCGAGCTTGCGGGAAAACCGAAACTTCCGCTTACGTCTCTTTCCTACTCGCTTGAAAACTCCGATTCCATCCGCTCAGGTGCGTATCCAAAACTTGAAAAGGCGTGTTTCCTTCCGACAAAACACGAAAGAAAGGACGGCATCAAAGCCGTTAAAAAAGAATATGCCGATGCGCACACCGCGCAGCTTGAAGATGAAAAGCAAAAAAAACTATTTGATGCGTTATTCGAAGATATGGCATACGAAATACTTCGCTCTTCAATTTTAAATAACGGAAAGCGCGTAGACGGAAGGGGACTTGAAGATATCCGCGATATAACATGCGAAGCGGGAATCCTTCAGCGTGTGCATGGATCTGCGCTTTTTACGCGCGGTGAAACGCAGGCGCTTTGCGTTACAACGCTTGGAACTGTTTTTGACGAACAAATTTTTGACGATATCGAAGGCGACAAGCGCGAAAACTTTATGCTCCATTACAATTTCCCGCCGTATTCTGTAGGCGAAGTTGGAAGAACCGGAACAGGAAGACGCGAAATAGGGCACGGGCACTTGGCGCTTCGTTCATTAAAAGCGATGGTTCCTTCAAAAGAAGAATTCCCCTACACGGTAAGGGTTGTTTCAGAAATAATGGAATCGAACGGCTCATCTTCGATGGCGTCAGTTTGCGGCGGCACACTTGCAATGCTTCATGCGGGCGTTCCAATGAAAAAACCGGTTGCGGGAATTGCGATGGGTTTAATCACAGAAGGAAAAGCAGGACCCGGTGACAGATTCGCTGTGTTATCTGACATCCTTGGCGAAGAAGATCATCTTGGAGATATGGACTTTAAAGTCGCGGGAACCGCAGACGGAATAACCGGTTTTCAGATGGATATTAAAATCGCAGGCGTAAGCCCGGAAATAATGCGAAAAGCGCTCGATCAGGCAAAACGCGGAAGGCTTCATATTTTAAATATTATGAACAAGTGCCTTGATAAGCCTGTTGACCACATAAGCGAGTATGCGCCAAAGATTGTAACGCTTAGAATCGATATCGATAAAATAGGCGCGCTTATTGGCCCCGGCGGAAAAAATGTTAAAGCGTTATGCGAACAATACAGCGTCAAGATCAATACAGAGGATGACGGCACTGTTACCATTTTTGGAAAGAATACCAAAGACGCGCAGGACGCAAAAGCCGCCGTTATGGGAATAGCTTCAGACCCTGAAGTAGACAGGATTTATAACGGAACTGTTAAACGCATAATGGATTTCGGCGCGTTTGTAGAAATACTTCCCGGCAAGGAAGGTCTTGTGCATATAAGTAAACTTTCAAGGCAGCGGATTGCGCAGGTTACCGACGTTTTAAAGGAAGGGCAGCAAATTCCTGTCAAGCTTTTGGAAATTGACAAGCAGGGCAGGCTTAATCTTTCGTATATTGACGCAATAGACGCCAAATAAAACACCGCGCGGAGGCAGCTTGGGAGAAGTATTATTAAAAATTCTCAAAGCTGCCCCTGATATTGCGCTTCCTCAATATGAAAGCGAGGGAGCGTCCGGAATGGACATTCGCGCGTTTTTAGAAAGCGATGTTACAATACCGTCTCTTGGCAGGGTAAAAATACCTACAGGTTTACGATTGGAAATTCCTTTTGGTTATGAAGGGCAGGTGCGTCCGCGCTCGGGTCTTGCGTTAAAAAACGGGCTTACAGTATTAAACTCTCCGGGAACAATCGACAGCGATTATCGGGGTCTGTTGGAAATAATCTTAATTAATTTGGGCACAGACGATGTAACAATTAAAAACGGCGAGAGAATTGCGCAGCTTGTAATAGCGCCTGTTTGCCGCGCGGTAATTTCAGAAACAGATACGCTTTCGCAGACTAAGCGCGCAGGCGGCGGTTTCGGCTCTACAGGCGCCGGGTAGGAAAGAGTAATGTTAAAAAGCAGTATTTTAGAAAACAGGCGTTTGCTTTCCCCTACAATTTACCGCTATCTTTTGCATGAAATGTTTTTTACCTTTTTAATTTGTTTTTGTTTTTTCTTTTTTATTTTTTTTGTTAATCAGATACTTTTAATGGCAAAGGTTGTTCTTGAACAAAGAGTTCCGTTTCATCAGGTAACGCTTTTAATTTTATTTTCACTGCCAACGGTTATTGCGATGTCTGCTCCTTTTGCGTCTCTTGTAGGAACGCTAATGACGGTAGGAAGACTTACTTCAGATAACGAAGTTCTTATAATGCTTTCCTCCGGGCTTTCGTATAAAATAATATTTTTTCCTGCAATTACGATGGGAATTATTATTTCTCTTTTATCTTTTTTTACAAATGACGTTTTGCTCCCGGCAGGGACTGTTCAATTTAATAAACTTTGGCGGCAGATCCTTGTTTCTACGCCGGCTTTGGAGTTGCAGGCAAATTCTGTTAAAAGATTCAGAGATACTGTCATAGTGACAGGCGGCGTTACGGGAAATGTTATTAATAGCCTTTTAATTCTTGATAAAACGCATGATGGGGAACGCCGTATCATTTTGGCAAACAGGGCAGAGTTAAAAGACGGAGGAAGGGAAGGGCTATCTCTTAATCTTGAAGGAGCGTTTGTTCAGTCATCAAGGGAAGTGGCAAGAAGCGATTATGATTATTCTACGTCTGAATTTTTACAGTATTGGGTATCTAACGAAGATATTATTCAGGCAGCAGTAAACGTAACGCCAAGAGAGATGAGTTCAAGAGATGTTATTACGGTGATAAGGCAGAAGCGTATCGATTTAAGCGAAAGAGAAAATGATCGCAGGATAAGATTAAACAACCATGCTTCTTCGTATGAAAATATAATAAGGGCGGGGCCTGGTTCTGACGAATGGAACAGAAGAAACAGCAGCATGTCGGCAATTCAAAGAGAACTTACAGCGATTGAAAATATCAGAAAAGACAGAACGCTCACGACAAATGTAATAGAAATTAACAGAAAATTTGCAGTTCCTTTCGGAGCGTTTTTCTTTGTTTTTCTTGCAGTCTCGCTTGGACTTATGGCAAAAAAGTCAGGGCAGACAGTCGGCTTTATTTTTGGAAACCTTATCGCAGTTATTTACTGGTGTATGCTTTTTATAGGACAGGCAATGGGACTTAGGGTGGGGACGCCTCCTTTCTGGTCAATGTGGCTTCCCAATATTTTATGTCTTGGAATCGGCATAATTCTTGCGGTTATAAAGGTAAGAAAATGAATAAAGTGATGGTCCTTGACAAATATTTGCTGCGTCAGTTTATTCCGATTTTTTTTGTGGCAATTTCAATGTTTGTACTTCTGCTTTTATTAATTGATCTATTCGCGAATTTAATTCGTTATTTAAACAATGAAGTTCCAATAACAACAATTTTACAGATTACTTTTTTTTTCATACCAAAAAGTATTTCTTACGCGCTACCAATTTCACTTCTTTTTGCATCGGCGTATACTTTAGGCGATTTATATGCAAAAAACGAACTTACAAGCATATTTTCGTCAGGAATACCTTTTTGGCGGTTTAGTCTTTCTCTTCTGGTTGTCGGTTTTTTTGCGTCTGTTTTTTCCTTTTATCTTGATGATTTAGTTGTAATTCCAACATTAAAAGCAAAAAATGAACTTTCAAGACGAGCGTTAAATCAGCATGTTAAGGAAACAAATTCTGATATTGTCATAAAAGCAAAAGACGGAAAACTTGTTTATTCCGTTGATTATTTTGATTTTGATAATATGATAATAAACGGAGTCAGCATTATAGAAATGGGAGATAACGGAGAATTTATTCTTCAAATAAGGGCGCCCTCCGCGCAGTGGAAAGATACTTACTGGGAATTCAGAAATGCGATAATTTATGAATATACCGATGAATTCTTAAGGGATCGGCCTTTGGAATTTACAACAAAATATGATGAGCATCCTGACGTATTCAGAAGAAGCGCGGTAGTTATTCAGGAACTTCAGGCAAAGGACGCAAGACTTTTGGTTAATGATTTACGCGCGGCAGGACTTCCATATTTAAGCGCGCAGGCAAATTATTTTCATAGATTTTCTTTTTCCGCGACTTCATTTGTTGTAATGATTCTTTCGGTTACAATGGGCGGAAGATTCAGAAAAAATATCCTGCTTATGAGTCTTTTTACAAGTTTGGCCGCCGCGGTTGTTTACTATATTACGGAAATGCTGAGTATGGCAATGGCGGGAGCAAATATCATTCACCCGTTTGTAGGAGCATGGTTTCCTGTTACTTTATTTATCGTTATTGGCGTTAACCTGATACGGAGCGCAAAAACATAATGCAATTTGAGATTACAAAAAACGATAATTTTTGCGCTGCAAGAAACGGAATCCTTCGTCTTGAACATGGAGATGTGCAGACGCCTGTTTTTATGCCTGTCGGCACAAATGGAACTGTTAAGGCGTTAACTTCTGATGATTTAAAAGAAATAGGTTTTAATTTAATACTTTCCAATACGTATCATTTATATCTGCGTCCCGGCGAAGAAGTAATAAAAAAAGCAGGCTCTCTTCATAAATTTATGAACTGGAATCAAAATATTCTAACAGACTCAGGCGGATTTCAGGTTTTTTCGCTTTCCGGTTTACGAAAAATAAAAGAAGAAGGCGCATGGTTTCAGTCCCATATAGACGGCTCAAAGCATTTTTTAAGCCCGGAAAAAGCGGTAAAAATTCAAACAATTTTAAACAGCGATATTCAGATGCAGCTTGATTATTGTTCTCATTGGGGAGCAGACAGAAAAGAAGCGCAAAAAGCTTTAGACATTACAAGCAATTGGCTTACAAGGGCAATTGGCGCATGGAAAGATGAGCAGGCTGAAGGTTATAGGGGGAGCCTTTTTAGCATCGTACAGGGCAATTTTTTTCCTGATTTAAGAAAAAAAAGCGCAGAGGTTTGCATAGAGAGTAATACGCCCGGAATTGCTGTTGGCGGACTTTCCGTAGGAGAGCCAAAAGAACTATTTTTTGAGACGCTTGCCTACACAAGCGAAATGCTCCCAAAAGAAAAACCCCGCTATGTAATGGGAATAGGCACACCCGAGTATATTTTAAGCGCAATAGAGCATGGAATTGACATGTTTGATTGTGTTTTATTAACAAGGGAAGGCCGAAACGGCAGGGTTTACACAAAAAAGGGCACAGTATCTTTAAAAAAGGCCGAAAATACATTTGATTTTTCGCCGATAGATAAAGAGTGCGGATGTAAAGTTTGCAGGGAGTATTCGCGCGCATACCTAAGGCATCTGTTTAAGACAAAGGAGATACTTTGTTCCATGCTGGCAAGTTTTCACAACCTGTATTTTATCAGCGAATTGGTGCAAAATAGCCGTAATGCCATCAAAGAAAACAGGTTTTTAGAGTATAAGAAAGATTTTTTATCAGTTTATACTGAGGGAGAAAATGATTAAAATACGTATTAATTTCAACACAAACAGACACAGGGGGATACAGGGCGGAAAAACATTTTTGGAATTCTCTGCCGGAGGAGACCGCGCATCCGAAGGATGCAAAGGGCTCCCTAGGCAGATTCCTCCAAAGTTTTTGCGTTCTGTAGCCTGCTGTGTCTGTCTGTTTTTTATTAATATAAATTTTATTCATTTATTCGCTCAGCAGAATACCGAAGATCCGCGCCGCGATGTTCTCCAATACGGAACCGAAACAGAAATTGCTTCCCTTATACAGACACTCATATCAGAAAACACGGACTATCTTGATAACGAGCTTATAACGCTTGTTCAGAGTTCAAGAAACCAAAGAATATTAACAAGTGTTTTTGGATATTTCGGACAGAGAGAAAAAACAGGTCTTGAAGCGCGCGCGTTACGGGCAATAACCAACCGCGAAGAAGAAACAAACGAAACCGTCCATGCCGCAATGGATTATCTTGGACGCATAAAGTCCGCAGAAGCGGTGCCTGTTATTATGGAACTCCTGGACACCGAAGAAAGGCGATTTTTAAATACTGGTTTTCGCGCAATAGGCCTTGCCTCTTCAGGTAACGCTGAACTTGCAAACGAAACAGCAGAGTTTCTTGTCGAATATTACGAAGAGCGTAACCCCGCAAGTGACAACCAAAGCACTATATTAGGCGCAATAGGAGCTACAGGTTCCGCTGTAGGAATTCCGCTTCTTGTTGATATTGCAATTAACACAGACGAGCGAATTCCGCTTCGCATTGCCGCATTGGGCGCGCTTTCCAACATTGGAAACGAAAGCGGACTTGAAGCAATTCTAACCTGCGTAGGCACAAACGATCCCAATGTACGATCTGCCGCCGTAGGCGCGCTTGGTCCTTTTTCCGGCGAAAATGTTGACAGCGCAATATTGGACGCATTCAGGGATTCATATTACCGCACACGTATCGCAGCGGCTCAGGCGGCGCGGGACAGGCGGCTTGCGTCTGCTGTTCCGTTTTTAAGATTCCGGGCAGAACGCGACGAAGTTGCGAATGTCAAAGACGAGGCAATTCGCGCGCTTGGCGCAATTGCGAATCAGGAAGCAATTGATGTTTTGGAAAATATTTTTACCGCAAGAAGCAATTCAGATCGCGTGCGCATACTTGCGGCGGATATGCTTATTAAAAACGCAGGCGGAAGACACTTTGGACGCGTCATGGCGGAAATGGAAGACGCAAGAACAAGAAATCAGCAGAATTTATATAATGGTTTTCTTAGGGTTGCGGGCGGAGCTGTTGTAGAAGGCGATAAAGCGGAAATAGAAAGCATAGCGCGCCGCTTTATGGATTCAGGCACTGTAATGGAAAAATTATTCGGGCTTGATATGGCTTTGAACAATGAATTAAGCGGGTTAAGTGAACAAATTATTACTCTTTCAAGAGACAGAAATGAAGGCATTGCAAGAAAAGCAAGAAGCATTGCAGAAAGATTAAACATCGAGATTCCCGCCGAATGAATATAAAACAATTTATTGACCAATGTTTAAATGAAAATCCGTGTGAAGCGGAAATTCGTTATGACGAATCCATGAAAGACCGCACAACTTTTAGGGTTGGCGGAAAAGCCGATTGTTATATTAAACCTTACGGAGAAGGGTTTCTTTCATTTTGTACAGGCTTATTAACACGCGCACGTTCTTCCAATGTACCGGTATTTATTTTGGGAGGAGGCGCAAATATTGTTGTCTCCGATAAAGGAATCAGGGGAATCGTTCTTGATATGGGAGCATGGAAAAGTGAAAACGTCTTTTCTCCCTGTACGGAAAAAAATGAGTATGTCTTTAAAAGCGGAACAAATATTGATGATGCCGCAGATTTTGCATGCGAAGCTTTTTTATCGGGACTTGAGTTTCTTGCCGGTATGCCGGGAACAATCGGCGGCGCTGTCTGGATGAACGCGCGCTGTTACGGGAAAGAAATGGCGGATGTTTTAAGCTGGGTAGAAATTATTGGAAGGGATCAAGTACCAGGGGTTAAGGATCAGGATTTTAAAATTAAAAGATTCGAAATAAAAGACGGCGAAGGATTTGGCTATAAAGAAAGTCCATTTCAGAAAATGGATTGTATGATCATTTCTGCCGCATTCAAATTAAAAAAAGGCGATAAGGAAAAAATGCTTATCGATATGGAAAGTAACAGGCAGGATAGAAAGAACAAAGGACATTATAATTTTCCGTGCGCAGGCTCTGCATTTAAAAATAACCGCGATTTTGGAAAACCTACAGGTCAAATTATTGATGAACTCGGTTTAAAAGGGCTAAAAAGGGGTGGTGCACAAGTAGCCCCGTTTCATGGTAATATTATAATCAATACCGGCAATGCAGATGCAGGCGACATCCGCGCCCTAGTGGATGAGATTGCAGATAATGTAAAAAAGAAGGCTGGTTTTATACTGGAGCCTGAGATATTGTTTGCAGGCGAATGGTAAGGAGTTTAATTTGAAGAAAATAATAATACTTTTTATATCAATTACTTTATTGATATCGGGCTGCGCAAGACACAAAAGCCCTGATATGATTTTTATAGACGGCGGAACATTTGTAATGGGAAGTCCGTTTGACGAACCGGAAAGGGATTTTGATGAAATGCAGCGTGAGATAACTCTGGATTCATTTTATATCGGTGTTTATGAAGTGTCTCAAAAAGAATACAGGCAAATAAAAAGAAAAAATCCAAGTCACTTTAAAGGCGATAATCTTCCTGTTGATACAATAAATTGGTATAACGCGCTTGATTTTTGTAACAGGTTAAGCGTTAAGGAAGGTTTAAATCCGGTATACAGGTTCAGCGGAGAAAACGTATTGTGGGACAGAACTGCAAACGGCTACCGCCTTCCCACAGAAGCGGAATGGGAGTATGCAAGCAGAGCCGGAACGGCTTCTCCGTTCAGTACAGGCGAAAATATTACTGTTAATCAGGCGAATTTTAACGGCAATTACCCGTACAACGATGGAGAGATGGGGTCGTTCAGAGGCACTACGATAGATGTTGGAAGTTTTCTGCCAAATCAGTGGGGTGTTTACGACATGAATGGAAATGTTTTTGAATGGTGCTGGGATTGGCATGATTATTATAACCGCGAACAAAATATAAACCCAAGAGGAGCGGAAACCGGCACCAACAGGGTTATAAGAGGCGGCTCCTGGGCAAACGGAGGATATGTTCTTCGTTCAGCCTACAGAGGGATTTATATACCTGGCGGCGGCAATGAAAGAATAGGCTTTAGATTAGCCAGAAATGCTGATTAACCTCTAGCCACGATTCTTTAAATTTGTTAAAATACCGTAAAGCTTAAATCTCATTTAAGCAGCCTGATTTATTCAGGCTACCTCTTTTCTGGCCACAAAAACGAAGCAAAGCGAAGCTTAGTGGTCAGACACAAGGCCATAAGGAGGAACTATGCGCCGATACGAATTAATGGTTATTTTTCCAATGGAAGAAGACCAGCACAAAGCAGGACGGGAACATTTGCTTTCTGATCTGCAATCCAATGGAGTGGAGGTCGAGAAAACCGACGAGCTCGGAGATCGCGACCTTGCATTCGAAGTAAAAAAAAGAAAACGCGGAAGATACGCTCTTTTAATCATCAAGTCCGATCCGTCAAAGATTGTAATTTTGGATCGTATTTTCAAGCTGAATGCCAATCTGCTTAAATTTCTCTTTGTCCGGATCGAGGAATAGGAGTAAATAATGGCAGACCTAAATCATGTGGTTTTGATTGGACGCCTCACAAGGGAAGCGGAGTTGAAATACACAGCAGGCGGGCAGGCAGTTTGCAAGTTTTCCATTGCAGTAAACCGCAGAAAAAAATCAGGCGATCAATGGGAAGACGAAGCCAATTTTTTCGATATCGTGGTATGGGGAAGACAGGGTGAATCCCTGCATCCTTACCTGTTAAAAGGAAAAATGGTAGGTGTCGATGGAGAACTTCGCCAGGATCGATGGCAGCAGGACGGGCAAAACAGGTCCAAGATTGAGATTATCGCAAATTATCTTCAGCTTCTGGGCGGCGGACCGTCTTCCGGTTCCGGAGATAGAGGTGAACGCTACGATCGAAATGATCGTAACGATCGTAATAATAACCAGAATTCGTCAAATCAGGATTCGCAGCGTAACTCATCACGCGATACATCGCAGGACTACAGTTCGTCTAAAGACGATGGTTTTACGGATGATATTCCGTTTTAATGTCAGTTAATTAAATTTTATTACAAGGAGCTAATTATGTCAGACGACAAATATTTCGATAACGAACCGCATTCCCGCCACGACAGGGATCGCGGGATGGATATGCAGATGGAAGACCGCGACGGTGATGATCGCAGGGGAGGCGGAAAAGGCGGAAAGGTTTTCTTTAAGAAAAAAATCTGCAAATTCTGCGCGCAGAAATTAAAGATTGATTATAAGGAAGCGGATACCCTCAGGCGTTTTATTACAGAAAGGGGAAAAATTCTTCCGCGGCGTATTACAGGCACCTGCGCCAAGCATCAAAGGGCGCTCGCCTTGGCAATCAAGCAGGCAAGAAGCATCGCGTTACTTCCTTATGTAGCCGAATAAGCGTTAGTTTATGATGCAGGAAGAGGAAAAACCTTCAGCAGAAATTACAGAGACGCAGTCTGTAAAAATTGAAGTTTCCGATACTCTTTTAAAAAAACAAAAACCCGATCTTATGGGACAGATGACAATAAATTCCATTGTTACAATTTTGGTTTGCACAGCCGTAAGTATGTTTTTTATGAGAATCGGGATTTTTTCCTTTTTCTATCTTGCGCCATTGGGTTTTGCGGTTATTGCGTCAGGATCAATGTGGTATACTTTTTTTACCGCGGCAATTGCAAATTTTATTTTTTCGATATCTGTATCTTCGCCGGAAAGTCAGTCTAATGTCTGGTTTTATGTATTATACATTACAACTTTGTTTTTGGGGTTTACATGGCTTATAGGATCCGGGAATTTACGAACAACATATCGATTGATCATTGCGTCAGCCGCGGGCGCGGGCGCTTTTTTAATTGAATTCTTTAGTCAGAACTCGCTTTTTTACAGCGCGTTTTTGGACATAATGGAAACAATTTCAGAAATTTTTACAGTTCCTGATGCAAACAGCGTTTCTGTTAATCCGATTTTTCAGAATATGACAGATTCTGAAAGCATGATGGATTTTATAATTCGTTTCATGTTAAGGGGCGGAGCATTGTTCAGCATTCTTTTTTTGTTATTTATAAACCGAAGTATTGCAATATCATTATCAAGATTTACAAAAAAATATAAAGAAGAAAAGCGAATGATAACATTTTTTGCGCCGCAAAATATTATTTGGGTTTTTACCGGCGCTTTAATTACGATAATGCTTACAGGAGCCTTAAAAATTGAAATCATTGAGATTCTGGCATGGAATGTTTTTGTCGTTTGCTGTATAATTTATTTGGCTCAAGGAAGCGCGATTTTAATGCATTTTATGGAACAGCGCGGAACAGGATTTAAAATCGGCATTTCAATTTTGATTATAACGCTTTTATTAAGTCCTTTAATGTTGGGCGTCTTTGGGGCGCTTTTAATATTGGGTGTTTTGGAAAACTGGATTCCTTTTCGATTACAGAAAAAGAATCAGTCGGGCCGCTTTTAAGCTGGCCGGATTACAGCCTCATACTCCGAGGCAAACTGATCGCCTGGCGGTCAGAAATTCAAACAGCTGTTTTACGGCTGAAAAAGGTACTATGTACCAAGGTACTGCGTACCTAAAAGGAGCTTGGTATGAAAGTTATTTTGAACAAGGATCTTTCGACTCTCGGCGAAGAAGGAGACGTAAAGGAAGTAGCAAAAGGGTATGCGCGTAATTATTTATTTCCAAGAGGAATAGCGCTTCCCTATACGCCGCGGATGATTCAGCTTATAGAAGGCCGCAGGGCAGAAATAGAAGCGCGAAAAGAACAGAAGCGTTTGGACGCAAGAGGAATTAAAGAAAAACTTGACGCGTTTGAACTTTCACTTACAATGCCTGCGGGAGCGAACGGCAAGCTTTACGGCGCTGTGACAAACCAGACAATTGCAGATGAACTTGCCAAAAACGGATTTCAGATCGAAAGAAAACGCATTGAACTTGCAGGTAACGGCTTTAAGAGCGTAGGCAAGTACAAAGCTTTAATTAAACTTTACGAAAACCATTCTGCAGAAATTTCGATTACAATTATTGCGCAGGAAATAAAGACGGAATCTTCATCGAAGCCGGCTCCAAGAAGAGGCAGAAGAGACAGCGCTTCAGGAGGAAAGGAAGCTCCTGTGCAGGAAGCTCAGGCAGCAGATGAAGTTCAATCTTCCAATGAAGCCTCTGAATAGTATCGATGGCATCTTCCTTTAAAGAAAGGATACCTCCTCATGATGATGAACTGGAACAGGCTACGCTTGGAAGTCTTTTAGCAGATAACGAAGCTGTAGCAGCCGCCATTCATCATCATTTGCGAAGCGAAGATTTTTATTCGCGCGCGAATATACGCATTTATGACGCCATAATGAGCCTTGATTCAAAAGGTTTGCGCCCCGACATACAAACAGTTGTCCATGAATTAAAACAAATGGGTAAACTTGACGAGGCGGGGGGCGCTTCGTATGTGTCAAGTTTAACAACTGTAATTCCTTCAAGCGCGAATATTGATTATTACGCGCAAATGGTCAAGAGTTATTCGCTAAAACGCGCTCTTTTAAGAATTGCGTCAGAAATCGGAGTGAGCGCGTACGATGAATCAAGAGAATCAAATGAACTTTTGGAAGAAGTACAAAGAAGTTTATTCGAGTTAAGCGACGAACGGCAGATTTTTTCTTCAAAAAAAATCGGCGAAGTGTTAAAGCAGGCGATTTTGAACCTTGACAGGGTCATGAAATCAAAAAATCCCATAACAGGCATTTCTACAGGTTTTGAAAAACTGGATCAAATGACGTCAGGTTTCCAGCAGGAAGAATTTATAATTATTGGAGCAAGACCGTCCGTAGGAAAAACAGCGCTTGCTTTAAATATGGCGTCCAATATTGCGTTTCATCAAAAAATACCGGTTGCGTTCTTTTCGCTTGAAATGTCAGAAATTGCGCTTGTAAACCGCTTAATGAGCTGTGAGGCGATGGTGCAGGCGCAAAATCTAAGAAGCGGTTTTTTAAGCACGGGCGATTACAAAAAAATTATCGATGTAATGAGCCTTATTTATGAAGCGCCTTTTTATATAGTTGATATGCCTAATATGAAACTTTTGGAACTTAGATCTCAGGCAAGAAAACTTAAGTCTCAGGAACAAATAGAAATAATTTTTATTGATTATTTGGGCTTAATAGGAAATGATAATAACAAACTGCCGCGTTACGAGCAGATCTCAGAGATTTCAAGGTCTTTAAAAAGTCTTGCGCGCGAACTACATATACCGATAGTTGTTCTTTGCCAGTTAAACCGTGACGCTCAATTTGAAACGCCGACTCTTGCAAATTTGCGCGACTCAGGTTCAATTGAACAGGATGCCGATTTAGTGCTGTTTTTAAACAGGCCGCAGCCCAAAAAAAACAAGAATGACAAGGAAGAGGAAAAAGCGGCTCCGGTAGACATTATTCCCACGGATTTAATAATTGCAAAACAGAGAAACGGTCCGATTGGGACTGTTAATCTTCAATTGGTGACGAAATACGCCAAATTTACGCCCCTTGCGAAGGAGCATAAGGAAGGTTAATATTATACTTTTTTGGTGTATTAAATTATAAAAATATATTGCATAAAAAATGAAAGGATAGTATAATTTGAAAACTGGGGGGAGTATGGCATTCACAGATGAGTATGATTTTGATTTATTAAAAAATGAAGCTGAAGTTCTTGTAGTTCGGGAAATGGAACATCAATTGGGCGTAGACGACGGCAGTATGTGCCGCTGCAATGAGTGTATTGTAGATATAGCGGCAATAGCGCTTAACGCTGTGAAACCGCTTTACCGCTTTTCAATTCTTGGAACACTTTATGCGTCACAGGCAATGACTGAACAATCCTACGCCGACAGCGTAAAAAAAGCTGTAAAAGAAGCAATTGCAAAAGTAAGGAAAAACCCTGCGCACGATTAATTGCCTGCAATTAATTAGTCACTTTAACGCGTCGTGACGAAGAATATTTTGCACGGACAAATATGAACGAACGCGAAGAGACGAATAAATATCGTTTTTTGGCCGCTTACGGTAATCGTCAAGGGTTTTCCCGTATACTTCCATGGGGATTCTCATTACGGCGACTTCGTCCTTTTTAATTCCATCAAGGTGAAATTCTATTCCGTTCTGGCTTTTGCAGCTATACCAGATATTTATTTCTTTATCAGGATAATTTTCAAGCGCCTTATCAAGAAGAAATGATTTTAAGATTTCCATGGCAATGGGTTCAAGGTCGTCATTAATAATTGCAAGCCTGTCTGACATTTCCGGAAAACCAATAATAGTTTCGCCCTTCTGATTTTCTTTTTTGTTACGGTAAAACTCTCCCCTGTCAAGTTCCGGCAGCACTTCCATGTTTAAATTCTTTGATTTCCAGATAATGCTGATTTTGTATTCAGGTTTATGTATCTTTCCGCAAAATGAGCATTTATAATTCATGAACGTGCCTTTAAAAATGCTCTCAAGATATTCAGGATTTTTATCAAGGTCTATCTCTTCATCGTATTCGACCTGGACGTTAGTGCCGCAAAGACAATTTATGTTTGTTTTCATGGTGTCACCTCCATTACAACTTTATTTGGCTGCAAAGAACATAATGTCGCCAAAAAGAGCAAGTACCATCAATCCAAAAATTATTACCATACCGCATGTTTGAAAAACAGCGACCGCTTTAGGCGGAATTGGTCTTTTGCTGATCATTTCTACAAGGAAAAGAATTATCATGCCGCCGTCTAAAATGGGAAGAGGTAAAAGATTCATAACGCAAAGAGCGATTGAAATTAAAGCAAGAAAATTGATAACCATTCTGAAAGCGATTCCTGCTCCCTGTTCCATTCCGGCAGTTGCCATTTCACCCATCATGTACGTTATGCGAACAGGACCTGAAACAGCCTGGGTAAGATCTATTCCCATAAATAAAAGACGAAGACTCGTGATTGTGACAGTAAGGGTTTTATAACTTTCCTGAATGCCTTTTACAACAGCGGCGGGAATGGAATACCTTGGCGTCTCATAAATAATGGATTCCCAAAGAAGACCTATATCGCCTTCGTTAAAATCATTTTTACTAAAAACGGCAGTTCTTATATCGCCGCCGCGCGAATATTCAATGGTCAGGTTTTCAGGTTCGTCATTCATGGCTTTTGTTATATCCATGGTATTTTGAAGTTCATGCCCGTTAGCTGTTAAAAAAACATCTCCTTCCCTTAAACCTTCGCGGTAAGCAGGGGTATCTTCCATGACAGAGCCTACAACAGGTTTATTCCATGGATAAATGCCTATTACGCCCCTTCCTGTGCTTTCAAGAGACGGAATAATATCCATCTCAAGGATTTGACCGTTTCTGTCAACAGTTAAATTAAGGCGTTTATCCGCGCTGACTGCAATATTTTCGCGTAACTCATGAAAATAATTTATATCCCTTTTTCCGACTTTTATGATTCGGTCACCGGTTTGAAGTCCCGCATAATCTGCAGGACTCATTTGCCCTGTTATTTCTGACGCAAGGACAATTTTATTTTCCGACGTATGAATCTCCATTCCCACTCCCCAAAGAATGGAAAGAAGGACAAAAGCAAAAAGAAGATTAAAAAGAGGACCTGCAAAACAAACAAGGATTCGGGCGGCAGGACTTGCCGCGTGGTAGGAACCCTCTTCCGGTTTAATCCCTTGCGCCAGTTTTTGATAAGCCTCGTTGTTATAATCGCTGTCTCCCTGCATCTTGCAATAGCCGCCCAGGGGGAACATGCCGAGCCTGTATTCACAGGAACCGATTTTCTTTTTTAAAATGGGTTTTCCCCAGCCTATGGAAAACGCTTCTACATTAATTTTTACTAAACGTGCGGCAAGAAAATGCCCAAGCTCATGAAAAAAGACAACAATTCCAAGCCCAAGAAGACCCAATAATATATTTATAAAAACCATATGTCATGGTAGCATACTTTACAATAAAGATAAACCACTGCAAAGAAGAGGGAATTCTTGGGTTTAAGAGGAATACTTCGAACAGCAAGTTCGGTTCTGTTTGTGTGGTTCGTGGTAAAAACCTCTTTTTCTTGTTCGTGGTTAATTAATTAAAGAATTTGCTTTTTTACGGGCGTCTTTATCAGCGTTAAGTATCGTATCCAAATTCATGCAGTCGCCTGAAAAGTCTTCTTGTAAGACGCTTTCCGTTATTCGCGGAATATCCAAAAAGCCGATTTTATTTTCCATAAAGGCGGCGACTGCTATTTCATTAGCCGCATTATATGCGCATGGGAAAAGTGCGCCTTTTTTTGCGGCTTCCCATGCCAGGCGCAGCATGGGGAATTTTTCTGTGTCCGGTTTAAAAAACTCAAGGGTGAGATTGTCAAAGCTAACAGGCTCAAGGGAAGACGGAGTGGTAGAAGGCCAATAAATCGCGTCATGAATGGGATGGCGCATATCGGGTTTTGACATTTGAGCGTAAATTACGCCGTTACAAAGACTAATCATGGAATGAACAATACTTTGCGGATGAATCACTACTTTTATTTTTTCTGAGGGCATATTAAAAAAAACGCAGGCTTCGATAATTTCAAGACCCTTGTTTGCCATAGAAGCGGAATCAATTGTAATCTTCGGCCCCATGTTCCACGTAGGGTGCGAAAGCGCATCCTGTACCGTAACGGCGCGCATTTTTTCTGTGTTGTAATTCCTGAACGGTCCCCCCGATGCCGTCAGGATAATCTCTTTAATTAAATTTATTACTCCGTGTTCTCTGTGGTTAAATTCTTCTTTAGTATATGCTTTTAATAAATGAAAAATAGCGGAATGTTCGGAATCGACAGGAATTATATTTACGTTTTTTTCTTTTGCAAGCTGTAAAACGTACTTTCCTGCCATAACAATTGTTTCCTTGTTGGCAAGTGCAAGATGAGAGCCGGCTTTTATCGCCGCGATGGAAGGTTCCAATCCTGCAGCTCCCGATATGCCGTTAATAGTGACGTCGGGTTTAAGCTCTTCAATTGATGATAAAAGTTTTTCTTTGTCGTCTCTTTCTTCCAGTATGCAAACGGCTTTTGGGTATTGCTTTGACAATTCGGCAAGACTGCCGCGGCTTGAGCGCGATGCAAGGAGAACTACTTCAAAATTACAGGCGTCGCGTGAAATTATATCAAGGGAACTTTTGCCTATGGAACCTGTCGCTCCAAGAATTGCAATTCTTTTTTTAGAGGACATAGAAAAAATAGTTGAATAAAATATAATAAACAGGAGCTGCTACAGCTATTGAATCAATTGAATCTAAAACTCCGCCTCTGCCAAGCATAAAGTTGCCTGAGTCTTTAAAATCGCAGCTTCTTTTTACGGCGGATTCTGCAAGGTCGCCAAGAATTGCGGCAATTCCCGTGCAAAGACCCAGAACAATTGAAGGAATAAAAATAGATGTAAATATAGTTTTATTAATAATTTCTGCAACTACCAATTGTTTAACAGTAAAAATGGAAGGGAAAAAATAAGATGCGCACATTGCCACAAGAATTGCTCCAAGTAAGCCGCCTATAAATCCCGCTATGCTTTTGTTGGGGCTTACTGCAATTATTCCCTTATTGTTTGCTCCGAATAGAGTGCCGAAAAGCCATGCAAGAGAATCGTTTCCAAATGTAATAAAAAGAAACAATAAAACGGCAGCCGGGTTTTTCCAGCCGCTCATTAAAACAATAAACCCCATGAAAAAACCGGGATATAAAAAAAGTGAGAAACACCCTACTATTTTATTGGTAATGGTTTCAATTTCTTTCTGCTTTGAAAAGATACGGGATATTAAAGACCAGAGAAGACCTGTGATGACCGCGCCCAAAATAATCGCCGCCGATAATGAAAAACTTATTACAAGCGTAATGGAAGCCGGTATCAATGCTCCGAGTATGCCGCTTTCAATTTTTGAAATCTTTATTTGCTTTTTTTCAAGCATCGTAGAAAATTCAATTGCGCCCACTACGGAAAAAAAGATAACAACGATGTTTAACGCAAGATTATTAAAATGAGGCAGATAAAGCACAAGGGCAAAAAAAGCAGGGATTGCGATAACAAATATTAATAAACGTTCAATAAGCTTTTTCATTTTACCCCGCCAAAACGCCTGTCTCTCTTTCGAAAATCGGCAATTGCTGCCTGTAAATCCTCTTTATCCCAGTCTGGCCACATTTTATCAGAAAAATACAATTCTGAATAGGCACTTTCCCATAATAAAAAATTACTTGTCCTGTGTTCGCCTGCGCTTCGGATGATCAAATCAGGATCGGGGATGTCGGGGTTATCAAGGTATAAGGATAAATCTTTTTCAGTTATATTTTCCGCAGATTTATTTGCTGACGCAAATTTATTAAAAGCTCTGATAATTTCATCCCTGCCGCCGTAATTAATGGCAAGTATTACCTGCATTCCTTCAAAGTCTGCTGTATTGGCGACAGAATCAGATATCTCCTTTTGTATATCAAGGGGGAGACCTGTAAAATCACCTGTAAAACGGGTTCGGATTTTATTTTTTTTGCTAAAGTCGAATTCAGCGCGAAGGTATTGTTTTACAAGATCCATTATAAAGCCGACTTCGTCCGCTGCGCGTTTCCAGTTTTCTGTAGAAAAAGCGTAAAGGGTTAAAAACTTAATGCCCAAATCGCTCGCCGCTTTTACAATTTTTTTTGCTGTTTTTAACCCTTCAAGATGTCCCTGCGTACGGACAAGACCGCGGTTTTTTGCCCACCTGCCGTTTCCGTCCATGATTATTCCAACATGTACCGGTATAACTTCTGCCGCAGGGATTGAATCTTCCATCCTTGCTACACTTCCATTATCTCTTTTTCTTTTTCTTCGAGTATCTTGTTTACCTGCCCTATGTAACTGTCTGTCAATTTTTGGAATTCATCAGCGCCCTTTGTTTCATCGTCTTCTGTAATTTTTGAATCCTTTAAAAGTTTCTTTAACGCGTCATTCCCGTCGCGGCGAATATTGCGTATCGAAACCCTTGATTCTTCGGCATTATTTTTTGCGACTTTGACAAGTTCCTTGCGCCTTTCTTCTGTGAGGGGAGGTATCGAAATACGTATTACCTTTCCGTCATTGGAAGGATTTAAGGAAAGCTCCGAGGATCGAATCGCTTTTTCAATTTCTGTGATAAGACCCTTGTCCCACGGCTGAATTACGATAAGGCGCGCCTCTGGAACAGAAATGTTTGCAACCTGATTAAGAGGCGATTTTTCTCCGTAAGCGTCAACCCTGATCCTGTCGAATAGTGAGGCGGAGGCTCTTCCAGTTCTAAGAGCGGCAAACCCGTCTTTAAGGCTTGCCACCGTTTTTTTCATCCGCTCTTCGTTAGTTGATATTACTTCCTGCATATATCAGCCTTCAACGCCTACCCTGTAGTATACATAGTCGGTTACTGCAAGTTTTGCTCCCGCTTTTTTTGCGCATTCCTCGACTGCTTTGGCAACGGTTAATTTTTCGTCTTTTACATAACCTTGTTCCATAAAACATATTTCGCTTAAGTACTTTGTCACCTTGCCCTGAAGGATTCCTTCAAGAACTTTTTCCGGTTTTCCTTTAAGCTTTTCGTCCTGTTCCATCTGCACTTTAAAAATGCCTTCCTGCTCTTTAAGCCAAACCTGATCTACTTTTGAGCGATCGATGGCGACAGGATTAAAGGCTGCGATATGCAGCGCGAGGGAAAAGATAAATGATTTTACTTCGTCATTTTTAAGGATTTCAGGTTTGTCAGATTCGCATTTTACTACAACGCCGATGTTTCCGTCGCCGTGAATGTACTGCGTAAGAGATTCGTTCGCGCCCGCCTGAATTCTGCAAAGTCTTTTTAAACCCATGTTTTCGCGGATTTTTGTCGCGAGATCCTGAACAAGACCCGAAAGCTCGTCGGTTGGCGCGTTTAAACCTTTATCGAGAGCTTCGTTTGCGATTTTTTCGCCGACTGCGATAAACTCGTCGTTTTTTGCGACAAAGTCGGTTTCCGCGTTTAACTCAACAAGAACCGCTTCCTTATCGTCTTTCATTTTAATGAAAATTTTTCCGTTATTGGTCGCTCTTCCGGCTCTTTTTTCGAGAGCTGCAAGACCTTTTTCCTTTAATATTTTTTCGGCTTTCGCAAAATCGCCGTCTGTAGAGACGAGTGCGTTTTTACATTCCATCATTCCCGCTCCGGTTTTTTCACGGAGTTTTTTTACATCGCTTGCGCTTATATCTGCCATTGTATTCTCCTTTTATTATTCATAAACTTTATCAACATCAACCTGAATCTGAGAGACTCTCTCGTCATATTCTTCGGCAACTTCTTCGTCCGCCTTTGCGGCTCTGTAAGCTTCTTCGGTTGTGTATTTATCGATATCGATTTCCCTGTCTTCTTCTTTTGTTGAGGCGTCTGTAAGGAGTCCTTCCATATCTTCATCTTCGTCACCTAACGTTTCGATGATTTTAAGTCCCACTTCGTTGTCAGCTTCTACGACTGCGTTTGCGATGATCTGCGTAAAGAGGGTAATCGCCCTGATTGCGTCGTCATTGCCGGGGATGGGGTAGTCGATACCGTCGGGATTACAGTTTGTGTCTACAACCGCGACGATTGGGATGCCCTGTCTTTGCGCTTCTGCGACAGCGATTGCTTCCTTGCGTGTGTCGATTATAAAAAGAATGCCGGGAAGTTCTTTCATTTCCTTGATGCCGCCAAGGTTCTTCTGGAGCTTTATGCGTTCCTTGCCAAGGCCTGAAATCTCTTTTTTTGTGAGATTTTCGAAGGTGCCGTCAACTTCCATTTTTTCGAGTTTTTTAAGGCGAAGAAGCGATTTTTTAATTGTGACGAAATTGGTAAGCATACCGCCGAGCCAGCGGTTATTCACGAAATACATGCCGCAGCGTTCAGCTTCTTTTTGAACGGCCTGCTGTGCCTGTTTTTTGGTTCCTACAAAAAGAACGGTCTTTCCGGCCGCTACTGTTTTGCGCACTGCGTCGTAAGCGTCCTTGATTGATTGAATCGTCTTTTGCAGATCGATGATGTGAATGCCGTTCCTCTCTGCGAAGATGTACCTCTTCATTCTGGGATCCCAGCGTTTCACCTGGTGGCCGAAATGTACTCCTGATTCAAGGAGATTCTTCATTGTTACAACAGCCAAATTTTCCTCCTAACATGGGTTTCCTGAGTTAGGTAAACCCGCCCTTCATTATATCTCGTCCTGACCACTTAATTGACTAAAACACCGTAACTATCGCTTACAGATACCTGCGAAAAAGCTAAAATCAATTTAAGTGGTCAGGCGGAAATTCAGCTACCATACGGATAGCCGTTATCTCTTAGCATGACATAAAACTCTCTTAATGGCAAGCCCACTACGGTGGTTGGAGAACCTTCTATTTTGGAGATTAAGCAGCTTGCAAGTCCCTGTATCCTGTATGCGCCTGCCACACCCTGCCATTCATTGGTGTCTAAATACCAGTTTATGTCTTCTTCATTAAGTTCGGCAAAAGTGACGGTACAGCTAACACTGCGGCAATCGATATTTTTATCATGTCCCCTGAAAATAGCAATCGACGTAATTGCTTTATGCTGTTTTCCGGAAAATTCCTTAAGCATTGCCGAAGCTTCTTCGCGGTTTTTGGGTTTGCCAAAGGTTTTATCATCAATTGCGATAATCGTATCTGCGCCGCATATCCACATTGGAAGGCGTTTTTTCATTTCTTCCATGACTTTTTCCACTTTTTTTACGGCAAGTTCGCGGGTTATTTTTTCCGGATCTTTTTGAGTAACTATAGATTCGTTTATTTTAGCCGGCATTACACTGAATGGAAGTCCTAATAATTTAAAATATTCCTGTCTTCTTGGCGATGCTGACGCTAGTATGATTGGTTCCATGGAAGAATTATAATCTAAATGTTGCTTAAATGTATATAGAAAAGGTTCTATTATCGGTTTTACGGTGAAATTTTTCAGTCATCTGCTTCAAACTCATGTATAAACCTAAGAGCATACTGCTGAATCCCCTCAAAATAAGTGTCGATAAACTGCGCAAGTTCAATGCCAACATAGCGAAAATGCCAGCTTTCCCATGAATAACCTGTTATTTGTTCAAACCCTTGAGGATACGAAAGCGACCAGCCGAAACGGGCAGCGTTAGCTGAAAGCCAGATGCCTTCGCGCGTATTTGCAAATTCATTTGTGATGGAGCCGAAGTCAATGACAGTGCCAAGCTGATGCTGGCTGTGACCTGCGCGGGCGGATACCATGCTTGCGGCGGCTTCTCCCATGTTTCTTGAATGACGCGCAAACAAATTAACCTGGTACTCGTAAGATCGATATGAAGATGAAGCGACAAGCGTTAATCCTTCGCTTCTTGCGGCTCTTGCCATTTGTTCAAGACTCTGGGCTGCAACTGTTCGAAGAGACAAATCGTTTCTGTTAATTCTGTACGAAGCGTTTTGCAGTGCCGCGAGGTCAGAAGGTTCGTAGTCGGAGGGTAAAGCTCTTTCCTTGTCAACTAAAATACGAAGGTATGGGTCTTGCTGCAATATTTGTTCAAGGGAAGTTTGAAAATCGTTTGAAGATTCAATGCTTGTATTAATATTTGTAATTATGGACTGAGGTAATTCTGAACTGGAAAGGGCAGCCAGCACTTTTGCAGAAAACGGATTTACAGAAGGAATATTTTCTGATGCCGAATTTTCTTCGGTTTGCGCGGTTGTTTTTAAACACGAAGAAAACACAAACACAAATATAATTAAAAAAACGGGAATAATTTTTTTATTGTTCATCAGTTAAATTACAGTTCCCGGATATAAAATTGTGTTTTTAGGAATTACAATAATTCCGTCTACGATGTAATAGTGACCGTAATTGCCGTCTGTTCGTTTGATATCGTCTACGCCGATACGGCAGCCTTCGCCTACGCATACGTTTTTGTCGATAATTGCGCCTTTGATAATTGCGCCGCGTCCGATTCCAACATTGGGAACCCTGGCTTCGGCATTTTGCGCTTTCTGGATTTCCGTTTCGTAGTAGTCGGCGCCCATACACACAACGCCGTTAAGACTTGAACCGGTTTCGATAATTGTACGAATACCGACAATCGAATTCGTTATGTTCGCGTTCGTGATGATACAACCCTCGGAAGCAATCGACTGATTCAAACTTGAAAAGTTCATTTTAGACGGCGGAAGGTTTCGCATGTGGGTGTAAATCGGTTTATGCTCATCATAAAAGTCGAAGCGCGGCTTTAATGTGGTTAATTCAAGGTTTGTATCGTAAAAATTCTTTATGGTTCCGATATCTTCCCAGTAGCCGTCGAATAAATACGCGTTTACTTTAAGTCTGCTGATTGCGCCGGGAATTACCTCCTTGCCAAAGTCGGTAAGTTCGTTTGCAAGGCAGTCTTCCATCGCTTTTGCGTTAAAAATATAAATACCCATGCTCGCCAAGTAGCAGTCGTCCTTATTTTTCTCTGTAAGAAGCTCCTGCGGAGCTTTATAATCCGAAATATCCTTTGTAGGACCCGGTTTTTCTAAAAATTCTGTAATTTGGTTCTTTTTATCGACTTTAAGGATTCCAAGGCCGCTTGCGTTATCCCGTGATACGCCTGTACAGGCAATCGTAACCGCAGCTCCCGAATCAATATGATTTTTTAAGAATTCATGTAAATTCATCCTGTAAAGCTGATCGCCCGAGAGGATCATGTAATACGAAGGATTTTGCGTTCTAAAGTGAGGCATGTTCTTGCGAACCGCGTCGGCAGTCCCTTCGTACCAGCCGGAATGCTCAAAAGTCTGCTCTGCGGCAAGAATTTCGACGAAACCGTTGGTAAAAGAGTCAAAAACATAGGTCTGACCGATGTGAAGATGCAAAGAAGCCGAGTTAAATTGGGTAACAACGTAAATTTGTCTTAAATTTGCGTTAATACAGTTGGAAATTGGGATATCGACAAGCCGATATTTGCCTCCAAAAGGTACTGCCGGCTTTGAACGAAACTGGGTCAATGGGAATAAGCGTGTTCCTTTACCGCCGCCCAATATTATGGACAAAACATCAGACATATTTGTACCTCCAATATAAAATTATATATATTTATAAACTTTTTGTCAAATAGATTGACCAAAATAATCATAAAAACTATATTCCCAGATAAAAGAAAACAATGTAAAATGTTATTTAATGAATACTCCCGGGATTGAATCAATTAAAAAAAACCTCGATAAACTGCTGAACGATTCTGAATTTACTTCAAATATTGTGATAAATCGTCTTTTACCGGCGCAGGAAGGTATTTTTACGCCTTTTCCTGATGATTTAAATCCAAAAATTGTCAAAGCGCTGTCAAATCGGGGAATAAATCAGCTTTATATACACCAGGCTGAGGTTTGGAATCACTCAAAATCAGGTAAAAATGTTGTAGTTGTCACTCCAACAGCCTCCGGAAAGACGCTTTGCTATAATTTGCCCTGTCTGGACGCGCTTTTAACTGACGAAAGCGCGCGCTGTCTCTACCTTTTTCCGACAAAAGCGCTTTCTCAGGATCAGCAATCTGAACTTAATGAGATTGCAGGCAGTGAAAATGAGCTAAATTTAAAAGTTGCAACTTATGACGGCGATACCCCCGATTCCCTCCGTATTGCGGCGCGCGACACAGGAAGAATCATTATTTCCAATCCCGATATGCTTCATGCGGGGATTTTGCCGAATCATCCCAAGTGGATCAAGTTCTTTTCCAACTTAAAATACATTGTTATAGACGAAGCGCATGCTTACAGGGGCGTAATGGGGAGCCATGTGGCAAATGTTATCCGCCGTTTACGCCGGATTTGTGAATTTTACGGCGCAAATCCAGGATTTATCCTTTGTTCTGCTACAATCGCCAATCCCGCGCAGCTTGCAAGCCGCTTAATAGGGCAGGATGTTGTGCTGGTTGATAAAAACGGATCTCCTCGCGGCGAAAAGCGGCTGATTTTATACAACCCGGCGCATGAAGACAAAGTTCAGGGAAAACGCAGTTCTGTAGAGACAGAAAGCCGCCGCTGGATGCTTGCTCTTTTAAAAATCGGAATAAAAACCATTTTATTTGCACATTCGCGCATAAGGACGGAAGTTGTCGCTTCCTATGTGAGCGATGAGCTTAAAAATATTTATAACAATAATTCGCGAATCAGGGTGGAAGCGTACAGGGGAGGATTTCTGCCGAACGAAAGGCGCGAAATAGAAAAAGGACTTCGCGAAGGAACAATTCACGGCGTAGTTTCGACTAACGCTCTTGAATTGGGAATTGATATAGGCGGACTTGACGCGTCAGTTGTCGCAGGTTTTCCGGGATCGTTTAACAGTTTCTGGCAGCAATCGGGCAGGGCGGGAAGAAGAGGCGGCACTTCGGTATCTGTTTTTATCGCGAACATGTCGCCTGTTGATCAATACATAATGAGCGACCCTGAATGGTTTTTCCGCAAAAGCAATGAAGAAGCGTACATCGATCCTGATAATCCTTATATTTTAACCGATCATGTTAAATGCGCGTGTTTTGAACTTCCTTTCACCGATGAAGAATTAAAAGAGAACAGCGAAAACACAATTGACGCGCTTGAATATCTGGAAGAAGCAGGAATTGTCCGCCATGCGGGAAAAAAGTGGAACTGGGCGGACAGGTCGTATCCCGCAGAAGGAATAAGCCTTAGAGCAGCAGGTGCGGATAACGTCGTTATAATCGATGTAACAAACGGCAGAAATATTGTAATCGGCGAAATGGATCGCCCAGGCGCGAAAGAAATGCTTTTTGTAAATGCGGTTTACATTCACCGCGGACAGCAGTTCATGGTAGAAAAGCTCGATATCGAAAACAGAAAATGCCTTGTTCGCGAAGCGGATGTAAATTATTACACTGACGGCGTAACAAAGACAGATATCAAGGTTCTTACAGAAGATGAAAAAATTACTTTTAACGGCGGCGAAGGCGTTTTGTCTGACGTGCTTGTCCGTACTCAAGTTACAAAATTCAAAAAAATCAAATTCGTAAGCGAAGAAAATATTGGATACGGAGACATCAGTTTGCCGGAAGAAGAAATTCAAACGCGCGGAATAATTCTTCTGTTCCCGCCCCAAACCGCAGGCGGCAGGGTGTTAGCGCAGATGGACGAGCAGGATGTTGGAAGTACGCTTTCAGGTTTTGGCACTTTAATTCGGTACATTTCGCCTCTTTTCCTGCTCTGCGACCCCCGCGATTTGGGTCTTGCCGAAAGGGCGAGAGACCCTCATTTCGGCGTTCCTGCCCTCTATATCTACGATAGATATCCGGGCGGCACAGGGCTTACAGAGAACCTCGCCCTGCGTACTCAGCCGCTTTTGGACGCAGTTTACGACGTTGTAAAGCGATGTCCGTGCCGAAACGGCTGTCCTTCATGCGTGGGACCATACGGAAAAAAAAGCACGGCTAAAGACTTTTTAAAAAATCTATGTTATAATGCTTAAGGAGATATTGTATGAAAACCAAAATTTTTTTTGTGGTAGTTTTTTTGTGTTTTTGTGCCTCGGGCGTTTATTCTCAGGATCGGGCGGTTGCCGTAAGAACGCCGGGAAGTTTGAACCGGGTCCCCCTTAATTGGGAACTCGTAAGCATGATAGCCGAATCTTCGAGCAATCTTTATGAATTAAACTATTTTATTTCGGAGCCGTTAACGATAATTATTGAAGATCCGAATATTGACCCAAGTTTTGCGGTTAACGACGGAACGCTTATGTTCAGCGATCAATATATCGCTTCGATGGTTATTCAGCTAACATCTGTCAATCCCGGAAGGATGCATATTTTTTACGATACGCCGGCCGAAAGCGAAGTATTCGAAATTATTTTTACGGTTCAAAACCGGTTTATTACGCTGAAGTTCAGAAGAAATCCTGAACAAAACAATTTTATTTTGTTTTCTGCGATAATTAACGGAAAGCCGTATTCTTTATCGTCAGAAAATCCTCTTCCTGTGCTGATAATAAGCTCGAATCTTACATTAAGGTAAGAAATTACGATGAAGCATTTAATTATTATTTTTATTGTTTTGCCGGTATTATTTATTTTCTCAGGCTGCAATTCACAGCCTCTTGCGGCTGATGACGTTATTGAGATGGAGCCTGTTGTAAGTGCGCCGTATGAAGAAGAAATCTTTGAAGCGGTTATTGAAGAAAGGGAAGAAGAAATACCTCATGTTGCGGCCATTACTGAAGAAACAATAATTGCAGAAGATGATCGTCTTTCAGGCGGCTATTTTGAAAGAATAAGCGAAGAAATACCGGCGGAAGAGACGGCAGAAATTGAACCTGTAACCGAATGTGTGTACGAACGGGAGCAAATATCAGAAATAGAACAGAAACCGGAAGTATTGGAATATATTGAGCCGGTATTCGAATCAGAGCCGCAGCGAATGGTGGAAGTACTGCCAACACCGCAGCCTGCAGTTCAACCAACGCCTCAGCAAGTGTATCAGCCTGCGCCGCAGCCCCGGGTACAGTCAAATACCATTAATCAAATTGCAAATATCAGAAATACAAATATTATAGGTACTGGAACACTGAATGTTGACGGTGTTATCGATTATATAAGAGTAAGAAACAGAAACCCTGTTTTGAATGAAGCAAATTTAAGAAGACTTATAACTTTATATATTGATGAAGCTGCAATTGAAGAAGTCAATCATGATATCGCTATCGCTCAAATGTTATTTTGGACAGCTTTCCTAAGTAACAGGCAGCGCGTTGAAAATCATAATTTTGCAGGGTTAAGCAGAACACAGGAATGGCATGGAAGATTTCAAAGTATGCAGGAAGGAGTAAAAGCGCATATTCAGCATTTAAGGGGATATGCAAGGTCTTCTCTTGTAAATCCAAATACGGTTATTGTAAATCCAAGATGGAACAATATTCAGTATATAAGCGGGACAGTTAATACTTTTGAACAGCTGTATCACGTATGGACTCAGAACACCGACAGATACAGATTAAACATTAGTATAATTCTTAGCAATCTTTACAGATATTGCGACGCAAGACGTTAAAATGCCGGGTCTTAAAGACAGATTAAAACGAATTAAAGAATCAAAAACAGGCGAGACTCAAAAAAAAGTTTGTGAGCAGACGAGAGAGCCTGTTATTTTAAATGGTTTTACTTCATGCGGTTTTAATGTAAAAAAAAGGGAAGTATCTGTTACTTCATCTTTAAAATTAAATAAAACTCTTCCCTCTGCGCTTTCCGTTATTATTCCTGATTTATCTTTTCGTGAGCTTCCTTTAATAAAGGATTTTCTCTTTTTCGATTTAGAGACAACAGGTCTTTCTACAGGAGCGGGAACTGTCGCCTTTCTTGCCGCGTTCGGAAGATTCGATAAAAACGGCAGCCTGTTAATAACCCAGTATCTCTTATTGGATTATCCGGGTGAAAATGATTTTCTGGAAAACGTAATAGATGAACTTTCACGCAATGACGCTGTTATTGTTTCGTATAACGGAAAATGTTTTGATTCCCAGATAATTAAAACAAGGTGCCTTATGAACAGAATGAAAAATCCGCAGTATTATCATGCAGATCTTTTGCATCCAAGCCGCCGTCTTTGGAAAAATATAATTCATGATTGTTCTCAAAGTTCTGTAGAGACAAATATTTTGGGTTTGGACAGAACAGGCGACATACCAGGCTCTCTTGCTCCTGATATCTGGTTTGAATTTTTAAAGACCGGTAAAACAGAAAAATTAATGGGTATTTGCGATCATAATATAAAAGACATAACGGGACTTGCCGCAATATTAACGGCGATGATTTCGATAGCTGAAAAACCATTTGAAACCGTAAATTATAAATACGACACAGAGCGCCTTGCAAAATTTGTTTACAAATACGCATACAGACAGATGAAACAGGGTTTTTACAAAGAACCGCTTGAGTTAATAAATAAGGCAATTAAAGCTTTGGAGCCTGATTCTTTATGGTACGGAAAACTTCAGCGAAGAAAGATACGTTTAGAAAAAATGAAAAAAGAGTTCTAAATATGACCTCCGTGAACTCCGTGGTTATATAAAAATTTCCTCATATTGATAAATTTATTAATATTTGCTATTCTCTATCCATGTACGATTACAAAGAATCATGGAAAGAAAAAATTGCCTCTGTATTAAATACGCTTTTAAATGAAGCGGGAATAAATGAACAAATAACATCATCTCAAATAATCGGTGAAAATCCGCCTAACCCGGAAATGGGAGACATCGGCTTTCCAATGTTCAGTTTTGCAAAAATGTTAAAAAAAGGCCCGCCGCAAATTGCTCAAATAGCTGCCGAAAAATTGGAAAAGGTTATTGAAGCAGAAAAAACCAACGCAAAAGTTTTTGCGCAAGGGCCGTATCTTAACGTACGAATGGATCGGGGTAATACCGCAAAGGCAGTTCTTGACGAAGTGTTTAAGGAAACATGCGAAGAGTTTTCGTTTGCAGGAACAGGCGTAATGCAGAATAAAAAAGTAATGGTTGAGTTCTCAAGCCCCAATACAAATAAACCTCTTCACCTTGGTCATCTAAGAAACGACGTACTTGGAGAGAGCATTTCAAGAATTATTAAAGCCGCAGGTGCGCAGGTGCGAAAGGTTTGCATAATAAATGACCGGGGCATACATATCTGTAAATCAATGCTTGCGTATAAAGAAAATGGAAATGGTAAAACACCCGAATCGGAAAATGTAAAAAGCGACAGATTTGTAGGCGACTTTTATGTAAGTTTCAGCAAACAATTAAAAAAAGAAGCGGATGAATTAATTGCTTCCGGCGTAGATAAAGATGAAGCTGATAATAAGACTTTGTCAATGCAAAAGGCGCAGGAGATGCTTCGTTTGTGGGAAGCAGGAGACAGCGAAACCGTAGAACTCTGGAAAAAAATGAACATGTGGGCGATTGAAGGCATGAAAAAAACCTACGCGCGAACAGGCATTTCATTTGACAAATACGATTTTGAAAGCCAGACTTATATGCTTGGAAAAGACGAAGTTTTAAAAGGTTTAGAAAAAGGTATTTTTTATAAACAGGAAGACGGCTCTGTCGCTGTTGACCTTAGCGAAGAAAAACTCGATAAAAAAATATTACTTAGAAGCGACGGCACATCGATTTACATTACGCAGGACTTCGGCACTGCCATTAACCGTCATAAAGAATGGCCTTTTGACCAATTAATATATGTAGTAGGCAGTGAACAGCAGTATCACTTTAAGGTGCTTTTTATTCTATTGGAAAAGCTTGGATACTCGTGGGCAAAAAATCTTCATCATCTTTCTTACGGAATGGTTAACCTTCCCGAAGGCAAAATGAAAAGCCGCGAAGGAACTGTAGTAGACGCTGACGATTTAATAGATTCGTTACGCGACATGGCGCTTGGCGAAATCCGCGAAAAGGGCAGGGAAGAAGTCGTGGGAGACCCGATCGAAGTTGCGGAAAAAATAGCTCTTGGCGCGCTTCATTACTTTTTATTGCAGACAAGCCCTGTTAAAGACATGTTATTCGATCCAAAGGAATCGCTTTCTTTCACAGGAAACACAGGCCCGTACTTGCAATACATGGGAGCGCGCATTTCTTCGATGATCAGGAAAGAAAAGGAGTCAGGGGTCAGGGGTCAGGAAGCAGCGGATTTTTCATTGCTTACTTCTGATTCTGAATGGGAACTTGTAAAAATAATCGCAGATTATCCATTTGCCGTAAACGAAGCTGCTCTCAATCTTGATCCATCGCGTCTTGCAGGCTTTTTATATGAACTTTCAAAAGCGTTTTCAAGATTTTATCACGAATGTCCGATTTTAAACTGCGATGATCCTCTGCTCTCAAAAACAAGATTGGAACTTTCACGCGCAGTAATGCTTATATTAAAAAACGCGTTTAATTTAACATGTATTCCATTCCTTGAAGTGATGTGATTTAAGGATTTAGGAAGGCAAGTGACACAGAACCCTGATTAAAATAAAGAGTGTTGTCGTTTGTTTTTAGAATGCATCTTCCCTTTGGGTCTATTCCTTCAAATACGCCGCGCGCAAGAACCTGTCCGTTTTTTACGTCCTGCTCGTCTTTTTTTTTAGGCACAAAAACTGCCGCTTTTGCTCCTACGCAGTCAGATAACGAATTCCACTCTGATGCAAGAGCGCGGTTCCCCTGAGAATAAGCGGCGGCAGATTCAAATGATTTTTCTGTTTTTGTTATTTCTTCCAATATTTTATTTAACACATCTTTTCGTTTAATTTGTTTTCCCGTAACATCAGCCAAACTTACAGCTTTATTGCCGGGGGATGGATTATTTATATTTACGCCAATTCCGCCTGTAAGCCATGTGATTAAATCACCTTCACCTGCGATTTCTGTCGTAATACCTGCGATTTTTTTCCGGCTGATGTAGATATCATTAGGCCATCTTAAAAACGCTTTTTTGCCGCAAATGTCAGAAATACTTTTTACGACAGCAATTTGCATAACAAGCGATAAAAGAGAATAATCCGCGATTGTTAATTCAGGACGGTACAGAATGGAAAAAAAGAGCCCTCCCTGTTTTGATATCCATGTTCTGCCGTTTCTTCCCCTTCCTGCGCTTTGTCTTTCTGCAGAAATTACACTGCCGCCTTTTGCTCCGGAAAGCGCAAGTTCTCTTGCCATATCCATTGTGCTTGGCGTATTTTTATAATGATAAAATAAAGCTTCCTTTTCTCCGAATTCCCACGGATATAAAAAATCCTTTTCATTTTTCGGGTTCAATGAATAACCTGCCTCGCCTGTTTCTATCGCATAACCTGCTTCTGCAAGAGATTGAACAGTTTTCCATACAGCAACGCGAGAGATACCCATATCATTAGCAAGAGCCTGTCCGCTTACAGGCGTTCCCTGTTTTTCGCGTAATAGAATTAATAATTTCGCCTTACTTGTCATAATTATTCCTCCTTGCTTCAATCGCCTTAGCTTTCAATGATGCCTTTTCTAAACTGTTAGAAATTAAAACAAAAACCAACATCTTGATTTTATTAATACCGTTTTTTCCTCCACGCGCTTTCCATGCCATATCAATACTTGTCCATATTTTTAATACTTCAGGTATAAATATTAAAAAAAGAGAGACAGCTTCTACACGCACAATCTTTTGTATTTCAAGAAAACTTGTTGTTCTGAATAATAGTGCAGATAATTGAAAAACTAAAACAATACGAAGCATTGTTCTTAAGTGTTCAGGTTGAGGTAAAAGTGAATGTAAGCCATTCCAGCTTTCGAGACTACCCGCTATTACAGAAAGAAAATAAAGAAAAACCGTATAAATTAACGCCGGTTTTAAATCCGTTAATTGTTCACGAAAAGTGATGCCGCTAATAAAAGCTAATGAAATCAATATAAAAAAACCAAAGCAAAGCCAAAGTGCAGGCAGGTAAAAAACAATAATTGAAAGCGGTAAAAGTAAAATAAGTTTTAATAACGCAGGCACTTTGTGAAGCTGCCCCTTTATTGTTTTATATTGAAAGACAGCGTTCTTTCTTACCATAAAAGATCTTCCAAACTGCGCGCTTCGTTTTTTAACGGATGATGTATACCCCACAAGGCAAGGTCTTTTTCGAGGGCGTCTTTAGGAAGACCGTCAAAGACAATTTTTCCCCTGCATAAAACGATAAAACGAATAGCAAGTGCAAGGCATTTTTCAAGTTCGTGGGTAAGTATCAAAACGGTTTTTCCATCCGCGATAAGTTTATGAAAAAGACGATTCACCTGCACAACCCCGGGATAATCAAGATTTGCGTACGGCTCGTCAAAAATGATTATTTTTGCGTCCATTGCCAAAACTCCTGCAGTTGCAAGACGGCGTTTTTCTCCGCCTGATAACGAACGGGCAGGGAAGTCCGCTCTTGATTCAAGATTCGTTTGCGCCAAAGCGTTTTCAACACGAGAAAGAATTTCCTTTTTTTGCAATTTCATATTACGCGGACCAAACGCAATATCTTCCCTTGGAGTTTCTCCTAATATCTGCGCATCGGGTTCCTGAAACACAAGTCCAACATAAGAAGATGTGTGTACCGTGCCGGAAGTAGGCTCTTCAAGACCTGCGATAATCGACATTAAAAGACTTTTACCGGAGCCATTAGCGCCCGCAATTATTGTACAGCCGCCGTCCATTCCGCTAACGGCGTTTTCTTTAATCGAAAGCGATACGTCGTCTAATGCATAAAAAAAACCGTCACGGACTTGCTCGTTAGGCGCTAAATTATCATCATAAACAGGAAATCGTTTTGTAACATTAACAATTTCAATCATTAGTTAAGGTACCTTGCGGCTATTGGACGCAGTTTTAGCGATAATGGAATGCAGATCGCAAGTTTTATTAAATCACCGGCAACAAACGGCACCACGCCTGCGGCAAAAGCGGCGGTGAAAGAAATCGAATTTAAAAACATAAGGTAAACAGCTCCGCAAAACAATATTAACGCAAAGCCCAAAAAAGACGCGATGCTTATTCTTATAACATTGGAAATCATAATTTTCTTTTCGCTTACCCTTGGAAGTCCTGAGATAAGACCTGAAAAAAGCGCCGCCAAAAAGTAGCCTATAATATATCCGCCAAGGGGTGTTGTAAAAGCACCCGGCCCGGGGACTACAAACACAGGAGTACCAAGCAGACCTGCCGCGATAAAAATTAAAAGAGAGAGACCGCCGTAAAAACTTCCCAGTATTGTTCCCGCAAGCACCACAAAAAGATTTTTAAGTACCAGTGGAACACCCGCAGGCATTGGAATAATGATAAAACTGGAAACCGCAACAAGTGAAGCAAAAACAGCGGCAAATATATATCGATTCCTGACCTTGTTCATCGTTAACCAGTATTTTGATATGGTTAACGAAAAATGTCAATAGGAAACAGAAGAATTCTTACCACTACCCACACCAAAAAGACCGAACGGAACAGCACGACTGCGAAAGCCATTTCCAAAACTAACCGAGTTTTGGAAATGGCTCATATACAGAAAAGTGTAATTTTCGGCTTGATAATCTTTTCAATTTATCCGATAATTTCCATATCGTTCATCATAGAGGAGCAAAACTATGTATAAAATTTCCAAATTATTAATATGTATTTTCATTTTCACACAATTTATAGGCTGTTCAAACAAACAATCTGACCTGTATACATCAGAAAAAGAAGAAAATATTTATTTTACGCCGCCTATTAATTTACAGATAAACCCTAATGGTATTCTCATTTCTCTTAGCGATATACCTGATGATGTTACTTCAATTCATGTAGAAATTAATAATTGGGGTGATAGAGTTTATACATATCAAAATAACGACTATCCGCCAAAATATCGGGATATGATAACATCATCTTCTTCAATTATAACAGGGAATGCTTTAGAACAAATCAAACAATCAAATCAAATAATTTTTCCTTTTGTAAAAACAGGTGAAATATATAATGTAACGGTTATTTATTCTATACCAAATTATACTTGTGCTTCAGCTCCATTTGAAAGAATAATCGCAGATAATGGTATTTATTTTGATAAAGATATTGAACTAATATTGAATGAAGAAAAAACAAGTGTTCGATTATCAGAAGAGCCAAAATTTTCATCAAATATTGGTTATAGTATTATTTCTCAATATTTTTCTTTCTCATTATATAATGAAATAATGTCATCTACATTAGGCAGTATTTCAACAGATAACAATAATATCTTATCATGGGATTTTGAACCTTCAATAAGAGAACAAATAAATAGATATAATGGTACAGAAGGAGTAAGTATAAACGGTAATTATAATGCTTTTATTGGTTATTCAATGATGATTATTTATGATAATATAGAATGGTATAATCAATTCATCAAATCGCCTAAATTTTCTTATACAATATTTTAATATAGTTAGACGAAATTATTCTAAATTAATAAAAATGTTAAAGTAAGGCCTTGACAAATATTAAACTATGTAAAATAATAATAGAACAAGGAGATAAAGGTGAAGAATATTGGAAAAAATGTTTTATTTGTTGTTTTAATCACTTTATTTATTATAAGCTGCAAAAAGACGAATGAAAAAAATGAACAATTATATGAAAATAATATGTCAGATGAAAGAAAAGCTGTTAACATTATTGTTGAAGTGCCAATAAATATTCTTGAATTATTGAATTTAAGGCAGGGGTATTACATACAGGGTATATCAAGAGGAAATAATAAAAGCCGCTCTCCAGAAATATTACTTTTAATACTTGAAGGAGATTATTTGCTCATAAGAGAGGTAGATTATGAAAATGAAAAAATGATTATTCGAAACGAAATTTCATTAATCTATGATGGAAACATTTTTATTCATAATAATACAAGCTTAAGAGAACAAAATGGAGAATTACATATAATTTATCATGAACATAAACCTGAAAGACATTGGAGAGAAATATGGGATTTTGATACTCCATATATATTTGCAGGTGATTTAATGTCTCCTGTTCCAAATAATGTTAAAGAATTAACCACAGATCATTTTATAACATTTACAGGAAAATATGTATGTGATTCATTTGAAATTATAAACGCAAATTACAATGCAGATACAATGATTATTGAAAATGCTATAATCAATGTTAATTATAACAAAGAAAAAAAATGTTTAACTATTTTAGCTGATTTTATTAATAATATAAGTACTAATTTCCCTTATAGGGATATTAACGGAATTGAGACAACAGAGGATAATATATTTTATTGGTTTTTTGGAGAAGCTTCAGGCTTTGTAGAAATAAAATATTATTTATATAAAGATGGAATTACTTTTTATGGCAATGATGCTATGGGGCATTATGATTATGAAAAAGAAGAATATTTTGGAAGGAATATAGAATTAAGAATAATATTCAAAAAAGAATACTAATCAAAATTGAATTACGTTGTATACAACCAGAACGTAAGGTGAAATAAAGCTTAACATTTTCTAAAAAATATTGACATAAAAAGCATAAATTTGTATGGTTAATTATGGTAAGTAAAGATAGTTTACTTGAAAATGTATTAATTGATATTGAAGATGGTATTAGAGAAAATATCAATACGGAAAGTCTCGCTGAAAAATATTCTCTTTCGCAGCGCCATTTGCGAAGATTATTTCATGTTTATTTTAATCAATCCATAACAAATTATATACGCTCACGAAAATTAGCGGCAAGCATTGATCATTTGCTTAAAACTGATTTAAATGTTTTAGATATTGCTCTTGAATACGGATTCGATTACGAACGGTC
>Ga0209755_10000840_pt1 | contig 52593 bp, 61 predicted proteins | sample TergutCo191P1_FD_187301 | JGI IMG/M metagenome (GOLD analysis project Ga0209755, IMG submission 187301) | Cornitermes sp. P1 segment gut microbial communities from Petit-Saut dam, French Guiana - Co191P1 (SPAdes) (version 2) | ecosystem: Host-associated > Arthropoda: Insects > Digestive system...
AACCTGGTCAGGAAAAGGCTCTGTTGTCGGCGATGAGCTTGTCGTCAACAAAGGCACGGACGGCATAGGCTTTACCGGAAGTACCGAGGTCGGTGAAATTATCGCAGCCCGCGGCGCCGGCAAGCCAATGATTATGGAATTGGGAGGAAACGGACCGAGCATTATACTCAAAGACGCAGATTTAGACGTTGCCGTGCCCCGTGTTGCGTTCGGCTGTTTCTTCAACGCAGGGCAGGTTTGCGGTGCAACTGCTCGCATTTTGGCTCATGATGACGTCTATGACGAGGTTTTGGCACGACTGGTAAAAGAAGCCGAAGCCGTCTGCCTTGGCGATCAATTTGACCCAGGCACCACTATGGGTCCCATGAATAATAAATCCGTATTTGATAAAAATCACGAACATGCCAGAGACGCTATTGAAAGAGGGGCAAGATTCCTCTGCGGCGGAGGCTCGCCTAAGCAATTTGACAAAGGTTATTTCTTTGAGCCGACAGTTGTTGCGGATATTCCGCTTGACAGTCTTTATAACATGGAGGAAACTTTTGGTCCGGTCGCACCGGTCATTCGTTTTAAAACGCAAGACGAGGCTCTCGAAATTGCCAATATGGATAAATGGGGGCTTGTAAAATCAGTGTTTACAAAGGATATGAAGAGCGCTCTCTACTTTGGCGAAAGACTTCGCTCCGGCATAGTGAATATCAACGACAGCAATTGTTATTGGGAACTGCACATACCTTTTGGAGGCGCGAGCGGAAAGCAAAGCGGTTTAGGAAGAATTGGCGGCAGGCATGCCATGCTCAGCATGTGCGATATCAAAACTATCAGTATAGACATTGGATAAAATCATTTTGACTGCGGGAGGAACAAGCTGCATTGAGGGAAGAAATAATACGACTTATGGCTGATAAAAAAATCATTGCCATCGTGCGAGGGATAAGCGACCGCGAGAAATGTATCAGATTGGCTGAGGCACTGTTAAAAGGCGGTATATGTCTCATTGAAGTCACGTTTAACCAAAGTGCTCCTAAGCGGTTTTCAGATACATTATCCGCAATCTCCGAAATAGACCGTGTGTTTGGCAGCGCTGTGTCTGTTGGAGCAGGAACAGTATTGACAACAGAACAAGTGATAATGGCGGAAAGCGCGGGCGCGAAATATATTATTTCACCAAATACCTCTGTCTCTGTCATTGAAAAAACTCGCGATTTAGGGCTGGTTTCTATTCCGGGCGCGATGACTCCGACAGAAATCACCCTCGCAGCAAGTGCCGGCGCAGACATTGTGAAGCTTTTTCCTGCGGGCATACTCGGCACTGCATATATAAATGCAATCAGAGCTCCGCTGAACCATGTCAGGCTTTTGGCAACCGGCGGTATAGACGCGCGCAATATCCCGGAGCTTCTAACTTGCGGATGTTTCGGCTTTGGAGTCGGCGGCAATCTTGTCAACAAAGAGTGGATAGAGTCCGGACAGTTTGAAAGAATTACCTTAGCCGCCAGAGAAATCTGCGATGCGGCGGATGTGTAGATTAAAGATTGGAGTACTCGTGTGATGAGCAGAGTTGTTACTTTCGGCGAGATTATGCTGCGCCTAAATCCTGTAGGATATTATCGATTTGTCCAGGCTTCGACCTTTGAGGCGTCTTATGCCGGAGGAGAGGCAAATGTTGCGGTTTCTTTGGCAAACTATGGCATAGACGCTGCGTTTGTTACAAAGCTGCCCGCCCACGAAATTGGGCAATGCGCAGCAAACGAATTACGCAGATTTGGGGTAGATATTTCTAAACTCTGCCGGGGCGGGGACAGGCTTGGCGTCTACTATCTTGAAAAGGGAGCTTCTCAACGCGCTTCAAAAGTAATCTACGATCGCGCCGGTTCCTCCATTGCACTTGCCGAAAAATCGGATTTTGACTGGAAAAATATTTTTGCCGGAGCCGACTGGTTTCACTTTACCGGGATAACTCCGGCTTTGGGCGGCAATCTGCCTGAGATTTGTCATGAAGCCTTGATAGTTGCTAAGGAAATGGGTCTGAAAGTTAGCTGCGACCTAAACTATCGTGCCAAGCTTTGGTCTTCTGAATTGGCTGGGAAAGTCATGTCAACCCTCATGCCATATGTGGATCTATGCATCTCAAACGAAGAGGACGCAGCCGATGTATTTGCCATTCATGCCGCGGACTCGGATATCATGGGCGGCAGTCTATCCAAGGAGGGCTACATCGATGTTGCCCGGCAACTGAAAGAGTGCTTCGGGTTTGAAAAAGTTGCCATTACATTGCGGGGGAGTATCTCGGCAAGTGACAATACTTGGGCTGGAATGCTCTATGATGGTGAGCAAGCCTATTTCTCAACCGAATACGCAGTGCGTATTGTTGATCGCGTCGGCGGCGGCGATTCTTTTGGCGGGGCGCTTATCTTTGCCCTGCTTAAAGGTTATGCTTCGCAAGAGGCAATTGACTTCGCTGCCGCCGCTTCTTGCTTAAAGCATTCGATTGAGCAGGATTTTAACCATGTATCTGTTTCCGAGATTGCGGCGCTGGCAGCGGGAAATGCTTCCGGAAGAGTGCAGCGGTAGGCGGCAGAAGCGATAATCAAATGTTGCGGCTTAGTAGTCGGCGAGCCTGGTGTATCAAAACACCCGCCCCTGTGGGCGACGCCCCTCTTTTCTAATTTCTAAAGAGGGTATAGGGATAAGCATAGGTCACAATTTTCGTCATTTAAGCGCGCAGTCGCAGAATGACGGAAGCATTCAAGCACCCAGTGAACCCGGTGATAAAATGGGGAAACGCAAGCTATGCATTTCCTTGACATTTATTGTTGTGCTAATATATACTTAAAAATGGTGTGAAATTGGCGCATGGTATTAATGCACAAACTTTATGTCGGCACTTAGCATGGAAGAGGAGGCAGATTTTTGAAGAGCTTACAATGTGAGTGGTCAAATCTCACACGCTTGATTAATATGATTGCCGAGCAATTCGGCCCGCGATGTGAAGTGGTATTACATGACTTGACTAAAGATTACAATCACACTATTGTATCTATAGTAAACGGACATGTCACAAACCGGGTACAGGGCGGTTCCGGCAGCAATTTGGGATTGCCAGTACTGGCAGGACATAAGATAGACGGAGATGTTTATAACTACGTCACAAGAACAAAGGAAAATAAAACCTTGCGTTCTTCAACATTTTATCTGCGCGACGATAATGATCAAGTTATAGGCTGTATCTGCATCAATTATGATATAAGCGATTTACTGGTTTTGCAATCCGCATTAGATGATGTAACGATGTACCCATCTGCCAAGCAGGACGTTGAGCCGGAAGTTTTTGCAAAAAACGTTGGAGAAATCCTGGACCACTTGATTGAGCAATGCACGGAATATATTGGAAAACCAGGTTTTGAAATGAGCAAAGAGGAAAAAATCGACGCCCTTGCCTTCTTTGACAGCAAAGGTGCGTTTTTGATTTCAAAGGCAGGCGAGCATTTGCGTGAGTATTTTAACATATCAAAGTATACGCTTTACAATTACCTGGAAATCTCACGTTCTCGTACAACTGAATCCGGCGAGAAAACCATAACCTCACGCAAATACAATAACGGCGGCAGGTATGCCAAAGGAAGATAGACTGTCTCCTCACAGCCATTGCCGGAGGCTCTGTCTGAGAGACAAGTAGCGTGTCTATCACAAAAAACTGACTTATTACAGTCATCAGGCTTAATATTTGTCAGTCTTGCATTTAGTCAAGACTGACTTTTTTCATGCCGCTAAACAGGACTTTCTAAAAAACCACTGACCAACATCATATTTAGTCATTAAAATGATAATATTATATTAATTTTGTTGAAGTTAAACCATATTTATGGTAGAATCTGACAAAGTGTAAAAACCACATAATATATCTTAAAAAACAAGTTTTTTGTGACAAAGTTAAGGAGGGTGTGATATTTTGGACAGAGTTATCCTGCGTACAGAAGAGCTTTCCATACAGTTTGGAGCCTTAAAAGCGGTGAACAATGTCAGCTTGTCAATTGTAGAACACAAATTCACCACGATTCTCGGACCCAATGGCGCGGGCAAAACGACATTCTTCAATCTCATCAGCGGAAATCTTAAGGCAACCTCAGGAAAGGTATTTTTCATGACGAAAGATATCACGAGAATGACTCCTCAGCAGCGAATACACGCAGGGCTGGGCAGAAGCTTCCAGCTCACGAACGTATTTCCAGCGCTCACCGCTCATGAAAATGTGCGGCTATCCGTTCAAAGCGCTGCAAAAATAGGCTTCAAGCTCTTTCGCAGTTATAAACAGTACAAGTCAATCATTGAGGAAACCGACAGACTTTTAAGCGAGATACTGCTTGAAGACAAAGCCCACATCAAAGCCGGTGATTTAACGCACGGTGAGCAGCGCAAACTGGAATTGGGCATGGTACTTGCCCAAAAGCCAAAGGTATTGCTGCTTGACGAGCCGACAGCCGGAATGAGCGTAGAAGAAGTACCGGTCATGATTGAAATGTTGCAGAAGCTAAAAGACAAAGGCAATACCACTATCGTGCTCATTGAACATAAGATGGGTATGGTAAAGGCGCTTAGCGATATTGTTGTCGTGTTGGTTAACGGAGAACTGCTCTGCCAGGGCGATCCGGAAACCGTCTCAAATAATCCCGATGTTCTTGCTGCATATTTGGGAGGAGGTGTCGTCAGTGTCGCTACTTGAAGTCAAAGATTTGGTTTCTTATATCGGACTCTTTACAATACTGCAAGGCATAGACATGACCATAAACAAAGGAGAAGCCGTGGCAATACTCGGTCGCAACGGAGCCGGAAAAACAACTTTGTTGCGCACAATTATGGGCATGGTGAAAACACGCAGCGGCTTAATCAGGCTAAATGGCAGGTCGCTTGTAGGTAGAACTCCTCACAAAATCTCTCGCATGGGAATTGCGCTGTGTCCGGAGGATTACGGGGTCTTTGATGAACTCACTATTGAAGAAAACCTAATCTTAGCAAAACATAAAAATGACGCCGCAACGCATAATCGTATTGAATACGTACTGGAGCTTTTTCCGGATTTGAAACTGGCGCTAAAGCGGCAAGCCAGAACTCTTTCCGGCGGGCAGCGCCAAATGCTCAGCGTCGGACGCAGTTTAGTAAACGAAACGCAGCTTATCCTAATAGATGAGCCGAGCAAAGGTCTGGCGCCCATAGTCATAGAAAAGATGGCGCTCGCACTAAAGGAAATATCAAAAACGTCCACAATACTTCTCGTTGAGCAAAACTTCCACATGGCGCAAATAGTCACAGATCGTTATTACATCATCGACGAAGGCAAAACTGTTAACTCAGGGCTCATGGAAGATTTGGACAAGAATGAAGAGCTTAAACAAAGCCTTCTCGGTCTATAGAACAGGAGGGATGCAGATTGGAAATTTTTACCACACTTATTTTTAACGGCATCTCGGAAGGTGCTCATATATTCTTGATGGCAGCCAGCTTATCCGTTATACTCGGACTCCTGCGTGTCGTTAACTTTGCCCACGGAACCGTGTTCCTCTGGGGGGCTTATGTCTTTCGCACAGTTTTTATAGCACTGGGAGGCACAACGACAAGCTGGATTTTGGCAATCCTTGCCGCTGCTGCCGCCGGATTTATACTTGGGGCATTATTTGAATGGGTCTTCGTCTCGCGCGTATATGGCAATGTAGGCGCCCAGATTATGATCACCCTTGGTTTGCAGGTCGTCTTCACCGAGCTGGTGCGAGTATTCTGGGGTCCGACGCAGCTCATGGTGAACAGACCGGAAATACTATCAGGCGTATGGAATTTTCACGGCGTCATCATAGTTCACTACAGACTGTTTCTCATAATAGTCGGTGTTGTGGTGGCTATACTCGGACACCTGCTTTTGACCAGATCCCGTGCCGGGATGACGATTCGAGCCGGAGTCCAAAACAGCGAAATGGTCGGTGCGCTCGGAATAAACATCGAAAGATATTTCACAGTGGTTTTTGCTGTCGGCGGTGCGTTGGCAGGAATGGGCGGCGCTCTGTTTGCCCCGATAAACGGAACCCTCACAGCGGAAATGGGGAACGCCCAACAGCTTCTTGCCTTTATTGTCGTAATTGTAGGCGGAATGGGCAGCTTCATGGGTTCCGCGCTTGGCAGCTTGCTCCTTGGAATAATGATGGCGCTCATCGGGTTTGTTATACCTGATCTTTCAACGGCGGCGCCTGTTGCACTTATGGCAATCGTCCTCATACTAAAACCTGAGGGTCTGTTCAGACTAGGATTGGCGGTGAAGCAAAAATGAATGAAAATAAGAATCTGATCCGAAGATTTCTCACCATTCCGCGCATAGTTTTAATCGTTGGTGGTATCGCTATCTTGTTTGTTCCGGGTAATATGACTACAGCGAATGTCACAATGATTTCGCGGATAATGATTTTCGCGGTTTATGCGATGGCTTATGATATTCTCCGCGGATATATCGGAGTCATACATCTCGGCTTTGCTCTGTTTATCGGCGGCGGCGCATATTTCATCGGTATACTTTTCACTCAATTTGGAGTAAGCCTTCAAATGCTGCTTCTGGCGGTGCTGGCGGTAAGTATTTACTCTTCAATTTGGGCACTCATCGTCGGTCAAATTACCGGAAAAAGCGGACTACTGGCAACTGCGATGATTACAATGGCATTTGCCGAAATTATGCGCACAATGATGGAGCGCTGGCGCACGGTAACAAACGGCGCGGATGGTCTGACTTTCCGCGTGCCCGCACCTTTCGACGATCGCACATTCATGTTCTATGCCTGTTTTGCATTCATGCTCATCATGGCATTCATACTGTACAAATTTACCACTTCTCCGACAGGACGTGTTTGGCAGGCAGTTAGAGAAAATGAGCACAGAGCTATTTTCCTTGGATATAATACGAATAGAGCGAGGACTATTGCTCTTCTGGTCGCCGGCATCGCAGGCGGACTCTCCGGGGTAATGTTCGCGTTGCTCAACCGCTTTGTCAACACTGACCTTCTGGGAATGCAAATGACATATAACGCCATGCTCTACTCTCTGCTGGGCGGCGCCGGCACATTATTCGGCGCAATCGTCGGAAGCACAGTCGTCATACTATTTCAAAATCTTCTGCTCGATTTGCGCAGCGTTCACTTCATCTTTGAAAGATGGCTTTTGTTCTTCGGCGCGCTGTACATTGTAGTAGTTTTGTTCATGCCGCAGGGAATTATGGGCTTTGTCTATGCCCATCTGGATAAGCGCAAGCATAGAAAACGCATCAGATCAAGTGTCAAGAGCAAAGAATGAGCCGATACTTTTAACAAATGAAGTGCGAGGAGGCTGTTAAATGTGAAAATAGGGATAGTGGATTATACAACCTATCTGCCTGAGGATTCTATCACCGCGGAAGAGCTTTCGCCGCTGGTAAACATCCCCGCTGATGTACTGAGAGACAAGATGGGAATAAACAAGAAGCGCCTCGGCAAAAGAGAAGACCAACCGGGCATTATGGCAGTAAAATGCTGCAAAGATTTGCTTAAAAAAACCGGTTTGGACCCGCTTGATATCGATATGATTTTATATGCCGGCGAAACCTATGCGGAATATATATGCTGGACAGTCGGCATCATGGTACAAAAAGAGATTGGCGCACATAACGCATATGCTTGGGACCTCTCATTTCGTTGCGCCGGACTCCCTCTGGCGCTCAAAGTTGCAAAGGATATGATGCGCTCAGACGAAAGACTCCAAAATGTTCTGGTGTGTTGCGGCAACAACAATGCACAGCTCATCGACTACAAAGACCCGGCTCAAAGTTTCATGTTTAACATGGGTCCCGGAGCATTTGCTCTGCTGCTAAAAAGCGGACATGAATGCAATGAAGTTCTAGAAACGGGCATTATTACAGATTATAACTTTCACAGTGACGTCATCGGCATGACCGGAGGAAGTCTGAACCCTCTGACACAGGAAATGGTCGAGGAAATGGCAAAAGACCCGGAAAAAACCAGGCGATTCAGTCTGCTGACTTTACCGGACGCTGATGGTATGAAGAAGCGGCTTGTCGAAGCTTCATTGCCGGATTTCACAGGCGCTATACGTCTTGCCTGCGAGCGCAGCGGCGTCAGCCCGTCCGATATAGATTTCATAGGTATGGTACATATCGGCAACAGGGCGCATTATGCCATCATGGATAGCCTGGGAATAGATAAAGAAAAGACCGTATTCCTTTGGGATGATGGTCACTGCGGACAGGTTGACGCTATCCTTGCCACAGATTATGGTCTCGCGGAGGGAAGAATCAAAGACGGCAGTCTGGTTGCGTGGGTTGGCGCCGGCACCGGATATGCCTTTGGCTGCACACTCATTCGTTGGGGCAAGCCAAGTTAGCACATCTTGCGCTATTGATGGAGGACTTATACAGTGAATATACTTGGAATAAACGGCAGTCCCCGCAAAGAAGGCAATACGCATGTATTCTTGCAAACCGCATTAAATCGAGCGGCGGAATTGGGCGCGAGTACAAAGAGTATCTGGCTCGGTGACAAGCTTCTGCGCGGCTGCAAAGGCTGTTACGGTTGTGTTGAAAAAAAGCGCTGTGTGGTGGAAGACGATTTTGCACAAATATTTGATGAGATCAGGCAAGCTGACGGCATCCTTGTAGGCTCTCCGGTCTACCATGCGTCTATGACTGCGGAGCTAAAGGCACTGCTGGACAGAGCGGGCTTTTCCGGACGTTGGGCGGCAAATGCAATGAAAGCATCAAATGAAAACTACCAGTGGTCAAATTGTTTGTTAACGGGAAAAGTCGTGGCTCCAATTACTGTGGCACGGCGTACCGGGCAAACACTGGCGTTTGCTGAAATCTTAATGTGGGCCGTTTGCAACGATGCGATTATTGTCGGAAATGCTTATTGGAACATGGGCATGGCAGGAAAAGGCGGTGCAATGGACGCCGAAAAAGATACAGAGGGTATGGGCATTATGCGCGGGCTTGCCGAGCGTATGGTTCACACCATTAAGAAACTAAGTACTCACACAGACAGTTAATAACTATTTTGAGTATATATCCCGGCGCCAAAAACGATAAATCATTATTTCCCGGTGTGATGTTCATGCCGCGCTATCAAAGGGGAGATTAATATATGTTTGATTTCAGAGCACAATATGATTCCAAGAAAAAATCGATTCCCGGAGTATTATCTTTGCTAAAGAGTAACGATGCAATCATCAGCTCATTGGGCGCCTGCGCGCCAATAGAAATGCTTGGAAAATTACACACAGTTGCCGATAACGGAGTTTCCGGTCTTGACGTCACTGACTGTCTGCCGCTGTTTTCCTACGAATATATGACGAATCCGAACCCGGAAGTAATTACAAGCAGCGCATGGTTTTATAGCGCGTTTCAGCGTATCGCAAAAAAGAACGACTCCGCCTCTATCTCGCATGTGCCCCAAAGACTCCACACTGCCGGGATTCGCAGACTGCATGCTCATACACAAGATAGCCGCAGAGTGGTGCTCGTGGCGTCATGCAGCCCGATGGATCAGCATGGGTATCTCACCACATCGCTCAGCGCAACTTTTGAGAGATTGATGATTGACAGCGGCGCATTTGTTCTGGTTGAAGTAAATAAGCAAATGCCGCGCACCTTCGGCGATACACCTATTCACATCAGTGAGATTGACGCATTATGCGAAGTTGATTACGCACCGCCTGCTTTGCCCTTTGTCCCATTTACAGAAAACGACGCAAAAATAGCCGGTTTTGTCGCAGAGCGTATTGAAGATGGCTCGACAGTTCAGTTGGGAATCGGCGGCATTCCAAATGCAATAGCCAATGGGCTAAAGACTAAGAAGCACCTTGGCATTCACACCGAAATGCTGACCGACAACATGGTAGATCTTGTCGAGTGCGGAGCTGTAGATAATTCTATGAAAACCCTTATGAAGCACAAAACAATAGGCACGTTTGCAATGGGTTCGCAAAAACTCTATGACTTTGTAAATGATAATCCTTCCGTAATGCTGCTAAATGGCTCATGGGTAAATGACCCGGCAGTTATAGGCAGAAACCACAAGATGCAGTCCATTAACACTGCGCTTGAAGTAGATTTATTTGGTCAATGTGCATCGGAGGCAATAGGTCCGGTACAGTTTTCCGGAAGCGGCGGGCAAGCTGATACAGCCATCGGCGCACAGCGGAGCGAGGGCGGTCACTCATTTATATGCCTATATTCCACAGCTTCTGTAAAAACGAAAGATGGAGGGCGGGAAACCGTTTCAAAGATTACGCCATTTCTCAAAGAAGGCTCCATTGTAACGCTCAGCCGCAATGATGTAGATTATATTGTAACCGAGTACGGCATTGCCGGCTTGCGCGGAAGAAGCCTAAAGGAGCGGGCGGACAGGCTAATAGCCATTGCTCATCCCGATTTCAGAGACGAGCTTAGAGCACATGTCCGTAATAATCCCGCAGTCTATTAAACTCAGCGAGGCTGAGCTATGCCGCCGGAAAGAATTTTTGACAAGGCGATTTCATTTCACCGCTAAGTCGCAATATTTAATGAAAGTATGGTCGTGAGAACTATATGCAAAACAATGTAGGAATTGCAGGAATCGGAGTATATATACCAAATAACTGGATGACAGCAAAGGAAATCTCCGAAAAAACAAAAGGAGCTTGGACTGAACAAGCGATTATTGACAAGCTGGGAATACTAAGAAAGCCCATACCCGGCGAAAATGACGGCGCGCAGCAAATGGGAACAAATGCTGCCCTTGAAGCGCTGAAAGACGCGAAAATGAGTCCGGAAGAGATCGATGTTGTCCTATGCATTACGGAAGAATGGAAAGAATATCCGCTGACAACATCGGCAAACTATACTATAAGCGGCATCGGCGCAATTAACGCCTGGGGTATAGATGTTCAGAACAGATGCTGCACTTGCGTATCGGCAATAAAAATTGCAAAGGACATTCTGCTCTCTGATGATAGCATTGACACTGTACTGATTGCCGGAGGATACCGAAACGGTGACTTGATTGATTATGAGGACAATGAGACTTCATTCATGTTCGACTTAGGGGCGGGCGGCGGCGCGCTCATACTTAAAAAGAACCTTGGAAAAAATGCGATTCTTGGCAGCCATATTATATCCGACGGCTCTTTATCCCGCTCAACAGGAGTCCTTGTCGGCGGTACGGCAGTCCCTCTTACTAAAGAGAATATTGACGAAAACTTTATGCTAAGAGTTATGGAACCGGAAACAATGAAAAAAAAGCTTTCCGAAGTTTCAACCGCGAACTGGGTCAAATGTATATCCAAGGCATTTGAAAAATCTAAAATTGAAGAAAAAATCGACTTTATGGCAGTGCTGCACTATAAGCGCTCGGCACATTATGCATTTCTTGAGTCATACGGACTGACGCCGGAGCAGAGTATTTACCTTGAGGAATACGGACATCTGGGACAAATCGATCAAATCCTATCTCTTGACCTTGCCCGCAAGCAGGGCAAGCTTAAAGATGGCGATATAATAGTAATGCTGGCTGCCGGCATTGGATATACATGGGCAGCGAATGTAATAAGGTGGGGGGCGATATAGAGGCAGAAATTAGGATATCTCAAAATGAGAAAAAAGTGACCCTGAAAGAAATACATCTAAACGAAGGAGAAAACAAATGAGAAAAATCTTAATATGCATTTTAGCCTTGGCTATGGCACTTACTGTTATGGCATGTGCCTCCAATAACGCAGGAGATGAAGATGGTCCGATCAGAATCGGTGCGATCACTTCTTTAAGCGGTGCTCTCCAAGATTACGGCGAGCAATTCCAACGCGGATTTCTCTTAGGACTCGAATACATGACCGATGGAACAAACACAGTCGCAGGTCGTGAAATCGAAGTAATATGGGAAGACACCACAAACACCCCGGACGTAGCCCGTGAGAGAACACTTGTATTGCTTGAGCAACACAATGTCGATATCGTAACCGGATACGCATCGTCCGGAGACGCAATGGCAAGCCTTGCACTCTTTGAAGAGTTTCAGACTGTAGCCGTCATCGAGCCTGCCGCCGCAGATGCTATTATTACATACCCGAACTGGAACGAGTTTGTATTCCGTACAGGCAGAACATCCGGACAAGATGCTTTGGCAATGATGTCTGTATTGCAGCGCAACGCAGCTCCCGGCTCAACTGTTGCAGCTATCGCACCGGACACTACTTTCGGTTACGCAATGGTCGATCCTTTTATCGTTGCTGTTGAATCCGCCGGATTCGAGTTTGTGCAAGCCGAGTTTATTCCGGTTGACGCAACAGATTTCAGCCCATTTCTTATGCGCTTGAGAAATCTGGCTCCAGACTATTTGTACTTGGTTTGGGCGGGCGCAAACAACCCGTGGAGACAGCTTATGGAGCTTGACTTACAAGGAGCAGGCATAAGAATGATTACCGGCGCTCCTGAAATTGCAGCTCTGCAGCCAATGTTACCGCTTGCACATGCCGGCGCAATCGGCTTTTGCATCTATCACTTCGAGCTTCCCCAAAACGAGCCAATGAATGATTGGTTGGTCGAGCGCCATATGGAAGTGTATGGCATGCCCCCGGACATATTTGTATCCGGCGGTATGGCGGCAGCTTCCGCTATTATCACCGCGCTTGAACTAACCGGCGGCGTAACTGACCCGGAGGTTCTCATTCCGGTAATGAGAGGCATGGAGTTCCCGTCACCGACAGGTAATCGCTGGTTCCGCGAAGAAGACCATCAGGCAATGCAGAATCTATTTGAAATCGCGTTTACATATGTCTCCGGCCGCGATTATGCTGTACCTGAGTTTGTCCGCGTAATTCCTGCTAATGAAGTAGCAAACCCGATTATGAACACACCATAATCATCGCGTAAATTTCTAAAACCGCATATAGCGGCACCCGTGCTCGGACGCCGGGCTCGGGTGCTGCTTCTATTTAAATTGGAGGAGGGTCTATCATGATTGTAGATTTTAATGGTAAGGATATATATGTTGAAGTACACGGCAACGGCGCACCGGTAGTACTTCTAAATGGTATAATGATGTCGATTGCGAGCTGGAAGCCTTTTATCGAGCCGCTATCCAGAGATAATAAGCTGATTTTAATTGATTTTCTTGATCAAGGTCAGTCGCACAAGATGACAGAAAAATATCCGGTGGCTCTGCAAGCAGATGTTGTAAAATGCGTTCTGGACGCACTGAAAATTAAAAAATCGCACATTTCAGGAGTATCTTACGGCGCTGCCGTGGCAATGAACTTCGCACTCAAATACCCCGAATATGTCGACAGGTTGGCACTGTTTAACTGTATCGCATATTCCTCAAAGTGGATGGGGTATATTGGCGACGCCTGGAAAATGGCAAGAATAACACCGCAAATCTACTACAGCACAACAACACCCATTATTTATTCGATGGGCTTTTATAATAAAAAATCTGACTGGTTGGAGTCAAGAAAAGATTATCTCATAAATAACTTATTTAACAAAAAGGCGTTTCTGGACGCGATGGAAAGGCTTATAGACAGCATGACTGAGCATGATGTGCGGGATAAGCTTTCATCCATCACAGCAGAAACGCTGGTCGTAGGCAGCAGTGATGATAATTTGACTCCGATAGCAGAACAAAAATACATTCGAGACAAAATACCCGGCGCCAGTTTGGTTATCATGGACAACTGCGGACATGCCAGCATGTATGAAAATCCTACAGTCTTTATTTTACTATTGACCGGGTTTATAAATCATGGTACAGTAACGCTGTAACTTCGTAAACATTTTCGCAAAACTGATTATTAAACATTTTAGGAGGGTTCACATGAGACTCGAAAACAAGATCGCAATTGTGACAGGCGCTGCCGCAGGAATAGGCAGAACAACAGTCGAGCTTTTCGTCAAGGAAGGCGCAAAAGTTATCGCGTGCGACATGGCAGACATCCCCTATACGCTCGATGGCGTGGAAGGCTACAAGCTCAATGTTACTGACACACAGGCATGCAGCGAGTGTTTTAATCACGTTGCAGAAAAGTACGGAAAGATCGACATTTTAGTTAACAATGCCGGGATTACAAGAGACTCAATGACTGCAAAAATGACAGATGAACAGTGGAACTTGGTAATCGATGTAAACCTAAAGGGCATCTTCAATCTCACGCGTTATGTCGGACCTTTCATGGAAAAACAGGCGGGCGGCGGCTCTATTATAACCATCTCCTCTGTTGTCGGAGAGTACGGAAATATCGGGCAGGCTAACTATGCTGCCACAAAGTCGGCGATATTCGGGCTTACTAAGTCCTGGGCAAAGGAATTTGCCAGAAAAGGCGCCGCGGTCAGAGTAAACTCTATAGCTCCCGGCTATATCATGACTGACATTCTAAAAACAGTACCGCAAGACCTGCTTGACAAGTTTGCAGCGCAAACAATGCTCGGAAGACTGGGACAACCGGACGAAATTGCAAAAGCAATCCTATTTTTGGCGAGCGATGAATCATCATATATAACCGGACACAACCTCAGTGTCAACGGCGGAATGAGACTGTAAATCAAGATTGCATCTTGTCGGGTATTGTTAAATGCGCCCGGCATGTGCAGCCTTCATTTAATTGAAGCTCTGCTTAGCTCATAGTCAATATAATTTTAGTTTGCACAGGAGTTATCGCTCCTGTGCTGCTTTTTTCTAAAAAACCAATGCATTAGCAAGCGAAAAGCCTTCTCTGAAATGATAAAAAACACGAAGCCGCAGGGTCGGCGTCTGTGCGGCAACACCGACGGCATCCAGTCCGGCATTTCCTGCTAGCATCTTTGCTCGAAAAAGATGAAACTCATTAGATACTATCGCAATCCTTGCGTTATCTACATCAATTCCGCGCTCAATCATGATCTCTCGGGAGAATGCGAGATTTTCATAGGTGCTTGTTGAGGCGTCTTCTTTCCAAATATGTTCCTCATCTATCCCTCTGCGGCGCAGATAATTAAACATTGCCTCCGCCTCAGTAATCGTCTCCCCCTGTCCGAGTCCTCCTGTGACAATGATCGGCGTGCCCTCGCGACCTTCCAAATATTCAATTGCAGCGTTAAGCCTCGTTCTTAGTATAATACTTGGCTCTCCGTTGCGAAGTCCGGCGCCCAGTACAATTATTGCGTCAACCTCGGCTTGCTCGGTTTGTGTGCCCGAAATGATTAGTCCCTGGAGTACAATAAACCCGACTATGCCTGCTATTAGGCAAATATAATAGCAGCGCTTGAGAATTTTTGCTGCTTTTGCGAATCTACTAAAAGCGCCAAGCGTCCACAAAATCAAATATGTAACCAAGATACCCGACAGTACAATGACAAAAATAATTATGATGTGCATATCCGGAACTCTTCGCTGCCTTAAATATTCCACACAGCCGACTACTATTGCGCAAAAAATAGTTACCATAAATGTAATAAATATTCTGCGTTTGGCAGATATGGTTTTTTCTTTTTCTTTCTTATTATGCTTGCTTGCTGCTTTTACCATATCTCTTCACCTCCTGGTCGATTTCATTTTAGTGCACAATGGCATCAAAGATGTAACACATTAATGGCTTGTATCTATATTTTTTTACCGGTAACCGGGCATCCTAATGCATAATTTGCCTGCGGGGTCTTGACAAAGCATGGATTAAGAAATAGAATGTGGTATATGCGTGATAATATGGTGGGGTTGCGACTGCTTTGGAGGAGTAGTACATCATGCACCATAACTACAAAATAGAAAAAGCCAGCCTTGCTCGGTATGAAACGATCAAGGCAATTCCTTGTTTGAATTCCGAACGGATAAAAAAGAAGTTTGAAATACTTGCCATATCCAAGGCAGCGCTAATTGAAGCGCCGTCTGGATATGGCAAAACTACTGCCGTTCGCAACTATCTGAAAAAGGCGCCCGGCAACGGAGAAGATGTGTTCTGGCTGACAGCCGTTGACGAAGAACCCTCGGCACTCTATCGCAGATTTTACACGGAAATAAAAAAAATCGATAGCAACGCTGGAAAGCGCCTGGAACAGGCAGGCTTCCCAAATGCTTTCACAATCGGCGAAATATGCGAAGCCCTTCGAGCTATGAAGAGCGAACGCGCGACATGGCTTGTATTAGACGATTTTCATTTTCTGATAAAGGCATTTCCAACCGCAATGCTTACAGCTCTATTATGCCGTGACAGCGACGCCCTGCGCATCCTCGCAGTAACACAGGCTGCCGGAAAAGCATTTATTGCTGCCGTTGCAGGCTTCGGTTTGCCGCATATTAAAGCGGCGGACTTAAAATGGGACGCTAAAGAGATCCGCGAATATTTCTCAATAGCAGGTGCTGATATTCCACGGGAAGCTGCAGTTGAAATTGAGGCTCTCACCGGAGGCTGGATCATAGCCGTTCACTTGCAGCTATGTGCGTGGCTCGAAACAGGAGAGCTCTCTGACAAAGCCATATATCGATTGATGGACAATCTGATTTGGAGAAAACTATCGGATAAGCAGCAGGTATTTTTAATGAAAGCCTCTCCGTTTGCGGCAGGCACAGTGCAGCAACTCTGCGCGCTACTTGACTGCACCCGGCTTCCTGAGTATGCGAGTGAGTGTGTTGCAATACCCTTTCTGAAATATTTTTCTTCTCAGGAACGTTACGAGGCACATGAAATATTACAAAAATATATTAGCAGCAAGCGCCGCGAACAGGGCGAGGATTTTGACAAGCAATGCCTGAAAGCAGCCGGCAATCTATGCAAATCCGACGGAAATATCGCGCAGGCGCTGGGTTTTTATGCGCAAACTGAGGATTATGAGAGCGTACTTGCACTTAATCTATCTGAGCTGACAAACACGCAGCTCGTAGACGGGTCTTTTTATGATATTGCGATAAAGATAGCAAAAAACTGTCCACTAAATATCAGACGCAATTATCCACTATCGATGATGCACATTGCCTGGGCTATCAGACTCATGGATAATGACAATGAGATATTTGATAATCTGATGAAAGAGCTGGATGCGATACTGCCCGAAGATGGCTTTTTAAGAGCGGAATGGCTGCTTCTATCCGTTTATTTACATTACCCTGATTTAAAAAAAATGCTGCCGATTTTGAATGCTGCCGCGGATGCGTATGACGGCAAAAAATCTCAAATCATCCTGCCTGAGTCTCCTTGGGCATTTTACGAGTACTTGCAGCTTAACGCATTTCACAAAAACATCGGCGAGGCAGATCGTGAAGCAGATATGCTTGAAGAATTTTTAAGCCAATATACAGTTGTGACCGGAGGGCATGGAAGTGGGGCGGATGCTCTTTTTCGCGCTGAGCTTGCTTTTTGCAGATGCCAGACTGCAAAGGCAGAGGTCTTGGCATACAAGGCGGTATTTCTCTCAGAGAGCAAAAACCAGAAGATAATCCAAATCGGCGCCGCAAGACTCCTCGCATCAATCGCCGTTTTTAAAGCCGAGCCTGACGGATGGAAACATGCGCTTAACGCGATTGAGCACGCAGCTCACGGGCTGCAGCAAAACGCCGCTGCATTGCGAGCTGTTATTGAAGTTTCCCGCGCAACGCTCTTTGCCGAGCTCCGAGACTTCAACCATGTAGCAGACTGGATGAAAAACTCACAGTTCATGTCCGAGAAGCTCCCGGCGTCCATAAAGAGAAATGCACTGGTTGTCCATGTGCTTTTTCTGACAAGTCAAAAAGACTTTGCACGTATGATAGGGCTGGGACAAGCATTCTCTAAAGACAGTTTTTCAATCTTTTCGGAATACCTGCACTCAATTTTGATGGCAGTTGGATTATCGTCAGTGGGGGATGTAGCACAAGCAAAGCACTGTTTGGAACTCTCCGCAAAAAAAGCTATCCCTGACAATATGCTCCACTTTTTTGCCGGATTTTCACGCTTGCTTCATGGGCTTTCAGACGAGCTTATTATGGAGCATTACCCGCATCTCCATGATGAATACAGCGAGTATAAGCAGCAATATATAGCCGGGTGGAAAATATTACATCAGGTTTTTGTTGAAGATACTCTGTCACAAGGGCTGACAGAGCGGGAACGAGAGATTGCCGAGCTTGCCGCCGATGGTTTGCGCAACCAAGAAATAGCACAAATGTTATTCGTCAGCGAAAACACAGTGCGTGCGCATCTGCGCTCGATATACCAAAAACTAGATATTGACCGCCGGGCAAAGTTAATAAAAGTGCTCAAATAAGATTTTCACATAGTCTCAAAAGACTAGGTAATAAAATAGTCCGCTTCGCCGATTTACAAATCTCAATACTATTTTAAAATATGTTTAGATAAGTCTTTTATTTACATGTAAATAAGTAACGCAATTTTCTCACATGATGGATGATTGCTTCAAAGACTGTAACCCCAGCTTACCACAGGGCGCAATCCTGTCGTCACATGAGACAGTTCCCTCTTAAAAAACACGATGTTCCGAACGTCCTCAACGGCACATCAACTACCTCGCAGCCGCTTTCACTCCATTTTGGCTATGATGGCAGGACAAGTCGCCCATTAATTCAATGCAGTCAACCGCCGCCGGGGCTTGCCAACCGTAAACATCTCCCCCACCATATTGCGCGCATCTCCCCGCGCACATCATAGCAAGCTTCGGTGGCTTGACAATATAAATCGTGTTATCCCGTCTTGAAAACTGCTGCCGGTCACCGGGTGCTTAACTGATTCCGTCATTTAAGCGCGCAGTCGCAGAATGACAGATAGTCGAGACTGTAACCATTGCGAGTTTTCAGATACCCGGTGACCGGCAACCCAAAAACCTGTTATCTCTCTTACTTTATCAAAAACTCTTCACAAAATTGTAAAAATGATGTACTGTAAGGATACGAGGTAAAGGCTATGGATTTTGAGGCGAATGAAAAAAAGAAAGCAGCCGATAAAGGCTTTAATGCGAGGGTTATTTACATAGCCCTTATCGTCATAGGCGCTTTACTTATTGCTTTTTCTGCTTATAATCTTATAAGCGCACAAATCGCATACTCATCGGCTCGCACCGAATACGAAGACCTTCGGGAAATCTTCAATGCATTTATTATTGAGCCTGCGATACCGCAAGAAACCGACGATAATGAGAGCAGTCCGCAAACAAGACGCATAGTTGGTGTTGCAAGACCGAGAACAGATGACTACGAAACTCCCGCAGACCCGATGGAAACCTTACTTGAGATAAACCCGGACTTTATCGCCTGGATCAGAATAGACGGCATTATCGATTATCCCGTCGTTGCCGGTCGAAATAATAGCAGATATTTGTCCACTACGTTTCAAGGAACACATAACTCCTCCGGCGCAATCTTTCTTGACTATCGTAACAACGTAAGCCTGGGAGATCAGGTCAGTATTATTTATGGGCATAATATGCGCGACGGCTCAATGTTCAGTCCGCTTCATAGTCTTCGTGATCCGGACATTTTAGAGGCGCACCGATATATAACTGTTGTTACATCAGACTGGAGAATCATAACTTATCGCATTTTCGCCGCAAGGCTTGTAAACACATTGGAAAGTGAGAACGATCCAACACAAATGACTGCCGCTGCTTTGACCAGAGCAGTCCGCGGCGCACCTGAAGGAACGCAAAGAATACTCATACTATCAACCTGCACTACAAGCGCTGACGATTACGAGCGGCTGCGAATCTATGCGGCTGAAATCAATTACATACCTGCAGGATAGTTAGCTTGCGTCTGTGTACTGTGTTTTTTCAGCTAGGGGCTTAACTAATTCCACATCCATTCGACTATATCCCATTTTGATGCCGCAAGCGTCTAAGCTACGCTTAATTTCTTCTAAAAGGCTGAAACGAATCGGCATTAGCTCACTTGTTTTCACCCAGACGCGCAATGTATATTGGATTGAATTATCTTCAAATGAGAGAACATTTATAAAAGGCGCAGGTTCAAGCAAAACCGAGCTCTGTGTCATAAGCGCCCTATTCAACGCGCTTTTTACATCATCAATATGGTAGTCATAGCCGACCCTTACATTTATATCGAGGCGTCGGGTATCTTCCATTGAAAAATTTGTGATTATTTCATTGGCTATATTGCTATTGGGAACCATGATGATTTTGTTATCCGGCATACGCACTCTGGTATAAGCGAGTCCTATTGTTTGTACGGTGCCGCTGATGCCGCCTGCCGCCTCAATAAAATCACCAGCCTTAAAAGGATGCGTTGCCAAAATCATTAAGCCTCCTGCCAGTTTTGACAAGGAGTTTTGCGCTGCCAGAGAAATTGCCAAGCCAACAATACCAAAAACCGCCAGCAAAGTAGTTATCGGAAAGCCCAATGTGGCGGCTACAGTCAAAAAGGCAAGCATATAGAGCAGCACTTTTATGCCGGTTCGCAGAAGCGACCTTATATTTTGATCCATATTCAACTTTGCTGTCGCCTTTGAATATAGCCGGAGGATAATCTTTATGGCAACCAAACAAAGAACCAAAGCTATCAATGCTTGCAAAATACTATAAATATTTATATTCAAATCAGCTATACCGATACTCTGCCAAATCTCCCCAAAATTAATCATACCAAAATGCCTCCCGTTACATAACGCAAAAAATAACTACTCTAATGTCCTCATTGCCATTATCGTGCGCTCAAAAAGCTCTTCCAGCGACCATCCAAGCATCTCTGCGCCTGAAATCACAACATCGCGTGAACATCCCGCCGCAAACTTCTTATCCTTAAACTTCTTTTTCACGCTGCTGACTTCAAGATCCTTGGTGGATTTTGACGGACGCATCAGCGTTATTGCACCAATAAGTCCGGTAAGCTCATCGCAAGCATAAAGAATCTTTTCCATAAAAAGCTTTGGCTCATGCTTGCTCCCGGTCATACCCCAACCGTGCGACAGTGCCGAGCTGATAATGGCGTCATCAACACCCTCATCACGTAAAATCTCCTCTGCTTTTACGCAATGTTCGTCAGGATATAATCCAAAATCCACATCATGCAAAATCCCGACAATCTCCCAGTAATCCTCTTTGCCCGGATCGAACTCGGAGGCATAGTACCGCATCACCCCGCCAACGACCGAAGCATGCTGCAAATGAAAAGGCTCAACATTGTATTTTTCCAAAATCTCGCGCGCTCTCGTTATGTCCATAAAGATATCCTTTCAAGTTAGTGCAACTCAAAAAACTCATTGCCCTAAAGATTTTTCAAAGGAGCGGGTTTTTTAAGACGTCAAAAAAACTATTTGCCAGCCTGTCTGCGCAAAACCTCTAAAAACTCATCGACAGCCTGCTCCGGAGTCGCCCACGACGTCACCAGGCGGACTGCAACCATATCGCCCATGTCTTTCCAGTTGTGGAAACCATACATTGTACGCATTTGCTCAGCCAGCGTCTTGGGCAAAACGGCAACGAAAAGATTCGTTTCCTGCGGGAAAAGCAGCTCATATCCCGCAGCAATAACTCCATCTGCCATCTTCTTTGCCATTGTTACCGCATGATCGGCAATCTTGTCATAAAGTCCGCCCTTCATCAGCGCTTCAAACTGAATGCCAATAGCCGCGCCTTTTGCCAGCATAGCCCCTCGCTGCTTAATAAGAAAACGAAAATCCTCTTTAAAGCTATCATTGCATATTATCACTGCTTCGCCGAACATTGCGCCGTTTTTTGTGCCCCCTATGTAAAACGCATCGACCAGATTAGCAATATCACTATAGTCAAGGTCGCAAACAGGGCTGTTTATCGCCGCGCCAAGCCTGGCGCCGTCTAAGAATAAGTATAGTTCGTTATCTTTGCAGAAAGAAGAAAGCTCCGTAAGCTCCGCTTTGGTGTAAACAGTTCCGCTTTCGGTAGATAAGGAAATATAGACAAGCTTTGGTTTTACCATGTGCTCATCACAATGTTCTTTCACCACGGCGTCAACATCTTTTACCAATAGTTTACCGCTATGCTCCTGCACAGTACATATCTTATGTCCCGTTGCCTCAATAGCGCCGGTCTCATGCACAAAAATATGTCCGGTAGCAGGTGCGATAACTGCCTCGTGCGGACGCAGAACAGAGGAAATAATTACCAGATTTGCATGTGTTCCGCCGGCAATGAAATGCACATCGGCGGAAGGTTTGCTTATAAGCTTGCGGATACTATCTGCGGCTCTTTTTGAAAACTCATCGAGTCCATAACCTTCAAACTGTGTTTTGGCGGCGGCAGAAAAAGCCTCCAGCACATCAGGATGCGCCAACTCGCAATAATCACTTTGAAAATTATACTTCAATAAACTCACTACTTTCTATAAAATATTTTGAAATTTGTCACTAAATCTGATAATGTAGGATTATGCACCGGGTTGCTTTGATCTCGACCCTCCCGCTATACGGTTCAAAGCATGGAATTTTTTAACAGGACTTTTTAATGAAATGAAAGCATTATTTATCAAGATATGCGCACTGGTGTTCTCAATACTGCTGCTTACGAGTCTTTTTGCTTGCAGTGATGCACCTGAACGTTACGAGCCTTCCACACCGGAAGTAAGCGAAGCCATACCTAGCGAGCCAAATGGTTCGGAACAAGTCATACCCGCTCCACCATTGACGCCGGAAATAATCGAAGTCGAAAGCATAGTAGTCTTGCTGGACGCCGACAGTTATGCAAGGGGCGCCAATGTCACACCAGAAGTTATTATACTGCCTGAAGACGCAACAAACAAGACTTTTAGTATAGAATCCAGCGACAGCAGTGTTCTAAGGCGGCGCAGCGGACGGTGGTCAGCAGTTGGGGCTGGAACCGCAGAGCTAATTGTCACAGCAGCAAACGGCGTTACCGGGTCGGCTACAGTGATTGTCTATGTGGCGGTTGAGTCAATATCACTGCAATGGACCGAGTTAACCATCCACAATGGCGACAGCGCAGATATCAGTTTCTCCCTTATGCCGGAAGACTCCACGGAAAATAATGTCGTGTTTGTCGTTGCCGATGAAGAAATCGTAGCTGTATCTGAAGCCGGGACGCTGACTGCCATAGCAACAGGTACGACTTCTATATCCGTCATAGCCGGAGAGGTCGAGGAAACGATAACCGTAAATGTCATAGAACCCATTAGATCAGTAACCGTCACGGCAGACCGGCGCGCCTACCTGGTCGGGGACGAGGGCAGCTTCTCTATCCGGCTCACTCCGGATGGCGCCACTGACGCCGAGCTGGAGATAAGCATAAGCGGAGATGAGATAAGTCTGACCGGCGAGCGCACTTTTGATGTGCTTACGCCCGGAGAGGTTACTATAACCGTGACAGCCGCTAACGGCGTGCATGGAAGCTTCACATTATCAGTTATTGACATAGAGGCATTTGCCGAAGAAGTGCTACGCCTAACAAACGTTGAGCGCGAGCGTGCCAATCTGCCCGCTTTTATATCAACAGAACAGTTAACTCAAGCTGCAATGGTTCGAGCAGAGGAGATAACAGAATATTTTTCGCACACCAGACCTGATGGCACAGACTGCTTTACTGCCTTTAGGGAAAACGACGTTGAATATGTGACGGCAGGCGAAAATCTAGCTGCCGGGCACAGAACTCCCGCTGACGTTGTCCGCGGCTGGATGAATTCTCCAAGTCACAGGGGGAACATCATCAATCCGAGTTTCGGTCGCATGGGCGTTGGCTTAGCAATGAACGAAGATGGCAGACTTTACTGGACGCAAGCTTTTACCGACTGATGCTTCAGGCAGGTTCTGTATTTTTTGCATAGTCGAGGGGCAAAACACAAAGAAAGGGGCGGCTCAATGCTAAACTCTCTTTTTTCAAAGTATGACAACATCGTAGTTTTGGATATCGAAACTACAGGGCTTAACCCTAAAGACGATGAGATTATTGAGCTCGGGGCAATTCATGTAACGCAAAAAACCGAACCATACCACATTGAAAACGAGCTTGACTCCCTTGTTGAGCTTTCCTCCGGTAGATCGCTGCCGGAAATCGTTGTCAAGCTTACCGGAATCACCGAAGAGCAGCTTTCTAAACAAGGTAAACCAAAAGCTGAAATCAGCAAAGAGCTTGTGAAAATACTTGATAATAAAAACACATTACTTGTTGCTTATAACGCTCAGTTTGACCTATCCTTTATCTATTATTTTTTGCACAGATATCAAAGCGCCGACGTACTAAAAAAACTCAAATTGCTTGACGCTATGACGATTTACAAAGACCGCCGCGATTATCCGCACAAACTCGAAAATGCCGTCGCTGCTTATAATATTGAAAATGAAAACGCCCACCGCGCAATAGACGATGCAAAAGCAACGTTAAAACTCCTTGCGCAAATGAGTCTTGAAAAAGACGATTTAGACCGTTATATCAATCTGTTTGGCTACAACGCAAAATACGGAATTTCCGGCGCAAAAATATCTTCAGTCAAATACCTGCCGCAAAACTTTGACCGTAAACAGGCTCTATACGATTAAAATAGTCATAATAAATATGTGAATCGGGCAATGATCCAGCCTGCTTAACGCTTATTGTCATTATGCTGAAAAAACTTGTATTTCTTGCCCAAAAATCATTGTAAAATACGGAAAAAACCCAATTAGTTCTTGACTTTTTTGTTATACTGTAGTACCTTATTATTTAATGGTGTGTTGTGGAATGCGTGTGTGGTGGCACAGCTTTTTTAAGCATTTGGGAACCCCTGTAAGCTTTCAGTTTCCTTGTCTGTCACGCAAAGTTTTTGTCTGACGCCAAACTATATTTTTTGATGCAGACGTTTTACGCAATACGCATGTCGGCAAGTCAATCTACTAGGCTCTTAGGGATATATTTTAGGGAATGGAGAAAATCAAATGAGTGATAGCAATATATTTCTTAAGAACAAAAAGCACGAAGAGTTTGACTGGAGTAATTTGGGTGACATTAAAACCGGACGTGGCGCTTTGGGTGAAGAAATGCCGGTTCTTATTTATCGATTGATGCAGTTTACTATGCTCGATATCCTTAGCAAGGCTTATGGGCTCGAAACTGCCAATGTGCATTTCAGAAAAGCCGGATATTTGGCCGGTAGTGAATTTGCAAAAAATATTCTAAAACTGGACGATGATTTTGATGCTTTTGTCGCGAGCTTTCAAAAGGCAATGCAGGATTTAAAAGTCGGCATTTTGCGTATGGAGAGCTTTGATTCAAATACTGAAAACTTTGTGTTGACTATTGCCGAGGATTTGGATTGCAGCGGGCTTCCCATAACTAACGAAAATGTATGTACTTATGACGAGGGTTTTATTGCGGGGATACTCGAGACTTATACAGGAAATAAGTACGATGTGCGTGAAGTTGATTGCTGGGCAAACGGAGACAGAGTCTGCCGATTCAGGGGGGTTAAGCTATAGTTGTGCTTTTGCCTGAATACTGTAGCTAAATGATACAGAAATGCGGGCGAGCGTTGCCCGGAAAGTGTGAAACATGGAATCCACTGCTGAAATACTATTTAGGTATTTACATAAAGCCATATACGACCCGCTAAATGCCTCATTGGACATTGACGCGCTGCCTGAGGAGTTTAGAGATTTTGGTCAGGGTCTTCAGTATTATGCAGATTGCGTCCAAGAAACTAAGATGCTGGCAAACTCCTTATCCAGAGGGGATCTGCATTCAACATTACCGCTTAGAAGCAATGAAATTGCTGCGCCGCTTAAGGCGCTGCACTCTTCTCTTATGCATTTGACGTGGCAGGCACAGCAGATTGCTCAAGGCGATTATAAGCAACGCGTGAATTTTATGGGAGAGTTTGCCGATGCTTTTAATACGATGGTAGAGCAGTTGGCGGAGCGGGAGAGCAATCTAAAAGATACAATCGTGCAAATACAGATTAAGCAGTCTTCGTTGGAGCAGAGCAATCAGCTTTTGACAACGCTCATGCACTATGTTCCGCAGCAAATCCTTGTTATCGATACCAATACGCAAGAGGTCTTGCTTATGAATGAGGTCGCCGCAAAAGTGGTACATGGCGACCCTGAGTATATGGATTACCTTTTCAAGATAATGTCCATCCACGATGCATCAGACAAGGACTCTGAGATTGAGTTCACATATTCCAAGGGCAGCTCGACACGTTATTTCATAGTCAAAAGCTATTCTTTTGAGTGGAACTTTAAGAGCTCAGAAATACTGGCAATTAGTGATATAACAGCAACAAAAAGCAAAATTGACGAGTTGGAGATTCATGCTTACGAGGATAGCATAACCCGGCTTTACAACCGTACTTACGGTATGATTGTTTTGGATAGCTGGTTGCATGAAAAGCGAAAGTTTGTACTGGTTTTTTCTGATCTTGACAGTTTGAAATTCATCAATGATGAGTTTGGTCATGCCGAGGGTGATATTTATATTATCAATGCCGCTAAGCACTTAAAGACCTTTTCTCCCGAGGCTGTTGTTTGCCGTATTGGCGGCGACGAGTTTATGGTGCTTGCTCAGGATATGGACTATAATGAAGCAAACTACAGGATGAATAAGATTTACATGAACTTCAAAAACGATTCTTTCCTGGATGGCAAGGTGTATGCCTACAGCATCAGCTTTGGGGTCGTTGCTGTTGACAGGGATAATAAGGCGTCCGCCAGTGAGATTCTCAGCTTGGCGGATGAAAGAATGTACGAAAACAAGCGCATGCGTAAGCGTGCCCGAATGAATAATCCAGAATAAGCACCGGAAAGAAAATAAGTGGCGTCAGGGTTCTGCCTTGGCGTTTTTTTTGTGCTTGGCTTTTGTGCTGCACATAAGTCAAGCGGCTTTCTTGGGGTGCAGTTCCGGCTGTAAGACGTACTATGACACAGATTACGCACAGCATATTTGGAAAGCACTTGGTCATTTATGCGTTTGCAGTGATTCCATAACCATTTTTTGAGTTTCCCCAAAACGAGGAAGTTAGAGCAAGCAAAAGACTTGCAGCACAAAGACTGCAATGGTGTTCAATATTGAAAAATGTGATATACTGCCACTATCGAGCTTAGCCTCTTTTCTTAAGCAAAGGGTCAGCAACTACATTGCAACTCCTGCGGTTTGAAGCAACGACCAACTATACCCTCTTTAGAAAAGAGGGTGGCGCCCGCAGGCGACGGGTGTTTTGATAGATAAGGCTGAAAGTTTCAGCAATAGCCAAATAGCTTGAGGAAAAGATTACGTCGCAAAACCGTGTCGTACATTGTATAGGGAGGGTATGCGACCATATAACCGAAAGTTCAAACTCAGCGCACAGGAAAAGCGTAAAAAGGCGACAATGTGTGTCAGGCACTTCAGTCAGCACCGGGGTGTACGATGATTAAGCTTTGCGTATCAAAACACCCGCCCTGCGGGGCACCCTCTTTTCTAAAGAGGGTATAGGGCTAAGCTTATGCGAGATTGGACAGAAGCAACTTTCCCTGTGTTAAAATGGGGAAACTCAAATAACCATTTTTCTGGATTTGCTCACTATTATGTGTTAGAATACTTCTCAAAGCAGAGAAAATACCGCTTTTCTACCATTTTGGCACAATCATTTTACAAGTAAAACCGGAGGTGCAGATATGAAATTACATAAAAAATGGCAAGAAAGTCTAGGCGGCGTGCCACATATATTTGAGCTTTACAGAACATCTCTAGGAAAAAAAGGCTGCTTAGACTTGTATATAGACGGAGTTGTCGCGTTATCGGTACAACCTCGCTGGACTGAATCGTTTAGCGGCGCAGATTATCCGTTTACGTTTAATGGATATGAAATGCGGCTGATTATTGCCGGAGCTAACGGCAATGCCGAGCTTGTGGTGGACGGTCACAACCTGTCTACCGGAAAGCCATATAAGCCGCAGCCCAAATGGGTATGGATATTTGCTGTTCAGGTTTTTGTCCTTGGGTATATGGGCGGGATTCTTGGGGCTTTGTGCGGTATTGGCGGAGCTTTAATTGGTTATAAGGTTGCCAGAAGCAATATGAACACTGTCGTCCGATTATTGATTTGCTTAGTTATTATCGCTTTATCCTGGTTAGCATACTTGATCTTTGCGGTTGCATTTGCGGGACTTATGAATAGTATTTAAAGGCAAAATGGTTATAAGCAAAGAATCCGGAATGGTTTCCTGCCGACCAGTCCTGCGTCCAAACAGGTTGCATCTTTGTTATTGGGGTGCGCTTCCTATTGGGTCGCCCATTTTTACTATGGTTTCACGTCCTAATCGGGTATTGCTGTAGATTTCCGGGTCAAGATTTATGCTTTCTTTTTCAAATAGCATGACTATTGTTGATGCGCCGTAACGAAAATAGCCTTTTTCTTCGCCGCGTTTTACTATAGCGCCCTGCTCATGGTTATTTATTTTCCCTACAAAGAGCGCCCCTACCTCCATCTGAATTATCATACCGAAGTTCTTGCTTTGGACTACTTCATATTCTCTTGAGTTTTGGGCATATACAGCATATTGGTGATGGGCAATTGGGCGTACTGTGTGTAAAATGCCTCTGATTTTTTTGCTGAAAACAACTTCGCCATCGTCAATATATGCATATCTGTGGTAGTCTGACGGTGCGAGTCTGTATATAAGGCAAATCCCTCCGCTCAGTCTCTTTGCAAGGGCTTTGTCTTCCAGCAGCTCTGCCACGGAATATTTTGAATGCTTGATGCTAAATACGCCTTCCGGCATTATCTCATATGCGGTCAATTTCCCGTCACTTGGCGCCGCGGCTATGTTCCTCGCTTCCGGAAACACTCTGCGTGATTGCTTTATTTTGCGCTCAAAAAAATCATTAAATGATTTATATTCAGATTTTTCATATTCATCCATGTCAATGCGGTTGCGCTTTACAAATCCGGCGACAAATAGTTTACTAACTTGGCAGTCCATAATCAGTCCCGCAAGTTTAGACACTGTTGTTCTTACAAGAAATTTCAGAACCAGCCGTCCCGGAATGGTTCTGTATAAAAACCTTACAACGAGACTTTCATCGTAAGGTGTTTTAACTATCTCATACGAGAACTTATTATGCATTAGCTCCGTACTCCAATGCTCCATATTAGAAATACCGCAATCGGCACGCCTGCAAGTATGAAAAACAGCAAGTAGCGGCCTCTTATTTTCGGGGTTTTGAATTTTAACAAAAATGCAATGGCAAATACCAAAAGCATGATATTATAGACAAACGCAAGGTTGAGACGCAGCGCTATACAGACTGCGTACAGCAGAGGAATCAACAGTGAAACGAGTGTGACAGGCATCCCCACATAATGAGTTCTTCGCTCATTTTTATCATGCAGCTTTATTTCCATAACATTGAAATATGCCAGCCTGATTACAGCCGCCAACACATAGAAATTTGCGATTGCAAAGCTTATTATCATCGCCGGCATCTGATTGTTTGACAGTGCAAGATGCGCGCCAATACTATATCCTAATATAACCGGAAACACGCCAAAACTGACAATGTCAGCAATAGCGTCCACTTGAATACCGTAGCTTTCCTGGTCTTTTGTCCTGTCTCTCATCCTTGCAACTGTTCCGTCAAACATATCGCATAGTCCGCATACCATCAGGCAAAAAATAGCAGCTCCAATTTTTCCATTGAGCGCCAGGAACATTCCCAATAGCGATGATACTATGCTCAGATATGTCAGCGTCACCCATATTCCATAATATCCTATAAATGGCTTTTTAACTTCACTTTTCTTTTCCATGTCTGAAAAGTCTGCCATTATTCTTCTCCTTCCTTTCATTTCTTGTCATTAGGGTTTTTATCAAAAAAGTGTTGAGCTGATGTATTTTAGCCCGCAATCATTGATTACAACTCCTATTTTTTTGCCTTTTTCCATCCCTTGCAGCAGCTTCACAGCAGCCGCGACATTGGCTCCCGAGGAAAAACCCGCAAAAACCCCCTCTACGGAAGCCAGTTTACGTGTCATATCAACAGCTTCTTCGTCGCTTATGGCAACGCAGCCATCTATTGTTTTTCGCTCTACATTGATTACTTCCTTTGCGTAACCTCCCCCTTGAATGCGATGAGTGGCTCCTGGATGGATTTTCTCTCCGTAAAACGCGCAGCCTTCCGGTTCTACCGCATAACATCTTATAGAGGGATTGTATGACTTAAACACTCTGGCATACCCGGCAAATGTCCCGCCAGTTCCGATAAAGTCCGCAAAGACTTCGAGTTTCCCATCCGATTGCTCCCACATTTCAATAGCGGCAGATTCCTGTGCTATCGAATTGTCAATATTGTGAAACTGATTTATGCAATATGCTCCTGTTTTCTCAGCAATTCTTTCCGCCTCTTGTTCAACCAATATGAGGTCAGCGTTTGAGACCTTGCCCTTTACCGCTCCCGGAGCTTGCTCAACAAGCACGGTCTCTCCGCCAAATGCATGAACCATTTTTACTCGTTCAACCGAATTGCCTACAGACATGCAGCAAATAAAACGATACCCCTTTGCGGCACATACCAACGCAAGACCTGTGCCTGTGTTTCCGCTGGTGACCTCAAGAACAGGCTGCCCCGGCTTGAGAAGTCCCTTCTTCTCCGCCATTTCAATCATCCCGATTGCTATCCGGTCTTTTTTGCTAAAGCTCGGATTCATGTGCTCCAATTTTGCGTATATTTCGCCCTCTATGCTAAGCTTCGCGGTCAACCTGTCTAATCTCAAAAGAGGGGTATTTCCTATAGCTTCCGTAATGCTTGTCATAAATCCTGCCATCAGACAGCACCTCCAAGGGCGTTATGAATTTCTGTAATTGCTCATCCGATTATATATGACAAATGCAGTAATTTCAATAGCTGAAATTCTTTGCGTTTCCCCATTTTAACACTGGGAATTTTGCTTCTGTCAAATCTTGCATAAGCTTAACCCCATACCCTCTTTAGAAAAGAGGGTATAGCTGGTTTTAGCAAACCGCATTAGTCTGCATAGCTTATTATAGGCGGAAAAGCCAGTGACACCAAAGGGAAATAATCAGCCTTATGTATCAAAACACCCCAATGCAGCCTGAATCGCCCGGCACACACTGTCAAATGACGTACTTTGACTGTAACCAACCTGTGTTTTTTGATACCCCAGTGCCCTGTAACAGCCGGAATTTGACTTATTTGGGGTATTTTGGTATATTTGATTGGGTTTATGTTACAATTTTTAATTACGTCACTTGGAGGAAAGATGATGAAAAGATTTTTTACCATTGGGCTGTGCTTACTGTTAGGTTTTGCTCTGCTTGCAGGGTGCGGTGACACTGCGACTTCTCCGGGAGAAGCAACTGCGCCGGATTTAGCAAATGATTCAGCAGTGGAGTCTGAACCCGATTCATCACAGGAAACGGAGTCTGAACCCGATTCCTCGCAGGAAGAGCAGACCGAACCGCCCGCGCCTGCAGATTCGCTTCCCGCTTCTATTCCCGGCGCCATCTACATGGAAAACGGCGGCGTTATGCATTTTGAGCTTTATCCGGAGATTGCTCCGCAAACTGTAGAAAACTTCGTTAAGCTTGCTCGTGCCGGTTTTTATGACGGGCTTACTTTCCATCGAATAATACTAGGATTTATGGCACAAGGCGGATGTCCCGACGGAACAGGCGGCGGCAATCCAGGCTATACTATTTTCGGCGAATTTGCATCAAACGGATTTGAGAATAATCTTCTCCACACTCGCGGAGTTCTGTCTATGGCAAGGCGCGGCGATGATAATGATTCTGCCGGTTCGCAGTTTTTTATAATGGATCAGTCTTCGCCCGGTCTTGACGGTGATTATGCTGCCTTTGGTAGGGTTGTCGATGGCTTTGATGTTTTAGATGATATTATGGCAACGCCAAATGACGGTCCGAATGGTTCCGTTGCACCTGCTCTCAGACCCGTCATCAGTACAATTACGATTGACAGCAACGTTGTTTTTTAGCGCAGCAGACTCCTCTCAGACGCCTAACCTATAAGCTAGAATTAGCTATAGGTGAAGTTGCAGCAGACTTCTCAGGCTATCTAACATAGCTATACATGAAGCTAAAGTGAAAAAGGTCATTTTGACCTTTTTCACTTTAAATATTCATATATTTTAGTTTTTTACACCAGTTCGATTATTGCAAGCTCCGCCGCATCGCCGCGACGCGGTCCGGTTCTCGTAATCCGGGTGTAACCGCCATTGCGCTCCGCATAACCGGGCGCTGTTTCAGTAAACACTTTTGTCACAACATCTTCCCGTGTCATAAATGCAAGAGCTTGACGGCGCGAGGCAAGCGTGTTCTTCTTGCCTAGTGTTATCATTTTTTCAGCAAGCGGCGCGATTTCTTTGCATCGCGTTACAGTTGTTTCCATCTTGCCGTTATCAAGAAAGTCGGTAACCATTTGTCTGAGCATTGCCATGCGCTGATCCGTAGGTTTACCAAGTTTGCGTGTGCCAGGCATATCCTCTTTCCTCCTTTAGCTGTTCTCCTCGGACTGTAGGGCAAGCCCCATCATTGCCAGTTTGTGAATAACTTCTTCAAGCGACTTGCGTCCGAGATTTCTGACCTTAATCATCTCGTCTTCAGTCTTTGATATTAAATCTTCGACTGTGTTGATGTTAGCCCGCTTGAGGCAGTTGAAGCTTCGCACTGAAAGGTCAAGTTCTTCAATAGTCATTTCTAAAACCTTGTCTCTCTGCGCCTCCGGTTTTTCCACAACAGTTGACTTGCTTCCTATCGTTTCGGATAAATCGGTAAACAATGTGAAGTGGTCACAAAGTATCTTTGCACCGAGTGATACAGCATCTCTTGCTGTGATGGTTTTATCTGTCCACACTTCAATTGTCAGTTTGTCAAAGTCAGTAACATTGCCGACACGAGTGTTTTCAACTGTGTAATTTACTTTGTGTACGGGTGTGTATATAGAATCTATCGGTATAACCCCGATAATAGGTTGCTGAAGTTTGTTTTTGTCCGCAGACATATATCCGCGTCCGTGGTCAATCGTCAGTTCCATGCTAAGTGATGCATCATGACTGAGCGTTGCTATATGCAACTCCGGATTAAGTATCTCAACTTCACCATCAGCCTTTATATCGCCTGCGGTCACTACGCACTCTCCGGATGCTTCGATATAAACTGTTTTGGTTCTGGGCGAGTGCAGCCTTGCTACAATACCCTTAATATTGAGAATAATTTCCGTAACATCTTCTTTAATCCCCGGGATGGTCGAAAACTCATGTTGGATTCCCGCAATTTTAACAGTTGTTACTGCTGTCCCGGGAAGAGACGACAATAGTATTCTGCGCAATGAGTTTCCAAGTGTAGTGCCATATCCGCGCTCAAGCGGTTCTACAACATACTTTCCATATGACTCGTCATCCGGAGTTTCTGTGCATTCAATACGAGGTCTTTCAATCTCTACCATTTAGTACCCTCCTTCTTTTCGTGCGCAAAAGCGCCATGTATTTCGGCTAAGCGGATATGAGATATGAGGGTTGAAACCTATAAATAAGGCTATCCTTATTTTGAATAGAGCTCAACGATGAGCTGCTCTTCAATAGGCATATCAATGTCATCTCTGGCGGGAAGAGCGGTAACTTTTGCCACAAGGGCATTTGCATCGTAGTCGAGCCATTTTGGCGGCTGTCTGAACGAGTTTGCCTCTACGACGGATTTTAGCTTATCCAGGTTTCTGCTCTTCTCACTAATCGATATTATCATACCTGGCTTTACTAGGAAGGATGGGATATTCACTCGCCTTCCGTTTACAAGAAAATGCCCATGCAGTACCAGTTGTCTTGCCTCTGCGCGGCTCATTGCGAACCCAAGCCTGTATACTGTATTGTCCAGACGGGTTTCGAGGATTGAAAGAAGGTTCTCGCCTGTTTTACCCTTTCTTTTAATCGCCATATCGAAATAACCGCGAAACTGGCTTTCCAAAATACCGTAATATCTCTTTGCCTTTTGCTTTTCACGAAGCTGAGTACCGTATTCCGACGCCTTTGTGCGTCCTTGACCATGCTGCCCCGGAGGGTATGGACGGCGGTCAGCCGCACATTTATCTGTATAGCATCTGTCACCTTTTAAGAAAAGCTTCTGTCCTTCTCTGCGGCAAAGGCGGCAAACTGCGTCTGTATATCTTGCCATATATCTTTCCTCCCTAAACTCTTCGCCTTTTTGGCGGACGGCATCCGTTATGCGGGATTGGAGTCACATCTTTTATCATCGTGACCTCAAGCCCTGCAGACTGAAGCGCCCTTATAGCCGCTTCGCGTCCTGAACCGGGACCTTTAACAAAAACTTCAACCGTTTTCAGCCCATGTTCCATAGCTGCTTTTGCTGCTGTTTCCGCCGCCGTTTGCGCGGCAAAGGGAGTTGATTTTCTGCTGCCGCGGAAACCCATTCCGCCTGCCGACGCCCACGAGATGGCATTTCCGTTTACATCAGTTACGGTTACCATTGTATTATTAAACGACGACCTGATATGAACCGCGCCTCTTTCAATATTTTTTCGTTCGCGACGCCTCGTTCTGGTTTTCTTGCCTTTGGGTGCTGCCATGTATATACTCCCTCCTTACTTCTTCTTATTAGCTATCGTGCGCTTTGGTCCCTTGCGTGTACGCGCGTTTGTTTTGCTGCGTTGTCCGCGCACAGGAAGTCCGCGTCTATGGCGAAGCCCGCGATAACTGCCTATCTCCGTCAGCCGCTTTATGTCAAGCGCTACCGAACGGCGAAGGTCTCCCTCAACCATGAAGTTTTTGTCGATACATTCACGAAGCAATGATTCTTCCACTTCTGTGAGGTTTTTTGTTCTGGTGTTCGGGTCGATTCCCGTTGTCTCAAGTATCTTCTTCGCACTTGTTCTGCCTATGCCGAACACATAGGTCAGTGCTATCTCGATTCGCTTGTCTTTAGGCAAATCTACGCCGGCGATACGTGCCATATTATGCAATCATCCTTCCAATATTATTTTGGGTCAGGTGCAGGTGCTGCGAGGTTTAGTTTCTTTTCCTGCTATCCTTGTCTTTGCTTATGTTTTGGGTTTATGCAAATCACCATTACCCTGCCTTTGCGCTTAATGACCTTGCATTTTTCACACATTGGCTTTACTGACGGTCTAACTTTCATGCTCAATACCTCTATTCTTCACTGTATGTGCGCCTGGAGCTTAATATAGTCTTAACTATATATTCCGTCTCTATTTGCTGCGCCATGTTATTCTGCCGCGGGTTAAATCATACGGGGACATTTGTACCGTTACTTTATCGCCGGGAAGAATCCTGATGAAATTCATTCGGAGTTTCCCTGAGATATGCGCCAATATTGTGTGCCCGTTACCTATGTCCACGTGGAACATGGTGTTGGGGAGGGAATCGACTACTATTCCTTCCAGCTCAATCATGTCGTCTTTCGCCATTTCACATACCTCCTTTTTCTCCGCAGGCCGCCAAGTTTGTCAGCGCCCGTCTGATTTCACTGTTCGTGACTCTCTCGCTTTTAATAAGTTTTTCTGCAATCGGTCCGCAAATCTTGTCGTCATACTTAATGTGCTTATTCTTTTTGCGTTTTGGTTTTTCGACTCTGCGGCCTTTTCCATCTGCAAGAAGACAATACTCTTCTTCTGTCTCAATGACAACGAAGCGTTTCCCCGCATCTCTGCCATTTAATGGTATTACCACGTCCGCTTTTTCGATTCTCATGGTTGTTCCTCTTCGGCGGTGAGTATCTCCGGCTCTCCATTGGTTATGAGGATTGTGTTTTCGTAATGTGCTGAGGGTTTTCCGTCAACAGTCACCACTGTCCAATCATCTTCCAACACCCTGATTGCCGCTCCGCCCGCATTGACCATCGGCTCTATCGCAAGCGTCATGCCCGGTATAAGTCTCGGGTCAGGTTTTCGTCTGGGTTTTTCAACGTAGTTCGGAACTTCCGGAGGTTCGTGTACACTGGCTCCAACGCCGTGTCCAACATACTCTCTGACCACTGAAAACCCGTTTTCCTCGGCATGTTTCTGGATTGCTCTTGAAATATCCGAGACTCTGTACCCGACCTTGGCATATTTTATGCCTTCAAAAAAGCATTGCTTTGTGACTTCTACCAGCCGCTTTGCCTCCGGACTTGGCTCGCCAACGATATATGTCGCCGCACAGTCGCCAATATATCCGTCTTTTGTCGCTCCGATATCGATGCTTACCAAATCTCCCGGAACTAGCTTCCGCGATGATGGGATTCCGTGGATAACTTCCTCGTTTACCGAGATGCAAATGCTTGCGGGAAACCCGGCGTATCCCAAAAACGATGGCTCTGCTCCTTGTGAAAGGATGTATTCATATACCTTTTTCTCTATGCTTTGGGTTGTAGCGCCTGCCGTTACCATTTTCCCGGCTAATAGCCGGGCTGCCGCGGCAATTTTACCGGCACGGCGCATAAGCTCTATTTCATGCGGGGTTTTCGTTTTAATCATTTTACTCTATATTCAACGTTTTGAGGATGGCGTCCTTTGCTTCTGTTATTGTACAATCTCCGTTTATACGGCGGAGCTTGCCTTTATCATTGTAGTAGTCAATAAGCGGCGCTGTCCATCCGTGGTATGTTTCAAGTCTGTGCTTTGTTGTTTCATAATCATCGTCTTTTCTTATGATAAGAGGGGAGCCGCAGGCGTCGCATACGTCCTCTTTTTCCGGCGGTTGTGATATCAGATGATATGTTGCCGAGCACTTCGAGCATAGTCTGCGATTGGCGATTCTGTCTAATATGACTTCATCGGGAACTTCTATGGAAAAAGCGTGGTCTATCTCGATTCCGTGGCTGTCAAGAGCCTGTGCCTGTGCAATGGTTCTGGGCACGCCATCCAAGATAAAGCCATTTTTGCAGTCATCGTCGGATAGTCTTTCAGAGACTATTTCCATTATGATTTCATCCGGAACCAAGTCGCCGCTCTCAATGATTGCGCTCAGCTTTATTCCTAGTGGCGTCTTGTTTTTAATGGCTTGCCGCAAAATATCGCCCGTGGATATCTGCGGAACTTTGAGTTTCTCAACCAATAATTCGGCTTGTGTGCCTTTTCCTGCTCCGGGGGGTCCAAGTAGTATAATCTTCATACCTTTATAAACCTCCGTGATAACTATGTTTCCGGCAGATGCAAACCATCTGCTCTTGCTATGTTCCGGTTGTGAAAGGGGGGAAGTCCGATAGATGGGGTCTTCCGCCCTTTCTATTATGGCTTAGATTATGTTTTTATTCTAAGAAGCCCTTATAATGTCTCATCAGCAGTTGAGATTCGAGCTGCTTGATTGTTTCAAGCGCGACGCTAACGACAATTATTATTGACGTGCCTCCCATCGCAATGCCGGAGTTTCTTCCCGTCGCGGAGAATGCGCTGACAACCAGCGGTGATATTGCGACAATGGCGAGGTAAAGCGCTCCGAATAGCGTAATCTTTGTCAGAACTTTTTGGATAAACTCGCTTGTTGGCTTTCCTGCCCGGAATCCGGGTATAAATCCGCCGTTCTTTTTAAGGTTGTTCGCTATTTCTATCGGGTTAAACTGAACCGTCGAATAGAAATAGGAGAAGAACACAATGAGCAGGAAGTAAATTATCATATATGGAATCCCCAATGAGTGTCCTCCGTCAGGCAGTTCCATTCCGGGAGGTGACAATACGCTCATAAGCCAGCTATTTGTCCATCTCGGGAAAAACACAACTACCGTACCGGGAATTGACGCTATGGATTGTGCAAAGATGACCGGGAGAACGCCGGACATGTTGACTTTCATAGGAAGATGCGTAGATTGTCCGCCATACATTTTTCTGCCGACAACCCGTTTGGAGTACTGAACCGGTATTCGTCGTTCGGCATTGTTAACCACTACTATGAGCACGATTATTGCCAGAGCACCCAAGAGCATGAGAAGAACTGCCCACCATGTTGCCGGATTTTCTACTACACCTCTTATCATCTGGAAGATTTCAACAGGGAAGCGTGCCACAATACTGACAAAGAGGATAACCGAGATACCGTTGCCGATTCCGAACTCTGTTATCTGCTCGCCCATCCACATTAGGATTGCGGAGCCTGTCATAAATGTACCTACGATTACAAATGGAACCCAAAATCCTTCCGCGGTAGGATCTAACATGTTTTCCCTTTCCATAAGCACGTAGTATGCGTACCCTTGCAGCGCTCCGATTAAGAGTGTGGAGTAGCGTGTGATTTTCTCAATCTTCTTCTTGCCTTCCTCGCCGCCTTCCTTGCGCATACGCTCAAGGGCGGGAATCGCAATTGTGAGTAGCTGCATGATGATCGAGGCGTTGATGTATGGCTGTATTGACAGCGCAAATACCGATGCGCGTTCAAGCGCATTGCCTGACATGGTGTTCATAAGTGCCAGTATCGTATTGCCCATCTCTTGCCGGAAAAACGCACCAAACAGCGCCGTGTCAACGTATGGAACCGTAACCGCGTTGCCCAGCCTGTAGATGAGAATTATAAACAACATGAAAAGCAGTTTTTTGCGGATATCGTCTACTCTCCACGCATTACGCAGTGTCGTTAACACTTTACACCACCTCGGCCTTTCCGCCGGCATCTTCTATTTTCTTTTTTGCCGACTCGGAGAACGCCGCTGCTTTGACTGTGAGTTTTGACTTGAGCGTGCCGTTTCCAATCACTTTCAGCCCATACTTACATTTACTCAAAACGCCTGCATCCAACAGCTCCTGCGCTCCGACCGTTGCCCCATCCGGGAATTTGTTAAGTGCCGCTACATTTATCGCTGTCAGCGGCTTTGCAAAAATATTATTAAACCCTCTCTTTGGAACGCGTCTTGCCAGAGGCATCTGTCCGCCTTCAAATCCTATCCTTGTTCCGCCGCCGCTGCGCGACTTTTGTCCTTTATGACCGCGTCCTGCCGTTTTTCCGTTTCCTGTTGCATGTCCGCGGCCTTTGCGCTTTCCTACTTGGGTTGCCCCTTTAGCGCCGGTGAGATCGTGCAAGTTCATCTATCACGTCCTCCTTATTCTTCCGTTACAGTGACCAAGTACTTAACCTGTTCGATTTTTCCTCTGGTCTGCGGGTTGTCCGGCTGAATTACTTCGCTGCCGATTTTCTTAAGCCCAAGTGATTTGACCGTTGCTATATGTTTATCACGCCGTCCGCTCAGGCTCTTTATTAGCTTAATTCTTAAATTAGCCATATCAGTCACCTACCCTACTATCTCTTCGATGGTTTTTCCTCTTGTTTTTGCTACCATCGCGGCGTCTCGCAGTGATTTTAATCCAACCATTGTTGCTGCAACTACATTTTGCGGATTGTTTGATCTCAGGCATTTTGTTCTTATATCCGAAATCCCGGCAGCTTCAACGACAGCGCGCACAGCGCCGCCGGCTATAACTCCTGTACCGGGAGGCGCCGGTTTTAACAGTACTCTGCCGGCTCCGTATTCTCCGATAACCTCGTGCGGTATGGTCGTTCCGGAAATCGTAATGTTCGTAACATTCTTTTTAGCGTCTTCTATTCCTTTGCGAATAGCTTCCGACACTTCGCCCGCTTTGCCAAGTCCGAATCCAACGCGTCCTGCGCCGTCTCCTACAACGCACAGCGCGGCAAACTTGAAGATGCGTCCGCCTTTTACAGTCTTTGAAACACGGTTTAGGGAAACGACTTTCTCTGTAAATTCAGATTGGACTTCTTCCTTGCGGTTGTCTCGCCTGTTATCTCTTTTGTTATTGCCCATGTTAGGGTTAGTGTTATTATAAGCCATGTTGTTTCCTCCTCCCCGTTAAAATTTCAGTCCGCCCTCGCGGGCAGCTTCTGCAAGTTCTTTGACTCGACCGTGGTATATGTATCCGCCTCTGTCGAAAACTACTGTCTCAATGCCTTTTGCTTTTGCGCGTTCGGCAACCAGTGTTCCGATTTTTTTCGCCGCTTCCTTATTTGAGCCAAGTCCTTCGAAGCTTTTTTCAACAGTCGATGCGCTGCATAGCGTAACGGCGTTTACATCATCAATGACTTGTGCGTAAATATGCTTCTCGCTGCGAAAAACATTTAGTCTGGGGCGTTCCGGCGTACCCGAAATCTTTCCCCGCACTCTCTTGTGGCGCTTTTTGCGTTGCGCGTTAGTATCAGGTTTGTTTATCATTTAGGCACACCTCCTTCTATTTTGCTCCGGTCTTGCCTTCTTTGCGGCGAATGACCTCGTTAACATATTTGATGCCTTTGCCCTTATATGGCTCCGGCGGTCTTTTCTTTCTAATGTCGGCGGCAAACTGTCCTACTTCTTGCTTGCTTATTCCGCTTATTATGATTTTATTTGGGGCGGGAACATCAATGGTGATGCTATCAGTTTCTTCAACTACTACCTGATGAGAGTAGCCGAGGTTCATAACCAGTTTTTTGCCCTCTTTTGTCGCTCTGTAGCCAACTCCGTTTATTTCGAGTTCTTTTTTGAACTCTTCATTGACGCCTACGACCATGTTGTTAATAAGTGAGCGTGAGAGTCCGTGAAGACTGCGATGGCGCGGCGAGTCGCTTGGACGTTTGAGGTTTATTGTGCCGTCTTCGATTTCTATTGTTATTTCCGGATTTATCGAAGTTTCGAGCTGACCTTTCGGTCCTTTCACCGTGACTATGTTTCCGTCCGCTACTTCAACTTTGACTCCGGCGGGGATCGTAATCGGTGTTCTTCCTATTCTAGACATTTCGCTTGCTCCCCCCTTACCACACAAACGCAAGGACTTCACCGCCGACATTAGCCGTTCTGGCTTTTTTGTCGGTCATGACGCCTTGTGATGTTGATATGATGGCAACGCCCAGCCCTCTGAGAACATATGGCAGTTCGTCAGCGCCTGCATATACTCGCAACCCCGGTTTTGATACCCTGCGCAGTCCGGTTATTGCCTTATCGGTTCCATTGTATTTAAGCGTCACTTTTATAACGCCTTGAATGCCATCATTTATTAGCTGGAAGTTTTTGATATAACCTTCTTGCAGCAGTATTTCCGCAATTGCTTTTTTCATGTTTGATGCGGGAATATCAACTGTCGAGTGTTTTGCCGCGCTAGCATTTCTGATTCGCGTTAACATATCGGCAATTGGGTCAGTTATCTGCATATTGTTTTCCTCCTTCGTTGTTGCGGATTCTGCCCGGCGCCAAGCGCTCAGCATGTAAATCCGCTTTCTCGCCGAGGTTCTCCGACCTTCGAAGCCTTTCGGCGTAGATTGTTATTATTTGCCCATAAGGTTCCCTGTGCGGAAGATTTTTCGCTATGCTATGACGCATAACGGAAAGTGTTACTAAGAAGTTTCTTCTTGAGGAAATTTTTTCGTTAGGCTATGCCGCGCGAGTGCCGCTGTATGAGATACTGTAGGCGAGAGCGGCGGAGCATAACGGAAAGTGTTACCAAGAAGCCCTTCTTGAGGAAATTTTTTCGTTAGGCTATGCCGCGCGAGTGCCGCTGTATGAGATACTGCAAACGAGTGCGGCGACGCATAACGGAAAAAGTTACCAAGAAGCCTTGCGAACACCGGGAATTTGCCCCTTATACGCCAAATTCCTAAAGCAAATACGGCACACACCATAGTCGCGCAGATATGCGTGCGGACGACCGCAGATTTTGCAGCGATTATATCGGCGGGACGAGAACTTTGGATCCCTTTGCTGCTTTAGAATCATTGATTTCTTTGCCATCTAAGTTTCCTCCCTACTGCGTCTGGATAAACGGGGCGCCCATGTAAGTCAGCAGCTCACGGGCTTCCTCGTCTGTCTTTGCTGTTGTGCATATTACTATATCCATTCCACGGAGTTTCTCGATTTTGTCGTAGTCAATTTCCGGAAAAACCAGTTGCTCTTTGAGCCCCAATGCATAGTTCCCGCGACCGTCAAAGGCATTAGCGCTGATTCCGCGAAAGTCACGAACGCGAGGAAGCGCAACATTTAACAGTCTGTCAAGGAACTCCCACATTCTGTCCTGCCTGAGCGTCACTTTGACTCCCACGGGCATTCCGGCACGGAGCTTAAAGTTCGCAACAGACTTCTTTGCTTTTGTCACGACAGCCTTTTGTCCTGTAATCGCCGAGATGTCTTTTACTACGGCGTCAATCGCTTTTGCATTGTCGCGAGCATCTCCGCAACCTACGTTAACTACAACCTTTTCGATTTTTGGAACTTCCATCACGCTCTTGTAGCTAAACTTCTTCATAAGAGCAGGAACTGCCTCTTCCTGATATTTCTTTTTCATTCTTGTCATAATTCGGCTGCTCCTCTCCTAGATTTCCGCATCGCACTTTTTGCATACACGGACTTTTTGCCCATTTTCTTTTATGCTATGTGCGGGTCTTGTTGGTTTGTTACATTTCGGGCACACTCGCATGACCTTGCATGCGTAGATTGGCGTTTCTTTTGTGATAATGCCGCCGGGTTCTCCTTGTTTGCGAGGCTTCTTATGTCTTTTTGCCACGTTAACGCCTTCGACCAGAACCTTGCCGCCTTTTGGGTCTGCGCTCATCACCTTGCCCTGCTTGCCCTTGTCTCTGCCGGTCAGGACAACAACGGTGTCATTTGTTTTGATGTGCATTTCCAGCCCTCCCTATATTACTTCGGGCGCCAGCGATAGGATTTTCATATAATCCTTGTCGCGGAGCTCACGAGCCACCGGGCCGAATATACGTGTGCCTCTGGGGTTTTTGTCCTCTTTTATAAGGACAGCGGCGTTTTCGTCAAATCTCACGTATGTTCCATCGGCGCGATGAACACCTTTTGCTGTGCGGACAATTACTGCCCTGACGACTTCGCCCTTTCTCACCGCACTGCCCGGAGCGGCTTTGCGGACTGATGCAACGATAACATCGCCGACGCTGCCGTATTTTCTGCCGGATCCGCCCAGCACGCGGATACATTTTATTTCTTTGGCGCCGGTATTGTCGGCAACCTTCAGAAACGTTTCTTGTTGAATCATTTTGCTGCCTCCCTACTTCGCCTTTTCTATGACCTCGACGAGTCTCCAACGTTTGTCCTTCGAGATTGGGCGTGTTTCCATTACGCGCACCCTGTCCCCGATGCCGCACTCGTTGTTTTCGTCGTGCGCCTTTAGCTTATATGTTCTTTTTATTATTTTCTTGTAAAGCGGGTGCGGTACGCGATCTTCTACCGCTACGACAATGGTTTTGTCCATTTTGTCGGAAAGCACCTTGCCCACTCTCGTCTTTCTTCTCGACGTTCTGATATCACTCATCTGCACTAACCTCCTGCCCGTTCGAGCTGCTTCTGGCGAATAACTGTCTTGACTCGGGCAATGTCTTTTTTGACTTGCGCAATCCTCAGCGGATTGTCAAGCTGGTTTGTCGCATGCTGCATTCTTAAAAAGAAGAGGTCTTTTTTAAGGCTGAGCAGCTTGTCCTCAAGCTCTTCGGGACCCAGCATTACTACTTCGCTTGCCTTCATCTTATTCACCACCTGTCTCTATCGGAGCGTCCGGAGCGGAGCCGTCCTCGCGTTTGATGAACTTTACTTTACAGGGAAGCTTGTGCCCCGCGCGCCTCATTGCCTCGCGAGCGACTTCCTCTGTAACTCCGGCGATTTCAAACATTACTCTGCCGGGCTTAACAACGGCAACCCAATATTCGGGGGAGCCTTTACCGGAACCCATTCTGGTTTCCGCCGGTTTTGAAGTTACCGGTTTGTCCGGGAAAATCTTTATCCATACTTTGCCGCCGCGCTTCGAGTAGCGTGTCATCGCGATACGTGCGGCTTCAATCTGATTCGATGTAATCCATGCCGGCTCAAGCGCCTGCATTCCGTATTCTCCGTAAGTAATTGTGTTGCCGCGCGTTGCCTTGCCTTTCATGCGCCCTCTGTGAACCTTGCGGCGCTTAACTCTCTTAGGTGTAAGCATCTAGTTTGCTCCTCCTTCCTTAGGAGTGCCCGGAGCCTGTGGGGGTCTATAGCCCTGCGGTCCTCTGTTATATCCGCCCTGACCTTGTCCCTGCGGTCCTCTGTTGTATCCGCCTTGACCTTGTCCCTGCGGACCGCGATTGTAGCCGCCTTGCCCCTGTCCTTGCGGACCGCGATTGTAGCCGCCGCCCTGTTGGTTTCTATTGTTATATCCGGTGTTTCTGTTTCTGTCGCGATCGCGCTTTTCTCTCGGCGGTCTTGACGTATCCATCGTCCTCGGTGTTGTGCGCAGGGTTTGACTGAGGATTTCACCGTTATATACCCATACTTTGACGCCGATGCGTCCATAAGTTGTCGCGGCTTCCGCAAAGCCGTATTCTATATCAGCTCTGATTGTTTGAAGCGGAATAGTGCCCTCATGATAAGCTTCGCTTCTTGCAATTTCTGCGCCGCCCAGACGACCGGATACCATCACCTTGATGCCCCGGACGCCAAGTCGCATTGCTCTGCTCATTGCGTTTTTCATTGCACGGCGAAAGCCTATGCGTTTTTCAAGTTTTGCCGCTATGCCTTCCGCGATAAGCTGCGCGTTGGTATCGGGGTTTTTGACCTCGACTATTGAAAGTGCAACGGGCTTGCCTATTCTTTTTTCAATATCCATGCGCAGTCTTTCGATTTCCGCGCCGCCCTTGCCGATTACAACGCCGGGGCGCGAGCAGTGAATAAAAATCCTGACTTTCGCATTGTCCCGCTCAATCTCGATTTTTGGAACTCCCGCGGAAAACAGCAGTTCTTTTAGATATTTACGGATATTATAGTCTTCGACTATGAGGTCTCCCACTTTATCTTCACGAGCATACCAACGGGAATCCCAATCCTTTATGACGCCAACTCTAAATCCGTGCGGATTAACTTTTTGTCCCATGCTGATTCCCCCTATTCCTTCTCTGAAACGACAATTGTGATATGCGATGTTCTCTTGTTTATCCTATATGCTCTGCCTCGCGATACCGGCCTGATTCTCTTGAGTATAGGTCCGGGGTTTGCATAGGTTTCTGAAACGAAGAGATTGTCCGGATCCATGTCGTGATTGTTTTCGGCATTTGCAACGGCGCTGTTTAGAAGCTTGATCATCAGTTCCGACGCCGCCTTTGGGGTCTGCATAAGAATCGCTTTTGCGGTTTTTGTGTCTTTGCCCCTTATAAGGTCGCAGACTATTTTAACTTTACGCGGTGAAATTCGTGCGTATTTTAAATGTGCTTTTGCTTCCACTTGCTGTCTGCCTCCCTATCTTGATGTTTTGCTGCCCGCGTGCCCGCGATATGTGCGCGTGGGAGCGAACTCGCCCAGTTTATGACCGACCATGTCTTCGGTGATATAGACCGGCACATGTCGTCTGCCATCGTGAACGGCTATTGTGTGTCCTACAAACGACGGGAAAATGGTGCTCGCGCGCGACCATGTCTTGAGAACCTTCTTCTCTCCCGCCGTATTCATGTTTTCGACCCTTTTGACAAGCTCCGGCGCGGCAAAAGGACCCTTCTTAACACTTCTGCTCATATTGTTGTCCCTCCTATTTCTTACCGCGTCGTTTTACTATATATTTATCCGTCGGGTTTTTCGCCTTGCGAGTCTTATATCCGAGTGTCGGCTTGCCCCACGGCGTCACCGGTCCCGGTCGTCCGATCGGGCTTTTTCCTTCACCGCCGCCATGCGGATGGTCTACAGGATTCATAACCGAGCCGCGAACCGTCGGGCGGATGCCCATGTGGCGCTTACGCCCGGCTTTTCCTATGTGTATGTTCCCGTGGTCAACATTTCCGACTTGTCCGATGGTTGCCATGCAGCTTGAGCGAACCAGTCTGTGTTCACCGGACGGCATTCTGATTTGTGCCATCACACCTTCTCTTGCCATAAGCTGAGCCTGTGTTCCGGCGCTGCGGACAAGCTGTCCGCCTTTTCCGGGGTGAAGTTCTAAGTTATGAATGACCGTGCCAACCGGAATCGATGTTATCGGCAGACAGTTGCCGGGCTTGATATCGGCGTCTTTTGACGATATAACCGTGTCGCCGTTTTTAAGACCTGCAGGAGCGAGTATGTATCTGCGCTCTTTGTCCGGATACTCTATGAGTGCAATATTTGCGCTGCGGTTCGGGTCATATTCAAGACGCAAGACCGTACCCGGAACGTCAAATTTGTTGCGTCTAAAGTCAATTATTCTGTATTTTCTGCGGTTTCCGCCGCCTCTATGCCGAACTGTTATACGTCCGTAGCTATTACGTCCCGAATGCTTTTTAAGCACCTCAGTCAGACTGCGCTCCGGTCTGGCTCTTTTATCTATTCCGTCAAATCCGGAAACGGTCATGTGCCGTCTTGATGGAGTAGTCGGTTTATACGATTTTACAGACACTTTTTTTCCTCCTATATTCGTCAATCGAGTGAAATGAGGGTCTTTGCCGGGCTTTCCCGGACATGACCGGGAGAGCGGTAAAATTAAGCGATGCTAGACAAGACCTTCAAAGAATTCTATAGTCTTTGAGCTGTCAGAGAGCTTTACGACTGCTTTTTTCCAGTCTTTTCTGTTCCCCTCAGGATGCCGCCCCACTCTTTTTGCCTTGCCTTTCATATTCAGAGTCGTGACTTTTATGACATCGACGTCGAAGATTTCTTCTATCGCCTTTTTTATTTCGATTTTGTTGGCGCCGGGGGCAACTTCAAATACGTATTTTTTTATGTCTACGTGCTCCGTTGATTGCTCCGAGATGATGGGACGCAGGATTATATCATAAGCAGTTTTCATTATGCATATACCTCCTCAATGAGCGGAAGCGCTGCCTTATCGACTACGAATGTGCGAGCGTCCATAATATCGTATGTATTGAGCAGCGTTGCAAAAGTAGTCTTAACTCCCTGTAGATTTCTTGCGCTTAAAATGACATTGTCAGATTTTTCCGGAGTGACTATCAGCGCCTTGCCAGATATTCCGCAGGCGTCAAGAAACGCTCTGAAATCTTTTGTCTTGATTTCGTCCATCTTGATTTCATCCACAACGATTATTTTGTCTTCAGATGCTTTTAGCGACAGCGCCGATTTAAGTGCTATTCTTTTTAACTTCTTGTTAAGTGAGTAGCTGTAATCTCTCGGCTTCGGTGCAAACGCAACTCCGCCGTGCGTATAATGGGGTACGCTCTTTGAGCCTTGGCGAGCGCGCCCGGTTCCTTTTTGACGATATGGTTTTGCCCCGCCGCCGCTGACTTCTGCTCTGGTCAGCGCTGATTGTGTGCCTTGTCTTCTGTTCGCCAGGTGATTTTTGCAGGCGGCGTGGATTGCCGTGACATTTGGTTTTATTCCAAAAATCTCATCGGAGAGCGTCACTTCGCCGACTACATCGCCTTGCATGTTATATAGCTTATTGGCTGGCATTTAACTCTCTCCTTCCTTTAGTTGTTTTTTACTGTGTTTTTGAGAAATACGATTCCGCCTTTTGCCCCGGGAATCGCGCCCCTTACTGCTATCATATTCAGTTCCGAATCCACCTTTACCACATCGAGGTTTTGGATCGTTACCTGCTCGTTGCCCATCTGCCCTGCGCCCATATGTCCTTTGAACACTTTGCCGGGACTTGTGCCGGCTCCCATCGAGCCTGCGTGTCTATGTACCGGACCGCCGCCGTGTGACATGCGGTTTCTGCCTTTGTTATAGCGTTTTACCACGCCTGAAAAGCCTTTACCTCTCGAAGTGCCCGTGACGTCGATTTTGTCGCCCTGCGAGAATATGTCGGCTTTTATTTCATCTCCGACGTTTAGGCTTGAGGTGTCTTCAAGCCGGAATTCTTTCAGGTGCTTTTTTGCCGTGTCGCCCGCTTTGCTTTGATGTCCGAGTTCGGGCTTCGTGAGTTTTTTTGTTTTGACGTCCATAAAGCCAAGTTGTACGGCTTCGTATCCGTCGATTTCGTCGGTTTTCTTTTGAATTACGGTGCAGGGTCCCGCTTGAATAACTGTAACCGGGATGACCTTGCCGTTATCATCGAATATTTGCGTCATGCCGACTTTTTTTCCGATGATCGCTTTGACCATTGTGTGTTCCTCCTAGTTTCGGTTAGTGGTTGGAGATTATAGGGTTCCAACATTACCTTTCGCAGCTTTTGCACACTTTGCTTTGCACTTAGCAGATTGGCTCCGCGCTTTGCTCTTTGCGGTGGTTGTCAATCTATTCGTGTGTACATGCCGTGTCATTCGTTGCCGCTCTTTACTAATGTGGTTACTTAGAGCTTGATTTCTATTTCTACGCCTGCGGGGAGTTCGAGAGACATAAGTGCCTCGACTGTTTTTTGCGTAGGGCTGAGTATATCAATCAGCCGCTTATGTGTCAGGCGTTCAAACTGTTCGCGGCTATCTTTATATTTATGTACCGCGCGCAGGATTGTCACAATTTCCTTCTTTGTTGGAAGCGGGATCGGTCCTGAGACTCTGGCGTCTGTCCTCTTCGCTGTTTCAATGATTTGGTTCGCCGCCTGGTCTATTAGCTGGTGGTCGTAAGCTTTAAGCCTGATGCGTATCATTTTTTTGCTGACTGCCATTTTTTCCTCCTTAATTATTATACCTCATTAAGTTGTGAAGAGAATCTGCACACAGTCCCGTGCGTGTCATTTTTGTCCGCAATCGAAACCGGAAACTCATTTTTCCCGGCTTAAACTGACTCGCAAACGTCTGCAATACAGTGTTTCTTCGCCGTCCGATTACACGCTGTTGTCCCGCGCCGGACTCGCTCCCCGAAAGTTACCAGGCAGGTCAGTCTCGCTTTCCGCAATCCCTTGCGGCGCTATGCCTGCAATCTCCCGGTTCATCGCTTTGCCGACTTTACCACGTAAAGCCGCCCGATAAGATTACTACATACAGCCTGTGTTGTCAACAATTATTTTCAGTTTTTCCTTGTTTTTTCTCGTTTTAGTTTACTTTTTTTGGTTTTATTTTTTTTGCCGGTGGTTTTCCTGTCTTTTCTGGAACCTTCCGGCAGAAAAGCGCTTGAATATTACGACTTATCGACGAAGTGAACTCGCCTTGTCAGTAGAACGCGTAGTGTTTGCGCACCGCTTTGCGTAAGGAGCAGGTCACTGGAGGCATGGAAACCGCCTCAATTACCTGTCATTTAAGCGCCCAGTGAGCTGTAACTCGCGGGAGGAGCGGCGAAGCTAGCATGATAAGCCGCACGATCGCGCACGGACGCACCGCTGATCAGCAATATGCCTTATGCCTATGCAAACGCCCCCGGTAAAAACCGGGGGCGCTTGGTTTCGTTGGTTTAGTCTTATAAGACTTCCCCAGAGATTAACTACTTAGCTCGAAGCATGTACGAACACTGCGCTAGCGAGGTTACCATTTCTGGCATCGTAGACTACGCTGATAACAGCATTTCTGCCTGCCGCAGCTTCTATTTCGATCCACTGTCTCAGTGCACCGCGGTCTTCAATTGCACCCATACCAGCCGGACGGTTTGTCGTGCCGATATCACGGATGAATGTCGATGCGTCAAGTGTAGCTGATCCCCACGTAATGCCGGCGCCTTGCTGTTGCTCGTCAATGAATGTAAACGGTATAACAGAAGCGGTAAGACCGTTAGTTGTTGCGATTACTGCTGTGAACACGCCGAGATTGTCAAACTGATTACCGGGTCTGAGACTCGGATTTGCTTCTGATCCGGGCGTCAGATCATCAAGCTCAAACCTATTATTGCTATCGATAGTGTACAGATACCATCCGGTTTCTGTGCTTCCTGCGGTATCACCATCAATTGCAACCCATGCGGTATTCGGCCAGTCTTCCGGAGCATTCCATACGAGAGGTTGTCCGTCGACGCCGAACGCGCGAAGTGTTGAGTAGGCTGTGCCGTCAATAATTACAGTATGCATTGAACCGCCGCCTTGGATGAAGACGAGTCTCTCTGCAGTAATCGTTGGTGATGCTGGCATACCAATCCACAGTGCGGAGATAACCGGAGCTTGGCCGATTACTCTGTACTCAACAACCGCCACTACTGCAGGTGAAGCAATAGTTGTGTTTGCGGAGTCGATGCCCGTGATGCGCTCGCTTCTGTCTCTGACTGCAAAGCGCTGTGCCACATTATCCCAGTGGAAGTATTTTGCATCATCAGCGAAACGGAGGTTTCTGCCGCCAACCATCAACGTTGATTGGTTTGCTGCGATTTGTGTTGTGCGGGACTCAAGCGAAGCGACCATTGCCTGAATCGAACTCGATGTTGCGTTAATTGTATCTTGAACATCACCTTCAAATGCATCCGCCCAGTTTACGTTATTGCCTGTGCCTGTGATACGAATGATTGATCCCAGCACCGGAGGTGCATCAGAAGCAGCGGCGCCCGTCAGAACGACGTCAACTTCTGTTCCGTCAGGATATCTGCCTCTTACCAGAGGTCTAATCATGTTGCCTGAAAGCCCTTGGCCTACAGCGGTTACAAACACGAGCTGACGTGTTGAGATACCGGTTGTTTCGGTGTCAACTATGAATCCATATTCGTCAAGAACAAGTGTTACAGTCTGATCCGGAGCGGTCATTCTTGCAGATTCGGCGCCTAATGTCACAATACGTGCTCTGCGGTATACTGTACCGTCAACTGTCAGAGAGCCTGTGTTGTTTTCAAAATTGACCATTGCTGAAGAGCTGCTTAGTCTGCCTGTAACTGTTTCCGGAATTGCGAGCGCGCCTACTTCTCCATTGGCAACATCGCGGAATGACGGAGATACCAGGATTTTGGCGCCGAGATTCAGCTCTCTTACAGTGTCAAACAGCGGGCTGAGGTCATCAACTACCAGCGAAGTCGCAGAACCGTAACCTGCGCTGCGGATACCGCCATCGCCATCCGGGGTAATTACGGCAAGCGTAAACGATGTTCTTGCTGCGTTTATTCTTGTGACTTCTGAAATGTCTGTTCTGATAGCTGTTACTCTGTAAATCTCATTGGTGTCTGAGTTGACAAAGATTTCTACCAATACGCCGTTACCGGTCAGAGCAGAAATGTTTGCCGCGAGATTTCCGCTAATGTCGGCGCCGCCGCCCGTAAGGGCAGTCGTGCCGTTAACAAAAGCTGTAACGCCGGCTGTAACACCATTGACTGTCGCGGGGCGAACTGCATATTGGTTGATAGCCGCGCGAACCGAGTCAGTTGATTGATGTGCTGTGAATGTTACTACTGCATCTTCGGGATAAAGACCGATTTCCAGTCCACGCAGTGTGAATCTGGTTGCCGGACGGTTGAAGATGTCATTTGCGGAGAGTCTGCGACCAACTATCGGGGAGGGCTCGAATACTCTGCGCCAGATTGTTTGAAGGTTTTGTGCGTCGCCTGTGTCTATACCTTGAAGAAGAACAGGAACATATGCTTGTCTGTCAGCACTCCAGTTTACGAAGCGGAGACCAACAATGCTTCCGCTTGTGTTCATTGCGTTAAACGCATAACGGAAGACTTGCTCACGAGTTGCAGGAGCTGTAAAGTCAGCGTTTCCGCTGAGGATACGCCATTGCATACCGTCAACAACTGCGTTTGTCTGCCATCTTGGGCCTGTGTATTCGCCATTAACGCCGAAGCCTACAGCACGAAGGAACATTGTAGCCAGCTCTGCGCCGGTTACAGGAGCCTGCGGGTCAAATAGGTCGTCGCCAATACCGATTACGATGCCGCGCTCATGCAGATAAGCAATTGCGCCTGAGGCAAACGCAAGGCCTGATACATTGTCTACATCGCGGAAACCGGTTCTTCCCGGAGGAAGTTGGTCTGCCGAACCCGGTCCGAGCAGTACGCGAGCAACTATCGTTGCTGCTTCTGCACGTGTGATTGTGCGTTGTGGATAGATGTTGCCGTCTTCTCCGCGCAGTACATCGACTGCTGCGAGAACGTCAAGCGCCATCAGGTTGCCCGGTGTTACGTCGTCGCCGTCGTTAAAGCTTGCCACTGTGGTGACAGTGTTGGCGCCTGCAAACGGCACCATAGCAAACGCCATGACGAGAACAAGTAACACCGCTAAGGATCTCTTGAGTTTTCTCATGTAACTCTCCTTTCAGATGTTGCCCGAAAACGGGACTTTTAATTGGGAAACACAAGGCTTCCTCTACGAACGCATGATAGCACAGGGGAAAAACAACGTCAATAATAATCTCCGCAATGTAATATTACTGAAACATTAACAAAATGTAATTTTTTAGAATTGTCCTACGCAACAGGAAAGTATTCCGCGTCTCGCGCCGCCCTCATTCTGTCAGCCGCCGGGTTTTTATGGGCGGACAGTGTGCCGGTAAATTATTTTCCAGTCAAGCTTCTGCCACGCCGCTCTGGGTCAGTCAGTGGGATAATTTGGGGCAACTTCGCGCATCGCTACATATATAATAGCACACCTCTTTCGCGTTTAAAACTGTTTTTTCCTTACGCCGCAGTGCTTTTGCCGCTCACAATAAGTAATTGACAAGACTTCACTCTCCTGTTCACGTTTGTTTCCCAATTAAAAGACCCTAATTTAGGGCAACGTTTGAAAGGAGAGTTACATGAGAAAACTCAAGAGATCCTTAGCGGTGTTACTTGTTCTCGTCATGGCGTTTGCTATGGCGCCGTTTGCAGGCGCCAGCACTGTCACCACAGTGGCAAGCTTTAACGACGGCGACGACGTAACACCGGGCAACCTGATGGCGCTTGACGTTCTCGCAGCAGTCGATGTACTGCGCGGAGAAGACG
>Ga0209755_10000841_pt1 | contig 52581 bp, 36 predicted proteins | sample TergutCo191P1_FD_187301 | JGI IMG/M metagenome (GOLD analysis project Ga0209755, IMG submission 187301) | Cornitermes sp. P1 segment gut microbial communities from Petit-Saut dam, French Guiana - Co191P1 (SPAdes) (version 2) | ecosystem: Host-associated > Arthropoda: Insects > Digestive system...
TTCAATCATCCTCGACTTTTTCTCCGGCTCATCAACGTCTGCTCACGCTGTTATGCAATTAAATGCTGAAGACAATGGAAATCGTAAATTTATTATGGTACAACTCCCAGAACTATGTAAAGAAGACAGCGAAGCAGCAAAAGCAGGTTTTAAGAACATCTGCGAAATCGGCAAAGAACGAATCCGCCGTGCTGGAAAGAAAATAAAAGCAGAAGCGGGGCTTAACGCCGCCAATCTTGACACTGGCTTTAAAGTTTACCATCTCGCCCCCTCAAATTATAAAGCATGGGAAAATTATGCAGGTACTGATGTTAAACAATTGGAAGAACTCTTTAAGGTTGATTCTCTTACGGAAGGCTGGAAAGAAGATGACCTTTTAACGGAAGTCATGCTTCTTGAAGGGTTTCCATTGGACAGTAAAATAGAATTGCTTCCTCAATTCAAGAAAAACAAGATCAAAAAGATTAACTCGGATTTCCGTGATAACACTCTATATATCTGTTTTGACAAGGATATTGTAAAAGAAACAATCGAAGCACTCAACCTTACCGACAAGGAACGCTTTATCTGTCTAGATTCAGCAATTGATGACCAAAGCAAGATTCGTTTGGAAGATAAAAATCTAATCAAGACATTGTAGGTTAATATGGCAAAGATACGCGAATTCAAATTTGAAGAAAATCAACAACATCAAAGAGAAGCCATTGAAAGTATTGTAAATTTATTTAAAGGTTTTTCTGAACAAACAGGATTTATTGATAATGATTTCTTTCTTTCATATCATACCGAAAAAATTGTCAGTAATATTCCCAATCCAGATGATGACTTGAATGAATCATGGCTTTATGGAAATTATCAGGAAGTAATATCTTTATACAATGAATCAAAAATGCCGCAGGGTTATACATGGTTAGACGAAGATATGAAGGAACATGTCGAAAGAACGCTTGCCCGCTCTCTTCGTCTTAATTCTAGTATTGAATGTATCGAAGGTTTTGGTCTTGAGGGAGCCGATTGTCCTCCTGCCAGATTTCCTGTATTTACTATCGAAATGGAAACAGGAACAGGAAAAACCTATGTATATTTGCGGACGATTCAGGAATTAAAAAAGCGATATGGTTTTTCCAAGTTTATTATTGTTGTTCCAAGCGTTGCAATTTATGAAGGTACAATCGCCGCGTTTAATCAAACAAGAAGTCATTTTAATACACTTTATGAAAATGAAAATACTAATCTTTTTGGATATGACGGCTCGCAAATAGGTAAAGTAAGGGATTTTGCATCTTCTGATATTATTCAAATAATGGTAATGACGATGCAGAGCTTCAATACTACAGGCGTAAAAGGAAACAATATTTACAAGAGCAGTGATAAATTATCTGGCGGACTCTTGCCGTATCAATATATACAAAAAACACGTCCTATTTTAATTCTTGATGAAAGTCAGAATTACCAAACAGAAAAATCAAAATTGGCGCTTCAAACATTGAATCCGTTATTTGCAATTAACTACAGCGCAACTCCAGGAATTAAATCGAAATATAATCTTGTCTATCGCTTATCTCCTGTTGACGCAATTTTATACAATCTTGTTAAAAAGATTAAAGTTCTTGGTGTTACTAAAGAAACAGATAACAATATAGATAAAATAGCACTCAAAAAAGTTAATAAAAATCTTAAAGCAACAATTTTTCTTCCTGTTATAAAAGATGGTAAAAAGGTTAAAACAGAAATTACTGTAAAAAAAGGCGATGATATTCATGATAAAAGTAAAAATCCTGATTTTACAGGTCTTGTCGTTGGTGATATAACACGAGACACCAATGGCGGTTTTATAGAGTTTACCAATCAAGAAATACTCAACATGGAAAACAGTATAGAAGCAGATATTACAAAAAAAGATATTTATAGAACCCAAATAGAAGAAACAATTAAATTTCATTTTGAACGGCAGAAAGTATTAAGAGACCGTGGTATCAAAGTCCTTTCTCTTTTCTTTATTGATCATGTAGCCAACTACAAAGGAAACAAACCTTTTATTAGAGAACTCTTTGAAGAAGCTTTTGAAAAATTAAGTAAGAAAGATCAGTATTTTTGTAAATTTAAAGCTAACGAAGTACACAATGGATATTTTGCTCAAAAGAAAGATAACAAGACAGGTGAAGTTCAGTATCTGGATGAAATTGGCAATTCAGAAGAAAGCCGTAAACTTGAAAAAGAAGCTTATCGTCAAATTATTAAAGACAAACAGGAGCTTCTTAGTTTTGATTCAAAAATTTCTTTTATTTTTGCTCATTCTGCTTTACGTGAAGGCTGGGATAATCCAAATGTATTTACAATTTGTCTGTTAAAAGAGCCTCGTTATGAGACCGCTAACCAAATGAATACACGCCGTCAGGAACTCGGCAGGGGCTTGCGTATCTGCGTCAATCAGGAAGGTGAACGTGTTTTTGGTGATGATGTAAATATACTAACTGTTGTCTGCCCGGAAGATTTCTCAGTTTATGTTCATGCTCTCCAAAATGAATACAAGGAAAGCGGTGATATATTACCTCCTGATCCGACAAACGCAAGAAAGGGTAATGCAAAACGTAACAACGATGTATACAATAGCGATTATTTCACAGATTTTTGGAAAAGCATTTCTAGGAAAACAGATTACGAAATTATACTTGATACAAAAGAACTAATCTCACGTTCAATAGAAGCGTTTAATAAAAAAGAGATTGTTATACCTGAACCCAAAATCATCCTTACAAAAGGTGAATTTGTTATAACAACCTATACTTTTGAATTAAAAGAGGTCGCAAGCAATGGAGCCGCAATTTTATTAACAATTACTGATACACGTCATCGGCACAATCAATATTTTAGAAAGGATTATCCAAAAGGATGGAATTTTATTAAAACCTGCAATGACATTAACATAAAAGGTTTTAAAATAACTGAAATGGACGTAAATAAACAAATTGTCTATTTTGGTAATGGACAAGAACTTAATAAAAACACACCTCTTGTTTTTAATAATGAAAGAACAGTTGCCTCGGAAAGAGATGTTGTAAATCAAGAACAAAAAACATATCCTGTTTTCAATTTGATTGATAGAGCGGCAAGAACGACAAATCTTACTCGTCCTACGCTTGCCGCAATCTTTGAAGGTATCTCCCATGAAAAGAAAAAACATATTTTCTATAACCCTGAAGGTTTCTCAGCGATTTTCATAAACGTAGTAAAAAATACTCTAGCCGATCTTGTAGCGGAAAATATCGTCTATCATCTTTTGGAAGGTGATGAAGAATATAATTTATCAATGATGGAAGAATATTTTCCTCGTGAAAAATCCTTTGCGCAAAAAGAACTTGTTAATGGCTCTGATCATAGTCTATATGATTATATACAGATAGATTCCGAAGTTGAAGAACATTTTGTCAGTAACTGTCTAAGAGTAGATGATGGCAATGGAAATATACGCTGTTATTTTAAATTTCCGTCAAACTTTAAAATTCACATACCCAAGGTTATTTTGAATTACAATCCAGATTGGGGTATTGTTAGAATTGATAAGGAAGAAAAGAAAACGCTTCATTTAGTACGGGAAACAAAAGGTACAGAAGATCATGATAAGCTTCGCTTCCCAAATGAGTGGCGTAAAATTCAATGCGCCATAAAGCACTTTAAGACTTTAGGGGTCAGCTATCGGCAGATTACAGACAAAACGGATAAGTGGTGGCTGGAAGGTTAATCGAACCAGACAACTCAAGAGTCTTTGACAAAGGCTAACAACTTGATGTTATAGAATTTTGAATTATTTAAAAATGCTAAAATAATCAACTTGCCGTACAATATGCTTTGCACCTAACATGGTTACACCCCCCCTTCAAATTCAATTAACCTTTAACAGCGCGGCTGCCGCGCTTCCACCATAAAAACCAAAGGAAAGCCGCGAAGATTCGCAATATAAAAATTATCATAAGGGTAAATTTAAACCCGTTTAAATCGCCGCCCAATGAATGATAGAGCGCGACGCCGGCTACGGGCATAACGGCGTTAGATAAACAGAGAAGGCTTGCGAAAACCGATATATAAAAACTGACGTTTTTTTCTTCATTAACCGCAAGTAAAATATTTTGATATAAATTAAGTGTTATGGTGCAAAAAGGAATATGCGCGATTGTATGTAAAATAATAAACAGGTGCGGTCCTAAAGAAAGCGGAAGACTTACTGAGACAGTCAAAAAAACCGGACATAAGCTTAAGCCTAAAATACCGAAAGTAAACGGCGGCGCAACTCCCAAGCGCTCGTTTTTTCTGCTCCAGAACTTCAGCGTTAAAAGCTGTATTAAAGCCGCGCCTAAATTTACAAGCCCAAGCTGCAGTTCATTCATCTTAAGATAATTGACCTGTCCTATAAAATATAATGTCCAGTCAAAATGCCATGTCATATGAAAAAACAGCGCGGTAACCGTAAACAAAATAAATTTTTTATTTTTTATAAGTCTAAACCATGCGTTTTTAATTTCAGATAATTTAATTTGTTTTGGCGCTTCTGTATTCTGTAACACGGCAGACTGCGCCGCCGTGTCAGGCGCGCTTTTTCTTATTCTGCGAATTCTTTTAAAATTAAAAATCGCAAGAAATAATAAAAAAACTGCGCTGATAAAAAAAGCCTGATGCGCGATAATTTTATTATTATTATTTTTTATATTTGTCAGTATTACGCCGACCAACAAAGGCATTATCATGCTGATGATTAATGTTACGCGCGTCCGCAGCGTCAGCACGCGGTTGCGGGTATTTACAGTTACAACACCGGGAAAGAACGACTGCCACGCGATATTGTACAAGGCAACCGCGCTTCCTGTCAGAGCGAGAGATCCAAGAAAAAACTGAATCGAATAAAAACCCGCAAACGGTGATACGGCGCACAGAGAATATCCGGCCATGACAACTAACATCATTACTATCACTATTCGTTTTTTATTGCTCAGGCTGTCCATGAAAAGTCCGCCGGGTATCAGCACAAGCAGTGTAAAAAAATGGGGAAGGAAATGAACTAAACTCAGCTGAAAATCATCCGCGCCCAGACGAACCGCGAATAAACCATAATTACTGCTTGCGATATTTACGGCGCTTACAGCAAGCAGCCCGTCCATAATATAGCGGATGGCGGCAGGATTTGTCTTTGCTAAATTTTTTATATTATCCGGGAGGCGCTTTATTAATGATGCCATTATGTGTAAAACCTCTAAGTATAATAAAGTAAAATAATCGCTGCGTCAAACAAGCCTGTTCTTATGCGAAGATGAAAAGTTTTTGCAAAATTACAGGCACTGTTTTTTTCCTTGTTTAATGTTATATTGATGTTATATGAAGCGGTTTTTTGGCTGTAAGACGGTATTTTTCTGCATTATTTTGTTTTCTGTCATATTAATGTCCTGCGCGTCAAGGATTGACGGCTCTCTTGCCGCGGACGGATCGGCTGTTATGAATGTGAGCGTGACCTTAGAGCCGAGAATGGCAACGCTGATTCGTTCTCTTTCCGCGGCAGGCGGCAGAACGGACGGATTAGTTCTGGACGGAGCCGCAATCTCTCTTTCGATGTCCCGCGCTCCGGGTGTCGCTTCCGCTGTTTTAAGAAATGTTTCCCCTGTATCGATCGAAGGGCAGGTGCGCATATCAAGGATAAATGAATTCTTAACGCCTGCTTACGCCACTTCGCAGCAGAGAGCGCAGGGAAATTTTATCACCTTTGAGCAGAGAGCAGGCGGCGGCGGACGGAGTACCATCAATATAAACCGGCAGAACGGCCCTGTTTTACTCGAACTTTTATCGCCTGAAATTTCCGATTACCTTCATGCCCTTATGGCGCCTCTTGCCACCGGCGAACAAATGAGCCGCGGCGAATATCTTGATCTTGTCACGGTTTTCTATTCGAAAGCGGTAAGCGATGAGATTGCCCAGTCAAGGATTCACGCTTCAATCGAATTTCCCGGGAACATCACCACAATCAGAGGCGGAAATTTTTCCGGGCGCAGGGCTGTTTTCGATATTCCACTTCTTGATCTTCTTGTAGCGGAAAATCCTTTAATCTATGAAATTACATGGAATTAGCGGCTGTTCCAAAACTTTCGAACCATGGAACCGCAGGTTCGCGTTTTTGGAGCGGCTGCCTTAGATTTAATCTGAAATTTGTTAACATTTTTATTAAATTGTGTTGTAAACTACAATATAACATTTTAAAAAACGGAGGATAATATGGGGTTATTAAAAGCAGTATTAAACGCAGCGGGCGGCGTACTGGCGGATCAATGGCTTGAATTTTTTGTCTGCGAAAGCATGGACGTGAATGTTCTTGCCGCAAAGGGTGAAAAACGCACCAGTAAAAGAAGCGTCAATACTAAAGGTGAAGATAATATAATCACTAACGGATCGGGGATTGTTGTAAATAAAGGACAGGCGGCAGTTATTGTTGATAACGGACGAATCATGGAATTCTGCTCCGAAGAAGGACATTATACCTACGACCAGTCCAGCGAGTCGAGCGTTTTCTTCGGCGGGCTTGGAAAAGGGATTCTCGGTTCAATAAAGAATGTAGGCGAGCGCATAAAATACGGCGGAAGCCCCGGCAAGGATCAGCGCATCTATTACTTTAACACAAAAGAAATAATGGGAAACAAATACGGCACGCCGAATCCGATTCCGTACCTTATAGTCGATCCCAATATCAATCTTCGCCTTACAATAAGCCTTAGAGCGAACGGCGAATACTCATACCGCATGATGGATCCTGTTTTATTCTTTTCCAATGTCTGCGGAAATGTGACGGATAATTATACAAGAGACGCTATAGACAGTCAGCTTAAAAGCGAAATCATCACTCAGCTCGGGCCTGCTTTAAAAGAGCTCGGCAAAAATGTTGAGTATCACGAATTGTCTTTCCATACCGCGGAGTTAGCTGACATTTTAAATAATCTGCTTTCAAGCAAATGGAGAGATAACCGCGGCTTAGAGATTGTCAACTTCGGATTTACATGCACGGCGTCTCCTGAAGATGAAAAGAAAATTAAAGAGCTTCAGGCGTCCGCTGTTATGCGCGATCCTACAATGGCGGCGGCGGCTTTAGTCAGCGCTCAGGGCGACGCAATGCGCACAGCCGCGGGAAATACCGCAGGCGCGATGACCGGTTTTATGGGAATGGGCATGGCAGGACAGGCGGGCGGCATGAACGCGCAGTCGCTTTTTGCGATGGGGCAGCAGCAGCCTCAGCAGCAGGCGGCGCCTCAGCAGGCAGCGGCTCCCGCGGCGGCAGGCTGGACATGCGCCTGCGGCCACGCGGGAAACACCGGGAAGTTCTGCGCCGAGTGCGGACAGCCTCAGCCTGCGGCAGGCTGGACATGCGCCTGCGGCCACGCGGGAAACACCGGGAAGTTCTGCGCCGAGTGCGGGAAACCTCAGCCTGCAGGTGACTGGACATGCTCATGCGGCAAAACAGGCAACACGGGAAAGTTCTGCGCGGATTGCGGGAAACCAAGGTAAATTATAATTTGATCGCCTGTATGATAAAAAAGTTTAGCGCGGCAAGGAATATATAATGGAAATAAAAGAATATAAATGTCCCGCATGCGGCGGCGCTGTTAAGTTTGACAGCGCTACGCAGAAAATGAAGTGTCCGTTCTGCGATACAGAGTTTGAAATGGCGGCTTTGGAACAGTATCAAAAAGAAATCGCAGTAGCCGAGAAAGACACGTTCAATATGGACGGGCAGGGCGATATAAAGGAATGGGACGAAAATGAGCTTAATGAACTGACTCAGGGGTCATGTCCTTCGTGCGGTTCGGAACTGTTAGGTGATAAAAACACGGCGGCGATGGTCTGTCCGAACTGCGGAAACACTCAGATTGTTCTGCGCCGTCTGACAGGGCTTTTAAAACCTGAATATATTATTCCTTTTAAACTTGATAAAAAAGCCGCGACAGAAGCGCTGAAAAATTTCTATAAAGATAAAAAACTTCTTCCTGACTTGTTTACAAAAAACAACAGGGTAAATTCCATACAGGGCGTGTATCTCCCCTACTGGCTTTTTGACGCCGACGCGAAAGGGCGCGTAACGTACAAGGCGACTAAAACAAAAGGATGGGCGGACGCGAATTATACATACACAAAAACTGATTTTTATTCCGTTGTGCGCGAAGGCGCGATGCAGTTCGAAAAAATTCCCGTGGACGGCTCCGAAAAAATGGATGACAGCTATATGGACGCTATCGAGCCTTTTAACTATACGGAATTAAAAGATTTTCAGACAGCGTTTCTTTCGGGGTACATAGCGGAAAAATACGATGTGGAAGCGGAAAACTGCAAAGACAGGGCGGTAAAGCGGATCAAATCAACAGTAGAAACGGAATTCAGAAAATCAGTGACAGGATATCAGACTGTAACAAAAGAAAATTCTTCTGTTAATGCCGACAGTAAAAAAATCAGTTACGGTTTATTTCCGGCATGGGTTCTCAACACAAAATATAAAAACGAAAATTACATGTTTCTCATGAACGGCCAGACAGGACGCCTTATCGGAAAGCTTCCGTCGGATACCGGCAAAGAATGGAAATACCGCCTTCTTTATACAGGCATCATCGGCGCGGTTTTTACAGTGATAATTCAGCTGATGCGGATATTTTTATAGGGGTTATTATTATGAAGAATATAATGAATGGTATTACAAAGAAAATTAATAACCCTGCGGGAATATTTTTTTTGCTTTTTATTTTTTTTCTTTCTGTTCCTGTTTTTTCGCAGGAAAGAGTTGTAGATAACGCAGGCCTTTTAAGCCAAAACGAAATTCAACGCCTTACAAGTTTAATTTCCTCGATTGCTTCGGAACATAATTTTGATCTTGTTATTGTTCTAGAGAACAGCATTAACGGCGCGGATCCTTCAGCTTATGCGGATGATTTTTTTGACAACAAAGGCTTCGGCTACGGAAGCGGCCGCGACGGCGCAATATTATTACAGGTTATTGATACAAGGGATATTGTTGTAAGCACGTCGGGAAGAGGCATAGCATTATTCGGTTCAAGAGCGGAAAATAAAATATTTAATGACGCAATACAATACTTAAGCGCGGAAAATTATTTTGCCGCTTATAATTCATTTTTAACTAACTGGAATCAGATTCTTGTTAATGCTGATGAGTCCGGCGTTAATAATGAACCCGGCGTAAATGTTGTTCAAAAGTACCATGTAGTATTCCTTGTCGCCGCGTGGCTTATAGCGTTTTTAATCGGATTGATCTGCGTCAGTTCAATGAAATCAAAAATGAACAATGTTTTTGCGAAAACGCAGGCGGCAGGTTATATAGTTCAGGACAGCCTTAAATTCAACGTAAAAAACGATCAGTTCCTTTACAGCACAGTCGCTAAAGTTCCAAGGGCAAGCTCAAGCTCTTCGGGGGGAGGCGGAAGCAGGGGAGTCGCCACGCGCGTCAGCTCTTCCGGCAGAAGCCACGGCGGCGGCGGCCGAAAGTATTAAACATATATTGATATGAAGAAATCTTCGAAATGGATTTTATTTACGGTATGCATGGCCGTGTTTATTGTTTCAGGAATTTTATGCCTTTTAAATCTTGACGTATTCGGGATGAAACCGTTTCAGAGAACCACAGTTTTTTCCGCGCCTGCCGCCGCTAAATATGAAAAAGACGGAAATCTTTATGTCATTGATAACGGCTCCTTCCGCCTTATCAGCATGGAACCGGACGGCAATATACGTTACACCATCGAGATAGATAAATTTGACGAATACATACGCATCGTGGATTTCGCGATTGACGAAGCGGGAAATCTTTATGTTTACGCGATAGAAGCCGAATATGACGCGCTGTTAACAAAGCGCGATATCATAAGAAAATATGACAGACACGGAAACTTTGTTAAAGATATTTTGAGCATCAGCTATGATGATGTTTACAGCAACCCGCGTCTTTTTTATCAGTTTGGATCGTTTTGGTGCGAAGACGGCATGCTGACATTCTCACGGACCGAAAAAGATAAAGTTACTTTATACTATTACGATACATTCCGGGAAGGAATGGAAACATCAGTGTTATATGAATATTTTCCCGGAACCGCGATTGATGATTTTATGGTCGCACAGCTTGTCCTTAAAGATCTGCAAAATTACGCATACGTCCTTCGCGACGGCGACATATACGAAGTTATAAACTCAGGCGTTCCCGTGCTCCGCGCTTCCTGCGACTGGACGTTAAACGAAGGCGGAATAATTCCGTGGTATATTTTTTATGACGCGGACAGACGGCTTGTGTTTTTTGATATGGCGTCCAACGCGGTATTGCGCATAACAGATTACGGCTTTCAGCATGTAATCCCGGAAAGATTTTTCAGGCAGCTGCAGATAAACGGCGAAGAGCCCGCTTTAAAAGGATTCGGTTTGCATAAAAATATTTACGCGGGAGTTTTCGGCGAAATAGTTTGGATGTATGACGGCGCGGAGTTTACGGCTTATGACGGCGATCTTCTTCTTCCGCTGTCCGAAAGGCTCCGCGTAATAATTATTCAGATTTTTATGGTTCTTGGGGCTCTCGCTTTTATCGCGGGGCTTTGTATTCTTTTTATCGGAATCCTTGACGGTTACATTTCGCTTTTTATTAAAATGACGGTGATAATCATTCCGCTTCTGATTATCGCGTTTATTATCGTATTCACTCTGACATTTAATATAATGACGGAACAGCTTAACAATTCGCTTTATAACGAAATGACAGGACTTGCGGTTCTTTCCGCGCAGTCAATAAACGGAGATGATCTTGATAGAATAAATTCCATTAAGGATGTTCACAGCGAAGAATATAAAAGGCTCGCGAAAAAAATCAAAGAGATTGTCGGATACAACGCCAACCCGTGGAACAAAGCCTATTACGCGGCATTATACAAAGGCGGCAATTTTGAATATATCATTGTAATTTCCGAGGAGGAATGGAACCTCTTCCGTACAGACGAGCCTATTACAGGAGACGACCTTGCAAGGCTGATGAGAGGGGAGCCGAATGTAGATACTTCCGAGCTGTTTAACGGAAAATGGACTTTCGCGAACGCGCCTGTGTACAACTCAAGCGGACGGATTGCGGGAAAACTGGAAATCGGCGTTGATATGACAGGACACGAAATAGGAAGCGCAATGCTAAAAAGATATGTCGCCTACATTGTAGCTTTAATCTGCGTAATTATTTTAGCTGCTCTTTGCGTTTTAATTTCCGTAATAATAAAAAGGCTTTCTGCGGTAGGAAAAGTTTTGAATAACATCGCAAGCGGTGACCGCAGCGCCCGTGTTTCCTATGTGGCGCACGACGAACTTGGCAGGGTGAGCAAAGGCCTTAATAAAATGGCTGAAGAGCTCCATCATCAGTTTGAGCGCATAACGCGCCTTAATGAATCTACGATCCGCTTTGTGCCTGTGCAGTTTATGGAACACCTGGGCGTTTCTGATATCACAAAAATGAAACTCGGCGATAACGTGCAGCGCGACATCAGCGTATTATTTTTTGATATCCGCTATTTTTCGATTAATTCCGAAATGATGACAGCCCACGAAAACTTTATTTTAATCAACGAAGTTCTGGGCATAGCGGGGCCTGTTATACGCAAACACAGCGGCTTTGTCGATAAATATATCGGCGATGCGGCGATGGCGCTGTTTGTAAACGGCATGGACGCAGTCCGCGCCGGCATTGAACTGTACCAGAAAATAGTGGTTGACGAAGAGACAAAAGTAAAAATCGGAGTGGACGGCATAAATATCGGCGTCGGAGTTCATTCAGGTTCGGTTATGATGGGAATAGTCGGCGAAAACGAGCGCCTATCCAGCACCGTAATTTCAGCTAACGTTAATCTCGCTTCGCGCGTGGAGAGCCTTACAAAGCAGACAGGTTCAGGACTTTTAATAACGCGCGACACGCTCAATCAGCTTTCCGGCCACGAAGAGGAATTCTCGTACAGGTTTATCGGCATGGTGCAGGCGGCAGGCGTTAACGAAGTAGTGGGGTTGTTCGACATCCTTGACGCTCTTTCTCCGAAAGAAAAAAAACTCCGCCTTGCCACAAAAGCCGCGTTTGAATCCGGAGTGCGCAAATTTCACATGAAAGATTACGCAGCCGCAATCCAGCGTTTTGAAAAAGTTGTCGCCGCCGACCCGGGCGACATCTGCGCCTCGCTCCACCTTGAAGAAGCCCACAAACACCTTCAGAACCCAAGCCTTCCAAGCGTCTTTGTTTTCGAGAAAAAGTAGCTTAGACACTGGCTTTTGATCTTTCTCCAAAATTCTTTTTTTCGCAAATGCGGAAGAATTAATACTATTATCTTATTAATTTTTTTATTTTCGGTCATGCAAATTGACATTCCGAACCCATATAAGGGTATGAAAATAAACAGAAATTTTAAGGACAGTGTATTTACTAAACTGTTCAATGACCCCGATCTGCTTCGGGAACTCTACTGCGCGCTCGGGGAATGTTATCTTCCCGGTGATATTCCGGTTTCCATTAACACACTGGAGAAAGTGCTTTATATGGATTTATATAATGATATCTCTTTCGAGATAGACGGAAAACTTGTTGTTTTGGTAGAGCATCAAAGTACAATTAACCGGAACATGGCTTTGCGTATGTTTTTTTATATCTCAAAAGTGCTTGAAAAAACAATTAAAAGAAAAGGTCTATATATTGAAAAACCTCTGTTAATTCCGCGGCCGGAATTCTATGTGTTATATAACGGGAGAAAACCATTTCCTGATTTTTCTATTCTAAAACTTTCAGATCTTTTTATAAAGCCGCAGGAACAGGAAATTGCGGAAAATATAAATCCGTCATTGGAACTGGAAGTTAAAGTTTTGAATATTAATGAAGGAAAAAATAGCGATATAGTAAACCGCTGTAAAAAACTTTCTGAATACTGCGCTTTTATTTCCAAAGCGCATAAATTAATTGATGAAATGAAGGATATGGAAAAAGCTATAGAAGAAACGATAAAATATTGTCAAAGACATGATATACTAAAGGAGTTTCTGGAGATACACGGATCGGAGGTATTAAATATGCTGTTAGAAGAATGGAATATTGATGACGCCAAAGAAGTCTGGCAGGAAGAAGCCAGAGAAGAAGGTCTTGCGGATGGCCTTAAACAAGGTTTAGAACAGGGCTTAGAACAAGGTTTGGAACGAGGCAGAAAGGAAACAGAAATATATATTATTGAATTATTGGATCAAGGATTGACAGCAGAGGAAGTTAAACAACACCTGAAAGGGAATTTATAATTGAAAGCCGCGTTTGAATCCGGAGTGCGCAAATTTCACATGAAAGATTATGAAGCCGCAATCCAGCGTTTTGAAAAAGTTATCGCCGCCGGCCCGGGCGACATCTGTATCTGTATACGGAGTACTTTTTAAACAAAAACTATCCTTTTTGACAAATTTTTATATTTTGTCATTAGTAAGAAACATTAAAAAAATAATTAATAAATTTATTTTAATATTTTGATTTTTTAATAATATTGTGTTATATTTCAAATAAATAATTGGTGTTATAATTATTTTGTTTTATTAAAGAGGGGGATAGAGGTAAAACAGACTATTCATTTAGGAAAATCCGGTAACCGGTAAACTATAAATTTCGGTAATATTTAAAGGAGGTATAAAGTTCAAGAAAAAAATATTTATTACTTTCTTTTGGTTTAGCAGAACTATCTGCTAATATCTTTATCAACCATATATGGATATATAATTTTATTTCTCAATGAGTTTATATCCGGTCATTGTTTATGCTTCATAACTCATTTATTCGCAAAAAATATTTTACAGAAAGGCAGGTGATAGAAATATCTATCTTCTAGTTTAAAAAATGCTTTCCGGAGGATATATGTTTAAAATCATATATCTTAGTAAGAATGTTTTATTTTAACTAAACGGAGGATTAAATGATGGATTTTTTAACTGATATTATTATTAAATATCATCTTTTTGATATATTTATGTGTATAGCATTTATTTTTTTTATTTCTTCGTTGATTTCTTTAATGAAAAATAATAATTTTGAATTATCGCGAATTTTTTTAAAATTTCCTTTTGTTAATTTATCATTTGATAAAAAACCTTCAATAGATAATAATAATGCAATTAAGAAAAAAAATAAAATTAATAAAGAATCTTTCAATAATAAAAATACTATATTATCAAATAAGGATAAAAAAGATGAAAATAAAACTCAAGATGATAAGATATATAAAAAACTTTTTAATGATGAAAATCCAAAAAATTATTTTATTATAGGAAAAGAATTTTTTGAACAAAAAAATTATTCAGAAGCTATTAATCAATTTACTAACGCGATAAATAATAATGGAAAAAATATCGCTGCTTATTATTTTCGGGGTATATCTCTTTTTAATCAATATATAATACTGCAAAAAAAAACGAGAGAACTTGATAGCGCTATAAGCGATTTTAATAAAGTTATTTTATTTAACAAAAATCACATGGAAGCGCATTACTATTTAGCTAAATGTTATTCCTGCAAGTGGGAAAAAACATACAATCAGACTGAAAAAAATGAATATAAAAGATTAGCATTACACGAATTTAATAAAGTGAAATCATATAATAAAGATCAATATCCGGCATTTGAAAGCGATTTTGGATTTGACAGTCATGAAGATTTAAAAAGTTCCGCATATTTTTATGAAGGTTATTTGCATTTTAAATGCTATTTAAAAGAATCAAATAATGCAAGTATACTGACTATGTTTACAGAAGACTTGCAGACAGCAATTGAGGATTTTAGCAAAGTTATTATGCATAATAATAACAATTTTAACGCGTATCTTTACAGAGGACATTTGTATTATTTTTGCGCTAGAGCTATAGATTTTCAGGGAATGAATAATGATGTAAAAGAAAAAAAATATAATGAAAATTTACTGCGAGCGGAAAATGATTATACAGAAGCAATTCGTTTAAATCCTTATCTTGAAGAATTATATTTATTCAGAGGATTAGATGAAGATATTATAAAATTCATTAAAATGGTTCCGGATAAAAAAGATTATTTTAATATTTGCAAAAAATTGAATAAAATATTTTATATTATTGACAGTAAAACAGACGCCGCGGTAAAAAATGAATATGAAAGAATTGAAAGCAATAAAAACAGATTAGGAAATATGATAAAAGAAAAGTATGAGAAAGAAAACCAGTTAAAAAATAAAGATATAAAAAAATTATCAGATTCTCAGGTAAATAAAATTAAAGAAAGCATAGCCAAATTGAAAAAAGAAATTTTTATAATGAATGAAGAAGAAGAAATGCGGAATAATGAAATAGAAAAAATGATGATGGAAAAAGAGAAATTTAAAAATAAAAAATAATTTAGGTGACAGTCACCCCCCAAAAAAAGCCGCCCTTGCGGGCGGCTTGGTGTCAGTTGCTTTTATGGATTGACAGTAACGTAAATTATTCTTGACCAGTACTTGCCGCCGCCTTCCGCGCTGATGCTGATTACATGAGTGCCGGCTTCACTTATGGCTTTACCGCTATCTGATCTTATTAAATTAGTGCCAACTGCGGCAAAATTAATTGTCAATGTATCGGTGCCGTCAAACAAGTCCGAAATATCTGTTCCTTCAAAATCTACTTTAACAGTATTTGCGGTAAACGATGCCATATTGCTGATTACAAATGCCCTGTTTAACTCTTCCTCCGCAAATTGTGCATTTTGAATATCTATCGTATTAACAGAAATTGTACTGGAAGAAGTAATTTCCAATGAAGGTACAGTTGTAAAAGAAGCAAGATGTATATGTAAAGTGCCGCTTCCTATATCAGACCAGAATGCGTGGAGCGTTCTGTTTGCCCAGAGACTTTGAGTTGAGAAATTCCACTCAGCGCCGCCATTTACTTCTGTATACCAGCCGTTGAATGAAAGGGTTAAATGGGTTGGTGCTGCTGGCTGAGGCAATGTATTACCGAAAGGAATGGGTGTATTGTAATTATAGATTCCGGTACTAGGGCCAGTTTGGGTATAATCAGTTGTTCCGGCTTGCCATATACCGTCTGTTTCATTTCCGTTAACATCAAAACCGGCTGTGTAACCTGCGTTAACAGTCGATAATGTAATCGCGGACAAATCAGTGTTTAGCCACTCCGATGTAAGGTTCTGATAAATATGCATGTCCCTTGTTAATGAGAATGTATAGTATCCGGTTCTTGTTACTGTAAGTGTTACTTTGTATGTTCCCGAATTGACGGATATGCCGGTAGCGTTCGTTTTCGTTGAGTCCCAAATAGTATGATCCGACGGATTGTTTGTGCCCTCAGTAAATACAAATTTCGCTTCATAATCACCGGCAGTACCGGATTCGCCTAAATTTATGCTGGCTAAAGCAGTTGAAAGGTTCCATGCAAAATGACCTGTTCCGTCATCTTCGATAGCAGTAAGAACAAGCGGTGTGCCGGTGCTTCCAATTGTCGCGGGCGTGCCGTTTGCAATACTTACAGTCGTTGCATGCGTATATTTACCGATAGGTGTGGATGTTGCCGAATAACCTGTGATTGTTACAGTATATTCACCTATAGGTACCGTGACGGTTCCTGCATTGCTTGCTATAGTTACAGGAATGTTATTTTGATGGTTAGAGCCGACAGTATCCAAAAAATCTACTGTGTATGACGTAGGTGCGGAAAATGCAGATGGCACAATTGTTTTTGCGTTATTACCTGCGATTATTACTCTCAGAATTCCGTAACCTTCTTTCGCCGTACCTGAACCAAACGGATCTGATAAATCTAACGGTTCAAGACAGTTTGTCAATATTAATACCATGATTAAAATTGCCGCCGCGGCGTAAATGCCGCCTTTTCTTGTTCTCATACACATCTCCTTATCTTTATGTTTTATTTAATAATTTAAGATCAACTTTAATTATTAACCTTAATTTTATACAAGTCAATGAAATCCGCGTTTAAAAATTTACTACTATTATTTTGATTATTGCAGACCAGTATTTTCCTCCTCCCTGCGCGCTTATCGAAATTATATGTTCGCCGATTTCGTTTATGGCTTTACCGGCGGTTGATTTTTTTAACGCGTTATTAACCGCCGCTAAATTTATAGTCAGCGTATTTCCTGATAACAGGTCTGTAATATCTGCTCCTTCATAATCAACCTTAACTGTGCCGGCTGTAAACGGCGGCGTATTGCCGATCGTAAAGGTCGCGTTTAACGCCGTTCCATTAATCTGGGCGTTAATAATATTCGGCAAACTTACCGTAACCGTTGTTACTGGAACTTCTACTATCGTTGGAGGTATCGAAGTAAACGGCGCAAGATGGATATTTAAAACCCCATCCCCTTGCACAGCCACACTCATAAATTTAAGCGGTTTATCATCATTGGTGTCCTTGTTATAAAAAATATAATCCGTTGTCGTGTCTTTTTCTCTAAGCTGAATGATATTAAGGCTGTTGATAAATTGATGCTCTGCAGGATTAGACGGCGGCGAAGGTAAAACATCGGATTTTAAAACAGTGTACGATGATGCATCGACAGCAGGTATTCTAAGGTAATAACCGTTCTCAGGCTTTTTTAAGGTTATCAATCCGTTTGCGTTAATCGCAGGCGATACCTCATCGCCTCCTCCTGCCACTGACGGCGCGGTATTTGTGTCGTAACTATACAGAGCTCCCGTTATCACGGCAGAATAAACCGCGTAATATTTATCGTTATATAAACCTGCTATTGCCGTTACATTACTTGGAATTCTCCGGATCAATAAATGCGCGTTTGGATTATCAATAGTATTTGCGCTTAAAGTCCCGTTAGCCTGCACAAAGTGAATTTCGCGCGGGCTTTTTTGAGACCCGTTCTCATTTACTATTTCGACCATATAATATCTGTCAGCTTTTAATCCGGTTATACTCCCGCTACCCCTGGTTAAATGCTGACCGTCTGTTTTATCAAACAACCCGACGCGTTCGTTAATTTTTTCCGCAAATTCCTGTACGCCTTCGTCTTCGATAAATTCCTCATAATCCAGCTGTTCAAGGCATGAGCAAACTAAAAACGCCGCCGCTGCGAAAAAACAAGCGATTATTCCGGTTTTTAGAGACAACTTACTCATTATATATAATTTTAGGCTTTTTTGCTGAAATATGCAATATTTTGTACTATTAATTCGAAAACTTGTTGGTCTTTGGAAAGATAATGAGATGACTGACGTTTCTACTGGGTCAGGCGCTGTTTAATCGTTTCTATGGAACAGCCTTGTTCGAGCAGTTTATATATTTCCTCACGTTCTTGTTTAATGCCTTTTTCCAGACCTTCCGCTAAACCGTCTTCCCAGGCTTCTTCGCGCCAGACTTCCATCGCTTCGTCTATGTTCCATTCTTCCAATATCATACTGACTACCTCCGAACCATGTATCTCAAGGAACTCCCTCAATATATCATGTTTTCGACAATATTTAATAGCTTCCTCTATCGATTTTTCCACTTCCTTATGTTCATCATAATATTCGTATGTCTTGGTTATAAACACGCTGTAATCAGAGAGTTTCTTACAGCGTTTTACTATATCTTTATTTTTTCCCTCATTGATATTTAAGACTTTAACTTCCAGTTCCATTAAAGGATCCGGTTTTTCATCAGAGTCTGATTCCGGCGGTTTCCAGAATAGGTCAGAAAGTTTTAAGATGGAAGAATCAGGATATGATTTTCTTCCGTTGTAAAGCACATAGAATTCCGGCCGCGGAATCAATATCGGTTTTTCTGTGTACATTCCTTTTTTTTTAATCATTTTTTCGAGTATTTTAGAAATATAAAAAAACATACGCAGCGCCATGTTCGGGTTTACCGTACTTTGATGCTCAATCAATACAACCAGCTTTCCTCCTATTTCGAAAGAGATGTCATTATATAAATCCATGTAAAGCACTTTCTCAAGTGTGTTTATGGAAACCGGAATATCGGATGGAAGAGAGCATCCTCTAAGCGCGCAATAAAGTTCCCGGAGCAGATCGGGGTCGTTGAACAGCTTAGTGAATACGCTGTCCTTAAACTTTCTGTTAACTTTCATGTCTATATATGGGTTTAAAGTTAAGATTTGCATGACTGAGAAAAATTATTATTTATATTCAGTCATTTTTTGTTTTTTTTAGATTTTTGTGCGTTTACGCACGTTTTTTTTGTTTTTTGCTGAATATTTGTTATTTAAATTTATTATTTTGCCTCGTTTTCTTGATAAATAACAAAGTAATCTCATATAATTGTAATATCAATAAATAGATGACAGTTTTTGGAAGAAAATTCAAAATCTGCCTGCCTGATTGTCTGTACAGGACGGCAGGAGGACTGAACTATTGTTAATAACTTTCCGGCAGCCCTTCAAAATTTGTAAACGGAGATTTTTATGAGGAAGTTTGTTCTAACTGGACTGGCAATACTTCTTGCTTTGTCCTTATCGGGATGTGAAATGTCGCCGCTGGATGACGGCGGGTTCGCTGGGTATGAATTCGACGCATTCGGCAATATCACAAGCGTAAGAGCGCAGGTTGTTAACGGCGATATTATTTTTGGAACCCCGAGTGGCGCTAAAAACGCACGCGCGCTTAGTCAGGCATTAGCTGATGTAAGCTTTGAAGTATTTGAAGTTGTTTTTTATGACGGCGCAATTGTAGCCAGAGCAACATGGGAACTTGGTTCCAGTGTTAGTTTAAAAAATGTTACCCGCGGTGTTGATTATATCAGTGTTGATCCCGACGATACGAGCGCTGCTAATATGGGAGCCGCTGTTTTATTCGCGGGCAGAAAAAACGGGACATTACTTGCAGTTGGAAAAATTACCGCGATTAACGATGATGCGGTCAGCACAGCTGCAGTTGTCGATTTAAACACAGTGTCTATTACATTTGGTCTTGCAGCGCTTGTGGGAGATGCAGATAACTTTGTTATTACCGAACCAGCCGCTCCGCCAACTACGGACATGAAAAATGTTGGTGTATTTCTTGGTACGAATATTTCGCCAGCCAATTACAAAGGCTATATTCTCAGGCCTGGTATTACTAATTTTGCCGCAACATATACGCTTGCATCTTCCGCAAATTCATTTCCAATTGCCGACATTGCTCCTGCTATCAGAATGATAAGCGATACAGGTAATGCCGCCATAGCAAAACCCATTACTCCTCGTATTCTGTTACCAATGTCAAAACATGGTGAAATTGATGGTGAGCCCGCAATGCTCTCTGCAACAGTAGCTGCAGCGTATACTGCCACTAGTGCAAACAATCAGGAATTAATTGATTCTGATCCTGATGATGGTCCCGGTGATCCAAACCTCCAAATTAATCTCACAATTAATTCCGGCGCAAATAATGGAGTAATTGCGCTTTATTTCCAGATACCTGTTTACGCTATTGTTAGAACGACATCTCAGGATGGCGTTGCCGCTAATACATGGTATATAAGACCTGGTTACAACTATAATTATCTCAGTATTGGCGCGAATGGAACAGGCGGCAGTGTTTTAATCGCGGTTGATTCCAGCATTGAAATTTTATCCAGCCTTGATTATAGCACCGGTATTTTAGTTAAGACCGGGGCTTTCTTATCTCCGTAATGTTTATATGACTGGAAGCTGCGCGGCATGAATCGTCTGTTAAAATTAGCGATATTTATTTCACTCATTTACAGCTTTTCAGGCTGCCAGCAGCCGGTCGGGAACTTAAACAGTTCCGGCGGCGGCAGCGGGTTCGCTGAGGATTTTTGGCTTTTTTCGTTAAAAACATACTACACGAATGACACAAGCCAAAACATCCTGTACCGCCGCTCCGATCATATAAAAATTATCGGAATCGGAGAGCAGCTCAGCATAGACGATGGAAGAGTGGTTATTGAAGTATTGACGGATCCCATTTTCATCGGCCCTTCTGTTAATGAAGTCATTGTCCCCGGCGGTAATTTCAAATTTACAATGCCCGGCAAATATATACTCAGGGGGACATTTAACGGCTTAACAGACGAACATCATTTTGAGGTTTTTGGCTCTCCTGTGGAATCCGGCGAAGGTTCCGCGTCTGTCGGTCTTGTCTGGCTGCCCTGATGCCATGAAAAAATTATTTTCTGTTTTTTTCTTCATTCTCGCATACTGTCTGTTAATTTTACCGTCCGTCGCCGCCCAGACCCCGCGCGAAGTCAGAATATATGTGCCGCCTGTCTCAGGCGAGGGCAGGTCAGGCGACAGCAATTTTTTTTATCAGCAGTTAACATACGAAGTTATTTTTCAGCATCTCTCGCTTGTCCGCTCTCAGAAAGGCTCCGATTTTACTCTCCGCGGAATAATCGCGCCGGAAGCTGAAAGAGACAGCCGCAATTATGTTTTTTATCTAGAGATGATTAACAGTTATACCGATGAAGTAATCGCTCAGCAGAGCATCGTTTACGCTAACATCGGTTCGAATGTAATAGAACTTATCTCCGCGATGGTTTACAACATGCTTTCAACCGTTCCGTCTTTCAGCGGCTCGGATGACTGGCGAGATAATCACCTTTTTATCGGCGCGAACGCGATATGGCAGCCGCGTCTCTATCTTGCCGAAACAGGTAATCAATCTATCTACTGGATGAACTTTGGCATTGGATTTAACGCGGATTATTATTTTCTTGATTTCATGGCGGTCAGCGCAGGTTTCCAGTTTTCTCAGGACTGGTTAATATTATCAAGCACAAATAACAGTACGATAGATTACCGCGACTTAATTATCGAAATACCGGTTGCGATAAAATTCTCATTCAGGCCGGGCGATATCCTGCTTGAACCTTACACCGGCTTATCTTTTAATATATCTGTCAATCAGGTAACGCAGCCGTCGGTTCTGTCATGGATCATCGGGCTTCAGTTCGGTTTAAAAGCGGGCCCCGGCTCTATCGTTATCGATCCCCGCCTTTCACTCGATCTGCTTCCGTCAACACTGCCGTTATCCGGCGTAAATTCAATGGCATATAACCGCTATACGATTCAATTCGGAATAGGTTATAAATTCGGTTTTATTCCAAAGCGCAATGTCAGAGATTATTAACTTATTATTTAATTTTTGATATAATCACTTCATGGCTTACATTAAAAATCTTTTTGACCGCAATTTTCTTGAATATGCTTCCTATGTAATCAAGGACAGGGCGATTCCCGACCTTGAAGACGGCCTTAAGCCTGTTCAGCGGCGCATCCTTCATTCGCTTTTCGAGATGGACGACGGCAAGTTTCATAAAGTCGCCAATGTCGCGGGGCACTGCATGAAGTATCATCCGCACGGCGAGGCTTCCATAAATCCGGCTCTTGTTGTCCTTGCGAACAAGGAACTTTTTATCGACAAGCAGGGAAACTTCGGGAACCTTTACACCGGAGATAACCCCGCGGCTCCCCGTTACATCGAATGTCGCGTAACGCCGCTTGCCAAGGATATTTTTTACAATCCTAAATTAACTGTCTGGGCTGAGTCCTACGACGGGCGCAACAAAGAGCCTGTTTTGTTTCCGGCGAAAATTCCTGTTGTGCTGATACTCGGCGTGGAAGGAATCGCCGTAGGCATGTCAACAAAAATTCTTCCGCATAACGCTGTCGAGGTGCTAGAAGCTGAAATCGCCTGCCTTACCGGAAAAAAGTTCGATATTTATCCCGATTTCCCGACAGGCGGCTATGTTGACGTTTCAGGCTATGAAGGCGGAAACGGCAAAGTTTTAGTCCGCGCGAAGCTCGACACATCGGATCCAAAACGCATTTTAATTACGGAGCTTCCTTTCGGCTCGACTACAGAGAGTATAATAAACAGCATCGATTCAGCGGCGCGTAACGGCAGAATTAAAATTCAAGGTATCAATGATTTTACCACAGACAAAGTTGAAATAGAGATTAAACTCGCGCGCGGCGTTTACGCCGAAGAAACCATCGACGCGCTTTTCGCGTTTACGGAGTGTGAGCAGTCGATTTCAGTAAATCTTCTTGTTATTAAAAACGGGCTTCCGGCTGTAATGACAGCTAACGAAATTATCAAATATCACGCGAAGCAGCTTGTTAAAATTCTTACAAAAGAGCTTGAGCTTGAAAAAAAGGAACTTTTAGACAAGCTTCATCTGCGCACATTGGAAAGAATTTTTATCGAAGAGCGGATTTACAAAGCCATCGAAAAGATGAAAACGGCGAAAGGCGTGCAGGAAGCTGTTATCGCAGGTTTTAAGCCGTTCTTAAAAGAAGTCGGCCCGCGCGGAGTCAGCGAAGACGATGTTGAACACCTTCTGCGTATTCCAATCCGCAGAATTTCGTTATACGACATCAACAAAGCGAAAGATGAAATGGAGCAGATAAACGCGCGCATTAAAGAAATCGCCGCGCATTTAAAAAATATCACCGCGTACTCGGTTTCGTATCTTAAAAGCGTTATCGCAAAAATAAAAGCCAACGAAGAGTACGGAAAAGGCGTTCGCAAAACAATTGTCGGCGCGTTTGACAAAGTAATCGCCAAAGAAGTTGTAAAGCGCGATGTCGATTTAAAATACGACAGCAAATCCGGCTACCTCGGCACAAATGTTTCCGGGGCGAAAATCGCCGAGGTTTCTCCTTACGACAGAATTCTCGCTGTCCGTAAAAACGGCATGTACACTGTTATGGATTTGTGCGAAAAAACATTTGTCGGCGCGGACGCGTGGTGGATAGGCGCGGCGGACAAGGAAGAGCTTTCTAAAACAGTTTTTACGATCATTTACAAAGACAAAGATTCAAGCTTCCCGTGCATAAAACGCTGCGTAATCGAAGGCTGGATAATCGGCAAGGATTATTTTCTTGTTTCTGACGGCGCGGAAGTTATGCATGTTGATACAAGAGAAAAATTTTCATTCACTGTAAAGTACGCGCCAAAACCGCGGCTTAAAGTTCTTTCGGAAACATTTAAAGCGCAGGATTACAATATCCGCGGATTGAAAGCGGGCGGCATAAGACTTTCAAACAAAGAAGCGCAAAAAGTAGAGTGCCAGAAATGATAAAAAAAATTGTTTTAATATTTTTTCTGGTTTTTTTTTCCGGGACTTCCGCTGTTTCCGCGCAGGATTTAAAAATGAAACTCGCGGTAATGGGCGCGGGAACTCCTGTTTATTTATGGTGGGGTCATATCGGCCTTATCATCGAAAATGCTTCCACAGGGCAAAGCCGTTTTTATGACTGGGGGATTTTTTCGTTTAACAGCGATAATTTTATAGGAAATTTTATTTCCGGAAGGCTTTTATATTCCTGCGGAGTATCACGCACAGAATATAGTCTTGAGGCATACAGAAGAATTAACCGCAGCATTAAAATTTACACTCTTGATGTTCCGCAGGAGACAATTATTAAAGTATTGAATTTCGCCGAGAACAATGTGCTTCCGGAAAACTGCGATTATTATTATCATCTTTTTAATGATAATTGCTCCACAAGAATCAGGGATATTATTGATCTTGCGACAGACGGGCAGTTTTCCGCGCGGTTTAAAAACGAGGCGAGCGCCTTTACGTTACGCGATAATGTCCGCCGCCGCACATGGTTTTCGCCCGCTGCCGACTGGTTTTTAAATTTTCTGATGGGACAAAATGTCGACGGCCCTGTAACTGTGTGGGAAGATATGTTCGCGCCCGCCGAAGTCGGCAAAAATATAGAAGATTTTTACTATACCGATATCTACGGGGCAAGGCGGAAACTTGTCGCATCATCCGAAATTGTTTTTGAATCTAAAGGCCGTCCCGCGGTTCTTGATGCGCCGCGCGTTCAGTGGCCTTATCAGCTTGCCGCCGGAATTTTATCCGCTTTGATATTTTGTTTTTTCTTTTTTTTACAGTCAAAAAAGATTAAAGCAGGCAAAGTTCTCGCGGGCTTAAGCGTCAGTATTTCAGGACTTGTTTTCGGCATTTGCGGCGCGCTCCTTTATTTTCTGGCAGTTTTTACAGATCACGACTATACATATAATAACGCGAATATGATTTTCGCTACTCCTTTGCTTTTGGCTACTGTTCCTCTCGGCATAAGTTATTTTACCGCTAAAAATCATTTTAAATATTTAAAATATAATTTATTAATAAGAATTATCTGGCTGTTATGCGCAATAGGAATTTTTATCTCGATGCTTTTAAAGCTTCTGCCGTTTTTTTATCAGGATAATCTTCCTGATCAGCTTTTAATGCTTCCGATCGCCCTTGTTTTCTCGCTTAATCCTTTTGGCCTAAAGGAAGTTCTTGATAAATTTTTCCCGCGGCTTTCGCAGCGCGTACTCCCGCGCGGAAAAACGGAGTGACACATGGGCGGCAGCGCGGAATGGCAGAACGTAACATACAATGATGTTTTTGAACGCGAACTAAGAGGGCTTACCCGCCGCGCGGAACGTGAACAAAATTTACAAATAGAAGACATTGAAGGTACGTTAAAAAATCTTTACATTGCAAGCGGCTCTGATCAGGGCGGATGTCTTCAGGAGACAATAATGTCCGCTACAATCGCGGCATATGAACATTTTATCGCCGAGTTCAAAGCCGGAAATATTTAAAATAATAATCATGCTGCGATTTTAATCCGGTTTATATGATGACAAAATATAATTTTTTATTATAATCCGTAAATATCAGTATATTTATTTTCGATATAATTTAAAAACGGTTCGACTGATAAATCCTCGCCGGTTACCTTTCTTAATAAATCACAGGGGGAAAGCCGTTTTCCCCACTTATGGATATTTTCGGTAAGCCATTCATGTACCGGAGAGAAATTGCCCGCCGCAGTCATATCTTCTAAATTCGGAATATCTTTCTTCATTTTGCCGTAAAACTGAAGGCCGTATAAATTTCCCAAAGCGTAACTTGGAAAATATCCAAAGGAGCCGTGCGACCAGTGTATGTCCTGTAGTACGCCTTCCGCATCGGTCTGCGGCTCTATTCCAAGATATTCCTTCATTTTTGTCCGCCACAAAGAAGGAAGATCGCTTGTTTTAATACTGCCGGAAATTAATCCCTGTTCAAGTTCAAAGCGGAGAATTATATGAAGGCTGTAGCTTACTTCGTCCGCTTCAACGCGTATCAGCGAAGGTTTGGCAAGGTTTACCGCTTTGAAAAAGTCATGAGCCTTTACTGAATCAAAACGGCCGGGAACGCATTTTTTTAGAACAGGAAACAATCCTTCCCAGAAAGGAAGGCTGCGGCCTATTACATTCTCCCATAAGCGAGATTGGGATTCATGAATTCCCATTGACGCGCCGTCGGCAAGACATGAAAGATGAAGCTCCTCCGGTATATCAAGTTCGTAAAACGCGTGGCCGCATTCATGAATCGTAGAAAAGATCGAAGAAAAAAAGTTATCAGGCAGATAACGGGTTGTTATGCGAACATCATGAGAGCCGAGCGTTGTGGTAAAGGGATGGGCGCTGACATCAAGCCGGCCTCTTTTTTCATTGTATCCAAGATACTTCATTAGCTCCAGATTGAATTTCGCCTGTGTCTGCGCGTCAAACTTTGAATTAATAAATGAGCAGTCAGGTTCAGGCTTTTGTGAAATCTTTTTTAATAAAAGCGAAAGTCTTTCCCTTAACGGAGTAAAGACAGCCGCGATAGAAGAAGCTCCCATGTCAGGTTCGTAAATATCCAAAAGACCGTCATACACTCTGCCTTCGTATCCCCAGTATAAGGAACGTTTTCTCGCGAAATCGATCATTGTATCAAGATGCGGCAAAAAGAAAGCGAAATCATTGCCGCTTCTTGCCTTTGTCCATGCCGCCTGCGAAAGGCTTTCCGCCTTTGCGGCCGCTGCGACAAAATCGACTGGCAGTTTTTTTTCTCTGTCGTAGTTCAGGCGCATCCGCTTTAGAAAGTCGCGCTCAAGTTCCGGCAGTTTTTCATCGCCCCGCGGATTATCCGTAACAGAACCCAGTTCGGTTAAAAGCTGTCCGGTCTGATCCGCTGTAAATTTTTCGTGATAGAGACTTTCCAAAAGAGCGAGCTGTTCAGACCGTTCTTCGACTCCCAGCGCAGGAAGATATGTTTCAAGATCCCAGTGCAGTAAAGAAGCTGTGCGTTCGAGTAAAAGACATTCCCTGTCTATGTTATGAAGTTTTTCCAGCAGTGTTTTTTTATCCATATATTTATCCCTTCTATATTAAAATATACTAATTAATCTTTATATACAAGCGGATGTTTATATATTAGAGTTGTTCGGTAACTTCAATTATTAAGTAACCAATGCTTAAAAGTCTATTATTTTCAGCCTTTAATCGCGCCGGCTGTAACGCCTTTAATTATTTTATCGGATAAGAAAATATATAAGACAAAAGTTGGAAGGAATACAATTACGCAGCTTGCGAACAATCCCGCCCAGTCGCCTGTATAACGCATTGACTGCACCATATTGTATAAACCGACCGCCAAAGGACGCACGTTCGGCCTGTTCGCGAAAACCAAAGCCATAAAAAATTCATTCCAGATTGTGATGAAATTAAAAATTGTCAGAGTAACAAGCCCGGGCTGCGCAAGCGGGAACATGATATTCCAGAATGTTCTTACCTGTGAACAGCCGTCGATTGCCGCCGATTCTTCATAAGTTGTGCTGAAGTTTTTAAAAAACGCAAGAAGAAAAAAAACCGCGAAGGGAATATTCATTCCTATATAAAGGAACATAAGCACAAATCTGTTGTTAACAAGCCTGAATGTTGATGCAAGTCCGAACAGCGGCATTATAATCATTATTACTGGTATGCCTAAAGCCGCGGCGAACAGATTTTGAATTATCAAATTGCCGCGGAAACTAAAACGCGATAATATGTACGCGGCGGGAGAGGCGGTTAAAATTATCGCGGTACATGAAACTATTGTATATAAAAGAGAGTTAAGAAAAAATACCGAAACCCTCTGCGTATTCCACGCTTTTACATAATTGGAAAAATGAAAGCCGCTTTTAAATTTAAACATATCATTAGAAAATATTTCCGATGATGTTGAAAATGACGCGAAAAAGACCCAGCCGATTAATATGAAAGTGAAAGCCGTCCAGACAATGACAAAAATATAACCTGATTTATTTAAAATGTCTTTAAATTTCATATCACAGCTCCGCGTCGTCTTTTTTTACGATAAAACTTGTCGCAAAGAAAACAAGAACAACCATTATCATCATAGTGACGCCTACAGCGGCCCCGGCTCCCGAATCACGGACAATGTTAGCTGCCGCCGCCGCGCCGAAAACAATCTGATACATGTAATTCATCGGCGCGACTGTATCATTGGACAGATTTACAGGACTGAACAGCTGCCCCCAGACAAAAAAGCCCACTGTAAAGACCGTCCACATAACAATATTAGTGCGCGTAACGCCGCGGATAAAAGGCAGCGTTATGTTAAAAAAGCGCTGTACAGCGTTAGCGCCGTCGATTAACGCAGCGTCGTAATAATCTTTGGGCACCTGCTCGATTCCGCTTATGAAAATGAGCATATGATAGCCGACCATCCCGAAACAATAAGCTGTAAGCATCGCCCAGAAACGGTATCCCGGGCCAGTCCATTGAATTCTTGAAGCTTCTTCAAACCCGATTGCACTTAACACTTTATGCAGAAGTCCGAACTCGGGATTGTACACGTAATTAAGCCACATAGCTCCCATTGCGACAGCGCTTACAACATTCGGCAGATAAATCGCCGCGCGGAAAAATTTTGTTCCTTTAAAATTCTCGGTTGTCAGGATAACGGCGAAAAGCAGCGCAATAAACATTACTCCAAGCCCGCCTATAAACCAAAGACGCCCGATATTTATCATCGACTGAATAAAAATCGGAGTGTTAAAAATATTTATAAAGTTTTTTATTCCATTAAAAGACCATCTGTAAAACGGATCGGAAACGCTTACAACAGCGAAAAAACTCATAAGAAAAGTGCGGAGAGTGGGGTATAAAAATATCATCAGGTAAAAAAACAAAGCAGGCCCAAGAAAAATTATTAATACTTTTTTAGCCGGTTTTAACATTTCTATACCCCATTTCAGCTAACGCCGTTTTAAAGGCGTGTCAGCGCCTCATCGCGTCCGCGAACTGCTGGGCGTTAAAGTCGCCTCTTATAAGCCTTCCGAAGTTCTCTACAATTTTAGCATTGATGCCTCCATCGTCCTGCATGCCTACAGCCCAGGGAAGCCTTGTTACAGTGTTGTCTACAACTGTTTTCGCTTCAGCTAACTGGCGCGGCCACGCGGAATCGTTGCCCATCGGAATGCCGAGCGAGTCTCTTGCGAGTTCTTCGTCCCATCTGCCTGTTGTAAGCCATACAATAAACCTGAACGCTTCGTCAGGATATTTTGTGTTTTTGTTTATGCCAAAGCTTTGTCCGCCGTAATTGTTCGCTTCAATGCCGTCGCCTGATGAATCAATCGCGGGGAACGCGAAAGCGCCCCAGTTAAAATTAGGAGCGTTCCCTCTTATTTCGTTCGGAAGCCATGTGCCGTTAAGATACATTGCCGCTCTTCCCTGAGCGAATTCATTCACCTGTCCCGCAGGCCATACATTTCCCGCCGCGTTAGGGTGAACATAACCGTTTCTTGCCATATATTCCCAAATCTCTCCGAACCTAAGCACCTGAGGGCCTGAAAAATCGTTACGTGCAACCATCGCCAGGGTCGCGTTCATTCCTACAAGACGGTTCATGGTATATCCAAAAAGACAGGCCATGTAGGCGTCATCCACTGTGACAGCCGGTATGCCGATATCATTTAATTTCTGGCAGACAATAAGAAACTCGTCCATAGTTTTAGGCAATGCTGAGATTCCCGCCTGATTAAAAAGATCTTTGTTATACATCATTGTAAAAACAAACGGCTGGTATGGAATTGTACGCACAGAGCCGCTTCCTGCCTGTTTCGCCAGATTCAATAATGTATTGTTAATCACCTGGCTGAACGGTCTCCCGCCGGTAGTAGAATACGTTTGGTTAACATAAGGATCAAGATTCAAAAGAAAATCTCTCCAGACAGAGTTAACGCGGTCAATATCTTCGTCAAAAATATCAATTACCTCTCCCGCTTCCAGCGCCGGCTGCAGGGTGTTGCGGATATCGCGTCCGTTAAAATTAATTTCCACGCGAATGCCTGTTTCCTGCGTAAACGCTTCAGCGGCGCGGGCTATTACCTGCCCCTGAGGCTCCGCTTCATTCCACATTGACCAGTAGACCAGTTTGGCCGAATCATCGGATTTACAGCCGCCGAATGACAATAATACCGCCATGACAGCGGTACAAATTAGAATTGCACGTTTCATTTTTTCCTCCAAGAAAAATATTGGTTATTATTTTTAAGAACAAAGCTCTCTTTGAACATGATTTTATAAAAACAAAGTTCACCGGGAACAAAGTCCTCCCGGAAAATATAAAATTTTATCTGTCCCGCGTATTGTAGATATTTATTATTTACGCTGCTTTAATCAGAAATTCGTTATGTGAATATTAATTGCCGTAACACAGCAGCTTTCGCGTAACATCTTGAATTTCATCCCATTTGTTGTCCATTGAATTTATTAAAGCGATCTGCGTGCGGCATCTATCAAGATTATGATCGGCGCGGCTTGTCCTGTAGTATTTATCTCCGTTCAGGTAATCGGTTAAAAAACGCAGTCCCATAATCTGCGTCATGTATCTTCCGGACTCGGCTAACAGTTCCTTTTCTCTCGTGACAAGAAAATTTTTCGCATGTAAAAGATAGCCTTCCAGCAGGTTTTTGTATAAATTAATAGCAAACGCGGTTTTTTCCGTATCCTGTTCATCTTCCGCCGATGTGTTTGCCGCTGTGCGGATCAAATCTCCAAGATCATAAAGACTTGATCCCGGCATGACTGTATCTAAATCTATCATGCAAAGCGCGCTTAAATCGTCGTTATCTAGGAGAATATTGTTCATTTTTGTATCATTGTGGCATATCCGCTCCGGTATCTTTTTTTCTTTAAGGGCGCAGATAATTACACGGCCTCTTTTTTCATTGTCTTTCATAAAATTTATTTCGGCGGCCGCGGTTTCCGCCCTGCCAGGCGCGTTCTTTTTAAGGGCGTCATAAAATTGCAGATAACGTTTTTCCATATCGTGAAAATTCTTTATTGTATCATGAAGACGCGGCGGCGGGAGGTCGGAAAGCTGTTCCTGAAATAGGCCTACAGCTCCTCCGAGTAAAAATGCTTCGTCCGCCGAAGAAGCCGTATCTTTTGTATGTGAGTTTTCGATAAATAAGTATGTCCGCCACCAGTTTCCTTTGTTATCGCGCGTCCACGGTTTACCTTCTAAAGACGGAACAACAATAAGAGACCGGCGGCTCCAGCCTGCGAATAAAGCTTTGCGGTTTTTTTCGGCGATATGCTTTGTTACGCGCAATATGTTATCCATTACCTTGTCCGGATGATTAAAAATATTGTGATTAATGCGCTGATGCGTATAATGTGTAATTGTCCCCGCTTGATTCCAGCAGGATTTGAATGTGTCGTTAATATGTCCTTTACCGAAAGGAACAGCGTTTATAAACTCGCCGTGAATGGAAAACCGTCCGGCAATTTCAGCTAACATATATTGATCCATAACGGAATTATTACAGCGCGTTTTCCGGTTTGCAAGAGATAATTCTTATATTGTCTGATTAATCGTAAGAAAGTCCGCTCTGTATTAAAATCACGCATCAAAATGGAAATTTAGCGCGGCTTAAATCCTCAGGCGGCTTTTCCTAACAAACAGCGTCCATGTACTCTACAGCGATTGCGGCGAAATCGTCCTTTACCTTGCTGAAAGTATTTACAAGCGCAGGATCGAAATGAGTGCCGGCGCCGTCTATGATTATCTGCGCCGATTCGTCGGCGGTAAAGGATTTCTTATACGGTCTTGTTGAAATCAGCGCGTCGTATACATCGGCAATTGCCATGATGCGGCCCTCAAGGGGTATGTTTACTCCCGTCAGGCCCTGCGGGTAACCTGAGCCGTTCCATTTTTCGTGATGTGTGCCGGCGAATAATTTCGCGTATTCCAGAAAACCGGTGAAGTCAGTGGAGTTTTCTATCTTCTCAATAACTTCCACTCCCTTGCTGGTATGGGTTTTCATTATTTCCAGTTCATCGTCTGTTAGTTTTCCCGCCTTATTAAGGATGGTATCGCTGATGGCGATTTTTCCTATGTCATGAAGCTGTGACGAAAGCATTATAACATTCATATCCCATATTAAAAGTTCGTCAGTGTAAACGCCGTCCTCAAGAAGCTGTTCAACAAGTTTTTTTAAATATCTCTGCGTGCGGCTGATATGCTTGCCTGTGAAAACATCCCGGAATTCCACGAACTCGGCCATGTTGCTTATAATCGCGTTTTGCAGATCGTATAACTGATGCGTTTTTTCTTTGATCATCTTGATTAAATTGTCATTGAAATCCCGCAGATTTTTTTTCTGTTTCTCGATTAATAAATGATTCTCAATGCGTTTAAGCAGAAGGGCAGAGGTAAACGGCTTTGTCACGTAGTCAATTGCGCCGAGATTAAGGCCCTCGTATTCATTTAACTCGGAGTTCTTTGCCGTGACAAATATGACAGGAATTTCCGCATACTGTTTATCCGCCTTTAAAAGCGTTATGGTCTCATAGCCGTTCATCCCTGGCATGTCAATATCAAGCAGAATCAAGTCCGGTATCACATGTTCTAAAAATTCAAAAAGTTTATCGGCGCAGGACATCGCAAAGACATCGTAATATTCGCTGAGGATACTTTTTCCCATGGTCAGATTCGCTTTGTTATCGTCGACCAGCATAATCTTTTGTTTCTTACTATCCTGCATTATAACCCCTATTTAATTCTACATAGGAATTTATATAAACGCCACTAAAATCTATTAATTGTTAATTTTATATTTTTATTTTTAAATGATTTACTTTTAAAACATTTACTTTTAACTTATTTATCGCAAAATACACCCCGACTTGAGGTTTTTATATACACAAACGCGCATTTTGTCCGCTTTTCCGCGGCAATGTTAAATAAAGAATTATTTTTAAATGAAAAATAATCGTTTAAAAAGTAATATATTTTTAATTAACTTTCCATATCAATTGTAGATTATAATAAAAAATGTTAATATGAAATCTCCTGATGACTAAAAAAAATATTTCTGATAATGATACAGACAGCGTTCATTCGGACGCGGAATATTTAGAACGTCCCCGTTTGAATGAGCTTTTTAAAAAAGCCATTGACTATCCTCTTATAATCGTTTGCGCAGGTTCCGGTTACGGCAAGACAAGAGCTGTACATTCATTCTTTGACAATTATAACGCCATTGCGCCGTGGATGCAGATTTCCGAAAGAGATAATATTCCGCTGTGTATTTGGGAGAGCATCTGCACAATGTCATTGATGGTTTCGCAGGAATACAGTTCCCGGCTAAGAGAGATCGGGTTTCCGAAAACAGAAGAAGCGTTTTTAAAATTCAATGACACAATGAAGCAGCATATCGCAGTGCGGCCGGAAAAAATAACCGGAATATTTGACGACTTTCATTTGCTGCACAATCCTGAAATTTTAAGTTTCTTTGAAAGGATGGTAAGCTCATCTCCTTCAAACATGCCGATACTGTTGATTACGCGCAGCATGCCCGATATTAATCTGGTCGGGATGAGCATGCGGAAAAAAGTTTTTTTAATACAGGAAGATATGCTCCGTTTCACGGAGGATGAAATTTCCAAATATTTTTCCCAGCTTAATCTGCCTGCGACAAATGTGGATATCCGCAATATTTATGATGACACGCAGGGCTGGGCTTTCGCCGTCAATCTGATAGGGAGATCGCTTGCTAAAAACGGAAAGTATGAGCGGTACGCGCTTGAAGCAATGAAGAAAAATATTTTTAAATTTATCGAAGCGGAAATATTTCAAACCATTCCTGAACCGCAGATGCGTTTTCTTATGCGTATCGCGCTGCTTGACCGCCTTTCCGCGAGTCTGGTTAAAAAGCTGGCAAATGACGACAGCTTAATCAGCGGAATGGAACTTTTAAACGCTTATATACGCTATGATTACAATTTGGATTTATACATGATTAATCCTATGTTCCGGGATTACTTAAGGCAAAAACAGGAAAAGATTCTTACCGGCATAGAGAGGACGCAGGCCTACGAAGCCGCGGCTGAGTGGTGCAACGCAAATAATTATCATATGGATGCTTTTTATTATTATGAAAAATCCGCGAATTATGACGCAATTACAAATAAAGTCGCTTCATTAAACATTGAAATACCGCCTGATATGGCGAAATATATTTTAGATATTTTTGAACGGGCGCTGGAAACCTCGGTGCCCGAAAATCCTTTATTCCCGGCAGTGTACATGAAGCTGAAAATAAATATGGGGTATTTTGAAGAAGCTCAAATCTTTGCGCAGCGGTATACCAAAGATTACGAAGCGCGCAGCGAAACACCTGAGCGAAACAAGGCTCTTTCAACTATTTACTTTTGCTGGGGAGCCGCGCGGATGCATATGAGCACGTACACAGATGTGTATGATTTTGATATTTATGCCGGAAAAATGAGCGAATACTTTGACAGAGACCCGTACAAGCTTATAGGAACATATAAACAGACATCTTCCGCGTGGTCTTTGCTTGTCGGAACAAACCGTTCAGGCGCGATGGAAGAATATATTGCCGCTGTATCGCGGGCAGCGCCTCATTTAATGCACGTAATGAACGGATTCTACAGCGGCGCGGAAGATCTTTTATGGGGCGAACTTTGCTTTTATAAAAGGCAGTTTAGCGACGCTGAACAGTACCTTAAAAAATCAATTGCTAAAGCGGGCGAGTATGATCAATATGTTACCCAGAACAGGGCGCTTGTATATCTTATGCATATTGATTTTACCCGCGGGAATTATGAAGGCGCGGCCGCGAGGCTTAAGGAGATGGAAGCGCTGCTCAATGAAAAAGATTACGGGGTCCGTTATACGATATACGATATTGCCTGCGGCTTTTATTATCTGACGCTGGAGCAGCCTGAACAAATACCTCAATGGCTGAAAGGCGATTTTTCGCCGTTTACACATTCGTCATTTTTGGAAAATTACGCGAACCGCATAAGGGCGCGGTATCACTATAAGACAAATCAATACGGCGCGCTCTTGGCGTTTATTGAAAGCGCGATGAAACACCCGATGGTTCTGTTTTGTAAAATTGAATTATTGACGCTTAAGGCTTTATCGCTTTATCAGCTTAAAAGGCGGAACGAAGCGATAACCGCGTTTACGGAGGCTTATCTTCTTGCCGAATCGAACAAGATCATAGCATCGTTCACCGAGCATGGGAAAGATATGCGCACTCTCACCCTGACTGTTCATAAGCGCATGAAGGGAGAAGACTGCCGGATACCGGAGAAGTGGCTTGAGGAAATCAACCGCATATCATCGACATACGCGAAGCGGAAAGCGAAAATGATTGCCGAGTGCAAGCAGAAAAACGATCTTAGCGGCGGGAAGAAGCTGACAAAGCGTGAAATCTCGATATTAATAGATATGGCCGACGGACTTTCGCGCACAGAAATTGCGTCTAACAGAAATCTTTCGATTAATACGGTAAAAATGGCTGTCAGTATAATTTACAGCAAGCTCGGCGTATCAAGTCTCGGTGAAGCCATTCGTGCCGCGGTGGATAAAAAAATTATTTAATTATTCCGGCCAGATGCCGCTTGAGATTTCTATAAAATTCATATCTTCAACTTGTTTTTGCAGCCATGTGACAAGCTCCGTTCCGTTCTCGTAATAAAAAAATTCAAGCTGTTTCATAATCCTGTTGACTTTACCAGCATCGTAATCTTTGCAGGCTTCGCGCAGTTCCCGTAACAGTTCAGGATCAGGCGTGGTTAGAACGGGTTTAATATTCTTTGAGTTGTATTCTGTAAGCGCGCTGTCGATAGAATCTAAAAGATTTTTTATAGATTCGATGAATGTGCCGTTATCTGCTATTACCTGATCTTTTCCGCCTGTTTTTGCAAGGCGTTCCATGCGCTCAGCCTGCGCTCCTAAATGCGCGGCTCCGATGCCAAAACTGGATCCTTTTATTCCATGAACTATTACTGCGTAATCCGCCGGATTATCTTTTTTAAGATGCTCATTCATAATTTCCAGAAGAGGGCGTGTATTAACAGTGTATGATCTTAATATCTTTATATATTCTTCCTCATTTCCGTCGAAACGTTTAAGTCCCGCCGCTGTGTCCACTCCGGTTATCATTATTCCGCAGGCGGCAGTCCCGCTGTCCGGCTTATCAATGTTTTGTTCTGTATTGATATTTAATGAATCGTTTTTTCCGTCAGGTCCGGTATTGTCTGATAATTTTTCTTCACGGTCTTTATTTCTTACCCACTTGCGGAGTATTGAATCAAGGCGCAGTGTGTCAATTGGTTTTGATATAAATGCCTGAAACCCGTGTTTTAAAAACATGCTTTCGTTGCCTGCTATAGCATTGGCTGTCAGCGCGATCACGGGAACATTACGCGCATAATCGGTGCCTAGTTCTTCGCGTATAATGCGTACAGTTTCTATCCCGTCCATGTCAGGCATCATATGATCCATGAACACAGCGTCATAGCGTTTGTCTTCCTTGTCTGAGCACGCGCGGATCATATCAATTGCCTGTCTGCCGCTTGACGCGCAGTCTACGCGCAATCCGTAAGACTTAAGCATACCCTTGGCGACATCGAGATTTGTCTGCATGTCATCAACGACAAGGACGCACGCGTATGAAAGATTTATCTTAACTAACTTCGCGTTTTGGATGCGTTTGTTATCCGCGTAACGCGCGTTTAGGAGATTCCATGCCGTTATTTTACCGATGGGATGATCCGATATTATCCGCTGACGCAGACGTATTGAAAAAACCGAACCTATTCCATATATGCTTTTAACAGATATTGTTCCATCCATCATGCCGACAAGACGCTTTGTAATAGAAAGACCAAGTCCCGTGCTTTCGACTTTGCGGTTTGCCTGCGCGTCCACCTGACTGTAGTCCTCGAACAGTTTGTCAATATCTTTAGATCTAATACCCATTCCGGTATCTTTGATATCGGATATAAGCTCTATATTATCACCTTCCCGCTCAAACATTACCTTCCACTCGACTGTTCCGATATTGGTATATTTAAACGCGTTAGTAAGAATATTACTAAAAATTTGTCTGATGCGCAGGTCGTCTCCAAAAAGCTGTTCCGGTATGTTGTCGTCCACCGTAAGAATAAACTGTATAGGTTTTTCTCCTATGCGCACAATATTCTGAGATACGATATCGTTAATTAAACTTGCGGTATCATATTTGATTGGGTGCAGTTCAAATTTTCCCGATTCGATTTTTGAAATATCAAGGATGTCGTTAACGATGTTAAGCAGCGTCATGCCGGAGCTGTGTATCTTGCCGAGTTTGTCCTCGATTTCATCTGGTATCGGCTGCTGGCGAGCCTGCGGTTCGATCGCAGCCTGCTGCGGTGGTTCTCCGGCGTTCAGAATTAATTCAGATAATCCGACTATGGCATTGAGCGGAGTGCGCATTTCATGGCTCATGTTCGCAAGGAAGTCGGTCTTGGCGCGGCTGGCTTCCTGCGCTTCTTTCAGCGCGGCTTTCAGTTCTGTCTGGAGCCTTTGTGTTTCCTCCATCATCTGTTTTTGTTCACGGAGATCCCGCGCGTATGCGGCGATAAAATAATCGTTTCCATTATTTACCCGGACAGAAATTATTTCGCACGGAACAGGCGTTCCGTTCTGTAACTGGTGCATCCATTCAACGCATGTTCTTCCCTCTTTTAAAGTTTTTTCAATAAGGCTAATTGCCAAATCCCGGGAAGATTCTCCGTTAATCTGATATTCAGGAGAAAGACAGAAAAACCGGTCAAGAAAATCCTGTTTGTTTTTCATTCCGAAGGTTTTGACAGCTTCCTCGTTGCAGTCAAAAATGATTCCTTTTCTATTCCATAACGTTGAGCATATCGGCATCGCGTCCATCATAAGCTTTGTGCGATTGTGAGCTTCCTTTATTTTTTCTGTCTGTAAACGGTTTATTTCATATAACTCTTCAAGTCGGCGTTTTTGCTCCGCTACCTTGTTGTATGGTTTTGCAATGAACCCTGAACTCACGACAGCTGCAATAACTCCTGCGGCGGCGGAGATAAGCGCTAATAAAATAAATCTGTTGCGCAGTTTTTCAGTTATGCTTTCCGATACACTGGCGGCTGTTAAACCGGCGAATTCCGAGAGCAGTTCCTGTATAGCCGTTTCCAAAAATTCGAAGGCTTCCATTTCCGAATGACTGCCGTCCGCAGTCCTGATATCGGCTTCATACACGCGGATTCTTTCCGAAATAGAATCATTTGTAAAACTCCCTGCCGAAGTGATATCTTCATTAATTGTAACGTTCAGGGTGTTGCGGGTTAAAATCAGGCTGGACCCAAATTCGACGGTTGTTATTATCAGCACAATAACAATAATTATCAGAGCGGCTTTTAATCTCACCCCAGGATACTCCCTTTTAATGCGTTTATACATAAATGACGCAATGAAAGCTGAATTAATTCTTTATGCGGCAAGGAACTAAAGAATGCTGTCATGCAGGCGGCCGGATATAACGGAAAATCGTCACACCCTCCAAAAGGAATTTAAACTATGATGACTGTAAATTTAATACCCAGGAAAATTATATTAAAATCGCAAAATGCCCCCCGATAAATTGTTCATCATGATATTGAAAAAACTTTTCTGTAAGTTATAATTAAAACCATGATTATCGAAGAGATATTATCAGAAATAAAATTAAAAAATATTAAACATAAACCTAAAACATTTATTAATAACAAAGATGATTTGCAGAACGCTATCGAAAACACGCCAAGCACATTTTACCCTGATATGTCCAGATCAATCGGCGATATATTAACTGTTATGGGAATGATAACATCGGAAGATTCGCCGCTGGTTACATTATTAAACGGTTATCTTTTAAACCGCCAAAGCGGAGGCGTTCAATTCTATTTTGACGACGGTCTTCTTACGCTTGAGCATACGCATAACTTTGTTGAATTCGGTTATGTAGCGGAAGGGCAGCTGCATGTTTATATTAATAATCATGTCTGCATTTTTAACAAGGGAGACATTTTTCTGATTGATAAAAATACAAAACATTATGAAAAAATATTTAAAAAGGACATGATTGTTCTTTTTTTCTCCATTGCCAATACATTTTTTGATAAGTCCATTCATCATGAAACATATGATAATCTTGCGGAAAAATTTATTAAAGATTTTATTATGGGAGAAGGCTATCATTTTTTACGGTGCGTTCCAAAAAAAGGCAGCTGTCAGGTGCCGGGCTTGTTTGAAAAAATCGTGTCTGAGATATGGAAACCCCATTCCGGGACTATGCATCTTGTTATCGGATATATGGAATGGATATTCGATTTAATTCCGTTAGAATATGAGATCATTGTAAATAAAAAAGACAACAGGGAAATTGCCAAGGATTTTCTGTTTTTAGAAATCAGGCGTTATCTGGAAAATAATTATCAGGACATATCGCTTGAAAATCTGATAGAACAGTACGGCCATAACATGAATTATTATAATAACCTGATCAAGTGCAAAACAGGCATGACTTTTTCGGCTTTTGTTCAGAATCTTAAACTGGAAAAAGCGGAAATCCTGCTTAGAACCACAGATTTTTCAGTTGAAGATGTCGCGCGTCAAATCGGTTATGAGAATTTATCATACTTTTACAGAATATTTAAAAACAAATTTAATCTTACGCCTTATAATCTCAGAAAACTAAAACTGCCCGTTGACCATTTGTATAATTCATTAACCTCGAATGACTGACTTTCTCTGATATGAAACAGTGAATTAGGTCAGTCTTTTCATCATATTTTTTAAACTAAGTATATTGTCTGCGCTATAAACTTCTATAAAAATAAAAACATTCAATTAGGTGCTTTATTTGGAGGTATGGTAATGAGCCGCTCCATTTTATTAACCGCGCGGGGAATATGCAAGGCATTCGGGCCTACCCGCGCTTTGATCGATGTAGATATTGAAATAGCCAGGGGCGAAGTGCGCGGGCTGATCGGTGAAAACGGTTCAGGAAAGTCCACTTTTAGTTCCATTGTCGCCGGCGCACAAAAAGCAGATTCAGGTACTTTTACACTTAACGGGCAGGCTTACATGCCCAAAAATATGGCCGATGCCCAGAGCAGGGGCGTCAGTATGGTAATTCAGGAAACAGGGGTAATTCCGCGCATCACAGTCTCGGCGAATATTTTCGCGGGTAGGCTTGAGAAATTTACTAAAGCTGGTTTTCTGAGCAGGAAAAAACTGAACATGGCGGCTAACAGCGCCCTTGACGCCATCGGCGCGCCTGAAATCCGCGGTGAAATGCCTGTCGACATGTTAAACTTTGAAGACCGGAAAATTGTGGAAATCGCCCGCGCGATGTCCACTGATCCTGATTTATTAATTATCGATGAAACAACTACCGCCCTTGCGGCAAAGGGAAGAAATCTGATCTACAAGTTAATGAAGAAAATGCTTGATGAAGGCAAATCTGTTTTATTCATCAGCCATGATCTTGATGAACTTTTAGAAGTATGCCACACGGTAACAGTTTTACGGGACGGCATTGCCGTTGATACGTTAAACGACATTGATGTTACCGTGGATAATATGCGCCGCCTGATGGTAGGCCGCGAAATGGAAGGGCATTTCTACCGCGAAGATTTTGACGGTTCAAACAGCGGCGAAGTTGTATTGGAAGCGCAGCGTCTTACTCTGCGTCCTTATTTTAAAAACCTCGGTTTAAAACTGCATAAAGGCGAAATCCTCGGGATCGGCGGTCTTGCGGACTGCGGAATGCACGAGCTTGGCAAGGTGCTGTTCGGTTTTCAGCCGTCTTTGACTGGCAAGACGCTTAAAAACGGCAAAGTTATCGACAGCTGCTACACGGCTGTAAAGAACAAGATGGCTTATGTTTCTAAAGACCGCGACAGGGAATCAATAATCATTAACTCGACAATCCAGAGCAATATTACGCTGCCTTCCCTGCAAAGCCTGCGCCGTGTTTTGGGATTCATAAGTCCGGGAGCGGAGAAAGCAATCACTGACGCCCAGATAAAATTTATGCGCATAAAATGCCGTAACGGCAGGCAGCCTGTAAATGAGCTTTCAGGCGGCAATAAACAAAAAGTTGTGTTTTCTAAATGGATGGGTTCTGTCGCCGATATTTTTATTCTTGATTGTCCGACCCGCGGAATAGATATCGGAGTTAAAGCGGATATGTATAAATTGATGATGGATCTTAAGCGTCAGGGAAAATCAATAATAATGATCTCGGAAGAACTTGTAGAACTTATCGGCATGAGCGACAGAATATTATTGATGAAAGACGGACATTTTTCCCACGAAACGATGCGGAATGAATCATTAACAGATCACGATATAATCCGGCACATCATTTAATTGAAAGGAGGAAAAGACATGCCCAACGCATCTGCAACTGCCGGCGTCAATGAACAGAACAGTCTGATTCAGGAGAAGCTGGATAAATCAGCGGAGCAGAAGAGAATCATTGGAATGATCATACCCTATATGGGTTTGGCGTTTATTTTTGTTTTTTTTACAATTGTCACAAACGGCAGATTTCTTCATCCTGTCAACATCGAAAATCTTATAAACCAGAGTTTTACGCTTACAATAATCGCTATCGGCTCTGTTTTTATTTATGCCCACGGCGGCAAGGACATGTCGATTGGCGCTTCTTCCGGCGTCGGACAGCTTGTTATGGCGCTATTGCTGCTGCGCGGATTTCCTGTCTGGTTCGCGGTATCTGTCTGTATCATTATTACAATGGCGGCGGCCGGCCTTGTGGCGGTAATATCCATCAAATTAAAAGTCCCTGTATTTATCGGTTCAATGTGCATAAGAACAAGTTTAATAGGAATTCTTCAGCTGATAACAGTAAGGGGCGAAGTGATAATTGATTTCCATCAATACAATTACATGAACAGCACCGCGGCGAAATTTATTATCATCATAATTTTTTGCGCCGCCGGATTATATTTATACAATTTTACATCCTTCGGAAAGTACAACAAGGCAATCGGCGGAAATCAAGTTACATCCACTCAGGCCGGAATAAAAATAGATAAAAGTATACTAACGGCGTTTTTGTTCATGGGCTTTTGCATCGGGGTCGCCGCCATGTTCTCGCTTTTCAGGCTGGGCAAGGTCACAGGCACAACAGGATCAGGACTGGAATTCAACATCATGATAGCCATGGCATTAGGCGGAGTGCCGATGATGGGCGGAGAAAAAACAAGGTTCTCCTCCGCGATAGTCGGAGCGATCAGCATAATATTTTTAACAAACGGACTGCAGTTATGGGGTTTGCTGCCTGCTGTGATCAACGGGGTAAAAGGGCTGCTGTTCGTTGTCATTATCGCTCTTTCATATGATCGCAGCGCCGGCAAGCTGATTTCTTAAACAGTAATACCACGGATACTTTCGTTGAAAGATCCGGACGGTATTTGAATAGAATTGTCCGGAAACCGCGGATGCGGACTTATGGTTCGCAGGTTCGATGTTTCTGAACAAGTTCAATATTAATTTTCAGGGAGAAAAAAATGAAAAAGATTTTTCTGTTTACACTGGCTTTATTTTTTGTCATGGCGTTCACAGGATGTGAAAGAAGCACAGAGATTACAACCAGCGCCGATGTCGCGCGTTTTGAATCCGGCAGCTTGAATATTAATAAAGACGAGCTTCCGCGTTTTAGAATCGCGTTTGTTTACGGAGACTGGGAAAGCGTGCTTGGAACTCAATTCATGTTCGCCATTCAATACTTAAGTGACGCGTTTAATGTCGAACCTGTTTTCGCCGCAGCCGGTTCGGGAGAAGAGGGCGTAAACATGGTTGAATCGCTGCTCGCCGCCGGAAACATCAGCGGAATAGTCAGCGCCGCAGGATGGGACATTGCCAGAATGGAAGTCGCGAACAGATACCGTGTTCCGGTTGTCACAGCATGTCAGTTCCCGTCAGATCGTGAAATTGGAGGATTAGCCTCGTATCCCGGATTTCTCGGCGGAGTAACCGACGACGAAGTGTGGGCGGGTTATCATGCCATGAAGGGTTTATACGACGCGGGCTCACGCGCCGTCACATGGTCAGGATTAACAGTCGGATGGAGTCAGGGACATGATGATCGCACTGCCGGCGCTTTGCGTTTTGTCGCCGAGCACAGCGATATGAGACTGCTCACCGAAAGTTACACCGCAGGCAGATGGAATGAAGATGTCGCTTCTTTCGCGGCGGTTTTCACGGAAATGGACGGCATGGCTTTTACCGCGATAATGGATTCGGTTTTTAACGCGATGATCAACGAAGGAATTTACAACGGATCTGTAAAAATCGCGGGACCTGATGTCGCCTCAATGACAGGGGACGGTTTTCGCAGGGGAATTCAGGTATGGTCATGCGGCGGTCAGTACGCGACCGCGATGATTTCGTGGGCTGTTCTTTACAATTATCTGATCGACGGAACTGTAATAATTCAAAACCCAAGGCAGGCAATAGCCAGAAATTATCTTGAAATCACATCACTTGAAGAATTTGATCAGTACCAGTCGATAATAGCCTCTACTTCGCCTGTATACACTGTCCAGGAAATCGCGAATCTAATCCGCCGTTTTAATCCGAATATTACATACAACGATTTTGTCAGACTTGGTCAGGAATATTCTCTTGAGGATATTTTAAGACGGCGCAGATAACAAATTTGTATCATCAGTTTATGACAGCCGCAGGAGGAGAGAACTTTGAAAAAATTCGATTATAAAAGACTAATAAAGAATATAATTTTCTCATTGATAATTCCTGCGGGGATATTTCTTATCTTCGCGGTTATGACAGAAGGAAGAACCGCGACTGTCAGAGTGTTTACAACTACAATCCGCCAGTCAATAGTTCCGATGATGATTTGCTTCGGCCTCATGCTCAACATGAATGTAGGCATGATTAATTTCTCCGCCGGAGCGATGATTACATTCGCGGGAATTATCGGAGGAAATCTTGCAAGGTTAACAGGAACAGGCGTGTTTGGCGTGCTGCTTTTTTGTATATTAATAACTTTAGCTCTCGGCGCGGTTACAGGCGTTTTATACAGGCTGATTCGCGTACCTTCGATGGTGCTGACAATCGGCACTTTAATGATTTGGGAAGCCGCGCCTTATACGGTTTTTCCCAACGGAGCGAACCTGCCAAGCTCAATGACGATACTCGCAAGAGAGCCGTATATTTATATTCTGCTTGCGGTAATGTTTTTAATATTCTACATACTGTTAAACAAAACAGCTTTTGGCTATAACCTCAGCGCAGTAGGAAATAATCAGGCAATAGCGAACAGTGTCGGCCTTGACAGCGATAAGATAAAATTTTTATCTTTTCTTTTCGGTTCATTGTTTCTGGGCGTAGGAGCCGTTCTTCATCTTTCAAGCATGGGCGAGCTTCGCAATGTTACAACAATGAGTTCAATGAATGTGATGATGGACGGGTTCATGGGCGTATTCATGGCGATGTTCCTTTCAAGATACTGTAATATCAGCATCGCGGTTATTATCGGTACTTTCAGCATGAAAATGCTGTCCAACGGATTTATCGCAATGGGATTCTCTTCTACGGCGCGGGACGTTGTACAGGGGCTGCTTCTTCTCGCGCTGCTGACAATTTCAGCTAACGCCGGGCTCATTGAAACTCGGAGAGCGGATAAAACATTCAAAGAAGAAGCGATAAGGGAATATCACAGCCGCGGAAAAGCAGGCGTTCGGTAAAGAAGAAATTACGGGAGTAAAAAATGAAACGGATAGACTTTATTAATGACTGGCGGTTTTTCAAGGAAGGAAGCGGAGAAAGAATCATCGATCTTCCGCATGACGCCATGATCGAAGAAAAACGAAATCAAGGCAGCCCTTCATCAAGCGCGGGAGCTTACTTTCCGGGCGGACTTTATACATACGAAAAATCATTTAACGTACCCCGGGAATGGGAAGATATGAAAGCTGTTTTCCAGTTTGAAGGCGTATACAGGAACGCGAAGGTTTATATAAACGGAAAGGAAGCCGGAGGGCGCTCTTACGGTTATGTTCCTTTTTTTGCAGATACTGATAATCTCCTGAATTACGGGGAAAACAATACAATACGCGTGGTTGCAGATAACAGCATGCTTCCGGACAGCCGCTGGTATACAGGCAGCGGAATATACCGTCCTGTGTGGCTGTGGCTTGGATCAAGGCAGCATATTAATATTGAGGGCGTAAAAATATCCACACTCTCATACTCGCCCGCAAAAATTAAAATAGAAACTTCCCATACAGGCGGTGAAATTAATGCGGAAGTATCGCGTGATGGAAAACTCGCCGCTTCCGGTTCAGGCAGCAGCATTATACTCGACATACCTGACGCGAAATTATGGAGCGATGAAAATCCCAATCTTTACGAATGCCGCGTTACATTAAGCGTGAACGGCAAAGTTACTGATGAAGTAACCGAGAGCTTCGGGATAAGGCTTGTAGAATGGAATAGAAACGGACTTTTTATTAACGGGAAAGAAACGCTGCTGCGCGGAGGATGTGTCCATCATGATAATGGAATACTCGGAGCCAGAAGTTATGCGCAATCCGAGGATCGGCGCGTAAGAATTTTGAAGAATTCAGGGTATAACGCCATCCGCAGCTCTCATAATCCCGCGGCTGCTTCGCTTTTATCGGCCTGCGATAAATACGGCATGTACGTAATGGATGAAACATGGGATATGTGGTACTCCCATAAAAGCAAATATGATTATGCCTCGGAATTTTTAAATAATTACAAACAGGATATTGAATCTATAGTCAGCAGGGATTTTAATCATCCCTCGGTTATCATGTACTCGCTTGGCAATGAAATCTCCGAACCTCACGAAGCAAAAGGCGTTGCCTTAATGAAGGAAATGACAGAATATATACATTCACTTGACGGGAACAGGGCTGTAACATGCGGAATAAATTTATGGCTGATAACAAGAGCGAGCAAAGGAAAAGGTGTTTACAAAGAGGGAGGCGGATTATCAATGGATAAAAAATCTAGCGGCAAAAAAATCAGCAGCACATTGTTCAATTTCGTTACTTCGATGGTAGGAACCGGAATAAACAAAGGCGCGAATTCAATTTACGCCGACAAGGTAACATCTCCCTGTATAGACGTTCTTGATATAGCCGGATACAACTACGCGTCCGGCCGCTATCCTTTGGAAGCCAAAGCTCATCCGGATCGAATAATTATCGGCACAGAAACCTTTCCGCAGGATATCGCGAAGAATTGGAAAATGGTGAAAAAGTATCCGTATCTAATCGGCGATTTTATGTGGACATCATGGGATTATCTTGGAGAGGTTGGAATAGGTGCGTGGGCATATACTGATGACGGAGGAGCGTTCATGAAACCTTATCCGTGGCTTTTAGCCGGGACCGGGGCTGTAGACATTCTGGGTGTTCCCGGCGCGGAAGCTGAGTACGCCGCTGTTGTATGGGGGCTTCGGAACAAACCGTATATCGGCGTAAGACCTGTTAATCATCCGGGAGTAAAACCCGCAAAAGCTGTTTGGCGCGGAACAGACGCTGTCGACAGCTGGTCGTGGAAGGACTGCGAAGGAAATAATGCGTTTGTGGAAATTTATTCTGACGCCGATTCTATAGAACTTATATTGAATTCAAAAACTCTGGGCAGAAAAAAAGTCAGGGATTTTAAAGCTATTTTTAAAACAAAATATTATAGCGGAACCCTTACTGCCGTTGCGTTTGATTCAAACGGCAGGGAACTGTCACGTTCCGCGCTGATTTCTGCTGACAGCAGGACAGGCATCAGCGTAAAACCGGAAAAATCATCAGTAAAACCCGGAGAGATTGTTTATGCGGATATTTGCATCGCGGATGCGAACGGCATTATAGAATCCAACAATGATACAAAACTTAATGTTACGGTGAAAGACGGAGAGCTCCTCGCATTTGGAAGCGCGAATCCACGGACAGAAGAAAGTTATCTGTCAGGCAATTTTACAACATATTATGGCAGAGCTCAGGCTGTAGTCCGCTCAAAAAATCCGTGCTTGATGACAATCTGTGTCAAAAGCGGCAATTCTGAACCGGTCTGCGCCTCTATAACAGTTGAACCATAAAGAGTTTAATCTCTGTCCTGCTGCCGCCAAAAGTTTAAACGCAAAAGCCCGCGCTGTCTTCTATTAAAAAATTGCTCCGGACCAAGGTAATTACCTTTTTGGTTTTTCAACAGCCGCGTTTTATTATTTTGCATATAACGTTCCAAGGTAACTGACGCAACTTTTGGTTCAGACATTGAGAATATATTATCACTCCATTTTATTTTTGTTTTTGGAATAAATTCTAAGATATCAAAGTTGTCTGCTCTATGTATCTGCTTCTTTTTTTGCAAGTTTTTGCTTAAAATGACTGACAGAGCCTTTGTTTTTTCCAATTTCCGGTATATGTTTAGGATTCTTATGCACTCTCTCTATTGCTTTGTATACAGATTCTTTAATATTTTTTTCATATGATTTTTCATATATTGCGGCGCTTGTATAAATTTTACCTAAAAGAGTAACCCTGTATAACGGTTTTATTGAATTTAACGCTAATGCCATAACATCAAGAAGGCATTCTTTGCAGGAACAAATATAATCAGGTAAATAAGACAGCTGTTTTTCAAGTTCATTATGAACTATGTTTACTACCTCATTTTCCAGGAACTGTAAATCATTTTGATCTAATAACGGCATATTTTTTCTCCACAGCCGAAATATAATGTAATATTAATATTTTGTCAACCAGCCCCTTATATAACTGTTTGTTATTATTTAGAAGCTGCCATATCCGGCAGGTATTATTTTCGATTTTGATTTCGGCTGAGCCGCCGGCCATGGTTCAGACAAAGGCGGCGTTATTGTCTGCCGTTAGATTTTCCGGCTAAGCGCGTTTACACCATTTTAAATGATCATTTTCCTAATCATTGAATTCGCTGCAGCGGTAGTGTAATATAAATATTGTAAACATTAATATCATAAAAATATTAGAAGCGAATGAATGGAGAAAATCATAATGAATAATATTTTAGTTTCCGGTCATATTACAATTGAAACAACAGTTAAAATAGAGCAATTTCCAATTGAATATTCTCCTATAGAGTATAAATTTAACGGAGTAAACAGCACTGTTTCAGGCGTCGGGTATAATATTGCAAAGGCGTTAAAAACATTAGGCGCAAATCCTGTATTATTCTCATTAACCGGCAATGATATTTACCATAATATTGTTAAACATGAAATTAAAAATATCGGAGTAAATGAAAAATATGTACTGCCGGCAATCAAAGGTACTTCACAATCAATAATATTGTATAACGAAAATAAAAGGAAAATAATTTTAGATTTAAAAGATGTACAAGAAGCAAAATACCCGATAAATATTTTAAATGAAATAATTGATGATATAGACATGGCGGTATTGTGCAATATTAATTTTTCAAGAGATATGTTAAAGGTTGTTAAAAATTATAAAAAATTAATCGCAAGCGATGTTCATGTTGTTTATGATGTAAACGATGAATATAATAAAGATTTTATGGAATATTCGGATATATTATTTTTAAGCAATGAAAATATATTAGGGCGGGAAAATTTATTTTTACAGGAATTAATAAATATTTATAATAACCAGATTATCGTAATAGGAATGGGAGAAAATGGATTATTAATATATGTTAGGGAAAAGAATGAAATAAAACAATATAGAGCCGTAAGGACCAGAGAAATAGTTAATACAATAGGCGCAGGAGACGCCCTGTTTTCCGCTTTTATTTATTTTTTCAATAAAACAAATGATCCATATTACTCAATAGAAAAAGCGATAATATTCGCATCATATAAAATCGGAGAGAAAGGAGCTGCTGAAGGGTTTTTAACAGAGGCGGAATTATTAAAAATATAAGAAATACTATTAATAAAAATCTATGAATCTAACGCTGCAAAAGAAATTGTTATTATTGCCCGCGGGCTAGGCGGGAGAAGACAATTCATAACTGTCGCAGTGGTGTCATTTTAAATATATGCGCAGCTTTTCCATGACTTCATCAAAATTCAACGGCTTGCCTACATGACTGTTCATGCCAGATTCAAGGCATTTTTCGATGTCATCGCGGAATACATTCGCTGTCATGGCAACTATAGGGATAGTCTTCGCGTTTGGCGCATCAAGCGCGCGAATCATTCTTGTCGTCTCGTAACCATCCATCAGCGGCATTTGTAAATCCATGAATATCATTCCGTATTTTAAAGGATCTTTCTGAAATATATTTATCGCTTCTTTGCCGTTTTCGGCGCAGTCAATTATAAGCTGTGTCGGCTCAAGCAGTGCCTGTACAATCTCGCGGTTAATCTCCATATCTTCCACAAGCAGTATGCTCTGCCCTGTATATTTCACCGTCATGTCGGCATGAGTCTGCGCGGGTTCAGCCTGCTTTGATTTCCCGGCGCGTTGGGCTTTTATGGTAAAAATGAATGAAGCACCCTCTCCCAGATCGGACTCGACCCATATTGTGCCGCCCATCATTTCAATAATATTTTTTGATATGGAAAGGCCTAAACCAGTGCCGCCGAATTCTCTTGAGGTGCTGCTTTCCGCCTGCTGGAAAGGCTGAAAAAGATTTTTCTGCTTATCAAGGCTGATACCTATGCCTGTATCAGTTATAGAAAATTTAATTGTGCATATGCCGCTTTCTTCATCCGTACATTCCACACGGATTGTGACAGAGCCGTTTTCGGGCGTGAACTTTATAGCGTTTCCTGTAAGGTTTGTTATAACCTGCGATAACCGCTGTTCATCGCCGACAAGGAATTCAGGAACAGCGGGATCTATGTTTACCGATAAGATTTGATTTTTTTCATTCAAGCGTACATTGTTTACATTTATTATCCGCTGCACCATTTCATTAAAATTAAATTCCGCGTATGTTAATTCAAGTTTGTTGGCTTCAATTTTGGACATATCCAGAATATCGTTTATAACTCCAAGCAAAAGTTTCGAGGCTTCGTTTATCCGTTCAAAGCAGTAATCCTTGCGTTCAATTCCGTCTGCCTGAATTCCAAGGGATGCCATGCCGACGATAGCGTTCATCGGCGTCCGTATCTCATGGCTCATATTCGCCAGAAACGCCGATTTAGCGTTTGTCGCGCTTTGCGCCTCCACCTGTTTTCTGGCAAGTATTCTTAGGAATACAATCAAAGCGAAGATGATCAAAAGCATTAATGTTCCGATTATTATCGAAAAGATGAATTCCATCGGGTTTGATTCCCATACAGGTAATATGCGGTTAATGACTATATGACCTGCGGGTAAGTTATTCGTGTTTATTTTAAATCTTTTTGCTGTTACATGATCAAATTGCCACTGGTTAAGTGATGATGAATCATAAATAACGGGAATGTCCGCTGCTTTTTTTCCGCTCATCAGTTCAATGACCATGGAAACAGCGACACGGCTTTTTACTTCATGATTTGAGACATATCCTCCTAATGTGCCATACCCCATAAAAGTCGAAGTCAAACAGAATACAGGATTTATCGATGCGGACGCAACATGCTTCTGCACGTCTATTTCCGAATAAAGTATATTATCGCTGTCCACAAGATAGTTGCCGATTAAAACCAGCGTATCGGAACCAAAACCGCGGATCTCTTCCATGAGTTCATAAAACGGCTTGTCTTTGCAAAATTCAAATTTCACAGGCAGTCCCGCTGTTAATATTTTATTTTCAATTTGCTCGCGCATATTTGCGCTTCGGGAGAGCGAATAATCATTTAAAATAAAAATCCTTTTCGTTGCAGGGTATAAACGCAGCATTTCCCTTGCCGTTTCCTCAAAAGAAATTTTTCCCGAAATACCTGTGACATGCTCTTCAAGGCCGTACAGTGTTGTTTTCGCAAGAGGGGAGCCTGCGTTTATGGAACCTGCGGTTCCGGAACCTATTATTTCAAGGCTCGGTTGAGGTTCAATATTGTTGACTCCGCAAAAAACCACCGGGTTAGGGGAAAAGAGCAGGTAGTAATTATCCATCACGAACTTAAACGCTTCGTTATCGGATGCTAAAACAACATCGATATCATGCGCGATATAATTTGCGCGGATCATATCCGAATAATAAACATTATAACCAACGTCATTACGGTGTTCATAAGAATTTAAATTTATATTTCTATATTCCACATCACTATGCGCTTCTAGAGCCTGCCTGATAACCTCGATTTGACTGTGTTCTCTTTGAACCCTCGCGTCATAGGAACTGATATGCAGCAAAACCTGTTTACCGCTGTTATATCTTTTGGATAAGCGGAAGTCTCTGATGGACTCCGGGCTGCCTGAGCCTATCAGCTCTCCAAACGCTTCTACGAGCAGAGGAATCAAAAAAGCATAATCTTTGTTTACATATGTGTAACACGGAATACGGTCAATTACATTTAATTTTTTAATGCCGGGCGGAGTCCGATAATCAAAAGTTACAACGCGCGGAAGGATCGCGATATCTGCTTCATTATTGAGAAGGGAACTCCATATTTCCTGTATTTCATTTACGATAATAAATTTTGAAGCTCCTGTCCGCTCCGCCTGATTTGCCACAAATATATTCTGCCAGCGGTAACAAAACCTTAACCCCGCGATATCTTCCCATGTTGATATATCATAAGAAGCGTCTGAGCGGGTATATGCTGTAAATTCCACATAATCAACGGGGAACGGAACTTTCATAATATTGGGAAATAAAATATCAAAACCGTCTGTTTGGCTTGGTAAAATTGCCGCTTCGCCATAATCTACACTGGCAATCGAGGTGCGCATCCCCGCAAGATTAATGGACATTTGATAACCTGAACGCTGTAAAGCATAGTACAGTAAACGTCCCACACCCATGGGCGAATCATCGCTCATGGCAACCTTTATTATGGGTTCCTGCTGCGCCCAAACATGTGTATTAATATTCAATATGCCCAGTATTATAAATATCACGCTGTATAACGCAGCGAAGTTTCCGGCGCAGAACAGTTTTTTCGAATTTTTCAATACTGATTCCCCTTCCGGATTATTCTTTTTTATACTACTGGCTTAAAGAACGGCTGTTATTTTAATTATAACAAATGAAGAACCCCGCCGCAAGCACGCGCAATGATTCCGGCAGTTATGTCCCTCAGCACAATTTAAAACCTTCGTTCGTAAGCTGCTAAAATAATATCGGTCTTCCTAGCAATGCCGCGTAAAAGCTGAGCCGCGGAATGAACCATGTCAAATGTAAGTTCGCTCATTTTATTACCGCTCCTTTATCCGCCGATGAAACTTTTTGCGCGTACCTTTTTAAATAGCCGTTTAATTG
>Ga0209755_10000842_pt1 | contig 52571 bp, 37 predicted proteins | sample TergutCo191P1_FD_187301 | JGI IMG/M metagenome (GOLD analysis project Ga0209755, IMG submission 187301) | Cornitermes sp. P1 segment gut microbial communities from Petit-Saut dam, French Guiana - Co191P1 (SPAdes) (version 2) | ecosystem: Host-associated > Arthropoda: Insects > Digestive system...
GTTATAGTGCCTGTTTCTGTTATCTCTGGTATCAATAATCGGGCTCATTCCAACCCCTGCCGTCCGCAAAAGGATATCCCTGATTAGCACACCGCTGAGGCCGCGATTTTCAGCCCACATCAATGCGGCTGTCCCTGAAACAAACGGAGTTGCAAAGCTCGTCCCGCTACTGACGGTTGTTCCGCGCTGTGTTAGCATATAAATGTCGCGTCCAGGGGCAACAATATCTACCATGTCACCCCAATTGCTTCCGCCGTCAGGAATTATCCACATGCCGTAGTTTCCGCCTGTTCTTCTTTCAAATGCGCCAACTGTAATAACATTGTCGCGCAAGTCTGGTGCGGAAAACACCAAATTATTGGCGGTTGCTTCAACACCAAAATTTCCCGCAGCTTGCACAACTATAAAATCATAGCCTATGTCAATCAAGACTCTCATTCTATTGTTTGTCATAGTAAGTGGGGTGTTATAGATGTTGCGTATACTTAAATTAATTACACTTGCTCCGTTTACCACTAGCCAAAATAAACCCTCCTCTATTTCAACGGGTATGCCAGTGGAGACCGCAGTAAATAACGAACCATAGGCAAGATTAATAACTCCGACCGGCCTATCATCATTATGCTCCGCAGCTATGATTCCCGCCACCTGATGACCATGGTCGAGGAATTCACTATTCGTACCAAAAGTGTTTGCTGTGCGAATCCGTAAATTAGGATTGTACCCCGGAAAAAAAGCAGTATCAATAACGCCTACCCGTATTGACCGTGGATTGCTTATCGGCCTATTCTGACCTTCCAACCAATGCCAAGCAGCAGCAACATTACTAGAATAAAAGCCCCAATCCAAAGGATTAACGTCCTGTTGCTGCCCCCCAAAAAGGGAACTTGTGTCTCCGGCGAAGGCGGCTCGAAAAAATTCGGGAGCCTGCACCTCGTCAGCAGACGTATAATCATATTGGCTAGGTTCATTTCCGGGGAATCCGAAATCACGAGCCCCCCTGCTCAAACCTACATAGTATAACAAGTGTGGGTATTCAGCCATTAGCCTCTCGGCAAAGGCCTCCAATTCTGCCCATGTTTGATTAACAGGGAATCCGACAGTGTATGTCCCCATCATTCGATTTTGCCCTATTATCGTGCCGCCGATGGATGCTATAAGCTCTACCATTTGTTCGTGACTAACGGCCGGTCGGCCATATCCCCATGCCCACTCTGCTTGGAGAATTAGCCTATCTGTTTCGATAAAAATATTACCACACTCCGCGTACTCCCTGTACGCTGGGTTTTGCCTTTCCGCAATAATCCAACCGCCCAAGGTAGGCGTTGTATCTATGGTGTAGGTTGCCTCCCCGCCGGCGGAATCCCGCAAAGTGAATACAAACTGATTTTGAGGCTGAGGGGTGATAAACACCCTTGCGCTGCCAAATGTACCTCGTGGGGTAAATCTGCTTTCGTAGCCAATGTATATATACGTTGGTGCGCCGCCGTTAATGATGTAGAAAATTTCGGTAATAGTTGCCCCCGGGGTTGGTGCGGCGACATAGGTGATGTCTATAAAGCTGTAATAAACCTCCCCGTCAGGAAACGGCGTAAGAATGCGTATATAGGGTGGCTCTTTATCCGGCGGGCCATTTGGGCCGGGTGTGGGCGTGGGTGTTGGGCCGCTGTCATCGCCGCCACCACCTTGGGGCAACCCCGGGTCAAAATCCGGCCAGCCGCCATATGGTGTGCCAATGTGTTCGTATATCCTCACATTGGTTATGCTTGACCCGGGTATGAAGGTGCCTATCATGCCAAGGTGTATGTTTTGTCCGGGGTGCAATACCTGTCCGTCGCCCGGAATATACGCCAGTATGGCGGAGCTGCTGGTACTTTGGATGATGCGGGCATTGGGCACGCTATTGATGTTCATGCCCCCGCCTGCTACATCAAAGTGGATTTCCCAATTCTGAATAATCCTGCTTGAAACATTCACCGCTGATATGGCGTGATTAAAAAAAGCACCCTGCCATTCGGAATGTTCCAGCACCTCATAGGTGCGGTCGGCGACGGGTACTAAGCGGAGTTCAGCCGGGCGCAGACGAAAGTCCGTCGGCATGAAAAATCTTTGTGTGTTGCTGTAGGTGTGTATTGTTACGGAGCCACCCGGCGCAACAGGGGCTTGATGGCCCAGGTTTCTGATAGTGGTTTCGCTTGCATCCTGGTGAACGAACAAGCCATTGTTCTGCCAGGGAGTGCCCCATCCGGTTGGCACCCGCAACCCAAGCGGGCGATTCATTGAAAACACCCAATGGGGCCATGTGTTGTTGCTTGTGTTGGTGATTCTAAATTGGGTATTGTGCCCTGTTGCCCAATTGCTGTGCACGGTTATTTCAACCGTAAAGCCATCGCCAACAAATGTACTGGTGGTTGCGGCCAGCACAGGCGTCAATCTACTTGGCAGCATTGCTACGACCATCAAAACGGCCAAAAACAATGCCATGTACTTACTTACTCTACGCATAACTTTCCTCCTTTTTAACCTATAACGTCACGACCCTCTGTTGGAATATTTTAACTAAAAATATTATACTATTCCCTCGAAATTTGTCAAATTGTTTTTGTCTATGTATTATTAATTTACGAATTCTTTCTGCTCTTCAACTTGTGACATTGGGGGCGCGACGACGATGAGTAAACCGCTTAATGCGTACACAAAGCGAGGCGGATGCACGGACTATGTTTGCCGGTGCATTCGCCGTCTTTCTTTTTGATATTTGGTTATTTTTATTAAAATGGGGTCCCGGGCCCCCCGGTGGTGCCGCGTCGCGTTTGAAAGGTGCTAGCATGGGCAGCGGTGCCGGGCCGGATCCAAAGCCAGACATCTACCCCATTTCATGCGGTGCGGCGGGTATAGACGATTCCGTTGAAAATGGGTTCATCCATCGCGGCAAGTCCACCCGAAAAACGCTTATCTCGCGTTTTCGGGTGCCGCTCGAATTCACCTTTTTCAACTGAAATCGCTATAGTACAGAGGGTGCAACGACGTACAGAGGTTAAAGCGGGAGCGGTGCGGTCCGTTTCAGAGAGAGCTCCTTCCGGAGATGGCAAAACCCGTCCACGGCACAGAAACGTTCATTCGATTGCTGCAAGCAAATAATGTCACGCAACGTGTAATGTGTCAACGTGTTTTTTCAATTTTCTTCAATAATTCTTGCTGAATTGTGCGTCTACGCGCTTTAGCAACTGTGCCGGGTCAAAGGGCTTAACAATGTAATCATTGATACCGCCCGAAATTCCTTCCAACACCGTACCAATATCGCCCTTCGAGGTTAAGAAGATAACAGGGATATGAGCCGCTTGTTTATTGGCTTTGAGACGTTTTAATGCTTCATGCCCATCCATTTCCGGCATCATTATATCCAGCAAAATCAAATCGGGCAGTACGTTTTGAAGCATCTCAAGCAAATCATTCCCCGAATCCAAAGGAAACACATCGTAGTGGCCGGAAAGAGCGTTTTTCCCTGCCGTCAGGTTTACAACATCGTCATCGACGATAAATATTTTTTTGCGATTGTCGTTCATGTTAATCCTCCTGGTTTTTTAATATTTTATTTATCAGCACTCCAGATTGCCTGTATTTGCTGATAAACACAAGCCGCAATATCTCCCTTACAGCCTCGCCGTGTGTCGGGTGTTGCTTGAAATCTTGTATTTCCTTAGAAATACTGTCAATAGCACCTACATCAAAATTTTCAAGAGCCGTTTTCAACTTGGTTAGCCCGATAATAAGGAAATCGTCATCACAATCTACGACATTAGGTTTTTCCATGCCGGCAACGACTTCGTTGACATTTGCTATCAGCCGCACTAGGTTGTCGGCAAAACCGTCATGATACTCTCGGATAAACTTCATATCCTGCCTTTCGCCGGCGTTTTCCAAGTTTGCAGCGTCCTCGGAAACCGCACTTGCTCCGATATTGGCGCAAGCGGTTTTTAGTGCGTGTACATGGATTGTATACAGGGGTATGTCAGCTGCCTCAAAGCACCTTGTTAGCTCATTAAGTTTTTTTGCACATTCAATGCCGAACGTGGCAATTAAATCCATGTATAAACGGTCATTGCCGCCAGATAGCTCCAGCCCCTTTGCGGTATCCACTCCGTCAATGTGAATTTCAATCCGCGCTTCATCAACAACCTCGGCTAAATCTGCCTGTTGCTGTTTCTCCTTTGGAATCCACTTTGCTAAAATTTTGTTTAAGAAAGCGACTTCTATGGGCTTTGAAAGGAAATCGTCAAAACCGGTTTCCAAAAACATCTCTTTTGCTCCCACGATGGCATTTGCTGTAAGAGCGATTATAGGTATGCGGGCACCGGCTTCACGCATAGCTTTAGTAGCCTCGACCCCGCTCATTCCCGGCATCATATAATCCATCAGCACAAGGTCGAAAGTGTCTTTTTTTATCGCTTCAATGGAATCACGACCGCTTTCGCAAAGAGTTGTCGCCATTTGATATGGTTTTAGTAAACCGTCAGCAACCTTCAAATTTACTTGAACGTCATCAACAATCAGCACCTTTGCCGCAGGCGCAGTGAAGTGATGCAGGCTTTTGCGAGCAGCGGAGCGGTCGGCAGGCGTATTGTTAAGAACCGAAGCTACTGCCAAACAATAAATCGGTGTGGTTATCACAAGAAGTCCTCTGTCTTTTGTTGTGCTCTTATCGTCAAATTGATTAACCAACACAATCTTGGTTTGTGTCGGGCATGAAGAGCATTTGGTGCAAAAGATGTCATACAGCCGTTCTGACACAAATGCAAAAGCATATTTTCCGCTTTTAAGACCATTGCAGAATTGCTCATGTGTTTCAACAATAGTGCAGGATACGCCCAAATCGTTCATAGTGTAATTTATGGATTTAATAGCGTGTTCTCTGCGCTCGAAAACAATAACGGGCTTTTGCTCAGGCGATATAACCGTTGCCATGTTTTCATGGCTCTTAATGGTTTGAGGCAATGTAACGGTGAATGCAGAGCCTATGCCATACGTTGACTCCACTTCAATTGTGCCGCCCATACGATGGACTAAGCTGCGGGTTATTGCCAAGCCAAGCCCTGTGCCTTCTATACTTTTGTTTGCTTCTGCGTCCAGCCGAACAAATTCCTCAAAAAGACAAGACAAATCTTCCTCTTTGATGCCTTTTCCGCTGTCGCGCACTTTTATAATCAAATTAACTGCATCGCCGTCTCGCTCCCCCTCCATGTCCAAAGCAACAAAGCCTTTGTCGGTATATTTTACAGCATTGCTCAACAAATTCATGATTACTTGATAAACACGCGCGGAATCGCCCCACAGAGCATGGGGTATATTACTGCTTATATTTAATACAAAGCGTAGTTTGCGTCCCGGTAAGCGCACTTTGATTATATTGATTAAATCGTTTATCATTGATGCGGGAAGATATTCCGCCTCCATAAGCTCCAGCTTTCCGCTTTCGATTTTTGACAAATCCAGTATGTCGTTTATAACGGAAAGAAGATGATTGCCTGATTGCTTAATGATTTCTGCTTGTTCACGGGCTTGTTCCGGGATACTCTCACGTAAAATAAGCTCTGCCATACCCATGACTGCGTTCATTGGGGTGCGGATTTCATGGCTCATGCGGGCTAAGAATTGAGACTTCGCCAGATTTTCATTTTCAGCGATTTCGCGGCGTATCATTTCGGCTTGCATCATCCGCGTTTCACGCAAATCCCGGACATAGATTGCCAGCCCATATCCGTCGCGGTATCGGAGTGCCACTACGATTATTTCGACCGGTATCGCTTCGCCATACAATGTTAAATACTCAAATTCAGATATTTGGCTCACACCTGTATTTAGGGCAACAGCAGTGCCTTCTTTTAGCATTTGCTCAATTGCGTCCATATTTGTTTCATATCCAGGAAAGATTTGCCGGTTGTTGTGAATAAGGAATTGGCGGGCGCGGCAGCTGCTTCGTCCATAATTTCCGCAATCCCAGCAATCCGACTTGCATTCCTCAAAGCAAGCCATTTCGGGGTACGTTTGGAAAAGGGCTTCGCCGGGCCTTTTGACAAAGAGTTCTACAGCAGCCTGATTGCAGCCGGTCGCGCACAGCGTTTCGTCAAGCACAAAGCATGATATAGGCGCGGAATCAAGCAACTGCTGCAGGCGGCTTGCGGCTTTTTGTTCAATTTCACGCATTTTATCCTCTTGTGCCCTTTGCCATTCGATTTCTTGCAGCTCTTTCAACTTAATGTGTTCGCGCAAATCCACCGTATGAATGATGATGCAATCTTTGCCATCCATTTTCATGGGAACTGCGGTTACATCAATCGGCCGCGGTTCTCCCTTTGTCGATTGCAACATCCAGTTATTAAAAACCGTAGGCTTACCTGCTTCAATGACACTCCTGAAAAAGTTGAGCATAAACGGGACGGATTCCACTCCGTTAGGCTGAAACTCTGGTGTTGTTTTCAGAAATTTGTCTATGTAGTCTTGTTTTGACTCAAAGCCGTAGAACTCCAATGCGGCTTGGTTTACGTCGATTACGTTGGCATCCTTATCAAAAACTACAATTACATTGGGTGATGAGTCTAACATAATTTGAAAGCGGTCTTTTTCTCTAAATTGCGTTATATCGGTAGAGTATGTGATTACCACAGTTTCGTTATTATGCTCTGTGCGCAACCCTTCTACCTCGAAATACGCTGGCTCTCCGTTGCGATTGTTTTCTAAGAAATTGGTGTGCCCAAAACCGGTATCAAACACTTTTTTCAAAAAAGTGTTCCACTTGTACCAGGATGGTGTTCCGTCCTCTTGGTAAGTGGGCAAAGCATCCTTTAACTTATCAAAATATTCCTCTTTTGTGGAAAACCCGTAAAAATCAAGGGATGTTTGATTGCAATCAACACAAGCATATTCATTGTTCCAATATTGAATCAAAAGCGGGGCAACATCCAGCATAAGCCGAGTACGCTCTTTCCATTCGGCATCTTGCAGCTCCTTCAATAGTTCATTTTCCCGCCTTGTGGCTGATGATGCCACCCATTTCACATAAAAAAACGTAAACACCGACACAATCGATACTGCAAAAATTATAACCATCATGACAATCCACAGCATATTCCAAACAGGCACACTCGTGATGTAGGTCGGCATAACTGCTACCAGTGTCCAGCCTATGGAAGCCAGCGGGAATTGCATAAAATACGAATCATTTATTTGGAGAACGGTGTCTCCGGAAGGAGAGTATCCAATAATATAGAAGTAATCATAAATATCTTCTACATTAATAAACCCATAATCGCCCAGCATGTATGCAGGGTTTGGGTGAATAATTATTTCTCCGCCCGGCCCCACAAGAAATAAATAGCCATCCGCAAGAGCTGCAAGGTCATTCATAATTGCCTCAAACCGCCACAAATCAATATCCATAGCAGCGACACCGGGCTGACCGCCCCAATCTACTATGTGGCGGGAGATTGTACTTACAAGCCTGTTTGTTTCCGCAGAAACATAAGGCAATGTGATTGTGACTTCGCCGCTATGTGCCTCGGCCAGCTGCCACCAAGGCCGCTCTTGGGCGACCCACCAATAAGGCGGAGTCCATCGGTTGCTGTCATACATAGAGCCGTCATAAAGGTTTATCCAAAAGGACTGAGCAAGCTCATAGTTATAAACAATCTCGTCAAGGATTGACAAGTAGTATACTCTGTCTATGAGGTGCAGCACTCTGGAGTATGCAGTTACGATATGGGCTTGCTCTGAAAACCATGAGTCCAGCTGCTGGGCATGAATTTGCCTGTGTCGCAGATTGCTTTCCAGTATATTCTCGTGAACAACCTCGCGTACCAATGTATTTGCAACAACAAAGGCAACCGCCAAGCTGAGTACGCAAAGAATTGCTATGCCCAGAAGCAGTTGGCTGGATAAACTTAGCGATTTCCATCTGAACATAGCTAACACCTCCCTTCGTGTTTTTTTGAACCTTCGACCGTCTATAATTTGAAACGCGAAACCAATTGCTGCAGCAGCTCCGCTTGTGCGTCCAGCTCTTGGGCGGTGGCGGAGGCTTCCTCGGAAACAGAGGCATTATTCTGTACAACGCCGGATATTTGCGAAAGGTCATTGCTTACTTTTTCGATAGCTTCTGTTTGCGCTTCAGATGCATCGGCAATTTCGTTTACAATGCTTTTTAGTTTGTTCGCACCCACAACAATTCTGTCAAGTGCTTCTGCGGTGGTTGCGGCAATTGCGGAGCCCGATTCTACCCCTTCTGTTGATTTTCCGATTAATGCTGCCGTTTCCGTGGCGGAAACCTGACTTCTGTTGGCAAGGCTACGCACCTCCTCTGCCACAACAGAGAAGCCTTTACCCATTTCGCCGGCACGGGCGGCCTCAATGGCGGCGTTAAGCGCGAGCAGATTGGTTTGAAACGCAACGTCCTGTATTGTTTTGACAATGCCGGTGATGCTTACAGAGTCTGCCTTTATGCCTTCCATTGCTTCAAGGGTTTGTTTCATCGCGCTAAAACCGTCTTGGGCGTCGCCAGAAGATGTGTTGGAAAGCGCGCTGGCCGCATTGGCGTTTGCGGCGTTTTGCTCGGTTTGCTTGGTTATAATGGCAAATGACGAGGACAATTTTTCAACCGAAGCGGCTTGTGTGTTCGCGCCTTCTGATAAAACCATAGCATTTTTGGAAATCTGCCTTGCCCCCGAATACACTGAATTGGAAGCCGCCGAAATATCCGACATGGTTTGGTGCAGGTTTGCGGTAATATGATTGACGGATTGCTTTATGCTTGCATAATCGCCTTCAAAGGCCATGTCAATTGTGCGTGTCAAATTACCGTCTGCTATGGTTTCAAGGCAATCCTTGATTTCCTTCATATAAACAGGCAGTACGTTTACATATTCGTTCCAATCGTTTTTAATGGCGAGAAAATCACCCATATAGTCGCCGCTAATCACAGGTGGGGTAAAGCTCCCTGTGTTTAAGACGGCAATGGATTTTCTGATTTCTTTAATGGGCTTGCTTACGGTTTCCGTAATACGGTTTAGTCCTGTCATTAGAGCACACCAGTCGCCCTTGTATTTATCCTGGTCAATTTTGTAGGACAAATCTCCGCGCAGTGTTGCGGCAATAATCATCTGCCCCATTTCCGCACTTACCGCGTTTAAGTTTTCCATAAGCGTGTCTATGGTGTTGTTAAGCACAATTTTTTTGCCCGGCAGCTTCTTTATTTCTATTTTGAAATTTCCGTCGCCAATGTTGCCCAACGAAGAAAGCACCGTAAGCATGTCGGTAACAACCGCGTCTGTAAATTGGTTGAGGCTGTCAATCATTTGCCTATATTCCCCTTGATACTTTTGGGCGTTTATCCTGTATTCAATATCGCCGTTTACATTAACCTCATGCGAGAGCTTTGATATATCGTCCACCATGCCTTGAACGGTTGAAATCACCACCGCCAGCTTTCGGGCAAGCTCGCCTGTTTCGTCCTTCGTGCTTGTGTCGAGATTAATATTAAGATTGCCGACGGCGATGCTTTCGGAAGCGTTTACCATACGTCTAAGTGGTGTGATTATTGATTTTATTATGAACAAGCTGAGAAACAATTGAGCGATTGCACCTGCTGCGGTTGCAAGCCCCATATTTCGATACGCCGACGCAACCGAAACACGAGCCTCGGTTGCCATTGCTTCGGATTGATGCTCGTTGAGGTTGGCAAGATGCGCAAGCCAATCGGTCATGTCTTGTGTATAGGGTACGCATTCCGTTTCCAAGTAAAACAGAGCTGTTTCCACATCGTTTCGCTCCGCATAGCCGGCAATGTTCATAACAATTGCGGCGGCACCGGGCAGGGCGTTTACAAAATCGGTAATAGTATCAAATTCCTCACCGGTCGTAACGCCCATCCCGATTAAATGCTCTCTGTACGCCTCGGAAAGCTCAACCAATCGCCCGTACCGCCGCAAAACTTCATTTATGTGGTACTCTGTTTTTGCTGGGTCGGATGTAATTACCGCGTCGCGAATTTGTCTGCGCAGTGAATCAAAGTAATGAGTCATTCGCCCCAGCCTGTTTAGCTGCGCCACATTGTATTCGTCAATCCTTGTGATGTACCCGGAAATTCGATTAAGGTTTACTATGGCAAATGTCGCCACCATAGTTGCCATAACAATTGAAACCGCCACCATTATCCAAAGTCTTGACTTGATTTTTAAGTTTCTCATTCGGCCAACCTCCCGATGTAAAATGGCTACAGTTTGAAGAATGACACCAGCTGCTGTAACATCTCGGCTTGGGAATTAAGCTCCTCGGCAGCAGCGGCGGCCTCCTCGGAAACAGCGGAATTATTTTGCACAACGCCGGAAACCTCCATAAGCCCTGCGCTGACTTGTTGAATTGCCGACGCCTGGCTTTGAGAAGCGTCCGCAATGGCACTTACAATATCCCGCACTTTGTTTGTATTTTCCACGATACGGTCAAGAGATTCCGCTGTGGTGTTGGCAATGGCAGAGCCAGATTCTACTGTGGCGTTAGTGCTTTCAATCAGCACGGTGGTTTCGGATGCCGAAGCTTGGCTTCTGCCCGCAAGACTGCGCACTTCCTCCGCAACAACAGAGAATCCTCTGCCGTGTTCACCTGCCCGAGCAGCCTCAACGGCGGCGTTTAGAGCAAGAAGGTTGGTTTGGAACGCGATGCCTTCTATTGCTTGAATTATTTTGGTTATATCGCCTGCTGCGGTTTTGATGTCATGCATCGCTTCAAGGGTCTGCTTCATCGCGTCGTTTCCGTCGCGGGCGTTGTCCGAGGATGTATTTGAAAGGGCGTTGGCGACCTTGGCGTTGGCGGCGTTTTGCTGGGTCTGTTGGTTAATCAAATCCACAGAGGTATTAAGCTGGGAAATGGAATTGGCTTGTATGTTCGCGCCGTTTGCCAAGTCCGTGGCACTTGCTGAAATTTGCTGCGCCCCGCTCAGCACTTGTGCGGATGCGGTTTGAATTTCCGACATGGTTTTGTGCAAATTGGCGGCTATGTTATTGACGGATAACTTCACGCCGTCATAATCGCCTTCAAATTCCATCGTGATGGCGCGGGTCAAGTTGCCGCCGGAAATCGCGCCTAAGCAATCGCTGATTTCTTTCATAACGGCCGGTAACACGGAAACATACTCGTTCCAGTCGTTTTTAATCGCCAGAAAATCTCCCATGTAGTCGCCGTTCACTTTCGGCGGGTTGAAGCTTCCGGTATTTAAAACAGCAATGGACTCTCTGATTTCCGTAATAGGCGCGTGGACGGTTTCTGTCATATGGTTAAGCCCCTTCATTAACGCGCCCCAATCGCCTTGATACCTATCCGCGTCGGCTTTGTAGCTTAAATCACCTTGCAATGTTGCAGATATAACCATTTGCCCCATTTCTTTGCTTACGGCGTTAAGGTTTGCCATAAGCTCGTCTATGGTTTCATTTAATATTACTTTTTTGCCCGGCAGCTTTTTAATTTGAATTTGGAAATCACCCTTGCCGACATTACCTAAAGCAGTGAGAATTGAAAGCACATCGTTGACAAAAGAATCTGTAAAGTCGTTAAGGCCGTCAATTACTTCCTTGTACCCGCCTTGGTATTTTTTTGCGTTTATCCGATATTCAATGTCGCCGTTTATATTTACTTCACGAGAAAGATTCGCAACGTCTCCCATAATGCCTTTTATAACATCAACAACACCGCCAAAGCTTTCGGTCAGCTCTCCTATTTCACTCTTGGATGCTTTGGGGAGGTTTACATTCATATTGCCAACGGATATTTCCTTTGCCGCCACCACCATTTGTCTGACCGGTTTTACAATGCTGCCCGTAATCAGCATAGAAAGCACTACCCCTGTCACAATACCGATTACCACAAGTGTCATCTGCATTGTGATGAAGATATTGCTTTGCCGGCTGTTTCTTAAAACCGTATAATCCGCTATTGCGGTGTGGGCATCAGCCAAGCTATTTAGCAAGCGTTCTAAACGTCCGGTTATTTCAGCGTTTACAGCCATCAGGACATTTACGTCCAGCATCCTTGCGTGGTCCGGGATATTTGCAAGGCTTAACTCAATTATTCTGCGACTGTTTGGCAGAAAGTTGTTGCGAAACTCTGCTACAATCGGCTGATACAGCGCATCCAGCTCGCCTATTGTAATCGCCGTACCAAGCGTTCTCTCAAATGCCGCCGCGCTTACCTCAAATTCGTGTTTTGCAACCTCCGCGCCGTGCCTGTCATCATAAAAACTCATGAACGCTACATTATTTATGTTGATTATAGATTGGTTCATGTAGTTCATGGCTTCCCGCAGGTTATCCATGCCGACAATCTGCTCTTCGTGCATGGACACGCTGGATTGATACAGGCGACTCATGCCGATAATCCCCATAAGCCCCACAACGGCAGACAAGAAAATGATTATTGCAAATCCCGTTAACAATTTTTGTGAAATTTTCATGCTCCCACTCCTTTATTGGAAAAAATAGCGCGGACGTTGGAATCCGTTAAACGGACTGTCATCGGCGATGATAACATCCTTAAAATTGCCGGAATGAATTACATCCAAGATGTCGCTTACAAAATTCCGCGCCAAATCCTCTGTCCGCACCGTTACAACAATCATGTAGCCGTCTACTAAAAATTCATTATACAAAGCACCCGCTATATCCAGTCCGCCTGCATAGGCGAAGCCGCCGGTTATAACAGCCAAATCGCTTCTTCCAAGCTCGCTTACCAATTGCGAGGCTTCGATTAAATTAAACGCCAGTCCCCTGGGATTCCTTACGATGTCCTCCACTATTGCGTGAGCGGCATCCGTTAGCGGGTTAAGTGAAATAAGACCGGACGATTGCAAAACGCGCAGCGCGCGGGCAAGGTTTGTCGCATCGTTGGGGATAGCCACCACCGCCCCTTCGTTAATATCCTCCAATTCGGCATAAATTGCCGAGAATATTCCCATCGAAACCGTAGGAACTTCGGCAATAGGTGACAGCTCCAAATTATGCTCAAACTTAAATGAATTTAGAAACCGGTTATGCTGAAATATATTTAGTTCTGTTTCGCCCTGCGCAAGCGAGTGATTGGGCTGGATAAAGTCGTTAAACAAAACCAGCTCCACCGTATACCCTCTTGCCGCCAAGGTTGGTTCTATGGCATCCATAAACATTTCGCCATACGGCCCCGGAACAACACCAACCCGTAAATGCCGCCGCTCTTCGGGCAACTCAGGATGATATGCCACATCATTGATAATGTGCATAATATTTGCCGAAGAGCCTGCGCAGCCTGCCAAGATAAACAGCAAGCACAACAATGTTAAACATTTTGTCGCCTTTACTAACATTCTCATTTCTTTCTTCATTCTTAAAGCCCTCCTATTTTCTAAAATTCGTGCGCCGTCGCATAATAGCTTCTACCCGTGCAATCATCACATCTTTACAAAACGGTTTTTGGATGTACTCGTCACACCCCAGCTTTATCCCTCTAATCATGTCTTTTTTGTCAGACTTGACTGTTAGGAAAACTATGCTTGCTTCTGTATTGCCGCTTATTTCATTACAAAAGTTAAATCCGTTTCCGTCGGGCAAAATTACTTCCATAATAATGATGTCCGGCTCTGTTGCATTAAGTATCGCGCGAGCTTCGCTGTATGATGTGGCGGTCAGTACCGCGTAACCCCTCCGATAAAATTCATTTTGGTTCATGTTATTAAGGTAAAAATCATTATCTACCAGCAAAATGGTACCTTTGTTTTCCATCGCATCCCCCGTAGTCTTTTGCTCTGGATTTAATATAACAGCCCCAACATATCAAAAGGCTTCGATTAAGAAATCTTAACCGAAGCCTTGAATAATTTTTTATTTTGTGGGAACTAGCCTTCTTTGTAAGGCAAGCAGCATACATAGTATTTCCGACCCACCGTTTCTATCACCACAGAAGTTTCATCTTCCATTTTCAGCTTTTTACGGATGCCGCTGATGTGTACCTTGATAGCCCCGGCACTGTTAATTGAGTCTTGTCCCCAAACCCCCTCATAAATTTCATCCGGGGTCAATTTCTTGTCCATATTCTTTAGGAAGTAGGCCAGTACAGAAAACTCCTTGGGCGTGAGGTTAGCATCTTCTCCGTCTAGCTTCGCCCGCTGTGTTATGCTGTTGACGGTCAGCGGGCCGTACTGAACAATATCGGCGGCGTTTTTGGTCTGCGCAACCGCATCCTTAACCCGTTCGTCAGCCTTGAGTTTTTGGTTTAACAATTTTTCAATACGCACCAGAAGCACATCGCTGTCATAGGGCTTTGCGACATAATCATCGCCACCCTCTCTTATGCCCTTCACCTCGTCGTTGGATTCCGACAGGGCTGTCAGTAACAGCACAGGGACATCCGAACCCGTTTTCCTAAGCTCTTTTAGAAAATCCAGCCCGCTTCCGTCCGGCAGCATAATATCAAGAACAATAAGGTCGGGGGCAGATTGTTTAATGCTCCCCTGCGCCTCGGCAAGATTCATGGCAAGGCGAACCTTGTAGCCGCCTTCTTCTTCGAGCATCTCTTTGTTGATTTGCTGTATAGCCTCGTTGTCCTCAACAAGCAGAATGTTAAACATCGGCCTCAACCAACCTTTCCTTATTAATTGCCGGTATTGTGAATATAACCGCAGTGCCTTTGCCTGCTTCGCTTTTAATATAGATTTCTCCGCCGTGGGATTCGATGGTGTTTTTGCATATAGCCAGCCCCATGCCCGTACTACATGAACCGGATACGCCCCGCTCAAAAACAAAAGGCAAGATGTCCGGAGGTATACCCGTTCCGCTGTCTTTGACAGTGACGGATACAAACCTCTCGTCTGATTCTATATTTACCGCAAGTTTGCCGTTCCTTGTGTGCTTGTTGGCATTGGTTAATAAATTTGACAACACCCCTATCAGCTGGTCGGCATTGCCGTATATATGAGGCAAATTTTCTTCCGCGTTAATGATTAGCACGTTGCTCTGCTTTTCAATAATGCTGCGGTATCCTTCCGCACCCGTTATGAAAAGGGATGCCGGTGCCAGTATGGCTGTTTTTTCGCGGCTCTCCTGTAAGGCCGCCATTTTTATCGCGCTTTCGGTAAGGCGGGCCATGCGCATAATCTCATCCTTCGCCCGGCTGATAGATTCGCTGATTCGTTCATTTCCAAAGCCTTGCCTGCTGACTTCTCTGCCTATTCTTTGAATATCACCCAATACGACTGTCAACGGTGTTTTAATTTCATGGCTCAAATTTGCCATAAATTCTGTTTTCATACGGGATAGGCTTTCAAGAGCGGCGTTTTCGGCGGCTAGACTTTGCTTTTCCAGCTGGTCTGTTCCCGACTGCTCTATCTGAAGCCTGATATAAATAATCAGCATGTTCAGCGTGATGGCGATGTTGATATAGGTTATGCCAAAAAACAGCGATTGCACAACAATCGCGATTATCGGCAGGGTCATGTATATCATAAAAAACAGCGAGGATAAATTCTTCAAAACTTTACGATATAAAACCACCACGCCCATGTTGATAGTCAGCCCTGCCAATGGGAAGGCCTGCGACAGCCACCACATCTCGCCCCTGTGGTACAAGTTGTACTCGTCAATGGTGTAAAACATACCCGTAAACTGCGAAACAACGGTCAGCAGCACCCCCATCGCGCATATGGAAAAAGCCATGTGCTTTATGGCTTGCGAAACCTTCGTTTTAAGCTCAATATAAGCCAGCAAATACAATGTCATAAAGGCCAGCACAAGAGGGCCTAATGCAAAATGAAAAAAATTAGCCAAGCGATTAAGCCAAAGCGCGTACCACGCGGTGTTGCCCGTTACCAACCGGGACACGACATCCGTTGCCATAAACCCAATATTGCACAGTACAAAAGCCATGAAATAACGGTGTATACTTGACCGTCTTTCGCCCTCCATAAGCAGGTTAAGCAGAATAATCAAAGAAATGACGATACAAAGCAAACCCAACGCCACACTTGCATAGTTTAGTGTAATGCTCATTCTTCGTTATTCACCGGCCTTTCTTCACTATACACCGGCATTGTGAATGTTACCGCCGTGCCTTTGCCAGGTTCGCTTTTAATATAAATTGCCCCGCCATGAGAGTCTACAATATTTTTACATATAGGCAGCCCCATGCCCGTACTGCCCGAGCCGGATACGCCGCGATTAAAAATGTTGGGAAGCATTTCCGGCGGTATGCCTGTCCCGGTGTCTTTGACTGTGACGGATACAAACGGTGCTTTTTCTTCTATGCTTACTATGAGTTGGCCATTTGATGTGTGATTATTGGCGTTGGTTAATAAATTTGACAACACCCCGATTAGCTGGTCTGCGCTGCCATATACTCGGGGCAAATTTTCTTCCGCATTAATGATTAGCACGTTGCCCTGCTTTTCAATAATACTGCGGTATCCTTCCGCGCCTGTTCTAAAAAGCGATGCGGCATTTATCAAATCCATTTTGCCGTGGTACTCTTGCATAGCGGCCATTTTTATCGCGCTGTCCGTTAAACGCGCCATTCGCATAATTTCATCATGCGCCCGGTTAATTGATTCGCTGACCCTTTCGTTCTCAAATCCGTGCTTGCAAACTTCTCTACCTATCCTTTGTATATCACTCAAAATGACTGTAAGCGGCGTTTTAATTTCGTGACTCAAATTTCCCAAAAATTCAGTCTTCATACGAGAAAGGCCATCAAGGGCGGCGTTTTCGGCAACAAGATTGTCATTAAAAAAACGCAATTCGCGCTTCTGTGATTCCAGCAACAAATGAATCTCTATGCGCTTCAAAAGAAGGAGGGCAGAAAAGGGCTTTGTAATATAATCCACCGCACCCATCGAAAGCCCCTTAAGTTCCATTTCTTTTTCGTTAATCGAAGTGAGGAAAATAACAGGTATTCCGGCTGTTCTTTCATTTTCCTTGACTTGTCTAATCGCTTCGTATCCGTTCATGTCCGGCATGTTTACGTCCAGCAAAATCAAATCGGGCAGCACCACATCCAACAATTCCAGCATAGATTCCCCAGAATCCAACGCGAACACATTATAGAAATCCGAAAGGGCGTTTTTTCCCATTTTCAAGTTGATTATTTCATCGTCAACCAAGAATATGTTCTTTCGTGCTTCAGGCATTACAATTCCCCCCGCCTTGCTTTACGTCTGCTGCGCCGGCTTTAGGCTTGCGCCCCGGTTTTTGGTTTATGGTTCGTGTTGGCTTGCAGGCATCTTCGGGAATAGCCCACACGCTTCCGAATTGTGAAACGCCGTCAATCATTTTTTCCTTGCACCACATCTGCACCATGCGCTCCGATACATTCCATTGCGCCGCTTTTTCCTTTGCGGTCATGTAGCCAACCATAAAATTGCCTCCGCTCCAATCGCTGTATTATAGCGTTTTCAGTTGAAAACGGTGAAGTCGAGCGCGTGCCGCGACTGCGGCGTTTTTGCGCGATGACTGAGACCATTTTCAACTGAAACGACTATAGCACTTCAAAGTTTTGGATTTCCTACTGAAATTATATTCGTATAACCGTAATCAGTCAAGAACTTTCGTAAACTGCCACTTGTTGGGGCGTTGCCTTTTACAGCAGCTTTGCTTTCGGTACGGAAAATTGACTGTGCTATTGTAAGCGGTTCACTCATCGCTGCTGCTGCGGGGTTTTTTCTGTCAATTCTGGCTACACTATAACAAACGCAATTGTGAGCAGGTGAATTATGGCGGAAAAATTTATTATTGAGCCGTGCGAAGAGCTGCGGGGGGAAATTGAAATAGGGGGCTCAAAGAACGCGGTGCTTCCGGTGCTGGCGGCGACGATTTTGACGGGACAGGAAAACGTTTTGCAAAACGTACCCTCTTTAAGTGATGTAGAGGCTATGAGCGGCCTCTTGGAAACTCTTGGCGCGAAAACCCAATGGGACAAAAAATCCGGAAATTTAACGGTTTCCACCGCTGCAATCAATTCCCAGGAGGCGGCGTACGAGCTGGTTGTGAAGCTACGGGCGTCCTTTCTTGTGACGGGACCGCTTTTGGCACGGTTCGGCAAAGCTAAGGTGCCTCTGCCAGGCGGGTGCGCCATAGGCTCGCGGCCGGTGGACTTGCATCTCAAAGGCTTCGCGGCGTTGGGGGCCGAGGTTGACAATTCCCACGGATGTGTCACGGTGGAGGCACGACGGCTGAAAGGCGCGAAAATTTACTTGGATTTCCCAAGCGTGGGCGCGACGGAAAACCTGATGATGGCGGCGGCCTTGGCCGAGGGCCAGACTATTTTGGAAAACTGCGCCGTTGAGCCGGAAATAGTAGACCTGGCGAATTTCCTAAATGCGGCCGGGGGAAAGATTCGCGGCGCGGGCACGGACACTATAAAAATCGACGGCGTACGCGACATGAAAGCCACTCAGCACAGTATAATCCCAGACCGCATCGAGGCGGGGACATTCATGGTGGCGGCGGCCTTAACAAGGGGCGATGTTTTGCTGACCAATGTAACGGCCGACCACGTAAAGCCGGTAACAGCCAAGCTAAAGGAAGTAAATATTTTGGTGGAGGAGCTGGAAACTGGCATCCGAGTGCGCCACGACCCCTCCCATGAAATTATATCCGCCGACCTTAAAACCATGCCGTATCCGGGCTTCCCCACGGATATGCAGGCACAATTCATGGCTCTGATGTGCACAGCCGGAGGCACAAGCATCATAACGGAAACGGTTTTTGAGAACCGTTTCATGCAGGTAGGCGAGCTCAAGCGCATGGGGGCGGAAATAAAAATAGAAAGCCGTAGCGCGATAGTTGAGGGCGTAAAAAAACTGACTGGCACGCAGGTGGCCGCCAGCGACCTTCGAGCCGGCGCGGCCTTGGTTTTGGCTGCCCTTCGCGCCGACGGCCTGACCGAGATAACCGGCATCCACCACATAGACAGGGGCTACTACCGTCTGGACACCAGCTTAAACAAATTGGGCGCGAGGATTAAGCGGGTGTAAGCGTTTTCAACTGAAAACGCTATACGGTAAATGTCAATAGTTAATGTGTAGGGGAGGTTTTGCCGATACATCCATAATGGATTAAAAATATCAGCATGGACGCAAAATATTTGGAGGCTGCAATCAATGAAAGACATTCCCATGATATGTACTCATGCGTCACTGATGAGAATGATGAGAAATTCAAGCGAAACCAGACGTGCCCATTTACAAGAGGAAAGGCAAGCTATGTTGCAGAATACTTCATTCCAAGATGCCTTACAGGCTTTCGCGGAAGGCGGGCAAAGCACCGGCACAAAAGTTGCGGAACAGGCCTATAGCGTTTTCAGTTGAAAACGGTGAAGTCGAGCGCGTGCCTCGACTGCGTCGGCGGCGTTTTTGCGCGATGACTGAGCCCATTTTCAACGGAAACGTCTATAATGCCTATTCTGGCGATACGGCTTTTTGTGAGCTTCCCTCATGCCCAAAGGCGGCTTTTCTTGTACTTAGCAAATGTCCCCGCGTCAAGGGCGTCGCGAATTTCTTGCATTAAATTATTGTAGAAATATAAATTGTGAATGACACACAGCCGCATGGCCAGCATTTCCTTGGCCTTGAATAGATGCCGGATATAGGCGCGGCTGTGATTGCGGCAGGTGTAGCAGGTGCATTCCGGGTCGAGGGGGCGGTCGTCAAGCTCGTACATGGCATTTGTTATGTTTAGCTTGCCCCGACTGGTGAACACATGCCCGTGCCGACCGTTCCGTGCCGGCATGACGCAATCGAAAAAGTCCACGCCGCGCTCTACAGCCTCAAGGATATTTTCGGGAGTGCCCACGCCCATTAAATATGTGGGCTTTTTTTGCGGCAAAAAGGGCACGGTCTCTTCGAGGATGCGATACATTTCCGGGGCGGGTTCGCCCACAGCCAGCCCGCCGATGGCATATCCGTCCAAATCCATTTCGGAAATTTCCTTGGCGTGTTCGATGCGGATATCCTCAAATGTCCCGCCTTGATTGATGCCAAAAAGCAGTTGTTCGCGGTTTAGCGTAGTTTCTTGCGCATTAAGCCGCTTTATTTGCACTTTGCAGCGTTCCAGCCAGCGGGTGGTTCGCGCCACGGAGTCCAGCATATATTCCCGCGAGCATGGATATGGTGCACATTCGTCAAAGGCCATGGCAATCGTTGCGCCCAAGGCCGACTGAATATTCATGCTCTCTTCCGGCCCCATGAAGATTTTTCGTCCGTCGATATGAGATGAAAAATACACGCCCTCTTCCTTGATTTTTCGCATCGCCGCCAGCGAAAACACCTGAAATCCCCCGGAGTCCGTAAGCACAGGCCTGTCCCATGCCATAAATGGCCGCAGTCCGCCCATCTTCCCCACGACGTCCTCCCCCGGCCGCAGATGCAAATGATAGGTATTACATAGGGCCACCTGACAGTTTACGTCCCGCAAATCCGCCGCCGACAATGCCCCTTTAATCGCCGCCGCCGTAGCCACATTCATAAATACCGGCGTTTCTATTATGCCGTGAGGCGTTTGCAAAGTGGCCCGCTTGGCCCGCCCGCTGATTGTTTTTATCGTATACATGATTTTTGTTCCTTTCTAAGACTGTGGTATTATAGCAAATGACCTCATTTTGACTAGAGGAGGAAATATCTTTGAAAAGAGCAAAAAAAATTATCGCTGTGGTGCTGATGGCAATAATAATATGTTTTCCCACAACCGTAATGGCAACGGTGGACTCTGTGTGGTCGGGGCAGTTTACAATTCGCGTAAACGGCCAGGACTTTGAACTGTGGGGATATTCCACGGATATGGCAATCCATTATTTCTGCCTGCGGGACATGGCCTATATACTAAACGGCACGTCCGCACAGTTTAATATACGCCCTCCCAAAGACGACCGCTGGGATTTTTGGATTGTAAGAGGCGAGCCATTCACTCCCACCGGCACGGAATTTCAACCAATCCCGGAGAGATTTGCAACAAGGGCAGACGGGGCCGGCCTATTTGGCTGGGATTGGGAAGGCAGCGGCTTTATCCGCTATCCCGAACAAACCCTAATAGTCGGAATTGACGGCATCGACGAACCCGCTACAACTCTTGCGGTCAGAACAATTCAGGACATAGATAATACTTATTTTATGGCATCTGATTTGGCCGCCATATTGGGCCTTCACGATACGATTACAACCGACAGATGGCATCCGGGCGATTTTCATGAAAATTTTATAGAAGGGATTGACCGTGTGCTGGAAATTCGCCAGTTTGCACAACTTCCCATTCAATCCCCGGAGCTTGTGGACATCTTAATACGAATTTCCGGGCATTGGGTGGATACTGCCCATTTTTACAGCCCTATAATTGACGAAAGCATTACTTGGCCGGTAGAAATCAGCATTTCTTACCATGGCTTAAACGAACCTGTAACGCAGTCCGTCGCCCCCTTCCGCCCGGAATGGACGCGCCGCATATGGGAATGGGAATGGCTGTGGTGGTATCCCATGTCCATGCGCATCCTTGAAAACGGCCTTGTGGAGCTAACCGTCAACCAGCCAGAGCGGGCACAACCCGCATGGAGTGCCACCGTCGGTTACAATCAGGATGAATTTCTAAACCGCCCCCCGCGCTTCTACAATTACCGTATCATCGTAGACCCAAGGGAGGCGCAAATTAATAGCATAGTGCTGTACATCGGGGACAGACCGCACACTATGCGCCGCTATAGATTGGGCTGGTATTCCGGGGCACGCTATACGGTTCAGCCCGCCGAAGGTGGCGGCATTATGCTGCGATATGTTTTAAATCGCTGGGCGTTCGGCAATTTCGGAGATATTGAACTTCGAGTCTACCGCCATCACGAACCCCTGGAGCTAAGGTCTTTTGTTCATTATTCAGAATTTGACCATCACGGCATGGAACTCATGTTTGTCCAACAGGGCATTGCTCCCCACGACCGCATAATCTTCGAATTCATAGACCACACGGCAGAATACGGGCAGGTGCATTACTATTCCTTATGGCGCATAGGCGATGAATGGCGCGAGAACCTAACCCCCGGCCGCGAACCCCTTTGGGGCAACATACGTGTTGATACAACCGCGATATTAACACCTCTGGAGATTACGGAAATCATTCAGCCGGAAATTATAGCACCGGAAATCATCACACCTACGCCCGAACCGGAAATCGAATTTCCCGCAAATTCAGAGTCTTCCGAGTCGCAACCCAGCTTCTTTGCCGACAATTGGATTTGGTTAGTACCATTAGTGCTGGTTGCCATTATAGCCATAGTAGTAATATTTCGCTTCCCGCACCGCCGATAATGGGCGAAGGACAACGGCTAAGAAAGGACATTACTTAATGATATTATCTTAGAAATTGGCTTTACTTATGACTGTGTATACACCATACTTACGCATACCATCAACTCTTTAAAATTTTTGCACCTACATATAATACGACATAGTTCATCAAAACTTGACACCTTATGCAAAAATCTTTGAGTAAGGTGCCAAGTTTTTTTCAGTAACTATGGATTATAATAGCTGCATAAACAAAATTTTTAAACGGGGGTGATTCCATTGGGATTTTTTAGATGTACGATAGCCACTGATTTCAAAAAATAATAAACTTAAATCTTATCAAAAGGAGGAACTTAAAATGCTTAAAAAATTTACTGCTTTATTTTTGGTGTTTGTTTTAGTTTTTTCAACTACAAGTGTTTTTGCAAGAGGAAACTCGTCGGCGTTTGATGCTCCCGAGATTACCAAAATCTGTGAAAACAGCTTCATGATTGATGGCTATGTGATTACTTCAACAACAGACAGATTAGGAAATCTCCGCAGCCTAACCGTTTACAAAAACGGCCAAATGCTCGAAAGAGTCACAATTTCAGACGGGATACTTAGGCAAGAAGATTTTCGCAATATCGATGCTCGTGTACGTGGAGATGCTACTCCCGATGTGAAAACTTTTAGGATGGATGAGCTTATTTACATTCCTGCTCAAGTTTCAATGTCCATCACTCCGTTCACAACTGGAAATCTTGGTGCTGTGCGGTATCAAGTTCACTCTGGTCAACATCGACTAAACTTTAGCTCTGTTAATTTATTCTCTGACAACCTCGCTAACCGTGAAGTGCGCCTTACTTCTGGTATGCTCTGGGGAACAGCACTCGCCGTAGCACTCGCTGCAATTGGGAATGGACTTCCTAGTTGGAAAATGGCTGCTGTTCTGGGTGGGGTAGGATTTATTGCAGGACTTGTAATCGGCTTTAATACCACCATACAGTTCATATCTGGCACACACAGGGGCTATAGAGTCTCTGCACAAGACCAGGCTACAGGGCGTAATCGAGCTCAAACAGGACAAGAGTTTCGAGGGGCAGTAAGGTGCGTATCTACAGGTAATGCAACGACTCAAAACCTTTTTTCGGGCTATTACCCCAGCTTTATATCTCGCAGAAGTACGGATGTTGCGATTGCTTGGTTCAATCAATTCTGGCATGAGCCATTCAGCGTTGTCTGGTAATTTAATAAAACCACAGGACGAAGATGCATATCTTCGTCCTGTGGTTGCTTATTTAGAAAGAGAGGGAGAATATGCGTCCTCCAACAATTTTGCTGATTGTCTTACTTTCTTGGTTTTTCATCACAGTCATTGCGTGTTTTTTGCTTACACATTCCGGGCGGAAGAGACTGAGAGCGGCTATGCTTGCATTATTGCTTGTGCTGTCTCCTGTGTCACTTGTTTTTGTTGCTTTCGTGCTTCAGTCCTTTCCCCTAAGAGGCATACATATAATTCCACGAGAACATTTCCCATATAGGATTCCCTCGGTCATTTCTACTATGATGGTTGAGAATCCCCGAATATTTCTTTACCACGATGTATTTACGCCGGCGGAAACGATTGAAATAACTTATTTGGGCACAGCTACACTGTATTCCTATCAGATAAGGCGCAGGGATGAGTACACACAGAGAACACCTTCCCGCCCAACGCTTGCCTTGGTATACGGCGATATAATAGTTGACGGCGTTGAATATGAATATTTTTTGCTTATGCAAAGATTACCACTTACAAACAGCTACATTACCAGAAATATCCGAAGCTTAGGGCTAAAAGGTGCTGAATTTAATAATATCCTTTCCGGCACGTACAATTTCTTCGGGCTAATTTTTCTTGATTTTGACAGAAGCAGCGAAACTGTGTCCGGAATCAGAACTATATATATGCCATACAGGATAGGTTTTTTGATATTTTTGCCTGTTTGGGCTGTAGCTTGGTGTGGTTTTTTTAGAGGCCATAAGAAAAAAACACAGCTGGAAAGAGATAGTAGCAATATTTCGCTTTCCAAGTAAATATATATTGGGGAGGTGAGGAGTTTGTGATTAATGCAAAAACGTATACAGAAGAATATGTGCTGCTAAACGGCATATACCAGTATTTATTACACTATCCGTCTACATCGCATAAAGAAGTCATTTTGCATTTGCATGGCGGGCCGGGGTCATCAGCGGCTAACTTCACTCATGCTTTAAGTCCCCATTGGGATTTTAGTAATGTTGTTTACTATGACCAGCGGGGGGCAGGCAGAACGCAAAAAAAGAATAAATCAAAGCCGGAAGATTTGACAAGCGAAACCTTGATAGCCGACTTGAAAGAAACAATCATTTATATCAAACAAAAATACGAAACAGACAGGGTTATTTTGATGGGTCAGTCCTGGGGGACGATTTTAGGAACGCAGTACGCACTTAAATACCCGGAAGATATTGCTTGCTACATCGGTACAGGTCATTGTGTTGACACGCGCCGCGAAATGAAAATCATATATGATAAGCTAAAAGAATCCATTGAAATCAAGGGACACAAAAGCGATACCAACAAAATAATCAAGTTGCAAAACTTACCATACATGAAAGTTGAGGATAAAAATTATGTTGCATCTGAAGCCCGGTTCTTTTTTCTGCGGACAAAATATGGGCTTACATTAAAAACGGGCAGCTTGTTAAAGCTCCTGTTCAAAAGTCCTATTTTTAAGATAAGCGACCTGCTTTTGATGATTAAAGCCCCGAAAACAAACATTAACCTTATGAAATGGCAGACTGATTACAGCGTGTGGGATATAACAGAATATTCTGTTCCTGTATTTTACTTGCTTGGCACAGACGACTGGCAAACCCCAAGCACTTTAGCCGCAGAGTATTTTGAAAAAATCAATGCGCCACAAAAAAAGCTGTATTGGATAAAAAATGCTGGTCATGCAACAGACGTAGATAACCCGGCAGACTTTTATGAAGCCGTCAAAGAAATCATTACGCAGCTATAATTTACTAGGGCCTTAAACTATGGTACAATAATAACATCTTGGGGGATGTACTCCCCTACATATTGGAGGAATAGAATGAGGAAATTTATTGCATGTGTACTGGTGCTAAGCCTTGTGCTTGGCTTTGCGTTGCCCGTTGCGGCGCAGGAGGAACCACAAGCGGAGCCCGTGGTGTATGAAGAAATAGTCATCCGCCGCGCGCCAGCGGCAACACCAGCACCAATACCGCAAATGCCTATCCGTATGTTTCCGGAGGAAATCCGCAGTATCGAGCGTGACGGCAAAATATTTATCTCCCTGCGGGATTGGGCAGAACTAAGCAACGTAAATGTAGAGTGGGTGGACGAGCTTGGGGCCGTACTTGTGTATGTCGAAAGCTCTGACTTGGGTGTGCTTGTAAGCTCGGAGGATTCCACGCGCATATTTGTTGAAGAGGGTGTGCTGTGGGTAACACCGGAAGTTGTGGATGACATGTTTTCCGTGCTGTTCCCATTCCGTTTTGTTATGCCTGACTTTGGTTTTGACGCAGAGCGTATTGAAAGGCTTAATCCTACCCTGTGGGATGATATTTCCCTAATATATGTTTCTGCACCAATGTTTACACTTGAACTTGGATACGGCGAAATTGCCGCAGGTTATATCTACTATATGAGTCAAAACATTCCCATGCGCACAGCGTTTTCCTATACAGAGCTTATTGCGGCACAGTGGATAGTGGCAGAACTTTTGGCCATGGGTCACAGCCCCGATAACATTGTAATTGAAGAGTTTTGCTATTGGGAAGTAAATGACTATCGCATTGGCATGTGGGGCGGCGGCGTAAGCTGGTGGAGTGTGCTGTCAATGCTTGGGCATCAAGACCAGGAACTGCTTCGCAGAGACCGTGTGAGCCAAAACGTCGTACTTACTGTTCCGGGCACAAGCGACCGAACCATTATTGTGGGCGCGCATTATGACAGCCCTCCGGACCCCGGAACCAGCGATAATGCTTCCGGCACGGCATTGCTTATGGAAAGTGCAAAAAGAATGCTGGACTATGACAATTATTACACCATCAGATATGTATTCTTCGGCGCGGAAGAAGTAGGGCTTATTGGCGCGGCATGGCATCTGCATTTGATGGATGAAGCCGAACGGGACAATATAGTTATGATGATAAATGCCGACGTTTTACTTGAAGGGCCCGTTATAATATACGGTGCTGCTGCGCAAGCAGATGTTTCAGCTATGGACCGTGGGGAAATCATCGCCGCCATGGAAGTTCTTTTGCAAGAGCAATTTGCACAAATTACCGAAAGCCCTTGGTTTAGCTGGGAAGAAGAAATGCGCTGGCTGGGTGTGGACACCATAGAAGAAGCCATGGAGATTATGCAGCTGCAAATGGAATTCCAGCTTACCATGTTTGAAATCATGCCGGACAGATTGTTTGAACAACAAACCCGGAATATGCGCTTGGGTTGGGATATTACACCCTCCGCCGCCCGCGTAAGCGAAATTGCGACAGAGCTGGCTCTCACCCATGACTTCGAATTCCGTTCCATTCCCCGTGCGGTGGCAATGCCCACAGACAGCCTCATTTTCTTAGAGGCCGGCTTCACTGTGGTCAACTTTACAGGCATGGAATACCGCGAAAACATTCCGGAAGAAATGGCCAACCAGCTTACCCGCTTAGGCGAAGGTTTTCCCGAATACGGCCTTACCGTCACCATTCTTCACAGCGATTTAGACGACTATTATTTCATTGAATCACAATGGCCCGGCATGATACGTAATAATATGTATGCTTTCGTAACCATGCTAAATGCGATACTAACCGCACAGCTTACAAACTAACAAAGAGACTGCAAAAAAGCTCGATAAGAATAATGGCGGCTATCCGATTGGAGGCCGCCATTGTATTTTTATTAAAAAATGATTACCATATAGCAAAAGACATTTGCTATACTTGGGAACAAAGATAGGTGCGCCGATTCGAATAATACAGAATGGAGTTGAATGACAAACATGAGCAAAAAAATAAATATTCCCAATGATAAAGCGTGGGATTATGCCATCGGTATAGTCCAAGTGGAAGGTATAAAACCCTCCAAAGATTTTTTAGAACTTGCCGAAAAAGAGAAACGCGGTGAACTAACTAACGATGACATACGCCGCGTTCTTGTGAAGAAGTATACTGTAACAGGGGAATCGGTTCATGCTTGACCCCTATCTTTATAAAGACTGCGCCGTCCTTAGAAACAGACTTGGAATTAAAGATGAGGATATGCTTAATCTTGCCGAGGTTGAGTTTTCCTGTAATGCAATCAATGATTTACTGACAAATCCCATTTTGGGAGATTATGACTTCGCACACTTGTGCCGTTTTCACGCACATATTTTTGGCGATGTTTATGATTGGGCAGGGCAGCCTCGTACAGTGCCGATAGAAAAAGCAGAAGCGGTTTTGGGGTATATGACGATTGAGTATGCACTGCCACAAGAAATCGAATCAGCAACACACGAACAACCGTGACATTCATTTGCCAATTTGCCGAAAGCAAAGGGCTACCCCTAGACCGAGTGCTGTTTGAGCAAAATGCCACCTATGTGCGCAGTGCGCTGGTGGCGGCTTCTGCTATTTTCCGTGACGGCGACTTTAGAAAACCTGAATATCTTATACGGATTGTAGCAAACGCTTTAGAGCAGGGTGCAAAAAAGACGTTTGCTATAGATGGGAACAAAGAATGATTGCTATGCGTTATAATAAGAAAAAGGAGGCTGAATTCCATGGCACGTAAAATTTTTTATTTTTGTTTAGTGATGACAGCGATGCTAATGACAACATCATGTATGTATGATTACGGCACGGAGGTGAGTACACAATCACCGCAAGGACACACTAGCCAACCCATCGACCCGGCCGCCGAGGCCTTTGCCCGCGAGCGTCTTTTGGAATTGGGCTGGGATGAGGAATCTCTGGACAGCTTTGTTAGGTCTAACATCAGCCTTGAGAATATATACAATCAGATGCGCTTTGGCGACGCCGCGCAAGCACTGGCAATGGGTGATTCCGCCGTGCCGTCGGGTGGGGTTATTGCGCCACAATACATGGGTGCGATTCGTTTTGACGACCGTGGATTTCTAAATGTTGCCGTGTTGCCGGAAGCATTTGACCACCCCGCCTCTGCTGCGGCAATCTACGAAATGCGGGAAATGGGCATTATCGTATATGCGGTGAGGTTTAATCAACAGGAACTCACCGCCACAATTGACAGGCTCAACGATTTGTGGGAGGCTGCGCGGGAAGTCGGGGCCACAAGCTGGGGGCAGGGCGCGGAAAACGGTGTAACATTGTGGCTTGACCCATATACCCCTGAGCAAAAAGTCATTTTTGCGGAATTCTTGCGGAGACATAATATCAACCCGGATATTATTATTTTGCAACCGGCGGTTACACAAGAAATGCGCGATTTTCGTGCCAATAGAATCGCCGAGGCAATCCAGCAGCCCGCCGACAGAATCGTTCTTGTGGGGGATGTGGAAGTAAGCCGCACGGGCATAGCCTTTTCGCTGGAGAACCGCACAAGCGAAGAATTTACCTATGGCGCGCCATGGGATTTAGCGTATTTTCACGAAGGGCGATGGCTTCCTGTGCCTCATTTACCGGGCGCGGGCAGCGGAATGTGGACTATGCAAGCATATATGCTACAAGCCGGCGGCATCCAGCAATACCGGATTAATTTCGAATGGTTTTTCGGCGAGCTTGCCCCCGGGCGGTATATGTTTATTCGCGACGGCTGGACGGGTTATTGGAGCGAAAGCGGCCCCGGCACTTATGCATTTGTGGAATTTGAAGTAACCGCCACAACTCAGCAGTCCTTGCCGAACGCGCCGGAACCGGAATGGCCTCCCTCTGTGAATGTAGTTTCTCACAGCGAGGTCACACCAACCGGAATGCGCGTCGTGGTGGAAAACAACGCCAATTACGACATAGACCACCGGGCTCAAATTATTTTTATAGTCCCGGCAGAGCACACAACCGTCGGTTATCGCTGGGAATGGTGGGAATATCATCTGCCGATTCTGCCCTTCGAAGGCGATTGGGAGTCCCATTTTGTACAGGGTCACGGCTTCCTTCCAGTTGGTGGTCAGCTGGAATTTGAACTGGACTGGACTGCCATTTTCGGCGAGCTGCCCCCCGGCGACTATAAAATTGACCTAAGTCTTGGCGGACAGGCGCATCCGCCGCACCCCACCGGCTGGGCCTTTGGCGAAGGGCTGATTGCGTTTACTGTAGGAGGATAGATATGACAAGCCTAATTGCAACCGCCGCTTTCGGTTTGGAAGCAGTGGTTAAGCGCGAGGTAAGCGCGCTGGGATATACGGATATAAAAACCTTTGACAGTAAGGTGGAGTTTACGCCGCCTAATATTCCTGAAGCTATCGCCCGTTCGAACCTGTGGCTGCGCAGCGCGGACAGGGTTTTGCTAAAAATGGGAGAATTCCCGGCCACAACCTTTGACGGCCTATTCGAGAGTACAAAAGCCCTGCCTTGGGACGAGTGGATTCCCGTGGACGGAAAATTCACGGTAACGGGGAAATCCGTGCGGTCGGGGCTGTTCAGTGTGCCCGATGTTCAGGGGATTGTCAAAAAAGCCGTAGTGGAGAAGCTGAAGCAAAAATACAAAGTCTCATGGTTTAAGGAAACCGGGGCGGAGTACACGATTCAGGTGGCTTTGCTGAAGGACATCGCGACGCTGACCATCGACACCACGGGTGCGGGGAACGGCCTGCACAAGCGGGGATACCGGGCCCGGGCGACGGCGGCTCCGCTGAGGGAAACCATGGCGGCGGCATTAATTGACCTTGCGCGTTTTGACGGATTTGATAAAAAGGGCGAGCCCAAGCCCTTCCTTGACCCCTGCTGCGGCTCGGGAACTATTCCCATTGAGGCGGCGATGAAAGCAAAAAATATCGCCCCCGGCCTGGCGAAAAGCTTTGCGGCGGAAAAATGGCCGCAAGTGAATGCGAGCATATGGAAGGAAGCGCGTCAAGGGGCCTATGCGGCCATCCGCACGGATTTTGAACCCCTCATCTACGCCGCGGACATTGACCCGGATGCAGTGGAGCTGGCCCAAGCCAACGCGGAGCTTGCCGGAGTGGATGATTGCATCCGCTTCGAAGTACGCCCGCTTAATCAAACGATTTTACCCACGGGAATGGGCGTGGCCATTATAAATCCGCCCTATGGCGAACGTCTCGGCCAGGTAAAACAAGCCGAAGCCCTATACGCAGAGCTTGGCCGGCTTTTCAACCCCACAAAATGGAATGTTTACGTCCTCACCCCCGACGAATTCTTTGAAACGGCGTACAAAAAAAGAGCCCGCGCCAAACGCAAGCTCTTTAACGGCATGATTAAAACCGATTTATATCAATACTTCATCTAAATGGGGGCTCTGCCCCAAAGGCCTACCTACTGCGCGAAATGGCAATCAGGCGAATCAATTGAGCCAGAGACACCGCCAACGCGCCTACATATGTTAAAGCGGCAGCAGACAGAACCCTTTTGGAGCCCTCAACCTCTGGGACGGTCAGCATGGCGTAGCCGTCCAGTGTGGCCAAGGCCCTGCTTGAGGCGTTAAATTCCACGGGCAGTGTTATCAATTGAAAAACCACAACCGCGCCGAATAGAATTATCCCAAGGTTGATTAGTCCGGTCATTCCCAGAACGAACCCAAGAATAACCAGCGGAACGGCCAGCTTCGAGCCAAAATTGGTTACGGGGATAATCGCGTTGCGAATATGCATGGGCGAATATCCGTGGGCGTGCTGGATGGCGTGTCCCGCCTCGTGGGCCGCCACTCCGACGGCGGCAACCGTGGCCTTGTCGTAAACGCTTTCGGACAGGCGAATCGTAGAGGTGCGCGGGTCGTAGTGGTCCGTCAGATGCCCTTCGATTCTTTCTATTGTAACGCCTGTTACCCCGGATTGCGCCAAAACGTCCCGTGCGGCGTCAGCCCCGGTTAGACCGTTGCTGGTGGGCATCTCGGAATACCGCCTAAAGCTGCTGGTGACACGATGCTGCGCCCACATGGCAAATAAAATCGCCGGCACAACCAACATTAAAAACATACTATCAATGAACATGAAAATGCTCCCTTCACAGCAATTAATCTATCAATATATACGCCAAAGTATACATAAAGTCTACGGTGAATGCAAATATTGGGCAACTCCTCAAATATGGTATAATACTAATAACCTACATTTTAAGGAGACTTTTAATGGAACTGAAAATGGCAATAATCGGAATGGGCGGCATGTCCGAATGGCACTTTAAAAATATCAAAGAGCATGTGCGCGGGCTTGCTGTAGTAAGCGGCTATGACATAAGGCCGGAAACATGTAAAAAACGCGCCAAGGACTGGGGTGTTAAAATATACGCAATGCCGGAGGAGCTTTATGCCGACCCGGATATTGACATTGTACTGGTGGCCACACCGAATGACTCCCACAAGGACTATGTAATTGCCTGCTTAAAAGCTGGGAAAAATGTAATCTGCGAAAAGCCCGTTACCATGAACGTCTCCGAGCTGGAAGAGATAATCGCCGTGGCGAAGGAGACGAGCAAGCTGTTCTCTGTGCATCAGAACCGCCGCTGGGACAGGGATTTTTTAACGGTAAAAAAGATTCTTGCGGACGGCCTTTTGACAAAACCCTATGTTGTCGAAAGCCGGGTTCAGGGCTCGCTAAGGCTCTATGGGTGGCGGGCGTTCCCGCAAAACGGCGGTGGCATTTTGCTGGACTGGGGGGTTCATCTGCTTGACCAAATGCTGGATTTGATTCCACAAGAGGTGGTTTCTGTATACGGCCACGTCCACAGTATGCCCGGCAGTCAAGTTGATGACAGCTTTACCGCTACATTGCGCTTTGCGGGGGGATGCTCCTGTGTGGTGAATGTAGACACAAACTGCTACATTGTTCATCCGCGCTGGCATTTGAGCTGCGAGGACGGCACCGCCATCGTAAACACTTGGGAATGCGACGGAAAAATCGTAAAACAGGCCGACCCAAATGAAATGGACTGGACGGAAGAATTGGTATACACAGCCGCCGGCCCCACCCGCATAATGCTTCCCCGCCCCAAGGAAACCACGGTGGAAATCCCTCTACCCGACCCCGGCGGCGAAATATGGACGGAATATTACAATAATATAGTAGATACTCTAAACTCCCGGGCCAAACTCATCGTCACACCGGAGCAAGCCTTGCGCGTAATGAAAATTATTGAGGCGGTATTCGAGTCCGCACGCACCGGAGCGGCAATTACAACGCGGATTTAAGGAAGTGGCCGAAGTTCGCTGATTGTTTTTATAACTGTGCCGGGGTAATAATGGCGCAATACGCATTGATATGTGTATCCTCGGCCGATTAATGCCCGTGCGCCGTTTTGGCTCATACCGACGCCATGGCCGTTGCCTCCGCCGAAAAAGGTGATTGCAACGAGTTGCCCACTGGCGTCGGTTTCTTTTTCCATGGAGATAAACGCGCTGGGCAGAAGGGAAAGCCCGCTGACTTGAGTACCGTCATGGCGAGTGACGGGGATGCTACCGGGGTTGAGCAGTGTACGGATATTAAATTCCGTTTTTACATAAACGCCGCCCTCTGTGCCAGAAATATGAATTTCCATCAGATTTCCGCCCTGCCCCCGCCGTAGAATTTGGATATCGAATAAATTTCCGATGGATTGTATATGGGGGTAAATCATGGCGGGGCTGGCGGATACCCTTGAGGCGAGTCCAGCGTTTATGCTGCGCGATAACTCTTCGGCGGTCATACGCACCTGCCAGCGGAACCACGGGAATTCTCTGTCAAAGCCGGGGATTTCTGTGTTACGAAAAAAAACGTCGGCGTATCTTTCAAGGCTTAGGTCTCCGGGTCGGAAGTCCCGCATGTCAAACTGCGGATGGGCTTGCAGATAAACCGGGCTGTTTGACGGAAACTGATTTCCCACCGCCCATACCTCCCCGAAATTGGCTGTCATTCCGCTGGAGGTGGAGAAGTAATTTGCCAAAATCACCGCGCCGTCGTATGTGAGAACCTGCCCGGCGGTGGCGCGCACGGCTGTAATGGCTTGCTCGTTTTCCGGGATATTATTATAGACTTGGCTGATTACGGAATCGTCAACATGGGCCCCAAATGCCCGGAAGCGGTTTTCATAGAACTGATGATAGGCGAAGCTCCGCGCTGTCACGGCCTGCACCTTGGCCGCCTCCAGCCCGTGGCCGGTGGGCATTTCGCTGGGGACTACCGCGTACAGATATTCCTCTAGGCACAGCTCGTTTACTATGGTGAAGCCGCCGTTTTTTGGGGAAATTTCCAAAATGCCGCGATATCGCGGATACGCACTGTCCGGGTGATTTCTGCGCAGGCCCACGATTTCAAGCCTGTGTGCGGGGTTTTCCGGTGCGATATAAAATCGCGCCCCACCCCAGAAATCGGCATTTGTCTCGCGATTTACGGTGAAAATCGCGCCCGGTTCTATTCTCTCCGTCCGTTCGCCGCCGCGCACTGTGAATGCCCCGCTGCTTCTTATTACTACGTTATCGTGAACCAGCCCCGTAAATCCCGATGTGCCCAGCACCACACGTATGTATGTTGGGGATATGTCCCGGGTAATAACCGCCGCCACTACCCGCCCGTGAGAAATATGAAAATCCGCTATATTCGCCCCAACCAGCAAATCTTGCGGGCCTTTAAATACGGCCTCGCCGCCGATGAGCCCGTAAACGGCAAAGGCCCGGCAAAGCGGTAGCGCGCCCCATTCTTTTAATTCGATGTACTGTCCGGTAACGCTTTCGATTGTACCCCTAATCACTCGCTCAGCCGTGCTTGTTGCGATAATGCGCGAGCCGCTTATCCGCAGGTCGGCTATGAGAGTATCCTCCGGCAGCTTGGGCACACCAGAGGCATAGGAGAAATTCCGCTGCACACCTCCGGAAAATATTGTCACACCCAGCATATCCGTGCGGAGAATCATCGCATTGCGGATTACCGGGGTTCTGTCCGTAAGCCCGATTACGGCCAGAATTTCCCGCTCCCGGTGGATGATTTGAATTTCCATATCAAAATAAGGTGCGAAGCTGGTGAAGTTGCTTATATTAAAAATCCCCATATTTGTGAAAAGTCGCCGGTTTTCTTGCCTGAACGGGATGATGTTTATTGTTTCAATGAAATCTCCCCTGCCGATTTCATCCAAGGCGTTTAGGAAAAGGTCTATCCACAACGCATTGGAAATCGGCCGCTCCCGGTTGTCCTCTGTTACATACAATCCCTTCCCGGCGGGGCTGATGGACGCCAAAATCTCCTGTGCCCGCCCGAGGCTCATCATTTCATCTCCCTGTTTCCACATCTCCCAATAATATGTGTCCAGCCCCGCTTGCTCAAACATCCGCTCCACTTCGTCGTAGCTTATCGGCCTATCGTCGCCGATTCGCGCCAGCACTGTCGCCGGCCGCTGCAACTCGCCGAAGTCAACCGGAAACAATATGCCGTTCTCCGCACCTTCCTCCCAATCAAATTCAAGCACCGGCAACCGCCCGCCGACGCTTTCGTCACCCGCGCAGCCCGCCGCAAAAATTAATATAGTTAATGCAATCAGCAACACTTTCATAAAAAACCTGCCCCCTCCCGCAATTGTAAAAATATATGCGGGAAAGGACAGGGTTTATGCGGCTAAATTTTTATCGGACTTTTTTAATTTCCAAGCTCCGCAACTGCCCTTTCGGCGAAGCTGTTATCTATCAGCCGGTCAAAAGGTGCAAGCTGGGTAAGCTCCCCTGCGGATTCCATGACGCGCTGCAAGCGGTCGAAGGAGTCCTCGGTCATCATGGGGACGGAGGAAAATGCATCAATTTCCATATAACGGGCTATCGCGCTGACAAGTATAGCGGGGTCGGCGTCGGGGAAGAAGGGCGTTATAACCTCTGCAACACGCTCCGGAGTGTTTTCCTGAACCCATAACTGGCCGCGGAAAATGGCGTTGGTGAAGCCTTGGATGATATCGGGGTTGGCCTCGATAAAGCTGCCAAGTGCATAATAAGCCGTGTATGGAATTTCGCCGGAGGCCTCGCCTACGGAAGCCACAACAAAGCCCCTTCCTTCAAGCTCGATGGTGGAAGCTACAGGCTCGAAAGCCGTTACAAAATCCGCCGTGCCGCCCAGGAACGCGCCCACCATGGCTGCGAAAGCCACAGAAGTGTCAAATTCCACATCTACGCCGGGCTCGATGCCAAAGCCACGGATAACATATTCCAGTGCCATAAAGGGCATACCGCCTCTGCGCCCCGGCAGAATCGTGCTGCCGCGAATATCATCCCATTGGAAATTCGGCATGGGCTCGCGGGCAATCAGGAAAGAGCCGTCGCGTTTTGTAACTTGGGCGAAAACCACCGCATGGTCTGCACGCCCCTGATTGTATACATAAATTGTGGCCTCCGGGCCGGAGAACCCGATGTCCACCGCACCGGTAAGCAAAGCCGTCATGACCCTGTCCGCGCCGTCGCTTGTAATCAGGTCGATTCTGATACCCTCATCTTCAAAGAAGCCCAGCTCAATGGCCACATATTGAGGTGCGTAAAATACAGAGCGCATAACCTCGCTCAGCCTTACCGTAACCAGCTCGTCGTCGTCTTGTTGGCGATTGCAGCCCGTCAGCAGTCCGGCCGTGGCAACAAGCAACAGCAGTAAAAGCAGTAATAAATTCCTTCTCATAAAAACCACCCTTTTTTTTATTTATTACTAACGGCCTTCATCACCACATATTCAAATAGAACAATCAAGCGGTATAGAAGTGCCGCGAGTGCCGCTAAAATAATCACGCTTGTCATGACCAAATCCATCTGGAAAACCTGCCCGCCATAGACAATCAGATAACCCAGCCCGGCGCGTGAAACCAGAAATTCCCCCGCGATAACACCCACCAGGCTTAGGCCGATGTTGATTTTCAGGCAGTTAAACAAGGTGGCCAAATTAAACGGAAAAACGATTTTTACAAAGGTTTGCAGCTTTCCCGCCCCAAAGGTTTTGGCCATTTTTATCAGCTCGGTGTCGGTGTTTTTAAAACCGTTCAGCATTTCCATAATTGTTACAACCAGCGAAATCGCCAGTGCCATCACGATTACCGCCTGCATTCCCGCGCCCACCCATATGATAATCACCGGGCCCAAAGCAATTTTTGGCAAAGCGTTAAGCACCACAAGGTACGGGTCAGCCACCTTTGACAGAAAATCCGACCACCACAGCACCATCGCAATAAAGATTCCCATCACTGCCCCCAGCGAGAATCCTATAATTGTTTCAAGAAAAGTTATTCCGATGTGCATCAGTAAATTATTATTTTGAAAATTGGAAATCGTGCGCAAAACCCTAGTGGGCTGGCTCATGATAAAGCTGTCGATAAAACCCAGCCGCGCCCCGATTTCCCATATGGCAATGACAAGTACCAGTACGGCAACCTGACAAACGCGCACTATGATTTTATTTTTCTTTTTGTTATAGAGATACTCGCGGCGGCCGGAGGATTCGAATGTATTAGACATTTACATCCAACTCCTTCCATATTTTGTTGAAATACTCCCTAAATATCGGTTCGTTGCGACGTTTAAGCGGCGACAGGGCTTCGCCGGAGCTTGGGAATTCAACCCGGAAGTCAAGGCTTATCTTCCCCGGCCGCTTCGAAAACACAATTATCCTGTCGGCCATGCTGATTCCCTCAGAGATATCATGGGTGACTATCACGGCGGTTTTTTTCTCGCGCTTTAAAATGTTATACACATCGTCGGCCACAACCAGACGTGTTTGATAATCCAGCGCGGAAAACGCCTCGTCCAGCAGCAGAAGCTCCGGCTTTACCGCCAGTGTACGAATCAGCGCGGCGCGCTGGCGCATCCCCCCCGAAAGCTGGGACGGGTGCTTTCGGCAGAATTCCCACAGCCCATACATTTTCAGCAGACCCTCAACGTACCGGATGCTCTCGCTGTTTTTCATTCCGTGTATTTCCAACCCGAGAATCACGTTGCCATAAATCGTGCGCCAGTCCAGCAAATTGTCCTTTTGCAGCATATATCCCGTTCTGCCTGACACACCGCTTACTTCCTCACCGGCAACCAAAATACGCCCCTCAGTTGCCGGCTCAAGCCCCGCGATAAGCGACAGCAATGTCGTTTTCCCGCAGCCCGACGGCCCGATTATGGAAACCAATTCGCCCTCAGCCACAGAAAAATTTATATCCCTAAGTGCCTCAACCTCGCCGTTGTCGGCTTGGTATGTCAGCGAAACGTTTTCAAAACAAAGAATTTCCCGCATGGCCATCATCCTAATGGGGCTATAGTGAATGAACTTCGCTCCCCGCTCCGTCTATGTACTATATGCAAGCTGGTACAATTTTGCTAATAGACTTCTTGAATAACGTTTGCTATATTTCTGATTTTTCTGGTATGCTATATAAATCCTAGGGGAAAATAAGGTGGATATATGAAAAACAAAGAATACGGCAATGAAAGTATAACTGCCCTAAAGGGCGCGGACAGGGTACGCAAGCGGCCGTCTGTAATTTTCGGCTCGGATGGGATTACCGGATGTCAGCACGCAATTTTTGAGATTATTTCAAATTCTATTGACGAGGCCCGCGAAGGTTTCGGCAAGCGTATAGAAATCACGAGACATAGGGATTTTTCCGTTACGGTGAAGGATTTTGGCCGGGGCGTTCCGGTGGATTACAATCCCATAGAGCAAAAATACAATTGGGAGCTTGTTTTCTGCGAGCTTTACGCCGGAGGCAAATACGCCAACAACGAGGACGACGCGAACTACGCATTCAGCCTTGGGCTAAACGGCCTGGGCTTGTGCGCGACGCAATACAGCTCGGAGTACATGGACGCGGAAATTTTGCGGGAGGGTTTTAAATACGCTCTGCACTTTGAAAAAGGCGAGAACATAGGCGGCCTGCGAAAGGAGCCCTATGGCGGCCGCAAAACAGGCACCACCGTAAACTGGCGTCCCGACAGGGATGTTTTTACGGAAATAGACGTCCCGCTGGAATGGTACCAGGATATGCTAAAGCGGCAGGCCATCGTAAACGCCGGGCTTACTTTTGTGCTGGTGGACGAGCCAAGGGGCGAGACCTTTGAATTCCGGTATGAGAACGGTATTCGCGACTATATTCTGGAGCTTGCCGGGGAAACGGCCTTAACCGACCCGCACTTGCTTTCCCATACTACCCAAGGCCGCGACCGCGCCGACAAACCGGAGTACAAGCTAAAATTCGATATCGCGTTTTGCTTTTCCAACGACGTAAATGTGCTGGAGTATTATCACAATTCCAGCTGGCTGGCATACGGCGGCGCACCGGACAAGGCCGTCAAGGCTGCCTTTGTGGCGGGGGTGGACGCATACTTAAAATCCGGCGGTCACTACAAAAAGGACGAGAAAAAAATAAGCTTCCCCGACATTGAGGAAAGCTTGATTTTGATTGCAAATTCCTTTTCCACGGAGACTTCCTACGAAAACCAGACCAAAAAGGCCATCACAAATAAGTTCATTCAAGAGGCTATGACGGAATTTTTAAAAAAACAGCTTGAGGTTTATTTCATCGAGCACAAATCCGATGCGGACAGAATCTGCGCGCAAATCCTGGCCAACAAGCGCAGCCGCGAATCCGTGGAAAAAACCCGCGTCGCCCTCAAAAAAAAGCTAACCGGCCAAATCGACCTGAATAACCGGGTGGAAAAATTCGTAAATTGCCGCACAAAGGACACCGCACGACGGGAGTTATATATTGTAGAGGGAGACTCCGCGCTGGGCTCGTGCAAGCTGGGGCGCGACGCGGAATTTCAGGCGATTATGCCGGTGCGCGGCAAGATTTTTAATTGCCTAAAGGCTGACTATAATCGCATTCTGCAAAACGAAATCATTACGGACTTGCTGCGTGTGCTGGGCTGCGGCGTGGAAATCAAGCGCGATTCCAAGCAGGCGCGGGATTTAAGCGACTTTGACATAAACCGTCTCAACTGGAACAGAATCATCATCTGCACCGACGCAGACTACGACGGTTATCATATCCGCACTTTGATTCTCACCATGCTGTACCGTCTCACGCCAACACTTATTGAGCGCGGTAAGGTTTTTATCGCCGAGTCGCCGCTGTACGAAATCACCGCCGGGAAAAACACCTTTTTCGCCTACACCGAAAAAGACAAGGCCGAAATTCTATCCAAGGCAGAGAAGTCCGGCACTAAAGCTCATATCCAACGCTCAAAGGGCCTGGGCGAAAACGAACCCGAAATGATGTGGCAGACCACCATGAATCCCGCCACCCGCCGTCTGGTACAGGTAATCCCCACCGACGCAGCCCGTACACAGGAAATGTTTGAGATTCTGCTGGGGGATAATCTTCGCGGCCGCAAAAATTTTATCGAGGAATTTGGTCACCTGTATCTTGACCTTGCTGAAACCGGGTGAAAAAAAGCCTAACCAAAAACCGGAAATCTTACGATAATATTACAAATGGGATTTTTTTGAGGCAGGGATGCTATATGATTTTTAATTGGGGCGGTACCAATGACGGCGGTAACGGGTTTCGGCCCTTTGGGCAGATAGACTTTGCCAACGACTCGCGCCGGGATATTAACAGAAGCTTACGGGAAATGACCAATCACCGGATATTCGAAGCTCACGAAAGGGTTCGCCAGCAGCGTCAGCAAGAGCAAAGGCGGCGTCCGAGCCGTCCGAGGACGGGTTCTGCGCGGCTGAGCAACACGGATGGTATTTCCCGTGCGCAGCAAATCCGTGCGCGGCTTGTATCAAAGCTGAAGGAAGTCGTTGCAAGCGAAATGGAGCCCCGGGCGCGTGACGCCCTTGCGGCGGATATCCAAATGCAAATCGACCGTGTAGACCAGATGATTAACGCCATACGCCGCCGGGAGCAAGCCATTCAAGCGGAGCGTTCCCGCCGCCGGGACGAGAGCGACCAGGAACGTCGCCGCCGTCAGTTTGATATGCAGGAGAGGCGCATCTATATAAGAAACGAGCTTCTCTACCATGCGGACGAGGGTGGCTTAAACCCCAATGCACCGCCGTTTTCCATGGGCAGCGGCTTCAATTCTGCCGCGCCGGTGGCAGTTGACATCGGCGGGATGGTAGGCTCTTTCGACATGCCGATGCCATCGGGGGGCGGCGCGGAGGTTATTCTTTGACCGCCCAGGCCGCACCCGCGACTTTATATATTGTAGCAACACCCATCGGCAACCTGGAGGACATCACAGCCCGGGCGGTTCGTGTGTTGCGTGAGGCCGATTTGATTGCCGCCGAGGACACCCGCCACAGCCGCGGTTTATTGACACATTTTCAAATAAAAACCCCCATGTTTTCCTGTCATAAGTTTAATGAGGGAAAACGCGGGGATTTTTTTATAACCGCGTTGCGGGAGGGGCGGAGCGTGGCCTTGATTTCCGACGCGGGAACGCCCTGTATCTCCGACCCCGGTCACAGGCTGGTAAGCCTGGCGGCAGAGGAGGGAATTTCCATCGTGCCGGTGTGCGGGGCAAGTGCTGTGGCGGCCGCGCTGTCGGTTTCGGGCTTTGATGCGGCGCGGTTCACTTTTTTGGGCTTTTTGCCACGCGGGAAGGACTTGGCAAAATTTAACTTTCCGTCGGGGACGGTGGCTTTCTACGAATCCCCCAAGAGAATCAAGGCAACATTGAAGGTAGTTTCGGCAAAATCCTCCGGCGCGTTGCTTTGCCTGTGTAATGATATTTCAAAAAAATTTGAGCGGGTGTATCGAGGCACGGCGGAGGAAATTCTCAAAAGGCTTTTGGAAAATCCCGACTCGGAAAAGGGCGAGTACACCTGCGTTGTAAGCTTCCCCGCCGATTTGGCACCGCCGGAGGATACCGGCCCTGAGTCCGTTTTAAGTTTAGAGTCACAATTGGTGGATATTATGATAAAATCGGACTGTAATCTAAAGGACGCGGCGAGGGAACTACGCGAGAAGAACGGCAAGCTGTCCAAAAAGGAGATTTATTCCGCAATGCTAAGACTCAAGGGTATTTTGAAAAATTCCCACGGGGAAGAAAATTAATGGCCTGTACGGATGCAGTGACCGAGCTGCGTCTTCCCCACGGCACGGTAAAGCTGCCGGCATTCTTCCCCGACGGAACCCGGGGCGTAGTGCGCTGTGTGGATTCCGCCGATTTGGAAAACTGCGGTGTCCCCGGCATCGTAATGAACACCTATCATTTGATGACAAAACCCGGCGCGGGGGCGGTTAAGGCCATGGGCGGCCTGAATACTTTCTGTGGCTGGAAACGTCCGATTATCACCGACTCCGGCGGGTTTCAGGTGTTTTCGCTGCTGCGGGAAAATGCCTCCATGGGGGAGATTCGGCCGAATGAAATCATCTTCCGCCGCGACGGCAAAAAGACCGTGCTGTCACCGGAAAAATGCATTCAATCCCAGCTGGCGTACGGCTCGGATGTACTCATGGCATTGGACTACTGTACTCATCCCAACGACCCGTATGAAATCCAAGCGCGGGCCGTCGAAGTGACGATTCGCTGGGGAAAAAAGTGCATGGACACTTTTAACGCCGCCAACAAACATTCGAGGCCACGCATACGTCACGAGGCCGGAAGCACACGTCACGAGGCCGGGAATTCCCGGCAATTGTTTGGCATTATTCAGGGCGGCAATGATAAATCCCTGCGGAAGGAATGTGCCGACGCGCTGATTCAAATGGGTTATAAAAGCTTTGGTTTTGGGGGATGGCCGCTGGATTCGGAGGGCTGCCTGACAGAGGAAATTCTGGCATATACGGCGGAGCTTATGCCGGACGACGGCGTAAAATACGCCATGGGCGTGGGCCGGCCGGAGAATATTGTGGCCTGCGCAAAAATGGGTTTTAACTTGTTTGACTGCGTAATCCCCACCCGGGAGGCGCGGCACAACCGGTTATATGTATTTAAAGAGGAATTTGAAAAGCGGGAAAGCATTGATTTAAACGGGAACTTCTACCGCTTCCATTATATTTTGGATGACTCCCACCGGCGGGACTCCCGCCCTGTATCGTCTTTGTGCGACTGTTTTACCTGCGCGAATTATTCCCGCGCTTATTTGCGGCATTTGGCCGGCATCGGTGACGGACTGGCCAGTCGCCTCGCCACCATTCACAATCTGCGATTCTATACCATGCTGATGGAGCTTTTGGCATGACCGCAAAGTACAGTATGCTGTATCCGCCTTTGGTCGAGCGAATCCTCGCGGAGGAGGCGTCGGCAAAAGACCCGTTAAAGGCCGCGAAAACCCGGCTGCATCAGTTGTACGGCGCGTATGTGCAGGGGAATACACATAAAAAAGCGGCGGCACTTCTCAAAGCTACAAACGACCTAAGTGAAATCACAGAGGAAACAATAAAGGCAATTTTGCGTCTTCACGACTCCACAAAGGAACGCTTGGCAGATTTGGGAGATTTTTATGAATTTATCGCGGCACATGTATGCCAAAAAGCATCGGGCCGGGTTGAAACGATAATGGATTTAGGCTGCGGCTTTAATCCCTTTTCCGTTCCGCTGATGCCCGGCCCGCTTCGCAAAAGCCTACAATCATACCACGCCTATGACATCGACATGCGGACTAAGGATATCCTTAACCGCTTTTTTTCGGCTTTAGGGCTGCCTCCCGGGGCAGACTGCGCGGATTTGGCACTGGCGACACCTCCCGAGAAAGCAGATGTGGCTTTTCTGCTGAAGCTTTTGCCCGTTTTGGAGGCTCAGTCCCCTGGGCGGGGCTTTCAGCTTGCACGGGAAATCAACACCTGTTTCTTGGTAATCACCTATCCGCTAAAGAGTCTTAGCGGGCGCGAAAAGGGCATGGGGCGCAATTATTCCGCCGCTTTTGAACGCGCCGCGGCCGACGGCACGATGGGCCAAATCATCGCCCAGAAACGCTTTGGAAACGAACTGGTATATATCCTTCGGAAGGCATGACGGTCACGCCGTCATGAAAGGAGCATTTTATGTTTTATTTTCTATCTTTGCTGACGGGCGTTTTAGTCACCATAATGGTGGCGGTAAACGGCAGGCTTACCGGGTTTTACGGCTTATATTCGGCTACGGTGATGATTCACATTGTGGGTCTGATTCTTATTTCGCTGGTGGTGCTGTTCAAGCGGGAAAACCCCTTTGCCAAGCGGTATAGCTGGTTTTTATACCTTGGCGGCGCGATAGGCGTGGTGACAACGGTATCAAATAACCTCGCCTTTGGTCGAATCAGCGTAAGCGCGTTGCTTGCACTGGGTCTGCTGGGTCAAAGTATATCGGGTATAATTATCGACCAGTACGGCCTCTTTGGAATGCCAAAGCATCTTTTTACCAGACGGAAGCTTATTGGCCTGACGCTGATTATTGCCGGAATAGTATCCATGATTACGGATTTCGAACCGGTGGCCGTGACGGTGTCCTTTATCTCCGGAATTTCAATCGTGGCCTCGCGGACGGTCAACGCCAAGCTGGCGGACGTAACAAGTGTGCGAATCAGCTCGTTTTTTAACTATGTTGTGGGGCTGGCTGTGGCTGCTATTGTGTTTCTTATTTTGGGGCGGGGCGAAATCGTCCGGGAGGAATTTGTCTTCGCGCCCTATTGGTACATATACCTCGGCGGTGCGCTGGGGCTTGCGGCGGTGTGGATTTTAAATGTTGTCACTGTGAAAATTTCCGCCTTTTATCTGACTTTACTGCTGTTTATCGGGCAGGTGTTTTCCGGCGTTATAATCGACATTTTCCTTTCGGGGGAAATTTCTTCGAGAAATTTAATCGGCGGGGTTCTTGTGGCCGTAGGCTTGAGCATAAACCTTTTACTAGAGAGAAAGGAAAAGGAAGTGCAATGAATGATTTCATCAAAAGCCCGCATCGGCCTGGCACTGTCCGGAGGGGGGATTCGCGCGGCGATTTTTCATCTTGGCGCGATGCAGCATTTGGCTGAGGCCGGTTATTTTTCCAAAATTGCCAATATATCATCGGTGTCGGGGGCGAGCCTGTGCATTGGGGCAATTTTTGCGGCAAGCGGTAATAAATGGCCGTCGGAAAAGGAGTTTCTGGAGTCCGTAAGGCCAAAGGTACAAAAGCTGATGATTGAAAAGGATATTCAGGCCGCGGCCTTGCGGCGGTTGATTGTCTCGCCCGGACACTGGAATCACCGCGTTCAGATGCTGGCGAAAATGCTGGAGGAGAAATGGGGCATCGCGGGGAGCTTGCAAGACCTGCCGGAATTCCCGTTCTGGGAAATCAACTGCACAACCTTTGAAACGGGCAAAAGCTTTCGTTTGCGGCGGGATTACATGGGTGACAGCTCAATTGGATATGTACAAAACCCGACGCTTCCCATCGCGGATATGATTGCAGCCTCGGCGGCGTTTCCGGTGCTGATTGGCCCCTATTTGTTACGCACCCAAGGGCTGAAATTTACAAAAGACAAGCACGGAAAGCACGGAAGCGTGGCCGTAAAGGACCAGTACTCCCTTTGGGACGGCGGGGTCTATGATAATTTGGGAATCGAAGCCTTGCACAAGGTCGGCAGGGGCTTGGACAGTGAAATTGATTTCCTTATCGTAAGCAATGCCTCCGCACCTATTGGGTTTAAGGCAAGGGGGCGGCCCTCGTCCAATCTGCGGCGGCTTTTGGAAATCGCCATGTCGCAGGTGGATATTCTGCGCACCCGGGAATTTTTTTCTTACATTGTGAACCGAGGAAAAGGAATTTACATAAAAATAGGGCAACCCGCACAGGATTACCCTACAACTTTAAGCTCACCATCACCCCAGGACTTTGAGATGATTTTTCGGGGTGGTTATGAATCTGCAAAACGCGCCGTAAACCACCGGTAGTTAAAATCCTGCATCAACTCGGAAATTTCCCCAAAAAGCCCGTGGACACCGCTGTCCATGTTGGAGAGGATTATTAAAATATACGGCGAGGGCGCGTACACAATGGCCGCCTCATGAAAGGCGTTGCGCGCCCAGCCGTATTTCCGGGCCATCGGATAGTCCGCCTGAATAAAGCTTACATTTATATCGCCGCCCCGGCCGTAGGTGTTGGCCCCCCGGTCGAAATAGGGGTGTGAGGTCAATGACGTGTTCATCAGGTCGTATTTGAAATAAAAACCGAACCGGCTTTCGGACTGGATATAATTAAAAATCGCGTACATCCACAGCCCCGCGTCGTATGCGTTGGTATTCTGCGAGATTATATTCTGAACCATCCGTGTGCTTGCGCCAAGCTCCGAAACAAGGTCTCGATAGGAAAACGCCCCCCGTTCCGTCTGGCGGATTAACATTCTGTAGGCCGCATTATCAGATTCGCGAATCGACAAGCCCAGAAGCTCCCGGGTGGTGAAGGGAGTGTCCACGTCCATGAAGCGCAGAACCCCCGTGCCGCCCCAGCGGTCATCGACGGTGTAATAGTGGATTTCATTTAAATCTATATAACCGCGCTCTGCCAAGGTGAACATATAGAACGCATGATTAGTCTTGGACAAGCTGGCCGCGAAAAACACCCGCTCCGGATTGTGGGTGTATGTGAAGCCCGTGTCGAGATTTTTGAAAAATACCGACACATTGTTGCCCGCACCGTAGAAAAACTCGTCCAGCTCGGATGTATCCGGCGTGAGCTCAAGTGACTCCCACCACTCGCGGCGGTCTTCCGGCGGCCATGCATAGCCGTATTCCTCCACGTAGTGCTCATATTCCCAAGCATTGTAAAGATATTCCTCAACCTCCGCGCCGGCTCCGTGCCCAGCCAGCACCGGGAATTCATCCAGCAAATCCTGCGACAGCCAAATCAACGCCGCCAGCCCCACACCCAAGGATATACCCAACACAATAATTATCACAACCGCAAGTTTGGGGCTTCGTTTTTTTGGGGCTTGGGTTTCGGGTGCTTTTGCGGGTTGGAAATCCGGTTTGAGGTCCGATGACGGCCTCGGACGCGACGAAACCACGGGTGTTATCGTTGTTACCGGCCTTTGCGGGGATTTGCCCGTTTTCCTCGAAAGCTGCTGCGCGCCGCGATTCTTATTCTGCGCCACAAATCGGTTTATGGCTTCCCGTCTGTTCATCGCGCGGTTTTTCTTTTCATCCGGCACAAATCTCCCCCCTTTCACACCCATTAACATGTTCCGATGTCTTTGCTAATATACCGTCCAGCGGGGAAAAATACAATTGATATTTGTGAAAGCATGATATATAATACCATTTAAATTATATACAGAGTGTCGCGTAGCCGGGGTGAGCCCCGGTTGCGGAATAGGGTGAGAATCCCTGCGAGCGGGTCATTGTGATGCGGTACGGTTGCTAAAACTGTCACCGATAAGTCAAATACGCAGCGACACTCCATTGACTTCCCCGGACGGAGCAATGTTTTTTAAAGGGTATTTATTAAGCGTACCTTTTATGAAGCGCGTTCCGTTGTACAAGACGGAGCGCGTTTTCGATTTTCCGGTGATTTCATGTTATAGCATTTTCAACGGAAACGTCTATAAGGGGGTGTTTTTGGAGTTTAATAGACCTGTCCTGAAACTGAAATTTCCGTTTCGGGTTTGCACGTCAAAACGCTTCACTCCCTGCATTTGCTTCGCAAACGCTACGTTCGTTCAGCAAGACGCGCCGCTTTTGCTTAAACCCTCATCGGAAATTTTTGAAGTTATAGGACAGGTCTAATACTTTGGAACAAAAATCATTGTGAAGTTTAAAATTCGGAAAAATGAAAGGATGTTCGCTTTGAAGAAAAGAAGCAATAGGTCACGGATATTTGCGTTATTGCTCGCGCTTATTATGACCCTTGGAGTTATTCCCGCCAACGTGCTGACGGCAACGGTGAACGGGTGCTACAGTTATGACTGCGAAGTAGATTATGAAAAATACGAAGAAGATGAAAAAACCAAAGATAATACCGGGGATGAAATAGAAATAGACATTAAAACTGAAACCTCTACACCTTCGGCTTTGGAGGTCAGTTTTGTCTCCCTTGCAGCTGAATATATTACGGTGTACATCAGCTTTGAGGGCTCTACCCTTGGGCATGGTTTCTATATAGAGCCGACCCGGCTGAGGGTGTCCCAAGGCACCAATGCATTGGACGCATCCCACATGGTGCTGGCGGCAAACGGAGCCTCCGCCAATACAGGGGCTTGGATAACCAGAATTCAGGGCTTTAATGTGGGAACGGCAAATCCCCCGGATTTTATTCGGGATGCTATTAACGCCAACCCTAACCTCATGTTTACTGCCACCCCAAATGCTGACGGGTCAATTGGCAGTGGAGATTTTTTCATGTGGGCGGGGCCCTCCGGTTGGATGTTTACCATAAACCATGTGTTGAGTGACGACGGAGCCGGTGCCCATACACTTGTTGACGGTGACGTAATCCGTTGGCAGTTTTCCCTGTTGGCAGGCCCTGACCTTGGCGTCGTCGGCGCGGGGACTACGCCAGATTTCATTCAAGAAAACAAGAGCGATTTAATTCGCGCATTGTTCCGCCCGGGTGTCAGTTGGGCTGCGTATCAACACGCCATTGCGATTATCACCCGATTGAATGCAACAGCCGTAGAAGTTTCAGACGCTCTTACGGCACTTGCAACAGGTGTGTTGCCGGAAATGGCAACGGAAGTTTCCCTTTCTGTTGCGGACGCACACACCTTTATATCAGAAGAGCCCCTTACCGTAACCGTAGCCAATAAGGGCATGAATGCCGCCAATGGGCTTACGGTTGAGCTTTCCGGCGCGGATGCTTCCGCCTTTGAAATTAACCCGGCAGCCATTCCAACAATTGCGGCGGGGGAAAGTGCAACCTTTACTATAGCACCCGCCTCCGGCCTATCCATGGGGACATACACAGCCGTTGTAACGGTGCTTGGCTACAATATAACGATGCAGCGGTTTACAGTGCGGTTTACGGTTGTGGGTGTTGTTCAGTCGGGAGCGTTTACTTTTACCGGTGTCAACGCTTTACCTCCCGGCTTATACGGTGCGCCATGGCGATTGTACAATACGGGTAAGATGGTGATAGGCGAGGGTGTGGTTGGCAGTGCCACTGCACAGGCAAACGTGGCTATTCCATGGAATGCACACCGTGCAAGTATCCATTACATTGTTATCGAAGGGCCGATTCAAGCAAACCCGGCCACCAACTCTGTGCAGCATTTGTTTAGCAACTTGCGAAATCTGCGGAGCATAGAGGGCTTGGAGCATTTGGACACATCAACAATAACCAATATGGCCAACATGTTTGCCGCTGCGACGCAATTACAATACCGTCCCGTAAACTTTGTAAGTATTCAGGGCATAGCTAGTTGGGATACAAGCAGTGTTACAAATATGGCTTCCATGTTTTCCAACTTAATCAGCCTAAAAGCTGTTGATGTTGCCAATTGGGATGTCAGCAATGTCACTGCTATGAACTCAGTGTTTTCCGGCTTGGAAAGTATAACAAGCTTGGATGTTTCCAATTGGGACACAAGCAATGCCACAACATTGAATTCAACATTCCTAAATACTCACAGCCTAACAAGTTTAGACGTTTCCGGCTGGGATGTAAGCAATGTGACAAACTTTACTCAAACATTTGGAGGTATGCAAAATATAACCAGCCTAGACCTGTCAAGCTGGGATACAAGCAGTGCCACAACTTTTACCAGTATGTTTACCAACACTCATTCTTTGGTGGATTTAAACATATCTGGCTGGGATACAAGCAGTGCGACGGCCATGGGCCCTATGTTTAGCAACGCCAGAAGCCTTACAAGCTTAGATTTATCCGGTTGGGATGTAAGCCGCGTTACCAACTTTGCAAGTATGTTTGCCAACACTTGGGCATTGGAAGAGCTTAACATTTCCGGCTGGGAAGTTGGCGGGAACATTAGTGCTAACATGTCCATTAATAACATGTTTATGGAAGCAAGAAGCCTAACAAGCTTGGATTTATCCGGTTGGGACGTGCGCCGCGCAACCAGCATGAACGCTATGTTCCAAAACGCCTACAGCTTGGAAAGCTTAAACCTGGATGGCTGGGATACATCCTCTACGACATTTATTTCAAATGTATTACAGCCAACCATGTTAAACTTATTCGAAGGCGCGGCTTCCTTGCGTGAAATAACGCTGGGCGAGAAATTTGAGTTTAAAACCGCCGCCAACGGAACAGGTGCAAATCTTCCGGCTATTCCCGTTAACCCATACCTGACCGGCTATTGGGCAAATGTGGGCGCGGGCACCATCGGCAACCCGGAAGGAATCCACAAATTTACCTCTGCCCAGCTAATACACGCCGACAATGCAGATTATATAGCTGGCGAAACATGGGTTTGGCAACCGGATTTATACGCACTGCCGCCCTCACCTTACAGGGTTGCCCTTAATGAAGTAATCGAACAAGCGCAGTCACGCAACAGAGCAAGCTACACACCCACAAGCTGGGCGGCGATGCAAGTTCCGCTGAACACGGCACTGGCACTGCCGATAAGAGCGTCGCAAGCACAGGCTGACTCCGCAAGGACGGGGCTTACGGCGGCAATAAATTCTTTGGTGCTGTTGACAACCGCACCTCGCTGGCAAACAGTCATGTACGATTCCTTGCGCTGGCTGCATTTGAATTCGCCCTCGGGCTTGTCCGGCGAATGGGCCGTGCTGGCACTTGCCAGAGCGGGAATTGATGATGCAAGCTGGTACAGCACCTACTTGTCAAACCTTGCAAACGCGCTTCCCCTTACCGGCACCGGGGCCGCGCTGATTACGGATTCTGCCCGTGTTGCCATTGCTTTAACCGCTTTGGACGAAAACGCGGCAAGCTTTAACGGGCATAATTTAACGACGGCGTTTGCAAGTCGCCCGGCGGTTAATATGCCCAATGCCGATATCTTCTCGCTTATTGCCATAAACTCCGGCAATCACAGCATTAACACGCAGCAATATATCGACGGGCTTTTGGCGTCGCAGCTTCCCGACGGCTCATGGGCATGGAGCGGCGATTGGGGCGATGCCGACATAACCGCAATGGCAATTCAAGCACTCGCACCTTTCCGCAGTAATGCCAGTGTCAACTCCGCAATCAATGACGCGGTAAGCTGGCTTGCAACAGAGGCATTTTTATGGGGCGGGCCGGAAGAACTGGCGCAAATAACCGTGGCTCTCACGGCCGTCGGAACCAATCCCGCTTCATATGTAACCAGAATGCTGGAATATTTCGACCATGTAACAGGCGGATTCAGAAGTTCGGCATGGTATTTTGAAGGAGTGTCCGGAGGCGGCGATGTAAACCAAATGTCTACACAGCAAGCGGCACATGCCCTTGTCGCATACTATCGTTTCACTCGCGGCATGAACTCACTGTACAATATGAGTGATTCCGGTGAGGCAAGAACTCTCCAGCTTCTTCCCACCGTTGTAACCCCCGCCCTTCCCGATAATGGCGGCGGCGACGATAACGGCGGGAACAACAACGGAAACGGCGGCGGCATAATAATAACCCCGGAGCGTGCTTTCATTAGTGTCGATAACAGCCCAAGGGCAGGTCAACCAAGTGTTGTGTTCGCAGGGGAGTATTTCGAGCTCAACCCCGGCGAAACGGCTTATTCCTTACTTCACAGAATACCCAGCCTAAGTGTAGTATCCAACAACGGATTCGTTGTCAGCATCAACGGCTTCGGTGCGTTTGACGATGGGCCGTTGTCGGGATGGATGTACCGGGTCAACGGTGTCTTCCCCGATATAGCCGCGAATCAATTCACATTGCAGAACGGGCATAGGATTGAATGGGTATTTACCCGCGACCTCGGCGATGATGTAGGCGGCGGTTATATCTCGCCTCCCGTCCCGGGCCCCGGCGCGGGTATTCCCGTACCGGATGCACCGTCTGTCAGTACGGAAGTGGAAGCGGATGTAACCGACGGCGCGGCAGTGGCGGACATAGCTCCGGAGACGGTTGACTACATTGTTGCCGAAGCGTTGGCCCAAGACGCGGAAAACATCGTAATAAGCATAGCCAATACCGAAGACGCGATAAGCCTAGAGGTCAATTTAGTCGTAGAGTCGCTCAGTGCCCTTGCGGAAAATGAAATAACCCTAACCGTTCAGTCCTATATTGCCACCATCACGCTTGACTTGGACACCTTGGTCGGTTTGGTGTACGACACGGACTATGACTTGACGGTAAGTTTGATTGTGGAGCTAGTATACGAAGATAGCGAGGCTTTAAACCCAAGGCAGCGGGAAATTGTGGGCCACAGCATGGTTATTTCTCTGACGCTAAGAATCGGTGACGAATATATACGCGACTTTGAGGGTGTGGTAACGGTAACAATCCCCTACACACCGGCAGATGATTTTTATGACTACGACTTGCTTACCGTGTTCCATCTTGACTATTTCGGCAATATCATCGAAATGGAAGATTCTGTGTTCTACAACGGGTTTATAACTTTCACAACAACCCATTTCTCAGTGTTTTTTGTAGGCACACGGGGAGCGAACTACGATATCGGATACATTTACGTGCCGGTCTTGCCACCATATGAAATCATGAACGCAGCCGTTTCCCGCGCAGAGGTCGTAACAATGTTTTGGCAGCTGGCAGGCTCGCCTGAATTGATTACAACAGGCCAGCCTGCTTTCGCCGATGTTCTGTTTTCACCCGCGATTGAATGGGCCGCTAGATACGGCATTGTTCAGGGGCACGGCGATGGATTTTTTGCCCCCTACGACTATGTCAATGCCGAGCAATTTGCGGCTATTCTTCACAGATACGCAATTTTCAAAAGGCGCGTTGCCGACGCCAGGGGCACGGTCTACGGGGAAAGCTTCGTGTCTCCTTGGGCTCTTGAGGCAATGCAATGGGTGAATTCTTTTGCCACCTTGCCACCCGGCGCGATAACCCGCGCGGAAATTGCAGAAGTATTGGAAATGTTTTTTGAAACGGAGCATTAGACTCACGTTTTCACTGACTGATTGATGTTGCAAGTTATAAAAGCATAATATAGAATACCATCAGACATAATAGAGTGTTGCGTAGCTGGGTGAGCCCCGGTTGCGGAATAGGGTGAGAATCCCTGCGAGCGGGTCATTGTGATGCGGTACGGTTGCTAAAACTGTCACCGATAAGTCAAATACGCAGCGACACTCCATTGACTTCCCCGGACGG
>Ga0209755_10000843_pt1 | contig 52560 bp, 36 predicted proteins | sample TergutCo191P1_FD_187301 | JGI IMG/M metagenome (GOLD analysis project Ga0209755, IMG submission 187301) | Cornitermes sp. P1 segment gut microbial communities from Petit-Saut dam, French Guiana - Co191P1 (SPAdes) (version 2) | ecosystem: Host-associated > Arthropoda: Insects > Digestive system...
GCGTTTACACACTTTCAGATGTAACAGCAAGGCAATCTCTAGAACTTAGCCTAAGGCTAAACACCCACGGCGAAGTTACAACAGACTTCGTGTGGACATCAAGTGACAACAGCGTTGTGAGAATATTTGGCACGGGTAGCGAGAGCGAGTATGAAAACGGCGACAACGGCTTTAGCAAAATCACAGACAGAAACGGCTTTGTAACCGTACTACCATACGGCGTAGGGACAGCAATAATCACAGCAACTTCAACAATAGACCCGACTTTCTATGCAATATTCACAATATTCGTAACCCGCGGAACAGCATCTTGCTCAATCCAAGACGGCATACTAGACCTACCAACAATAGAGTATGGCTACGTGCGCATAATACTAGTATGCGAACACTACTTCGGCACAGAGCGTATGAGCCACGTAGATATGACACTTGCACAAGCAATGTACTTCATTCTACCAACCTTACAAATCAACATAGATGGCGCAATATTCCACGGCTGGAGCCTATCTAGAGACGGCACTTTACTAGAGCCAACTTTCGTAACAAACGGTAGCGAAAACTACGACGGCGAGAGCAACACCGGTGGCGAGTACGTAATGCTACTACCAATGCACTTATTCGACCTAGAAAACGGCGCAGACACTCTACTTCTTTTCGCAGTATGGTACATACCATATATCCTAAGCGACAACAACGGCTCTAACCTAGCCCGTAACATAATAATCGGCACACTTTCAGTAGCAGGTGTTGGCGCAGCCGGCACAGCAGGCTACATAGCACAATCTAAAATCCGCGCCCGCAGAAAAAACGATATGGAAGAGTGGGGAATGGACTAATTATCAGGTATCAAGTATCAAGTAACAAGTAACAATTAGCAAGTGTTACACCCGCTTGCGCGGGGAAAGATTTAGTGCGGCTACGCCTAGATTCTTCGCTTCGCTCAGAATGACATTTAAAATAAATTGCAGGCTGTTCGAACGTAAGGGCATTTAATGGTTTGCAACCATTGTTCATTGTTAATTGTTACTTGTTCATTTAACCAAAAAGCCGTACGGAAATTTCCGTACGGCTTTTTGGTTAAAATTTTAGGTCTAGTATTTTTTTTAGGCCTTCCATATCTAGAATGTAGTGTAGTTTTATGCCGTTGTCTAGGCAGGCTTTTTCTGATTCGGGTGTGCGTTTTACGAATATGAATGCGTGTTCTACTGTTACGCCGAAGTTTTGGCGTAGCATTTTAATGTCTGATATTAGGCTTGTGGCGGTTGTTGTTACATCTTCTATCATTATAACTTTGTCGCCTTTTTTTAATCTGCCCAGTACATCTGAGTGAGTAGATTCTGCGCCGCGCTCTTTTCTTAGTAAGAATGCTGGCTTGTCTAGTATGTAAGATACCAAATCACCCGTATTTATTGCGCCGTATGCTATTGCGCCGATAGCGTCGAATTTTACACCGCTTTTTATAATCATCTCGGCGTATAGGTATGCCATTAGTCGCCTTGCTTCTGGTGCTGCCATAACATCGCGCAATTGTAAAAAGATTTTACCAAAGTCGGCCTCTGTAAGTACACCATCTTTAAGCGCCTTTTGAAGCGTTTTTAGTTTTGCTTTGTCATCACCCTCTAGCGCTATGCCCGCTTGCTTTAGTGTATCGCGCCCGCGCTTTAGAAGCGGCCACGTAGCAACATCAGCAGACTTTGGCGTTAGAATAAGGTCGTCTTTATTCAGTAAGTCTACTACGTGCTTAGTTAGCGAGATAGGGGGGATAGACTTCTTTTTTTGCTTATTAATTTCGTCGCGCCAATGTTTTGCTGTGTCGCCAAAAGGGGTTTTGCCCGTTTTTTTAACAAGGTGGTCTTTTTTCGTTAAGCCCGATGAGATAGGGTAGATTGCGTTTTGCCCGCCGTGAAGCGCGAATTCTAGACTGCCGCCTTGTCTGCCGAAGCCGGGGCATAGGGCGTGACCTGCAGGTAGATTTTTTTGCACTTCTAGCATTCTTACATTTTTTATGGCATCAGTTTTTGTAGAGCCTATAACGTAGCCTACGCGCGATACATCGATTTGTCTTGCTTGTAGCGCCATTTGTTGATAGGTGAAAAGCCCGCCGTTAAGAGTTTCTTGAAACTGTATGGCGGAAGGGTTAGAAGTTGCAACAAGCGCATACACACAAAGGTTAGGGTCTTGCTGCAAATACGGCTTTATAACATCTTCGCCGCCCATATACGCGTTTAGCACAACAATATCGGGCTTGAAGTTTTGAATATCTGCCTTAGCCCAACTTGTTTGCGTGTTTGCTATATCGCCACGCTTAACATCTAAAATTTTAACAAGCCCGTGCTTTTCGGACGCATACGCCATTAAATTCATAGCAACTTGGCGCGCCGCCGCGCTATGCTCGTAAAAAGCAAGTTGTGGCTTTACAGCAACTATATACTCGGCGCATTGGTCTATAATAGTTTTTAAGTAAGCCTCTAAGCCAGCCTCATCTTTACCAATTTTTATTTCTTCATCTGTTGGGTCTAGCCCCAAAACTAGATGAGATTGCTTTTTCTTTATTAAAGCCTCTAATTTTTGAAATCCGTTCATTTTTATTTCTCCATTTTTAATAGTGTAAAGTGTAAAGTGTAGAGTGTAAAGTGGTTACACCGCTAGCGCGGGCAAAGTTTATTTTGCAAAATGTAAACAAGCAAAATTCTCACAAAAACTATAGCAGACCGTTCAGAAGTCTTGCAATAATGAATTTAATCACTTTACACTTTACATTTTAAACTTTACAATAACCCGCCAACTATTTCATCTAGGTTTTTGATTTTGTTTTCTTTGCACCAGTTTTCTAGGTCGGCTATCATTTGTGGTATGCTCATAGGGTCTGTCATAAGCGTTGTGCCTACTTGCACCAGCGTTGCGCCAACAAGCATAAACTCTATAATATCTTTATAGTTTTGTATGCCGCCAAGCCCAATAACAGGTATTTTAACAGCCTTATAAACATCGTGAACCATTTTAAGCGCTACGGGCTTTACTGCCGCCCCGCTTAGCCCACCCGCGCGGTTGCCTAAAACTGGCTTTCGCGTTTTAATATCTACAGCCATACCGCCAAGCGTGTTGATAAGGCTTATGCCATCTGCCCCCGCGTTTTCTGCGGCTTTTGCTATAAGCGCTGGGCTTGTAACATTTGGCGTAAGTTTTACTACCAAAGGCTTTTTTGTGATTTTTCTAACAGCAGATACAACTTCTTCTACAGCCCCCGCATCAGTCCCGAATGAAAGACCCATTTTAACATTAGGACACGATACGTTAAGTTCTATTGCATCTATGTTTGTTTTTTCTAGTTGCCCAACAACATACAAGTAGTCGTCTACTGTGTTGCCACAAGCGTTAGCAAAAACAGGACTGCCTTGCTTTTTTAAAAAGGGAAGGTCGTGCTTTATAAAGTGGTCTACGCCCGGGTTTTGAAGCCCAACGGCGTTAAGCATACCAGAAGCCGTCTCAGCAACGCGCGGGGCAGGGTTACCTAGGCGGTTTGCGCGCGTTATCCCCTTAGACATCAGCCCGCCAAAAATTTTTATAGGGAAGAAGTTAGCATCTACTTCTTTGCCCATATTAAAACAGCCAGACGCCGGGATAATTGGGTTTTTAAACTCTAGCCCAAAAACTTTTCTTTGTAATAATTTAGACATCGAACACTACCTCCTTTAAGTTGAATACTGGTCCGTCGCAACAAACGCGCGCCATATGGTCGTCTCCGCTCTCTAGTTTTACGTGTTGGTTACAGCACTTGCCAACGCCAAACCCGCAAGCCATACGTTGCTCTAGGCTAACGTAGATTTCCGTACCCGCAAACTGAGGCTTAAGCGTGTTGTCTGCTGTAAAAAATTGTTGCTTAAGTGTTTTGAACATACCCTCTGGTCCGCAAGCGAATATGTAGTCTGGCTTAATTTTGTCAAACTCTTTAACGATTAAGTCGGTCACGTAGCCTTTTGTGCCAATAGAGCCGTCATCAGTAGCAATTGTTGTAGAAGTAGAATGGGCTTTAAATTCGTCTAGCAAAATGGCAGCATCTTTGTTGGTGAAGCCTAAAAACGAATGAACTTTGTTGCCCGCTTCAGCGAGACCTTTTGCTGTAGGCAAAAGCGGGAACAGCCCAATACCGCCGCTAACAATAGCCACAGTTTTGTTTTTGATTTGTAAAAAGCCATTGCCAAGTGGCATAAGAACATCAAGCGTGTCGCCAACTTTTGCTTTGGCTAACTCTTTAGTGCCGTCCCCCTTAAGCATAAAGCAAAAACTTACTGTTTTGTCTTTTTCGCTATAGTGGCTTATGCCAAAAGGTCGGCGTAAAGAAAAGCCGGGAACTTTTATATTTAAAAATTGTCCCGGCTTTATTTTTGGAAAAGTTTTAAGTTGTAGCGTCATTTTGAAAACATTAAAAGTAAGGCTCTCTAATGCCACAACATTTGCGATGTAGTGTTTTGGTTGCATTTTTCACTCTCCTTTGTTTTTGACTTGTTCCGTAAACCATATCCGCTTGCATATTTTTGCAATTTTAGCGTTCTACTTCGTTGTTTTATCCTAGCGTACATAAAGTACGCGTCGTCAAAACCGCCTTGTAGTACATCTAAAATTGCTTCAATCTACTGCGCGTCTAGGTTTCGTAACAAGCCAAGTATATTAGTTTATTTTTGATTATAACATAAATAATATGAAAAAGCAACTATATTTTATATGAAATTTACTTGTAAAAGATAATAAAATTTGGTATACTATATATGTATGATACAACTAAAAGAAGTTTCTAAAAAATATGGTGGCAAAAAGTATGCCGTTAAGGACGCAAGTTTTGAAGTTAATGCGGGCGAGATTTTTGGTTTTTTAGGTCCAAACGGTGCGGGCAAGTCTACCATAATAAAAAGCCTTGTTGGGCTTCAGCCTTTAACAAGTGGAAAAATGACTATTTGCGGATATGATGTAGAGCGCCAAAGCGTAGAAACAAAAAAGCGCATTGGCTTTGTTCCAGACCACTACGCGCTTTACGAAAAACTTACGGGGCGCGAGTATATAAATTATATAGCAAGGCTTTATGGCGTAGAAAAAGAAGAGCGCGATGAACTGATTGCTCATTTTTTGAACATATTTGAATTGGCAAGTGCGTTTGATAATCAGATGAAAACCTACTCTCACGGAATGAAGCAAAAGGTGGCTATTATAGCGGCGCTTATACACACGCCACCCATTTGGATATTAGACGAGCCACTAACAGGGCTAGACCCAAACAGCATATTTCAAGTTAAAGAAACTATGAAGCAGTATGCGGCAAGGGGCAACGTGGTGTTTTTTTCATCTCACATAATGGATGTTGTGGAAAAGTTGTGTGATAGGGTTGCTATAATAAAAAAGGGTGAGATTATTACAACGCAAAAAGTAAGCGATATAGTGGCGCTTGGTATTCCGCTAGAAGACTATTATATGTTTTCGATTAAGTTTGGGCGCGTACCAACAAGTGCAGAAGAAGTAAAAGCGCTTCCAAGGGCAGAACTAGTGCAAGTAGTATAAAATAATGAACAATTAACAATGAACATTGAACAATGAACATTGGTTAAATTCATTAATGCTATACTTTTGAACGGCTACATTTTGTATTCGTAGGCAATTTACACTATAAATTTTGTCCGCGCTAGCGGTGTAACAATTGTTCAATGTTCAGTATTCAATGTTCAATAAAAAAACGGGGGATTTTTATGAAAAACAAAGGTTTAGTGTTACCAAAAAATGAGGGTAACGAAAGTGTCGGGCTAGAGAATATAGTGGGTGGAAACGCTATAGATATTTCTCTAGCACAAGGTTTAGAAAAGAAAGAAGCATTTTTACAAACCTATAACGACTTAATCAAAACACAAAGGGCGTCGTTTTTAGAGCCAAGCGGAAACAACGGCTCTATAACAATCTACAGCCTAAACGGCAGCACCTTTATAACAATAAGAGACTCAGACCAAAACATAGCAGGCATAACAAAATTCTTCGCCGGCATACCCATCTGGTCTACCTACTGCTATGTAGCAGACTAGGTTGCTTGTTGCGGACTAATTTTGCTGTTCGCAAGTGATTTACTATAATTTTGTAGTTTTAAAACAACTCTGCTTTTTTGGCAGAGTTGTTTTTAGTTGACTGCAGGGTTGTTTTTTGGTAAAATAGTTGTATGGGAAATATTGTTGATTGTATGGGGGGGGGTATTGTGGAAAAAGGTTGTGTTAATAAGGGTTGGGGGAAGTTGTATATTGTGGCGACGCCTATTGGTAATTTGGGTGAGATTACTTATAGGGCTGTAGAAGTTTTGAAAAGTGTAGATATTGTTGCGTGCGAGGATACGCGCAAGTCTGCTGTGTTGCTATCTAGGTATGATATTAAAAAGCCGATGTTATCTTACCGCCAGCACAACGAAAGGGCTTCTGCTAAGGGGCTTGTAGAGCAACTTGTGGCGGGTAAGAGTATTGCGCTTATTACTGACAGCGGTATGCCACTTATATCAGACCCGGGGCTTACACTTGTTAGGGCGCTTAGGGAAGCGGGCATAGAGTATACAGTTATATCTGGGGCAACCGCGTTTGTTAATGCTTTGGTGCTTAGTGGTTACGACACGGCAAATTTTACTTTTGTTGGTTTTTTAAAGGGCAAGCAAAAAGAGCGGCGCGAGTTATTAGAAAGCCTAAAAGCCCTACCGCACCCGCTTATATTTTATGTAGCGCCACACGATGTTAAAAAAGACTTACAGTTTTTGTACGAGACCCTAGGGGATAGGGACGTTTGCGTTGTTAGGGAAATATCAAAAGTGTATGAAGAGGTTTTGCATACCACTTTAAGTGCTGGCTACAGCAAAGAGCCAAAGGGTGAGTTTGTTATAGTGGTGGCGGGCGCAAAAAAAGAAAATGCCCTTAACTCGCAAAGCGTTGCTGAGCATTTAGCGTATTACACAAAAAGCGGAATGGATAAAAAAGAAGCCACAAAGCAAGTGGCAAAAGATAGGGGTGTTGCAAAAAGTGAGATTTATAAGTTGCTTATTAATGTTTAATTTTAAATTATAAATGTTAAATGTTTTCACCCGCTAGCGCGGGCAAGATAATTTGCAAAATTTGTAAAAGTGCAAAACGTAGACTGTTGAGATGCGAGGCACATTATGAGTTTAAGCATTTAACACTTAACATTGAAAATTTTACACTACCTAAACCACAATCCACGCGATTAATACGGCTAGTTGTGCTGAGAAAAGTGTTGTTGCTAGGGCTACTGGTATTGCGTAGTGAAGTTTGCGAACATTGGTTGTTGCAAAGTAAACGGCGGTTATGTAAAAAACTGCGTCTGAGCTAGACATTATAATAGATGCGGCAACCCCCATAAAACTGTCTGGTCCGTAGGTTGTGAAAATTTCATCCAAAACAACCATAGATGCGGAAGCCGAAAAGGGCTTTACAAGTATAAGTTTTACAAGCGACGATGGTATGCCTATTATATTAAATACGGGCGAGATTGCGGACACTAGCGCATCTGTTGCGCCCGATTTGTTAAATAATTCTATAGAGATAAACACGGCAACTAAAAAAGGAAAGATGTTAAATATAACAACAAGAGATTTTTTTGCGCCCTCTGTAAACTTATCGAATGCAGGCACTTTTTTTATAAGCGCTGCTACAAAAATTGCTATAAGCAGCGCGGGTAAGATAAAATTACCGATGTTCATATTTTACAAATTACAAATTACAAATTACAAATTATTGAAAAGCATAAGGGCTTTCGAGATAAATTCTACTCGCTTGTACTTACAGCAACAAAGTTTTTCTCTCTAGCAATAAAAGTGCCTAAAATTTTCACAAGTATAATTGCTAGAAAGGTAGATGTAAAGTTTGCGATAATTGCGGGCAGAACAATTGCCGTTGCGTTTTCTGAGCCGGCAGTCTCGCGAAGTGAGATTACTGTTGTGGGGATAATTTGTATGCTTGCGGCATTTATAACAACTAGCATTATCATAGCCTGAGTTGCGTAGATTTTTGGCGTGTTGCCTCTGTGCTTGTCTAAACTCTCTACCGCTTTTATGCCCATAGGCGTTGCTGCACCGCCAAGCCCTAGCATATTAGCAGAAAAATTTAGGGATATATAATTTTTTGCGTCTTCTGGAATGTTGCCAAAAATAAGCCTTATCAGCGGGCTTAGGGCTTTGGCTAGAATTTTGCTAAAGCCTACGGCATCTAAAATATTTAGTATGCCCATCCACACAGCGTAAATGGCAACAAGGCGTATAGATAAAGTAACTGCGTTTGTAGACGCAGCAAGCATAGTAGATGTTATATCTTGTGGGCGGGATATAATAAGCAGCACACAAGCGATTAATACCATAAATGGCCAAATTCTGTTCATAGCTTGTCTTTACCAATACTAATTTGTTTTAAGCTTGTCCCATCTTTCGTCATCTTTTTGGTGTAAAGGTTGCCATCTTCGGCTGTTAGCGTACATCTAGTACGCTTTAAGCCTCATCAGTCAACTTTACCCTCAAAAATCTATCCGAAATCTGTGGACAACTAAAAAGCAAATTAGTATAAATTATGAAAAATGCTTGTGTTATATGCTGAAATAAGATATAATTAAAGAATAGGAGTTTTTATGACAAATAAATTTTATATTACAACGCCAATTTACTATCCTTCTGGAGACTGGCACATAGGGCATTGTTATACAACGGTTAATTGCGATGCGCTTGCTAGGTTTTATAGGCTTAAGGGGCGCGATGTATTTTTTTTAACGGGTACTGATGAACACGGCTTGAAAATAGAAACTGTTGCAAAGGCGGAAGGTGTTACGCCTAAAGACCTTGTTGATAAAAGGGCTAAGGGTCTTAGTGAATTATTTACAAGGCTTAATATAAGTAACGACATTTTTTGGCGCACGACAGATAAGGCTCATAAAAGGCAAGTAGAGTATATTTTTACAAAGTTGTTTGATAGGGGCGAGATTTATAAAGATAAGTACGAGGGGCTTTACTGCGTGCCGTGTGAGAGTTATTGGACAGAGCGACAAGCAGAGAACAAGGTTTGTCCGGACTGCAAAAGAGAGTTAAGCGAAAAGTCGGAAGAGGCGTATTTTTTTAGGTTGTCTAAGTATAAAGAAAGGCTGTTAGATTTGTATAAGGCGCGACCAGAATTTTTACAGCCGATGACGCGCCAAAAAGAGATGGTGGGTAATTATCTAAAGGCAGAAACGGAAGATTTGAGAGACCTTTGTGTTAGCCGTGCGGGCTTAGAGTGGGGCATTAGAGTGCCGTTTGATAAAGAGCAGACCATATATGTATGGATAGACGCGCTGTTTAATTATATGACAGCCCTAGGTTATTTTGAGTGTGAAGCGGGTGCAGGTGATAATTCAGTAGGTGTACAAAGAGATAATTCAGCAAGCGATAATGCAGCAAGTGCAACGGCAAGCAAAGATTTTACAAACTTGAAAAGATTTTGGTCGGGCGAAGTTGTACATATGGTTGCAAAAGAAATTGTAAGGTTTCACGCGATTATATGGCCTGCAATGCTTATGGCGCTAGATTTGCCACTTCCAAAAAGGGTATTTGGTCACGGCTGGCTTTTAATGGGGGACGATAAGATGTCTAAATCTAAGGGCAATGTTGCTTGCCCCGACTATTTAATTGGGCAGTATGGTGTAGACGCTGTGAGACACTTTTTGCTAGCAGAATATACTTTTGGAAGTGACGGCGCGTATACGGAAGAGAGGCTGATAAAGCGAATTAACACAGACCTAGCAAACAATCTAGGCAACTTAGTAAGCAGAACATTTGCTATGGCTAAACAATATTTTGGCGGCAAGGTAGAAAAACTAGAGAAAGAAAAGGCGGCAGACAAAGCATTTATTAAAGAGATTAACGGGCTTTTAGGGGCAGTTGAGACTAGGCTAAGCGCAATGGAGATAGACAAAGCGGTGTCTGAGATTACACAACTGGGGGATAAGGCAGCAAAATATATAGATGATAATAAGCCGTGGGTTTTAGCAAAAGACCAAAAAACAAAAGGCAGGCTGTCTGTGGTTTTGTATAATGTGTTAGAGTGCATAAGGGTTGTGGGCGTTTTGTTGCAAGCCTTTTTGCCACAAACAGCAGACAAAATTTTTGCTAGGTTCGATAACCTACCTGACAATTTAAAGACTTTTGGCTCGGCAAAATACGGCTTGTTGCCAGTAGGAATAGCCACCTTAGAGGGTGATACACTATTCGCAAGAATAAAGTAGCAATAAAGTCTACGACCCCGTTTTTGCAAAAACGTATACAAAACGTATGCAAAAACTTTTACAAAAACAATGGCAGGAGCAACATATGCTAATAGATACACACGCGCATTTAAACGACAAAAGATACACTCAAGATGGCAATAGTTTAGACGAAATTGTTGCTGAGATAAGTTTACAAGCCATTATAAATGTTGGCACAACAGAGCAAAACTCGCGTGAGAGTTTACTTTTGGCTAATACTTACAGCAAGGTGTTTGCAACTGTGGGCATACACCCGCATTATAGTAAAGACGTGTCTAAAGACTATTTAAAGGCTTTAAAAGAGATGGTAGAGAGTGATTTACTTAGTTTAAGTGCCAAAACAGACAGCAAAAATAGTGACGCGGATAGTGCAAAAAGTGGTAGTAAATTGGCAAATTTTGAAAGGCGCATAGTCGCAATTGGCGAGTGTGGGCTAGATTATTACTACGATTTTTCACCGCGCGCAACTCAACAAAAAGTTTTTGAAGAGCAAATTTTTTTAGCGTATACCCTTGGGCTTCCGCTTATTGTGCATACAAGAGACGCGGCAAAAGACACGCTAGATATACTAAAAGCCAACAAAAATTATCTAGCGGGCAGAGCCGAAGTTGGCGTTATGCATTGCTATAGTGGCTCTAAAGAGGACGCTAAAAAATATCTAGACTTAGGTTTTTATATTTCTTTTGCGGGTCCGGTCACTTACCCGAATTATAAAAAAGAAGATGTTATTTTGGCTGTACCGCGCGACAGATTACTTATAGAAACAGATTGCCCATACCTAACCCCGCAAGCGCATAGGGGTAAACTTAATTACCCGTCTTACGTAAAGTATGTGGCAGAAAAAATAGCCGAAGTAAAGGGATTGTCTTTTGAATGTATTGCTAATTTAACAACAAGCAACGCTTGCAGGCTGTTTGGTCTGCGAAAGATATAAAAATTTTGCCGGTTGTTTGCCTAACGGCAATCCAAAGGTCAAAATTTTTATATGCTTCGCCTAGCGAACTGCAAAATAAATAAGGAGAGATATGACAGATACATATGTATACAAATATGGCGATGCGCTGTATATAAATTTAACTAACAGATGCACTAACGACTGCATTTTTTGTGTAAGGCGCGGTGGAAATTTTGGCGAGTATAATTTGTTTTTGAGAAGTGGCGCAGAGCCTAGCGCAAAAGATGTTATTAAACAACTTAAAAGTCACAACTTTAAAAAGGCTCGGGAAGTTGTTTTTTGTGGATATGGCGAACCTACATATAACTTAGATGTGATGTTAGAAGTTGCAAAGTTTTTAATGGGCAAGGTTAGGGTGCGCCTTAACACTAACGGGCTTGCTAATGTTATACACGGCTTTGACACTACCGACAAAATTGCGGAAGTTATAAAGCATATAAATGTATCTTTAAATGCACCAAACGCCGCACGCTACAACGAAGTAAGCAAGCCTGATTATGAGAAACTAAAATACACAAATTGGAAGGGTGAGATAATACAAGTAGAAAACGCATTTGATGAAGTGCTAAAGTTTATATACCTTTGCAAAAGGCGCTTGGTTTATCTAACACTAAGCGTTGTGGGCGATGTTTTAACAAAAGATGAAATAGATTTATGCCGCCTAGCGGCAAAAGACATAGGTGCAAATTTTAGACTAAGGGGCAGTATGTAAATTTTAAATTTTAAATGTTAAATTTTAAATTGTTTCACCGCTAGCGCGGGCAAGGCTATGTTGCAAATTGCTTATAGGTGCAAAATGCAGCCTGTTCAAAAGTAGTGGCATTTAATGGCTACAATAATTTAACATTTAAAATTTAACATTCAACATTAAAAGTTATGAGTTTTAAACATAAAAAGAGATTTGGGCAAAATTTTATTAGGGATATTAATTTGCTTAACGCAATTGTTGCAGATGCAGGTGTTAGTAGTGCAGACTATGTTTTAGAGATTGGCGTTGGTGAAGCGGGGCTAACGAAAGCCCTTGCAAGTGCGGCAAAAAAGGTTGTGGCTTATGAGATAGATATCTCTCTCAAGCCCATAATTGATAATACTCTATCAGGCATAACAAATGTTGAAGTAGTATATAAAGATATTTTAAAAGCCCCACACACAGAAATAGCAAATAGGTTTAACGGCGCGCCCTTTAAGGTTGTTGCAAATTTGCCCTATTATATTACAACGCCAATTATAATGTATTTTTTGGAAAGTGAGATGCCCCTTACAAGCCTTACTATTATGGTGCAAAAAGAAGTGGCAGAACGTCTTGTAGCAGTAGAGGGTAGTAAAATTTACGGAAGCATTTCGGCAAGGCTTGCGGTAGAGAGCGAGGCTAAAATTACGCGACAAGTTAGCCGCAAAAACTTTTATCCCGTGCCTAATGTAGACAGCGCGGTTGTCAGAATAGATATTAACAAAAACAAATTTAACTTTGTATCGGCAAAAGCCAAAGAAACATTTTTTAAACTCCAGCGCGCAAGTTTTGCAATGCGCAGAAAAACCTTTGCAAACAATATCATAAAAGAGTTAGACCTAAAAAGAGAACACATAGAAGCCACTTTACAAAAAGTTAACCTACCAACAAACATAAGGGGCGAGGCAATCTCAGTTGCAAAACTTGTAGAAATATCAAACCTATTGTAATTTTGTGGCATTTTGTGGTATAATAAATATAGTATTATGGATATGTTAAAAGCCTGTGGTTTGGCAGAAAAATATTTGGTTCGGTATGCAGAACTTGAAGAGTTGATGTATGCGCCCGAAGTTGTGGCAGATGCTGCATTTTTGCAAAGCCTTGTAGCAGAATATAATAGTTTGGCGGACTTGGCACTTAGTGCAAATTTGCTTTTGCAAGAGAGAGACGGCGACGCGCTTCAAATTTTTAAAAGCGCTTATCAGCAATTTATATTAAAAGACAGCGCGGATAATGTTGTTGCTGTAGAAACTTCTAATAAGGCTTTGTTAGAGAGTTTTGCGAAAGAAGCGACCTCTAGTGGTTTTGAAGTTTTTAAAGACAAGTTTAGGCTAGTTATAAAGGGTAGGGGTGCTAGCAAACTTTGGCTTGAGAGATGTGGCATAAATTTAGTAGAAAGCGCAAGTGCCACAGGCTCAGGTGGCACAAGTGGCACGGGTGGAAAAAGTGGTACAGGTGGAAAAAGTGAGAGAGCAGAAGTTTTGGTTTACAATTATGTTTTACCAAGGGCTAGTTCGGTGGCAGAGATTAGTGACAAAGACATAAAAATAGAAACATTCAGAGCAAGCGGAAGTGGCGGGCAAAATGTTAACAAGGTTGAGACTGCCGTTAGGGCTGTGCATTTGCCAACAAGCATAGCCGTAAGGGTAGAGGCACATAAAAGCCAACTAAAAAATAAAGAGCAAGCAATAAAACTTTTAAAGACAAGGGTTATAGAATTTTACAAAAAAGAGGCTGAAAAAACTAATGAGACAGAAAAGCAACAAGCCAAACTTATAGCCAAAGCCAAAATTTAAAAACAAACAATACAGATGCTGTTAAGTAGATAACAGATTTGTGGTTGGCTTTGCTAAAAGTGGGTTACACGAAAAATATGAAAACTTTGCAAGTAGATATAAACAGAGTAGTATTATCATCAAAAGTCGGAATTTTAAAAACGGCTAGTTTTATATTCGCCGCAAGAAATTTTGTTGGTACAGATTTATTAATAAGCAAAGTTGCAGAAAGCGTAATACTAGACAAAAGTTTAGTTGCTAGCGCAGACAAAAGCAGACAGCAGTTTTACAAAGCAAGCATACTAGATTGTGGTTTTTACCTTAAAATAGAAAAAGAAGCAGACACTAAGGAAGCAAAAGCAAACATCATATTTTACGACTTAAAAGCAAGGGAAGATTTTATTAGGCGCGGGGACAGGCGCTTTGCAGAATTTTTAAGCAAAACTACGGCGGGGGCAAATTCTGGACAAGGCACTTCTGGACAAACCGCTTCTGGACAAGGCAAATTTGACATAACGCTAGAGCAAGTAGAGTTTGAAGGCGACAAAAGTTGCTTTTTAAAACTGTACAGAGTTATAGGGCAAGACTTTGTTTACTATCCGTTTTTGAACGAACAGCAAGCAGAGATTGCAAAAATAGAGGATGCAAACGTAATAGTACAAGGGGTTGCAGGAAGTGGCAAAACAAACATTTGTATAGACAAAATTGTTTACTCTGCCGCGCGCGGATACGCAGGGCGCGTATTGTACTCTACTTTCTCTAGGGGGCTTTTGCTGGATACAAAGCAAAAAGTGCTAGAGTATTCGGCAAACATAAAAAAGTTGTTGCAAGATATAAAAAGCGGCAGAGCAGTTTTTGCAGACAGCGATAAGGTAAGGGCAGCAGAGAAAAAACTAGGCGTATACTTATTTGGTGGCGGAAGCCTAGAAGCGCTACTGCAAAAAGTCTCAGACTATTTAGAAAACAAAGTAGACTACGCGCTTATACAAGACCTATACCATAGTGTAAATAGCGTGCAAGGTGAGAGTGACACAAGCGCACCCACCATTAACTCGGCTCAACCACATCTAGCAGATGAAAAGCACTTTAAAGAAGTTTTTTTAAAAGGCATAAAAAACCACCAGTTAAAAACGCGCCTTGCAAAAATGCAACACATCTCGCCAGAAGTAATTTATAAAGAAATTTACGGACTTATAACGGGCTATTCAAAAAACGATTTATCTAAAGCAGACTATGTGGCGCTTAGGGCAAACTCTTTTTCTAAAGATGAAGCAAACGATATTTACTTAACCTATTTAGAATACGCGGGCTTTTTAAAAACCAACAACCTAACTAACAACAACTTAATGTCTAGACAACTGCTAGAGCATATAAAAAGCAACCCTGTAACAATGCAAGGGCAAGGGCAACTACATTCACAAACGCAGTCACTAACACAAACCAACACACAACCACTACAAAAATATTCTCTAGTTGTTTTAGATGAAGTGCAAGATTTTACCAGAATAAACCTAGAGTTGTTTTCTGAGATTGCTTTAAAGATGTTTTGCGTGGGCGATGCCCTACAAATGATAAACGCTTCGTTTTTCTCTTTCGCGCACCTTAAAAAACTTCTGCACGAGAGAGATGTATCTCTCACAAAAGAGTTATCTAGCAGTTACAGAAATTCTAAAGGCATAGCAACAATTCTAACCCACTTAGGTCGGCTTAACGAGCAAACCTTTGGCGTGCATAACTTTGTTGTAAAAACAAAAGCGGTTGAAGACGGAAGCGTAATGCACGATGCGGTTTTGCTTAATTCTAAAGCCGAAGGGCAAAAGTTTTTAGACACGCTTGGCTCTCGCGCCTTTAACAACTACACCATTGTTGTTGCAGATAACGAGCGTAAGATTGCCCTACGTGAGAGGCTTAAAAAGCAAGAGATTTTAACAGTCTCAGAAATTAAAGGGCTAGAGCGTGAGTGCATTATTTTGCTAGATTTATTATCAGCAAACGCGCCCAAGTGGCGAGCGCTAGAGCGCGCAAAGGTTAACAAAAAAATATCAGATGAAAACAACATCTACAGATACTATTTTAATTTGTTTTACGTTGGGCTATCTCGCGCAAAAACAGCCCTTTACGTTTTAGAAAGCGAAAAAATAGGCATTTTCTCAGACTTTTTACAAAACAATTTTGAAAGCAAAAGCGTAGATGATGCAATCTCAAGCATACTATTCTCGTCCGACAAACTAGAAGCCGAGCAAGAAGAATTGATAGAGCGCGTAAGAGAGTTTATACTACTAGGGCAATACGACAATGCCCACCACACAGCAGACAGAATACTGTCCAGCCCAGAGAAATTCGCGGCAAAAGCCCGCATAGATATACACAAAAACTATGTGGTTAAAGGTCAACACAAAGCGGCGGGCATAGAGTTTATAAAGGCGGCTTCATCTAACCACAGCCTTTACGAAGACGCGCGCGCGCAATTTGTGCTAGCAAAAGAAGAGCAACTTATATCCCTTGTAGAATTATTAATGGGCGAGGGGGTGGCCTCAGGCATAGATGTGTTAGACTTATTTGTAGATATGAGCGACAACCCAGAAGTTGCGGGGCTGATAATAGATATTGTAAAAGCAGACTTACAAAAATACAAGCAAAATTCTATGCAAATCTCAACCAAGGCAAAAACGCTAGTTGGTTAATTATACACGGAGGATTGTGGCGGCGGTCACCAAAAGATATATGAATGAAAAAGAAGTAAGACAACTTATCACAGAGTTTAAAGGCTACAGAGATTTAATAGCGCCCATACAAAAAAACCTTAACGAATTTTTAGATACATACGAGAGTATGCAAGGCAATATCAATAGTTTAAACGCGGCATTTTCGGGTGATTTAAAAGGCAAACTAGATGATATTTTTAAGCAGATGGCATCGCAAGTATCCAAAGCAAACGATTTGGCAAGCCGAGTAGAGCAGTTTTCGGCATCTGCTAATAAGTATGCGGGCGAGGTTGCAAATTTAAGTGCGCAGTTCTCAAAAGTAGAAGAGCGCCTAGGCGCAATTAAAGACCTCGATAAAAAAGTAGAAAACCAAATTAACCGACTAGATGGCGCGCTAGAAGAAAAAACTCGCGTTTACGACATTAAGGCGCTAGAAAAGGCGCTTAACACTTACGGGCAAGACATAAAGCAAGTTAGCCAGTTTTTAAATAAAGATGTAGCAAGCACGCTTTTAGACAGTAAGTCTAGCGTAGACAGCATAAAGGCGGGGCTAGATGAAATAGTAAAAAGTCAGCGCGATGAAAAAACTACGCTTACAAAACTTTTAGAGCAATACGCAGTATCTAACGACTTTTTAAAAAAGATTACAGAAAGCCAAGATGTAAACGAGGCAGTACTATTTGAGATTTTCGATAGGTGGGCAGCCTCTAGGCGAGTTAAAACCAAAAAGTAATTTTTCCGCGTAAGCGGTGAAATCATTTAAAATTTAGCATTTAAAATTTAACATTATTATGAACAATCAACACACACCACAAGATGTTTTTAACGCCGTTGTTAAAGACGATGTTACAGAGTTTTCTAGGCTGCTTACGCTGAAAAAGTCGTACGCATATTTAGCATTTGGCAGGTTTCCGCTTTTAAGCATAATTTATTTATACAAAGCGCGCCGCATCGGCAAAAAGTTTGAAGAAGCACTTGTAAGAGTAAACGACTTTGTCGGGCAAGAAGAGCCGATAGATGCCTACAAAAAATTCAGAGAAGTTGCAGACACGGCGATAAGGTTTTTTACAAACGCCGAGTATATCAGCCCAGCAGAAATACTACTGCTTACAGATGATATAGAGCATTTAAATTCTGTTGTTACCAAAATGGGCATAAGCAAAGATAACCCAAACAGCAAGCACATTGTAGAGCGTATGGAAAAAATCGCCAACTCTAAAGACTTTGATATAGAAGTGAAAAACGGCGCACTATTTATACCGCTAAAAGCGTCTAGGCGCGTTGCTAAAAAAAGAAGGCTCGCGTTTGTTGCGTCTTTTGTGCTTGTGGGCATAATTATTTTAAATTCTGTTTTGCTTGGCATAATTGGTGGCACTATTGGCTTGGGTACGGAAAACAATCCGCGCGTTATTAATAACACAGCGCAGTTTGAAAGGGCGCTCTCATCTGGTAGCAGACACTTTGTTTTAAAAACGGATATAAATTTAACCGAAAAAGCCCCAACCAGAAACTCGCGTGGAACTAACTTTAGTTACTTATTTTCTGAAGTGTCTGCCAACATAGATGTAAACGGACACACTATAACACTAAGTGCTTCGGCGGCGCTGGCTAATAGGCTAAGCGGTAGTTTAAAAAATGCAAACTTTGTTATACAAGGCACGCGCACGCTAAGTGGCGTTATAAATGCCGACTGTGGCTTTGGGCTTGTTGTAAACGAAAACGCCGGGCTTATAAGCCAATCAGATGTGATAGTAGATGCCACCCTAAACGGCGAAGCGTTAAGCACCACACTAGTTTACACAAGTGCGTGGTTTATGGCAGGGGTTTTTGCTAGAGCAAACAACGGCACAATAACAGACAGTACAGTTGTTGGGGACATAAAACTTTTAGGAAGCGGCAGACCAAACTTTTACTTTGGCGGTTTTGTAGGTGAGAATTTTGGCGTGCTTAGTGGTGTTACAACGCTTGAAGGCACAAACTTTAACTCTTACACAGTAGGCTTAGCGGGGATAGCCGTTGGCAATAGAGGGCAAATTTACAGCGCAAGAAATTACGCACAAATTAACCAGATTGTAAGGCACTCTAGGTGGAACATATGGCTTGCGGGTGTTGTTATTATAAACGAGGGTAGTATAATTAGAAGCGCAAACTTCGGTACAATAAACGGTAGTTTCGATATAAATTATACACCACCACCGCCACCAGAGCCAGAGCGACCAATAGAAATTTGGATAGGCGGCGTAGCAGTACAAAACGCCATACACTCAACAATAAAAAACTCTAAAAACTACGGCGATATAATAGCAAGCGGGGACAACCACGTTGCAGTTATAGGCGGTATAGCAAGCATAAATTCAGGCGATATAATAAACAGCGGGGCAGAAAACACCTTTTATATAGATATAGATGAGATATGGCTAATGTTTGTTGGCGGAATTGTTGCACAAAGTTTGGGTGGCACTATAACGCAAAACTTTGCCATAACAGCCTTAGAGACAAACAGGGTAAATGGCATATATTATGCTAAAGTTGCGGGCGTAACTTATATACCGCCAAACCTTTTACAAACAGTTATAAACAACAACATTTTTTACTCAGACACAGAGTACGATGTAGGGCTTATAGCGCTTGCAACAGTCGGTTGGCAAGACCATATCAGATACCCAGACACAGAAGCATTGTTTACACGGCGCATAAACACAATAGCCCAACTAAAAGCCCACGAATTATATTTCACGCTGGCGTAATCGGCAAACTAGAAAAAAATTTATGAAAAGAGATTATTTATTTTTAAGCATATGTATATTTACAGCACTAGTGGCTATAGCGTCAGTAGTATTTTTAGTGTTGCAACTTATAAGTTTTATAACATTTAACGCTGGTAACTATATACTATCGGTAAATTACATTCTAGTTTTTGTAATTCTAACCATACTAAACATCGCCGCCATAACTGCTTTAGTCATTTACTGGTTTTTAAAAAGATAGTGCTTGTTGTAATTGTTAACTTAATTATCGCGAAGCGGGTGTAGCACCCGTTAACAAATCATATCATAAAAGAATTTCCTTATGCAGCGTAGCGGAATAGAAATTCGTTATGATATGACTTTGTTTTGCTTGACAAGTTTTTGCAAATATTGTAAAATAAAGTTATAGAGTAGATAGTTCTGCGTTTTAGTGTCAAAGGATGGGACGTTGCCTTTGGACGAAATAAACGGCTTTATCGTTTTTTTGAAAAAACAAGTCCGTTTTGCGATAGGCTATCGTGTCCGCTACAATTTTGTTTTTGCCTTATGGTGTGGTGCTAAGCATAATTTTTGTGTGGCATTAGTTTACTGTAAGGGTATTTAAACATTTTTTTGTGGACCTCTGAATTTAATTCAGGAGGTTTTTTTTGTGTCAGACAATTTACAAGAAAATCAAGATAGTGAGAGTTTGCAGGCTATAGAGAATAGCCAAGTAGAAAACTTAGGTAACAGCGAAATAAAAAACTCGAGTGGGGAAGTTTTGCACAGTGGTTATAGGCTAAAAACCCGAGCAGTTTTTGTTGGTATACTAAGTATGGTTTTGGCTATACCTGTTGGGGTTGTTGCGGGTGTGTTTGGCTCTATCCCGTTCGAGCAAGTTAACGAGCAGTATTTTGGGCGAGAGTTTTTCGGAACACTTATAGGCGTTGTGGTGGCAATAATTTGTTTTGCTGTTTTTATAAATTTGTTGGGGCATATGTTTGGCGTGCGCAAAGACGCTGTGGCTTTATTTACAAGTCCGCCCGCAAGGTTTAATAAGGCTAGGGGCGCTAGGGCTAGTGCCGACAAGGCTAACGGCGCTAGGGGCAATAGCGATAGGGCTGGTGGCACTAGGGGCAGGGGGGCAAACCTAACACTTTTAATAAGCACTATGGGAATGGTCACAGCGTTTGGCGTGGTGCTTAATGTGTTTTCGCTATCCCTCCCGGGCTTTGGTGGCAGGGCAAGTTTTGTGTATGCATTTATGTATTTAAGCGGGATTTTGTTCGGACCAATATATGGTTTTGCGGTAGCGTTTTTGGGCGACTTTATAGGTCATTTACTAGCGCCAGAGGGTTTGTACTCGCCATTTATTGGCGTTGGCAACGGCTTAACGGCAACCATAGTCGCGCTACTGTTTATGCTTAGGCTACCAAACAAAGTGTATAAAGATGCGTTGCTTTTGTTGTTTGCGTTTATATGTATAGCAACAATTGCAAGCGCATATTATTTCGGTGCGTTTTACGAGGGTGGCAACGAAATTGTAAATCAGGATACGGGCGAAGTGACCTTATCTACTGGGCGCGGCTTGCACAACGGCGCAAGGGTAGTGATAATAGCCACCGCCGCCTCGCTTTTGATATACGGCGTTTATAAGATAATATCTATGCCGACCCACAACGAAAACGGGCAAGAAAAAGAGCAATGGTTTGTTAAATTGCTTATGGGGGCTATAATCGCATTTGTGCCGGCTACGCTTATATTAGGCTCTTACGGCATTTATGTGCTGGGGATAATGCCGGGTAATTTTCAAGTTATTGTACTAGCGCGCTTAATTTCTCAACCGGTTTGGGTAGGCTTAAACCTATTTTTGATGTATTTAATAATACCACCACTAAACCGCACAGTCTTTAAAGACCAACCTATAGTGTAGCGTACAGCGTACAGTATACAGCGGTGAGCGGTCAGCAGTCAGCGGTCAGCAGTCAGCGGTCAGCAGTCAGCATAGACATTGAGCGTACAGCAGTCAGTTTTTTTGACATAGGAATTATCGTTAAACGCAAAAAAGCCCACTTGAGTTGCAAGTGGGCTTTATGTTTAGCCTTAAATGTTTAGGCTTTTAGTTATGTAAACTAAATTACTCTTTTGTTTCAGTTGCTTTTTCTGCCTTTTCTTTTTTAGCAGGCTTTTCTTTTTTCTCACCTTTCTCACGCTTCAGGTAAGGCAAGCACGTAATAAGTACAAGTATAGCGCCAAGTACTAGGTTTTGCATAGTGTGAAAGCGGAAAATCATAAATAGTGTGCGGTCTGCATCAACCCATTGTGCAGGTAGAGTCTCTAAGCCCTCTACTGGTATTGTAAAGCGCATTATAGCCCACATTAGAACAAACAGTAGTAGTATGCCAACAGATATTAAAGATAATAATCTCTTTCTAGCGTCGCCACAATCGCAGAATGCAATTTTGAAAGTGAATAACAATATAGCAATCATTCCAAGTATAGATATTACCCTAAATATTTGATACATTACAAAGTAAGAGCCAGTAGAAGGGTCTGATACACGGCGAGAAAGGCTGTCTGTAAAGTCTACAATTTGCGGAAGCAAAATTATCACAGTATTAAAAAATGCTAGCGCAAACAATACAGCCAAAACGTGTTTTTTCTCAATTCTATTTTCCATTTTTTAAATCTCCTTTATTCTTAAATTTTTCGGTTGGTTTACATTATGTGCGTAAACGCGCTAAGTCAAACGTGAATGAAAAGCGCCTTGGTGTTGGCTCATCTTGAGACAACATACCAAAAGTATAGTAGTAAAAGTCTATTATAAGGTTTTGCCTTTCAACTAATTGAGAAAAGCTTATGTGAACTTTCGTGCCTACTACCTCTGTATGTGAAGCATTCCATATAAGGTCTAACCAATAATGAGAACTATTAAAAGTATCTCCACTATTTCTAATGCGGATAGTTCCACCAAATGCTTCATCTGAATGCGAACTCAGATGAGACATAGCAGATGGAACAATTACAGTAATATTAGAAGCATTATAGGTAGTCTCGCCCTCAAAACTAACTCGACTAATCATAAGGTTGTTTGACCAGTTAAGAAGTCGACCCCCTTCCGATATAGCGCCTCTTATTGTGTCACGAGAGTAAGCAAATTGAAATTCTCTAGTGTATGGGTCTAGAGTAATTTCACCAGTTGTTATCTCGTATGTACGCCAGCGACCATCTCTATTAATGTTAGAACAGCCTACAAAAGTGAGAGATACCGTGGCGAAAATGATGATTGCTAATAAAATTTTTGTGAATCTTTTCATAAAAATTTTACCTCCTTTTTGTTTTGTTTTTTACTACACAACAGTCTTTGTGTAATGTTATTGACTTTTATCATAACAAATTTTTATAAATTTTGCAAACGTTTTTAAGCGTTAATTTAATATTTAGTAAAAAAAACTGCAAGAAATGGTAAATTTTACCGTAGATTAAACCAACATTAAACGACAATATGGGTACATATGGTAAATTTTACCATAGTATAAGCCGAGCGTTAAACGGCAATATAATGCAAATGGTAAATATTACCGCATTAATGAAAACAGCGTTGAGTGCAATTTACAACCGAAACCTTTGCATTTTTTTTCGCACTTGCATATTTTTAATTTGTTTGCTTAAATTAAGGGTATGAAAAAGAGATGTATTTTAATTGTAACAACACTAGTTTTGTCTGTGGCTATGTTAGGCGCGGTAATTGTTAACCCACAAAGCGTTATGGTGGCTAATGCAACAAGTTTGCAAAATTGTATACCTTTTGGTATAACTGTTACGGGGGTTGGTAGTATATCGGTTAAGCCAGATGTGGCAACTATTAGTTTAAGCGTAGAAACAGAGAGTAAGAGCATAGAAGTTGCTCAGACCGAAAACTCAGAAATTGCGCAAAGGCTTGTAGAGGTTTTGAAAGGGCAGGGCATTAGTGAGAGCGATATTACTACAAGTTGGTTTAATATTTTTCCGTTGCACGACTATAATTTTGGTAGGCGGGTTTTGGGCTATAGGGTAAGCAATCAACTTAATGTAAGAGTGCGCGATATATCTGCTGTTGGCAAGGTAATAGATTTGGCAACAAAGGCGGGCGCAAACATTGTAAGCGGTATTCAGTTTGGGCTAGAGGATAACTCGCCCGCTTATAACGAAGCACTTACACGGGCGGTTTACTCTGCAAAACAAAAAGCAACACTTTTATCTAAAGCGGCAGGCTTAGGCGAGCTAGAGATTGTAGCAATTAAAGAAACCTACTTTAACCACTTTGGCTTTGCAAGGTACGACGCCTTTGTATGCTCAACAACAATTATGCATAACGACATAAAAGTATCAGCAACAGTAGAAGTAGTGTTTGCACCTACAAATAGATAAACAAAGCAAAAACAAAAAAAGCCATAGAGTAAAAATTACCTTATGGCTTTTTTGTATGTTATAGCAATTATCGCGAAGCGGGTGTAGCACCCAGTAAAAAATTATTCTGACATAACCCTTGCCTCTGTTGCTTTAAGTTGTGCTTTTTGCATTTTGCGCTCTGCAAAAAACCTAATGTAAAACAGCGCAACAGATATAAGTACGGCAATCGCCTTAATTAAATTTGTTGGGTTTAAGAAAAAGAAAATGCTGTTAATTATCATTACAATTCTGTAAAACACCGCGCTTATTCTAAGTATGTGAATCCCCTTTTTCCACTTGCCAAAGTTTGCAAAAACCACGGCTGATAGAATTATCCACTCGAACCACAGCCTTGTAAAATACCACGTAACAAAAATAACTGCAACAGATATAACTGTAAAAAATATAAATACACAAATAGATTGCCACAGTTTTATTTTAGAGTTTTCGGCAGAAGTTTTAGCAAACATCAGGTTTTTTGCTATGCTAACAATTTTTAAGCCGGCAAGCGACCAGTTAAGCAAAAAGGCATAGTTAAGCGACTTAAAAACATTACCAACAGCAGACAAGCGAAGAGTTTTCGCTTTGTCTTTTATCTGAAATTTGTAAAAAGAAATTGCGATGTTTATAAACCCAAACAACTGAGATAAAATAAACATCCATAAAGCAACCGGTAAAAAATCTAACATAGTTTCAACTTAAGCATAAGCAAAGCGATTGTGGTTAGTTTTATGTTTTTTCTTAGGGTATCCCTAAGAAAAAACGAAGCCCGGAAGTTGCCGCTTGCCGTAGCAAAGCGTAGGCAACGTTTGGCGGCAGGCGAAGCCAATGTGGCGGAGAAGACAGGATTTGAACCTGCGGTACCTTGCGGTACTCTCGCGTTCCAAGCGAGTGCCATCGACCAAACTCGACCACTTCTCCGTAATTTACACCATTATAACTAATAAACATTATAGCACAACTTAGCGTTAAAAACAACTATTTGGCTATTACATTTTTTAACAATTTTTAAGATTTTTTGCGAAAATTGCTTGCATTTTTTTTTAACTTGTTATATAATAATAGAGTTAGGTTAAACTAAGTTAGAGATTAGGTTAAACAAACATAATTTGCTAACAGCATCTAACTTCTTGCTGGCGTAGCTCAATGGTAGAGCAACTGACTTGTAATCAGTAGGTTGCGGGTTCGATTCCCATCGCCAGCTCCAATAACTTAAAAAAGCCCTTATTTAGCCTAAATGTGCTATTTAAGGGCTTTTTTTGTACTAATTTGTTTTTTAAGATTGTCACATCTTTCGTCATCTTTTTGGTGTAAAGATTGCCTTCTTCGGCTTGTTAGCGTACATCTAGTACGCCTTAAGCCTCATCAGTCAACTTTACCCTCAAAAATCTATCCGAATTCACGGGACAACTTAAAAGCAAATTAGTATGAGTAAAAATGGTAAAATGTAATTATGGGAAAAGTTGGTGGGGGTGGTAAAATGAATTGTGTTAGTAGGCACGGGGCTTTTGAGAGAATGGTTTTGGGGATTGATGTTGGGAATGGTTTAAGCCCTAACAATATTATTATTGTGCCGGATAAGGTTACGCTGGAAGTTGAGCGCGAAGTTATAAATATTTTGAAGGCTGGTAGAAAGATTAGGGGTGAGGGTGTTTTTAATGTAGAGGTTTTAACGTTTGCTAGGCTTTTTGCGCGCTATTTTAAAAGTGAGAAAAAACCGCTTTCTCGGGCTAATGCTGTGCTTATTTTAAAGCGGTTGGTGCTTGAGAATAGGGAAAGGCTGGTTTATTTTAAAAAGGGAATTACTAGGGTTTCGTTTGCAAAAAATATGGTAGACATTATAAAGCAGTTACAGTCTAGTAATGTGTTGCCAGATGACTTAGATAAGTTGGCGCTTAAAGGCACGGGTTTAATAGAGTATAAAGTGAAGGACATAGCCTTTTTGTATCGTTTGTATATGAGTGCGATTAAAGAGTATGTAGATAGCGCGGGGCTTTTAAACTTGCTTGCGCGTGGCATAAAAGAGAACCACCACATTAAAAACAGTAATGTTTATGTGGCGTATTTTGATGTGTTTACGCCATTGCAGGCTGTTGTTGTGGGCGAGTTGAACAAGTATGCTAAGAGTTTAACGCTTATGGATAATAGTGTTAGCCAGCATTTACACAAGGCTAGTGTTTCGCCTAGTGCAACACCTAGTATTTCGCCTAATGCAACATATGCTACTACTCTCGCAAACACCCTTAGTGGCATTTACGAGGCTGTAAGCATAAGTGACGAGTTAGAAAATTTGGCGCAAGAGATTAGGTATTTAGTTGTTAACAAGGGGGCTAGGTATAAAGACATTAAAGTTATTGCGCCGCTTAGTTATATGGCGCGTATACAGAGAGTTATGCGCAACTTTGATATCCCCGTGCATACAGACCAAAAGGTTAGTTTAGAAGACAGCCCGCTTGCCGACTATATGCTTAAGGCTTTGTCTGCTGTTAAGAGCGGGTTTAGGCGGCGCGAGTGTTTGGCGTTTGCAAAGCACAAGTTGTTTTTGCTTTATAATGGCTTGACCGAGTGCGATGTAAGTTTTTTTGAGAATTACATACTCAAGTATAACATAACTTTTTTGAAAAAGGGCGCAGAGATTTTTGATAGTTTTTACGCGGATAGTTTTTTAAAAGTGAGAGAGGCTTTGTTTAGCACGCTAGAGGCTTTAGGTGGCTTAAAGGGGTTGTCTGCTAGTAAGTTTTCTGAGACGCTGAAAGGCTTTTTGGCTAGTGCGCCAACGCAACAGTTTTTAGAGTTAATAAGTAGTGGGGGCGGGGGCAGTAATGGCACTCTAGAAACTCAAGGTAGTAATGGGGGCAACCAGCAAGGTTTTGAGAGTGACTTAGTATTAGAGAGTGTTGTTAGCCAATCTGTTAGTAAACTTAGCGAGATATTAGATAGTTTTGCTTTGCTTTTGGGCAGAACCATTTATAATTTAGATGACTTTTATTTGTTGTTGCATTCTAGCATTGTTGCTGCAGAGATTTCTGTTTTGCCAAAAAGTTTAGAGTGCGTGCAGGTTATATGCTGTGCAAGTATTTATGTTGGCAGTTTTGCTAAGGGGGCTAGTAACATTCTGTTTGTTGTGGGCGCTAATGAAAACTTGCTGATGCCGGCTTTTTCGCCAAACGGCATTATAGACGAGCCGGATATTGCGGCGCTTAAAGTTATGGGCGTGGATATCACACCTACGCCGCGCGATGCATACACTAGGCTTTCGCAAAATATTTATAGCAATGTTTTAAGGGCAGACGCTTTGTATTTTTCGTACCTTTCCCTAAATGCTAGTGGCTCATCTAAAAAGATAGACTTACTAGAGGACATTATTTTGGCAACTGAATTTCCGATTTTAAATTTGGCTATTAAAGATGAGTTAGCAAACACTTGTGAGAGTACGCGGCTTAAAATTTTTAGCAGTAAAAATTATGCATACAACAAGATGTTGCAAGAGATTTTAAAAAAGAGACTATTTACAAAGCGCGACATAAATGCACAAAAAGAAGTGTACCAAATTTTTAGCGCGAACAAGCATAAGGCTTTGGCAATTGAAAAAGTTAGAAATTTTGTGAGTGAGCCAAAGCGCGTGCCTAACACAAAATTTAAGTTGGGGCAGTCTGGAAGGGCGAGTATATCGCGGGTTGAGAGTTTTTACAATTGCCCATACAAACACTTTTTAGACTATGGTCTGGCGCTTAAAGAAAGAGAGATGGGCGGGCTTCGGGCAGTTGATGTAGGAAGTTTTTTGCACTCTGTTATAGAGCAGTTTGTGCTGGAAGTTGTTATGAACAGCCAAAATTTAACGCCGAGCGCCTTAAAAAATGTTGTGGCAAGTATAGTAGAAAAGGTTAGGCAAAAAGATGAGTTTGCCGTGCTTTTAAACTCTGAGACACTTACTAGCGCGCTTAAACGGCTAGAGGACGAGGCACAGCGCGTTTGTGCCTTTATATACTACGCAGACAAGCACTCGTTATTTAAGCCTGTGGGCGCAGAGATTAATTTTGAACTAGAGTTTAGCGAGGGCGGACAGACATTTAAGTTTAGCGGTGTTATAGACAGGGTAGATGTGTACGACGATGGGGATAAAAGGTATGTGCGAATTATAGATTACAAAACGGGCAGGGTAAAATTTTCTTTAAAAAATGTTTATTTTGGCAAGGCGCTTCAGTTGTTTACGTATTATAATGCTTACGTTAAGGCGCAGGGTGGTGCTGGTGAAGTGGGCGGTGGTGGTGAAGTGAGTGGCGGTGGCATAATTGAGAGTGGCGGTAGTAGTGCGGACAGCGCAAAGGGTGCTAGAGAATTTAAAAATGCGGGTGTGTATTATTTTCCGGTTGCGAACGAATTTTTGGCAAAGTCTGACTTGGACGCGGGTGAGAACTTGGATATAGAGCGCGGAGTATATAGGCTTGTTGGTGTTACGCTAGATAATATAGATGTTATAAAGGCGCACGATACGTTGCTTGAGAGTGGCGAGAAAAGTAGGTTTATAGATGTTGCCCTTACAAAAAAGGGGGTGGTACACGGGGGGTATACGGGGCATTGGAATAAGGTGCTGGCAAGCGATGTACTTGATAATATATCTGATTATACCGACAGTATGATACGCGCGGCTTTGCAAAAAATGGCAGAGGGGTATATAGATATTATCCCGCTTAAAGATGCGTGTAAATTGTGCGGCTTTGCAAATATTTGTGGAATAGATTTGCAAGCGGATAGGGTTAGGTGCGACAAACTAAAGGTTTGTAAAGATGCGTTTGAGATTTTTTAACCTAAGAATTATCGCTTTTTAAATTAGAGCGTAATTTTTTTGTTGGTTGTTTACAGACAAGCCAAACTCGGTTGGTGGTGGGGTGACAAAAATTATGAGTAACATAACTTTTACAAAAGACCAACTTACAGCAATTGAAAGCGGTGCTAAAAATATTTTGGTGTCTGCTTCTGCTGGTAGTGGCAAAACAAGTGTTATGATAGCACGAATTTTAAGGCTTTTAGAGGCGGGTGAGTGTTTGTCTAATTTTTTGGTATGCTCATTCACGCGGGCTTCGGCGGCTGATTTAGTTAACAAGTTGTCTACTAGGTTGCAAGGCAATAGAGAGCAAAAGCAGATGCTAAGGTTTGCTAGTATTGGCACGCTTCACTCGTTTTGTGCAAGGCTTTTAAGAAGTTATTTTGCTAAAGCGGAAATAGACCCAGATTGTAGGTTGCTTAGTGATAGCGAAGCCCCGCAAATTAAAAGGCAAGTTATGGAAGATTTGCTAGAGAGAGCGCGCACTAGCGGGTGTGATATGCTAGAGCATTTGCTTGTTGTATATTCTAAAAGGCGAAAGGACAAGCCGCTTCAAGATATGTTACTAACGATACATAGTTTTTTGATGGCAAAGTACGACTATAAGGGCTGGTTGGATACTTTTGTAGATAATTATACGAAAAAAACCTTAAAGGCAAACGAGCATTTTTTGGCGGTGGAAAATTTTGATGGGCTTTTGGCAGACACGCTGGATGCTAAGTATACTCTCACTTGCATAAAAGAGTTGAGCCTAAAATTTATAGATGAGTATAATGCTTACAAGCAAAAGCAAAATGTGCTAGACTATAACGATTTAGAGCAACTTACGCTAAAGCTGTTGCAAGACACAGAAGTTTTAGATGAGGTAAGGCGCGTTTATAAGTATATTTTTGTAGATGAGTATCAAGATATAAACGAGATTCAAGATAAGATTATAACTTTAATAAGTGAGCGCGCAAATTTATTTAGGGTTGGGGATATAAAGCAGAGCATATATCGTTTTAGGCTTGCAAGCCCACAAATATTTTTAAAGGCGCTGGACGAGTTTTCTAACACGAGAGACAAAGATAAACTGCTTGTAAATTTAAACACTAACTATCGCTCTAACAAAAACATACTAAATTTTGCAAACGATGTTTTCAAAAATATATTAACAAGGCAAACGAGCAACATAGATTATGCAAGTAACCATATGCTGAGCGCGGGAGTAGAGCAAGGCGGTAGCGCGGGTAGTGGTGCAAGTAAGGCAGATAGTGATGCGGGCGAAGCAGATAGTAGTGCAAATAAAGTAGCGAATAATTGTGCAAGTGATGGGGCTTATGGGGATAATGTAGAGTTTACTCTAATTGCGCAAAACAAAACTAAAGGCGACACTAAGGCGGAAGGGCTTTACGATATAGAAAAAGCAAAACTAGTAGATGATGACAAAAATTATGCAAAGGCGGAAGCACTATACATAGATAAAAAAATTAGCGAGATTTTAACAAGCCACAAAAAGCCCGATGGGCAAGCGTACACTTACAGCGATATTGCAATTATATCTAGTTATAAAACGGGTTATGCGCACACAATTTATAAAGAACTTTTAAAAAAGGATATCCCCGTAAATTTTAATAAACCGCTAACTACATCAACTAGCATAAATGTATTGCTAGACTTTTTAAGGGTTATAGATAATGCGTATAACGATTATCCGCTGGCGGCGGTTTTGCTAAGCGAGTTTGGTGGCTTTACAGAAGATGAGTTGGCGTATGTGGCTTCGGTAAGTAAAAGTGCAAGTGGTGAGAAAAATTTTTTCTGGCAGAAGTTTTTTTTAAGCGCTGAGTTTTCAGATAAAGAGATAGAGCGCAAAAGGCAAAGGTTTTTGAATGCCCTTAGCAAGTATAGATATATTGCAAGTGTAAAAAATGTTTACGAACTTGTTTTAGAAATAGCGAGAGATTTTGACTTACAAAATGCATACCTAACACAAAACGACGCGTTCGACAAAATAAATGGCTTAGAGCAGTTTTTAGATAGTTTGCAAGAAAGCCAACTTGCAAGAGACTTAAGCACATACTTAGATAGTGTGCGACTAGAGTTAGATAGTGCGGCAAGTAGCGACACGCAAAGTGTAAGAATGCTAAGCATACACGAGTCTAAGGGGCTTGAGTATCCCGTTGTTTTTTTGGTGGGGCTTGGTCAGCGCTTTAACTTTTTAGATTTACGGCGCGACTATATTATTAATAGTGACATAGGGCTTGGGGTTAGGCGGTACGACTTAAGCAAACTAACACACGCGCCAACAATTGTCAAAGAAGCGGTTAAAGGCATAGAAAAAAAGCAGATGATGCAAGAAGAGTTGCGTAAACTTTATGTGGCACTAACGCGGGCAGAACACTTTTTGTTTTTAAGCGGTAAGGCAGATTTAGATAGACTTACTAAAAAATTAGGCGAGACAAAATTAGGCGAGACAAAAGAGTTAGACATAGCAAAAGAGTTAGACAAAGCGCAAAGTTTTATAGATGTGTTAAACCTTGCATTTTCGGGGGACAACTTAAAGTTTGTGTATAATGTTTTGCAGATTGAAGCAAGTGAAGCAAGTGATGTGGGGGCGGTAAATGAAGCAACGGGGGCAGGTAAGCAAAGTAAGCCGAGTAAGCCAAGCGGGGCAACTAAGCCAACTAAGGCTAAAGAGTTAAAACTGTTTAGTAAAAAGCCAAATTTAAAAACACTTAAGGCACTAGAGAATAGTTTTAACTACAAGCATTTGTACGAGGCTTCTACGCGACTTCCGCTTAAGGCAAGTGTGTCTAAACTAAAAGCGGACACAGAGGCTCAAAGCAGTTTTTTTGAGAGTAACTTTTTAGAGGCGGATAGCACAATTACTACAGAGCAAAGCGTGTATATAGTAGATGACACTAAAGGGGTAGAGATAGAGAGTAAGGTTGGCAAAGGGGGTAAGGTGGACAAGGTTGGCAAGGGGCATTCTGCAATTGATGTGGGCAATGCTTACCACAAAGTGTTTGAGCATTTGTGTTTTGATAGCCTTAGTGGCGTATTAAAAAGCGCTTCAAAGGGCGCACCAAAAGGCTTAGTAAACGAGATAGCAAGCGGTATTAAAGCCGAGTTAGCGCGCCTTGTTACGCAAAACATAATTTCAAAAAATGAATTAGACCTTGTAGATGTAAAGCACATAGCAAACTTTTACACAAACCCTATAATACAAAACCTTTTTGCTAGTGCCAAAACGAAAAGGTATGAACAACCTTTTGTAATAAATTATAGGGCTAACAAAATATCTAGGTTTAAAGATGTGGCAAAAACAGAGCAAATTTTGGTTCAGGGCATTATAGACTTGCTTTTAATAGACAATAATAACAATGCCCACATAATAGACTATAAGTTGTCTAAGCCAAAAAATGTACAGTATGTAAATGAATATAAAAAGCAACTCGAAATTTATAAATACGCAACAGAAAACATTTTAAACACAAAAGTAGAGAATGCCTTTATATATTATATAAAGTGCGGAATTTTAGATAAATTGTAATATGCACAAAAAAAGTTATAAATGTATAAAAAATCCTAGCATTTTATCGACACTTGTGCTATAATAGTATATCACAGAGAAAAACAAAGGGGAAAACAGCAAGGGAAGCAAAGTTAAAACAAGGGGAAAACAAAGTAAATAATAGGGGAAAATAAGTAGGGGAATTAGATTATTAAAGGAGGGTCTTTATAATGTCAGATTTGTTTAACAACATTAACGAGAGTTTCTACGATGTGTTTAGAAATTTCGAATTCTATTTATTTTTTGCAAGCGTAATTGGTGCTTTATTTTTGCTATTTATTTTTGGGCTTATCGGAATATCGCGCAGTTACATCACCAAAAACAATAAGTCTTTTTCTAGGGCTATCAGGTTTATAAAAAGCGTAAGGGGCGAGAGCGACGCTATAGAAAAGATAGACGAGTATATTCAAAAGAATATGTCGTATTTAATTGTTACAGAGTGGGATTCTTATATGCATCACAAAAAGGGTCGCCCATCTGACTATCTTACTTTAGACAAGTGCATATCGTTCCCAAAGGCTAACAGCACGATTATAAAAAGCAATGTGTTTATAATTTTAATAGGCGTGCTTGTTTTATGGACTGCCGCTTATATAACGCATTTGTTTTATGTAGGCGAGCCAGAAGTTTATCTAACGCCACTTGCCTTAGCGGCGGCAGAGCCAATTTATGCGACTACGGCGGGCATATCTATATTTATATGGGTTGTGCTTGGGATATTGCTTTTGTTTTTGCTGAACTTGATTTTGGCAAGGCGATACGGAAAGTTAGAGAACAACTTTATAACATTTTTGAAGCATTTAAACGCAAGCGTAGAAGGTTTGGTTTTTAAAGATGCGGAAGATATAAAAGAAGAACAGCGACAAGAAGCCCTAGCATTAGCAAAACTAAGGCAAGAGCAAGGCGGGCAAGGCGGGTCGAGCGAGCAGGGCGGCGAGCAGGGCGAGAATGTCGGCGCTGATTTGCAAGCAGAAAATTTTAGTGCGGATAGTTTTGGGCAAGTTCCGAATTTAGATGGCAACTTAAATTCAGAGTTTAATGCAGAAAATTTTAGCGAGAGCGAGCCAGCAGACTATACCCAGCAAAGCGTTCCGCTTACAAAGGCAGAGCGAAAGGCGCTTAAAAAACAGCAAAAACTAGAGGCTATACAAAATGCAGAAAGAGCGCGCGAGAATGATAAGGTGCATAAAAGGCTTGTGAAAGAGCAACAAGCGGCAAAGGCAAAAGCCGAAAAGCAAGCGCTTAAAGATGCTCAGCGCGAGGCTAAACTTGCTAAATCTAACAAGGGTGAAGAAGATAGCGAGCAAAGCCCGTGGTTTTCAGATAATGCAGTAAGTAGTGGTCGCGAGAATTACGAGAGCCAAAGTGGGCAGCAGAACGATTATCAAAGCGGGCAGAATGGGCAGAATGGGCAATTTGGCGAGCAACAGAACGACTACCAAAATTTTGGCGGGCAGTACGGCGAAGCACCAGACCAAAACTACTATAATTATACAGAAGACTACAGCACTAATCAACAAACTGTAGGTGACCAAGCACAAGCGGTGGGCGAGCATCAAGCGGTGGGCGAGCATCAAGCGGTGGGCGAGCAATATAGCGCAAGCGAGCGACAAGTGTCGGGCGAACAATATAGTGCAAGTGAAGCACACAGCGCAAGTGGTGTTATGCCACAAACGGCGGGCGAAGCACAGGGCGCAAGTGTTGGCGTGCAAAATGATGGGCATTACGATAGCGATTTGTGCGACTGTGCTTCGTGCAAGCCAACAAGCCAGCACCAAGGCGCATTGCAAGATTTAAAGAATTTTGCCGCGTCACAGCAACTAGAACATCAGCATTCACAACCTTTTCAACCAGAGCAATTTCAAACACAACAATTCCAGCAACCACCTTTCGACGCGCAACAATTCGAAACACAATCTTTTGAACCACAACATTCTCAACCACAGCACGCAGAGCAACCACAGTCTTTTGAAGCACCACATTTACAGACACACGAGGCAGAGCAAGATTTTCATACACAGTATTCCGAGGCTGAGAGTTCGTACACGCAAAGCGATATAAAGGACGAGCAGTTAACAGACGATGTTATAAACAGAATAAACAAAGCGGCAGAAAAACTAGACCTAAACCAATTTAACGACAACAACCAAACCGAATTCGAAGCAGAGCATTCAGATATGTCATACGGGCAGAGCAACGACTTTGGTAGTTTTGCAAATGAAAACAACTATGCAAGTGGCGACTATACGGGTGAGTTTAAGGGTGATTTCGGCGGTGACTATAAGGGCGACTTTAGCGGTGAGTTTGGCGATGATTATACAGATAATTTTACAGCCAATCACAACCAAAGCCACAACCCAAACCCTACAAGCGAAACTCAGCCAAGCGGGTACAAGCCACCTATGCCAAAACAGCGCGAGCGCTTTATACAAAGCAAGGCAGATAAAATTGATATACCTTTTGCGGTAACAAATATGCAACAAGAACCACCACCGCCACCGATTAATGTGCCACCCCTAAAGCCACAACTTAGCAATTTGCAAACTGCGCACAGAAATGACAACCTAAAGGTAGAGCGCCCAACCCTTAGCGGAAGTATGCCTTTACAACCCATAACTAATAGTGCGGTAGCCAATAAATCGGGTAATGCTAATAGTAGGGCGGGCGTAAATGTAGCATCTAACCAAGGTAGAATACCGCTTAAATTCGAGAGCGCAGATGAGATAATGGCTTCTATAAAAGAGTTATCCAGGCAAGGTGGCTCTATGCAAAAAATGCAACACTACGCAAACAGACTTCACGAAGAGCGCCAAAAAACAGAAAACAAAACGCCAGACCAACAAAGAAGGCTAAACGAAGCGCTGGGAGAGCTTGTTAAAGCAATGACAAGATACCAATCTAGCAACTAGCATTAATACGAGCAATTTTTAAAAATTCTAAAAGCAGTAAACTAGTTTTTAAGTTTACTGCTTTTTGCTGTAACTGTGGTGCTAAGCGGTGGTATTTGTTAAGGGCATTCGGCAAATATTAAATTTTTGTTAACTTTTTTAAAAAAACTTTTGCAAAATTGCTTGACTTATGATTTAATATGTGATACCATTTAAATATACAATTTTTTTCAAAAATTTACAAAGCAAAAAAGTCTAATTGTTTTAGATTTTATTAATGGAGAAACAGATGAAAAAACAAAATAGCATAATTAAAAAAGCAAAAGCACTTATCGTTATAGCACTAAGCATACTTACCGCATTAAGTTTTGCGGCTTGTAGTAATGGTGGAAGCGATACGGTTTGGCTAAGCCCAATGCTTAGTTTTAATACTCAAACTAACGAGACTCATAAATGGGATAGCGAGTATACGCTTTATCGCCACAGCGCACTAGGCAATATTGTTTTTAGAGGCGCGGGCGGCACAGATGATATTGCCATTACGCCCGAAGCACTAATTGCGGGCGGCGCTGTAAAGGCTTCTGTTGGTGTAGCCTACGGCGGAGACAAGCACCACCTTGTTAGGATAGTTGCATTCGCATACACATTTTTTAACCACGACAGACCGCTAAGAATGGCGCACGTTCCGCAAGGCATTATGGTTTTGTGGCACAACCCCGCTAACAACCAATGGTTTAATCTAATTCAGAACTCTATCGGTGGCGCTGTGCAAACGGGCGGTGTGCATAACGATGGGCTAGTAAGTTTAAGAAACGGAAGCAACCAACTAAGCAAAATAATAGATGGCAACACAAATTTAAGTTTTGATGTTTTTATAGTGCCTTTGCACGCACCGACAAGGGAAGATGTTTACACAAGAAGTGGCTTTGTAATTCAACTAGCGCTAGACACGCCAGACTTAGACAATCACTTTCACGGGTACGAAATTTTAGTGTCTAGCAACACGGCAATTGTTATCACGCCGTAGTAAACCACTTGCAAACTTTTTGCAAAATTTATTTTAAACTAGCAAATTGTCTGTATTAAAGACACATCAGCAAAATTTAAATGGAGTAAATTCAGAATGAAAAAAATATACAAAAGATTATTCTTAACACTAGCAATAATTTTCGCCTGCGTTCCCGCGCTATTTGTTTTCAGCGGGTGTAACAATCGCGATAGAGACCCAGACATTGTAGTAACAGTTTTTCCGCTGTACGACTGGACGCGCGTAATTTTGGGCGACAACCCGAGCGGGCTTACTGTTAGATACTTACTCAGTAGCGGGGTAGACCTACATAACTATCAGCCCTCAGTACAAGACTTTGCGGCTATAAGCACAACAAGTCTGTTTTTGTGGATAGGCGGCAAGTCGGACGGCTGGGCTTTAAACGCGCTTGCAAATCCGCGAAACTCAGATAGGCGAGATGTGGCACTAATGCGCCTTTTAAGCCTAGATGAGACAATGCTTTTTCCAGAACTAGATGGACCGGACGCGCCAGATGAGTGTTGCGGGGGTGCGAATCACGATGAACACGTGTGGCTATCTTTAAGGTTTGCTATGCGTTTTGTGCAAACGATTAGAGATGAGATTATCCTGCTAGACCCGCAAAACGCAGATGTTTACTACGCAAACGCGGCTTATTACATAGAGCAACTGCAACAACTTGATACGCAGTTTGAATACGTGGTAGAAAACGCTCCGCGCGATACAATACTAGTGGCAGACCGCTTCCCGTTTTTGTACTTGGCGGTAGACTACGGCATAAACTTTTTTGCGGCGTTTGATGGGTGTGCTGCGCTTGTAGAAGTAACGCCGGCGCGCCTTGCGTTTTTGGCGGGCAGGGTAGATGCTTTGGCGCTAGATGTTATTTTAATAGTAGATAACCGCCCGCTTGCAAATGCGGTAATAAATGCCTCTAACAGAACCCCGCAGATTTTAACGCTTACGTGCTTTCAGTCGGTCTCTAGTGTGCATATTAGCGCGGGAAAAACATATCTAGATGGTATGCGGGCAAATTTAGAAGCACTCGCCAAAGCGCTTGATATATAAAATTTTTGCCGGTTTCGGCTAAAGCCTGCAAAGGTCAAAAATTTTATATATCGGCGCGCTGACGATGCTTCGTCCTAGCGGACAGCAAAATCTAAATGGTCTGTAGGGACAATTCTTTTAGGGAGTATTTGTGGCGGGCAAAAAATAAAGTTCGGTCACTCAAAAAATATTATGGTTTTACTTGAAGTAGGCGAATTAGTATTAGGTTACGACTCAAAGCCAATAGCAAGCGATATTAACTTTGTCGTAAACAGCGGAGACTATCTTTGCATTGTTGGCGAAAACGGAACGGGCAAAAGCACATTACTTAAAGCAATACTCGGGCTTAACCCGCCAATCTCTGGCTGGCTAGAGTTTAACCTAGCGCAAAACGAAGTTGGCTATATGCCACAACAAACCAACATTCAAAGAGATTTTCCAGCATCTGTAAAAGAAGTTGTGATGTCTGGCAATATAAGTTCGCAAAAGTGGTGGCAACCCTTTTATAATGCAAAGCAAAAAGAGTTAGCGAATAATGCCTTGCAAAAAACAGGTCTTGCAGACCTAGAAAATAAGTGCTACCGCGAGCTTTCCGGCGGTCAGCAACAAAGGGTGTTGCTTGCAAGGGCGCTTGTGTCCGCAAAAAAACTAATTATCTTAGACGAGCCAACAGCAGGGCTAGACCCAGACGCCGCGCGCGACTTTTACGAAACACTTAAAAACTTAAACTCAGCAGAACTAACAATAATAATGGTTACCCACGATATAGAAAATGCAAAAAAATATGCAAGCCACATCTTACACTTAAAAAAAGAAGGCTACGTTTTTAGCCCGGTAGATAACTTCTAGATAAAAAGTCTGCGATAACCCGCAGGCTTGTAAGGATAACACAAATGAACATATTTGAAGAATTAAGGTTTTATTTGCAATTTACATTTGTTCAGTACGCAATAATTGTTGCTATACTAACGGCTGTGTGCGCCGCGCTTATAGGCGTTCCGCTTGTTTTAAAGCGCTATTCTTTTGCCGGCTTCGCACTTTCCAACGTGGCTTTTTTGGCGACAGCAGTAGCAATTGTAATCAATTTAACAAACAACCTACTTTTTGTAATGCCGCTTACAGTTTTGGCTTCCGTGTTGTTAATAGGGTTTAACAGTCGCTTTAAACTAAGGGGCGATGCCACCCTTGCGATGCTGGCGGTAGGCACGCTTGCACTAGGCTACTTTATAATAAATACTTTTGCTATGCACGGCAACATCACAGCAGATGTAACATCGTCACTTTTTGGGGCAACATCAATTCTAACGCTTCAACTATCCGATGTGCTGATAAGCCTAGGTGTAACAATTTTAGTAGTCGCATTTTTTGTGTTTTTTCACCACCGCATATTTGCCGTAACATTCGATACAGAATTTTTGCAAGCAACGGGCGCGCGCCCATTCGTTTACGAAATACTACTAGCCGCAATAATCGGGGTAGTAGTAGCGCTTTCTATGCAACTTGTAGGCTCTTTACTAACCGCAGCCCTAATAATATTCCCAGCCCTATCAAGTATGCAACTGTTCAAAACATTCAAGGCAGTAACAATCTACTCTAGCGCACTAGCAGCCCTATGCGCCCTACTAGGCGTATTAAGCGCAATAATACTAGAAACCCCAGTCGGCACAACAATAATCCTAATAAACATCTTAGCCTTCAGCATACTATACATAATAGGACAAGTCAAAAAGAAACTAGCCTAAAGCGCTCAGGGTATAAAATTTCTTGCTGAGTGCCTCCGCAGTTTTCAGGTAGGGTCTGGCTTAAAGCTTGTTGGCGTAGTCACAATGCCGAAATTTTACACACCTTCGCGCCGCGTCTCACCATAACTTAGAACTTTTATAGCAATTTGGCTTTTTAAATTTAATTTAGGGTCGCTCTAATAGGGCGACTTTTTGTTTTGTAGTTTATTCAATTTAACCACAAAAATATGTGTTTAATTTTACCCATAAAAGTTTGTTGTTAATATTTGTTAAAAGTTTGTTCATATGCTTGACTTTTTTTTTTTTTTGGTAAAATATACTTATACACTTTAACAGAATGTTAATAGTTGATGCGCGAAAATGGCGCTCGAAATTAACAAAGTGTTAAAACGGAAGTGCAGTTGCAATTGAACAATGAACATTGAACATTGAACAATGGCTATACCCGCTGGCGCGGGAAAAAAATTAAAATAAAAGTGTCACCCTGAACGTAGTGAAGGGTCTAGCGAAGCGAAAATGCGGCTTCGCCTAGATACTTCGCTTTGCTCAGTATGACATTAAAAGGGGAGGAATTTTTATGGGGAACAAAAGAGTTGTGGGGGAAGGCTCACAAATTAGAAATGTTGGTAAATCTAAATGGTTTGCTAGGTTAATGTTGCTAGCCACGGGGCTAGTATTATCAGTTGGTGGTGTGCTTGGAATAGGGCATATCAGCCAAAGTAACGATTCAAGTAAAGATTATGCGCTGGCTAATTCTGTAACTTTTACAAGTGTGACTGTTAACGCGAATGGTCTTGTTAGTTGGAATGTTGCAGCGCCTACTGATGCTTTTGGTGATAATAGACCATTTAGAATTAGAACTGTTGAAGTTCGCGTTAATGGAAGCACAGTAGGAACGCCATATAATAATACGAATAGACCAGCCAACGCTAGTAGAACAAACGCAGGTTCGTTTCAGTTAAATGTGGGCTCACTTCCAATGGGTGCAAGCACAGTAGTATTGCGAGTTACGATGGAGCGTCGACAGAACCGATGCAGTTGCGACAGCAATTGTCCTGCTGAGTGGACTGGTACAGCAGTAACTAATAACTCTGGAAATCTAACGTTTAATCGCACGGGTACATTGGCTAAACCTACAAACGTACATTTATCAGGGAGTACACTAATTTGGAGTGCGGTTGCGAATGCGAATGGATATAGAATCTATCGTGACGGAGCGCACGTTGCTAATGCTGGAAACACTACATCATTTAATTTAGCGGGGCTGTCTAGCGGTTCGCAACATACATTTTCTGTATCGGCAACTAGTACAGTTGCGCATTGGCATAATTCAGGTCGCGGCGGTGCTGCCGTTTGGGGTCAGATGGCTACACCGGTAGCAAGTGTTAGTGGTAACACGCTTAGTTGGAATGCGGTATCGGGTGCTACTGGATATCAAATTAGGCTTGGCGGGACGGTTATACATACGACTGGCGCGGTGACGAGTTTAAATCTTTCAACTATACCAGTTGGCACTTTAGCAATTGGATATAATAGTTTGAACGTAGTTGCTATATCAACTGCGGCTTCGTGGGCGACTTCTGCGGCTAGTGGAAATGTTAATTGGAATAGATTAATTGGTTTACATACACCTTTTAATGTTTCTATGAATGTATATACTGTTAGTTGGGAAGCGGAGGCTGTTACGTTGCCTTTTGTTGATAGTTTTCATATTCGCGTGGGCGATATAATATTAGCGACTGTTGGGCGCGACACACGAAGTTTTGATTTAAGTACAGTACCTGAAGGGCGTAATGGTGCTAGAAATTTGGGCGTTGCGGGTAGTATGGGGGCTTTGCAAGCGGGGCTTCATAGTATAAATATTGTGGCTGCAAATAATAATAGTGCGGCGTGGCCAAATTCTGCGGGTTCTAGTGCTGTTGAGTTTTACCGCGCGGGGCGTGTTGATAGTATTGCGATAAGTGCGCCGTCGTCTAATTTGATTATTGAGTGGCCGCGTCCTGTTAGTGTTGGGGATATGCCTTCTGCTCAGTTGACTGCGGCGGTGAGTGGGCTTTATGGGACTAATTCGGCTGTTACGTGGTCTAGCACTAACCCTTCAATTGCTAGCGTGGATACGCTTAGTGGTTTTGTGCGTGCGACTTGGTCTGATAATATGTGGGAGCATAGAATAGCGAACAATAATAGGTTTACTGTTATACGCGCGACGTCGGTGTTTGATGGCAGCGTGGTTGGTGAGTTTAGAGTTTACGTTGTGTTTAACGACCCGCCGGGACCGGTAACGATAGGTATGAATATAAGTGGCGGTATAAGGGATATAGAATTAGCGCCGTGTGGCACGAAGTTGGCTAGCAATTTAGGTGGTGGAAGCCTTGCTAACGCGACACAGTTTAGCGCGGTTGCGTATGGTTATAACTTAACAAGCGCTATGACAAGTGATATTAGTTGGGCGTCTAGCGACGAGAGTATTGCTACGATAGACGCGCAGGGTAGGCTTACAGTACGCGGGGTTGGTGTTGTACGCATAACGGCTACGAGTAGCGTTGGTAGTGTTCCGTATGCTTTCTATGTGACAATTGTTAGGGACGGGACAGCGATTGCTACGGGGGTTACGATTTTCTGCGATAGTGATAATTCGGTTGAGCGTCGTTTGGGAATTATACCGGGTGACACATACGGGTTTGTAGACTTAAGGGCTATGATAGAAGGGCATAATATTGTTAGCCAGTTGGTTACGTGGGCTTCTAGTTGTGGCGCGACTTTGGGTAACCCGAGCGAGTTTTTAAGTATGGCTTTAACAGCAGACGGGGTGAGAGTAACTGGTAGAGCGCAAGGCGGGCCATTTATTATAACGGCGACACCTGTAGGGGCGATTGGCGCTGTTGGCACGTTTAGAATTTTTGTAGACCAACTTGTAGAGCCAGAAGTAACGAGTGTGAGTATTGCTATGCCGTCTACAAGCCAATTAGTTATTCCGCTTGCGCGCCCGATTTTAACTACCGACCTACCAAGCGTGCAGTTAACTGCTAGCCTTACGGGCGTTGGCGGTGCGGCGGCTTCAAATGTTGTTTGGACGTCTAGTTGTGGCGCGCGTGCAGGCTTTGGGCTAGAGACAATTGCAGGTGAGTTTGTGTCGTTTGTGTTAAACGCAATCAACCCGAACATCGTAACTGTGATTGCAGTTGATAGGGGGCAGGGTGAGTTCGCCGAGCAAATTACTATAACTGCAACATCTGTAATCACGCCTAACGTATCGGCTTCGCGCACATTGAGCGTAGAGCAAGCGGCGGTTAGTAGTATAAACGTAACTACTGCAATCGGCGGACAGACAGAAGCACTACTTATGATTCCTTATGGATATACGGACGTTAACGCACGTGGAAGTTTAGACTTACGCGCTGTGGTAAGCGTTTCTCACGCGCAAGTATCGCAAGAAATTGTATGGGTTGCACACCCAGCGGGGATAGTTATTTTAGATAACAAGCACACAATTGCACAAGCGGGCGCGCATATAGGGGCTGTAATTAATGTTGTAACGCTTAGACCACTTGCGGCGGGGGTTGTAACCATTACGGCAAAGGGCGCTCTATGTGGCACGCCGTCTAACGAATTTACGCTTGAGATTGTGGAAGAATGCAGAACTTCTGTTAGAGTAATGGGTCCAATCGCGGGCGCGTTTGGGTATGAGATGAACATAGCGTTTCCGCGTCCGGACGATATCAGGCTTCCAGTTTTACAGTTGGGCGCAAGCGTTGGTGGCTCTTTTACTAGGGCTATGGGGCTAGAGTGGGCAAGCAGTTGTGGTGGCGATGTGATAGAGTTTTTGGGCGGCAATATTGGTAATTTGATAATGATAAGAGCGCTGAGTGCGGGCGTTGTAACAATTACGGCAACGCATACAGACACGGGATACTTCGGCACGTTTATAATATCTGTAGACGAAGCAAGGCTAGAGAGCGCAGAGATTTTAGGTGACGGCGTTGTTAGAGAGCAAACCGCAATGCTTATCCCATTAGTTTACACAGACGGCGTATACACGCTTTCTGATGTAACGGCAAGGCAATCTCTAGAACTTAGCCTAATAGTGAACACGCACGGCGATGTAACAACAGACTTTGTTTGGACATCAAGCGACAATAGCATTGTAAGAATATTCGGCACGGGTAATGGTGGCGAGTATGGCTATGGCGAAAATGTTCAAGGCGGTAATGTGTTCAGCAAAATCACAAATATGAACGGCTTTGTAACAGTACTACCATACGGCGTGGGTACGGCAATAATCACAGCAACAGCGGTGGGCGACCCAACTTTCTATGCAACATTCATAATATTTGTTACGCGTGGCACAGCAAGTTGTTCAATTCAAGACGGCATTCTAGACTTACCAACTATACAAGAAGGCTACGTACGTATAATACTAGTGTGCGAGCATTATTTCGGGCAGGCTAGAATGAGCCATATGGATATGACATACGCAGAGGCGATGTACCACATACTGCCAATGTTACAAATAGAGACACAAGGCGCTATATTCCACGGCTGGAGTTTATCTAGGGGTGGAAGTTTACTAGAGCCAACTTTTGTAACGGGTAGTGGAAGCGAAAACTACGACGGCGAGAGCGGTAATGTTGGCGAGTATGTAATTCTAATACCAATGCATTTCTTCGACCTAGAAGCAGGTCTAGACACAATCCTACTTTTCGCAGTATGGTACATACCATACGTACCAAGTGAGAGCAACGGCTCTAACCTAGCCCGCAACATAATAATCGGAACACTTTCAGTAGCAGGCGTAGGCGCAGCCGGCACAGCAGGCTATGTAGCGCAAAGTAGGATACGCGCGCGCAGAAAATCAGACATAGATGAGTGGGGAATGGACTAATTATCAAGTAACAAGTAACAAGTAACAAGTAACAAGTGTTACACCGCTACCGCGGGGAAAGATTTAGTGCGGCTTACGCCTAGATTCTTCGCTTCGCTCAGAATGACACCTAAAAACTAATTTCTAACCGTTCAAATGTAATGGCATTAAATGTGTGTAAACACTTTACACTCTACACTTTACATTTTACACTAACCAAAAAAGGTTTTTCGGAATTTCCGAAAAACCTTTTTTGGTTAACAGTCGTATTTGCCTGTTCCTAGGAACATATTGTAGATTATTGCGGATAGGGGGGCTAGAATTAGTAGGGCTAGTGGTGCTATTACGAATGCTGGCACGAAGCCTAGTATATTTAAGTCTGTAAAGGTTACGTGTGCTATTGTTGCTACTAGTGCTGCTGGTGGGTAGAAAAGAATGAAGCGGTCTATGAAGTGGCTAGCAAAAGCGTATTTGTTTGGCGAGCGCGTGTCTTTATTGCCGATATAGTCTATTGTGTGGTAGATAGGGAACAGCGCTGTAACAATTGCAAGCGCAATAAAGTGCGGAACTAGTGACGCATTTATAGCAAAGCCACTATAAAGCGTAGGTGTTAGTAGCCCAACCGTAAGCATAACAAGCAAAGAAAGCGCGTAGGTTGTCCAACTGGAGTGAAGTTTTAATCTGTGCTTGTAGTAGTGTTTTGAAGGCACAGCAATTGCCCCCGACACTATTTGCAGTTGTTGGTTGGTATCTGTGTGTGCATCTATATGCATTGTTGGCAAGTTAGAATATGGTCTTACTTTTATCGCGCGTGTGTTTGTGCGCTCGTTAAGCCTTGTTTGTAGCGTGTCGTAACTGTGGTGCATATCAGGTAGGATATCGGTGATAGGTTCTTTTATTTCTACAGTACGCTCTTTAACGGCAACCCTTGCTTGATTTTCCATTCGTTCTTTTGTTACTTGTTGTTTTTGCATAGCAGATTGATTTATTAAGTCTTCTAGTTTGTTTTTGTATTCTGAAGCAGGGCGCGAATCGAACCCGAAGTTTGTAGGGCGCTCTGTGTTGTCTGGGTCTGTATTTGAGTATGCGAATGCTAGATTAAAGTTAGACATTTGTTCATCTGAAATGCTCATATTATTTGTGCGCTCGTAGTTGTAGCCTGCGTAATTATTGTTATAGTCGTAGCCACCAGACGCTGCTATGTTATAGTTTTGAGAGTAGTTGTCTTGCGCGTAGTACTCTTGTTGTGGGTAGAAGTCTTGCTGGTGTTGCTCGCCCCAGTTGTTGTGTTGGTTGTCGTTTGCAAAATGTTGCTCTTCAAAATGATGCTGGGGTTGCTGTTCGTTATAAGCGTAGTCTTGTTGCGAATAGTCGTTAGTGTGATGATGTTCGTTAGAATTATCGTGGTGATTATTATCGTGCGCGCTTTCTTGGCTGTCTGGAAGTGTGTAATTAGAGATTTTTTGAGAGCGCTTGTAAATTATATATTCGTCTTCCGCGCCGTCGTTATCGAAAATTTGGTTGAAGTCTATTTGGAACGTTGGAAGAGAGTCTTGCCCTTTAGAGTCAGTTTTAGAGTGTAAGTTGTTAAGCCCTTCAACAGTTTCTTTCAGTTTTGCTTCTGTGTTTTCTAGTTCGGATATTTTGTTGTTTATAACATTATCTAGTTTTGAGAACAGAGAGATTTGCGCTGTGTTGGCTGTTGTTAGTGGCTCTGTTTCTGTGTGAAGTGACGTGTTAAGCGGAGGCTTTTTAGAAGCGGCAAAAGTCTGAACAGGCTTTGTGTGAGAGGGAATGACAAACTCTGGTTGATTGTCTTGCGCGTATGGCTGTTCGCTTTGGTCTGTGCCTTGGTTCGCCGATTGGTCTGTTACTTGGCTTGCTATTTGGTCTGCTTGTTGCTCTGTCGGTTGGTTCGCCACTTGCTGCGTCTCTAAGTCTGCTTGCTGGTGGTCTTGCTGAATTATGTTTGTTTCTATTATAGTTGTGTGTTTTTCTATTATGGTTGTATGCTCTATAAATGTAGATTGGTCTTGCTGGTGTTGGATATCTTGCTGGTGTATAGTAGTTTGTATTTCGCTGTTAGCCTGTAGTATTTGCTTGAACTTGTCGTTATCTTGCGGTGTGTCTATAATATTAACTTCGCGACACTCGTCGTTGTTTTGTGCAAAGTGTTGTGTATCTTGTGCTTGTAGCGTATCTTGTTGCTGGTGGGTTGTATCTTGCTGTACTTGTGAGTGTAGCGTTTCTTGCTCTGCGGCTTCCTTAGTTACTTGCGCCGCAGTTGCTTGTAGGTTTGGTATTTCTTGCTGTGGTGCCTCTGTCTCGTCATCTGCAAACTTATATTTTTTTGGTGTAACTATGTTTGTTCTGTCTAAGCCTAGTCTACGTCCCTTAGCGGTGGACGCGTTTAAATCTACAGGAGCCTCGTTTGCCAAATCGAATGGCTGCTTAGAAATTAGGCTGTTTAAAACCTCGCGCGAATATTCCCACTCTAGTTTGCTCTGTTGCACGATTTCGCGACCTAACTCTGTAATAGAATAATACTTGCGACGGCCGCCTCGCGTTTCTTTTCCGCCCCAATAAGAGTTAATGCAACCCTTTTGCTCTAGGCGCGATAGGGCGCTGTAGATGGTTGGCTTTTTTACAGAAAACTGACCTTGAGAGCGCTGCTTAATAACATTGTAGACTTCTTCGCCGTATTTGTTGCTGTCTAAAAGCGAACGCAAAATAATTGTGTTGATATGACCTCTTAAGATATCAGAGTGGATTGTGTTACTCATAAGTTTTTCCAATACTGCCCGCAAAAAGCGAATGGGCAGTTACAATTTGTAATCTAAAATATTTAAATAATTAAGTACGAGTTTAGTGGAGAAGAATAATTATTTAATAAGTATACCAAAAATAAAAAAATAAGTCAAACGAAATTGCCCAAAAAAATATAATTTGCAAAATTTGCATAGTAGTTTGCGTGAGAGTTTAGCAATTTAGATAGTAATATGACAGACATACTAGCGTGTTATGTGTGGTAGAGTACTCGCTCGTTTACACATTAAGAAAGGTTGCTTGTGATTACTACTGAAACTATAATGCAGTAGGTTAAGATTAAGAAAAACAAAAAGTTTGTGTACATTTGTTAAAAGCGGTTGTGTTAATGTTTGTTTTGTGATACAATATGGGTGTGTTTGATAATGTTGATATTGTTTATGAAAAGCGGAAGTCTATGGTTATAACTGTGGATAATAAGGGTGTGGTTACGCTTAAAGCGCCGATTGGCACAAAGGCGGAACTTGTTAATGCGTTTTTAAAAAGCAAGCAAAAGTGGATAAAGGATAAGGTTAAAAAGTCGGAAGCGGTGGCGGGCAGGTTTTCGCACATTTTAGATTTATCTAATGTTTTGTATTTAGGTGTAGAGTACCCGGTGGCTATTGTTGGTGATAAGCCTACTAAGATTAAGGATAGCCAATTTGTTATTGCGCTAAAACACGCAGACAAAGAAAGCCGAAAAAAGCAGATAGCAAGTTACTTGAAGCGTCAAGCAAAAAAGTATATAGAGCAGCGCTGTGACTACATTGCAAACCATATGGGAATGCGCTATGATAGTTTAAAAATAATAGATAGTCGCTCGCGCTGGGGCGTGTGCAAAATTAAGAATACTTCACCGACAACTAGCGCATCAAGGCTTAGTAGTGTAGCACGGCAACAAGCTAGTAAGGGGCAACCCTTAAAAGAGATAGGGCTTAACTGGCGCTTGATTATGCTTCCGCCGCTGATAATAGACTATGTGGTTATACACGAGTTAGCCCACTTTAAACATATGGACCACTCTAAAGAATTTTGGATGTTTGTAGAGCAGTTTATGCCAAACTTCAGAGAAGTAAGAAAAGCCCTAAAAGAAGTAAACGTGCTTAACACGATGTTTAGAAAGTGAGCCGGCAAAGTAATTGAACCGAAAAAATAATTTTTTATTGTCTAGGAATTATCGTTTTTGGTACCTAACTATAAAAATCAGACAACAAAAAAGCCGAGCCTTAAGCGAGGGAATCGGCGAAGCCGACTTTTTTATTTACTGCAGTTGTGGTTTTTTGATGTTAATTTTCGAGTAAAATTTTAGGAGATAAAAATAATGAAAAGCAAACTTAGGCTAATTTTGATTTTTGGCTTAATAATTTTAACAGTAATAAAGTTGGTCGCGTGCGCCGATAATGGCAAAAATTATAGTAATCTGCCAGACATAACACTTAGAAACGGCGTTTTTGTGGCTACAGAAAAGGGGCGCTTGGCAGAAATAGATTTTGAAGTTTTAGTTTGGAAAAAAGAATTTGAAAACATTTTTGAGCAGCAAAACAGAACAGTTGAAAATGCGCTAAACTTTATTAATAGCGAAGTACACATTATTTACGCGGGTCAACCTGCTGTTAGGGTGGTGGGTGATTTTGAAAATGTAGAGGATGTTTTTGACGCTTTTCGTAAATATCTTATTTACAATTGGTCTGACATTGTATCTTTTATTGTTATTAACGACGGCACATTTTTTTGGAGAGAGCGTTTCGTCAACTTTGCCTTTGGCACTATACTTATTGAGAAAGAGAATTATTTTGCGGTAGCGTGGGACGGTGAGACTTTTTATATGAAAAACATCACAGTTAAAAACGATGTGATAACCTTAACTATTACCCAAAATTTTGATGGTGTAACTATTTTTGAAGAGCCATTTGTTATAACTTATAAATTAGATGCGGATATTCCAATTGTGTATAGAGAGCCACCAACAAATATTGCGATTAATGGCTATACGCTTAGTTGGGATGTTACGTATAATTGTTGGACAGAATTTTGGGAGAGTGGCAATGTGATTGGTTGGTTTGTAAACTGGAAAGTTTGTGGAAGTTTTGATGGGGCAGAGTGGTTAAAGATTGCAGGGCTGGGTTTTTGGGCTTATACAAAAGATGAAAAAGGTTTTAGTGTAAGTGTAGATTTAGCGGCTTTAGATAACAGCGAACAACTGCAAAGCGGAAAGATGTATTTAAGGATAACTTCAGGCGGGAATATTCCGATATACAAATTCGATGAAAGCGGCAAAGAGATATTGTTAAGGTTTTATTTATACAGCGAACATTTTAAATCTGTTTATATCTAAAGCCTAACCAATTAATTTACAAAACAACTGTAATTTTAAAACTAGTATGCGTTGTGTAAAAAAACGGCTAACAGAAGTGTTGTAATTTGAAAAAGCGAGTAGAACGTTGCTACCCGCTTTTTTTGTGTGGTATTTTTGTTTTAATGCTGTAGTATTTTTGGTAATGCTTTAGAAATTAGTCTAGGTGTAGTTTGTGTATTTTATGGACTGCAACTTTTTAGTGCTTGTTAAGTCTATAATTAAACTAACTGTAAGTATTGCGATAGTAGAAATTATAACGATAAGTAAGTAGTTGTGGCTTAAGAAGTTTGCATTTAGTGTTACTAATACCATTGCCACATATAAGAATGGCAACATCTTATAAAAATTGTTTACAAAAGTTTGGAATTTCATTATTGTGCACCTCCGTAAATTTCTTATACTAACATTATACCAAATTATATTACACAATGCAAGTGTTTTGTGACTTTTAGTTAGATTAGAAAAAAAAATTCTACGTTAAACAATAGGTTTTATTTAAAGTTTATGGTATAATATATTTTATGATTAACCTATGATTATTTGCTAAACCCCCCCGAAAAAGGGGGGGTTTAGCCGGGAGGCAAAATGTCTAAGACAATTGAAGTTAAGGGAATTCAGATTAAATATCGTACTATAAATGAAGATGATTTTTTGTCACTTACAGACTTAGCCAAGTTTAAAAGTGAAACGCCGGATAGGCTTATAGAGAGATGGATGCGAACACGCAGTGCAATTGACTATTTGGCAGTTTGGGAAACTTTGTATAACCCTGATTTTGATGACACACAACTAAATCAAATTAGACTTGAGAGTAGCGAGAACACATTTTCACTTTCCCCTACTCGCTGGGCGCGCGACACAAATGCTATAGGGCTACTTGTTAAAATGGGAAGGTCTGGCGGTACATTTGCGCATAAAGATATTGCTTTTAAGTTTGCAAGTTGGCTGTCTGTCGAGTTTGAACTTTTTGTTATAAAAGAGTTTCAGCGCCTTAAAAGTGAAGAACAGCAAAAACTTGCTTGGTCGGCAAAGCGCGAATTGGCAAGAATAAATTACCACATACAAACTGACGCTATAAAAACAAATTTAATCGTACCAGAACTAACCGCAAGGCAAAAGAGTTTTGTATATGCAGATGAGGCGGATATGTTGAATGTTGCACTATTTGGTAAAACAGCGGCAGAATGGCGGGCGCAAAACCCTAACTTGAAAGGAAACATAAGGGATTATTCAACGCTTCACCAATTGTTAGTGCTTGCAAATATGGAAAGTAGTAATGCAGAAATGCTCCACGAAAAAATGCCACAAAGTGAGAGAATAGTAAGGCTTAATAAAATGGCAAAAAGGCAGTTATCGGTTTTAATGGAGACTAAAAACCCGTTATTGCTAGACGCTGAAAGCCCAAATATAGAAAAGAAAGAATAGAGTTTTGAACTTAAATTAATTTGCGGGCAATTATAAAAAAACCATAGTAATATGTGTGGCATAGTACTATGGTTTTTTTGTGTGTGGAATGAATGTATGTTAGGGTAAGTGCCAAGTTGTACAATCTTTTAGTATGCTACTTTTGTGTATGTGTCGCTAACATCGGTAGGTAGTTTTTAGTTGCTTAGTTTGTGAGGGTGCGCATCCAGCGTTTAGAGCGGTAGCGGAGTAGTAGGACGGTCATTTTGGTTAGTTCTTCAAAAATTACTATTGCGTAGACTACTACTATTGGAAGCCCGAGCCAAAAGCCTAGCACGAATAGAAGCGGAATTGCTAGTGTCCAAATTGTTAGACCCTCGGTTATCATTGTGAATACTGTGTCGCCGCCGCTTCTCATAACGCCCATAAACAGCGTGAAGTTTATTGCTTTTATAAAGAATGTAGACCCCCTCAGTGCAAGTAGGTGTTGAACAAACCTTGTGGCTTCTGGCGTGATTTCGGAAAAGAATATGGGGACGAGCGGGATAGTTAAAAGCATTACGGCGCCGCTTACAAGCCCGACAATAAAGGCGACAAATAAAACGCGCCTTGCTTTGTCGTAGGCTTCATCGTATTTGCGCGCGCCCAGAAGTTGGGAAAGCACAACACTAGATGCCGCCCCCACCCCTATAAACATAGATACTAAAAGGGTTTCCATGCTTTGCATTATGGCAACAGCGGCAAGCACGCCGTCCCCCATACTTGCAAATATAAAGAAGTATATAGTCAGCCCGACAGACCACGCGATTTCGTTGCCAAGGGCTGGCAGAGTTATGCGCGTGTAGCGCCTTATGTAGTCGCGCGTTATGCGAAGCAAATTTTTAGGGTTTATTAAGTCTGCATTTTTTGTTATGAAGTAGATGCCGATAAACATAAGTGCTTCTAGCGTGCGCGAGAAAAGCGTGCCTAAGGCTATCCACTTAAGCCCAAGCCCAAGCCCAAATATAAATATCGCGTTAAGCGTGATGTTTACTAGAACAGTAATTATAGAGCAGATTAGTTGGGGCGCTGCATACTTCATACTTCTTAGCACGCCATTAAGCATTATTGATATAGAAAAGGGGATAACAGAAAAGCCTACTATAAATAAAAATTGCGGACCAATCTCGCGAAGTTCTGCGTTATCACTTAGTACGCCGAAAATCTGATAAGAGAAAAAAGATGTTATAGTTACGCCTATTGCTGATATTACAAGCGCACAAAGCAAGGCAAAGCCCAAAGCCATAGCAACATTTTTGCGCTCGCCCTTTACAAAATATTGTGCGGCAAAAACAGCGCATACGCCGTTAAGGGCGAACAGCATAACTTGGTTTATAAATAAATAGCGGTTAGATAGCGCCACAGCCTCTACAGACAACTCGTTTATGTGGGCGTAGCCACTAATTCTGCTAACCATAAAAGTATCGGCAATATTCAAAAGCGAGAAAACCACATTCTGTAAAGCGATAGGAATAGCCAACAAAAAAAACGCAACTAAAAAAGACCTGTCTTTTTTAACAGGTGTGTTATGTTGCCCATTCGGTTGTAAATTGTTTTGCTCTTGCAGATTGTTACAACTAGTGTCTAGAGTGTCGTCTAAACTACTAGCCTCGCTCGCAAGCAACTCGTCTGTAGTATTCATACAAATTAATGTTAGCACAAGTGTTAAAATAAGTCAAGTGTTAGAGAGTGCGTGATATTTATTTTTAGTATTTTTGTTTGCGTAAAGTTAATAACGAACTTTAAAAAAATCAGTTTTTAAGAAATACTTAATAACTGCTTAGATTAACGACTTGCAATAATAGGGTTTCAACTATCCGAAAATTCCGGATAGTTGAAATTTAACAGGTGGAAATTTTTTTATGACCTAGGAAATATCCCTTTTGTGACCAGTGTACAAATGCTTCGTCCACACACTACAAGTGCATTTGCGTGCATCTCTAAACTGTGTCCTGCGAAGAGCAGTAAAAGCCGAGCCTCAAGCGAGGGAATTTTTCGCGAAGCGAAAAACTTTTTTATGACCTAGGAAATATCGCTTTTGTGACCAGTGTACAAATGCATCGTCCAAAAAAGCCGAGCCTCAAGCGAGGGAATTTTTCGCGAAGCGAAAAACTTTTTTAGTTTTTTTGTGAAGTTACTACAAATTTGGGTGGTCTGAGTCGTTGTATGTATGTAGGGCGCTATAATGCCTTAATAAATTTAGATGCCCTTTAATAGAAGTTTGCGAAGTAGTTTGAGTTATTTCTGCTCTTAAAGGGATAAGGAGAGTATATGAAAAGAACTAGATTTTTATTTATGATGGCGCTGTGTGCTGCGTTTGCTTTGGCTGTGTTTTCTATGGCTGGCTGTGGCGGTAGTGGTGGAAATGGCGGAAGCGAGACCGACGGCAACGGCGGGGGGG
>Ga0209755_10000845_pt1 | contig 52533 bp, 47 predicted proteins | sample TergutCo191P1_FD_187301 | JGI IMG/M metagenome (GOLD analysis project Ga0209755, IMG submission 187301) | Cornitermes sp. P1 segment gut microbial communities from Petit-Saut dam, French Guiana - Co191P1 (SPAdes) (version 2) | ecosystem: Host-associated > Arthropoda: Insects > Digestive system...
TCACCATGATTCACGTTATAAGATAGCAGAACTCTCGGCGAACCATTGTCCTGCGGTATCCAATCCGCGTATAACAGAGTGGCCACTGCCGGAGAACTGTTTCATCTAAAGCCGCTCCATGCTTCTTACAACTTAATAATAAAAATATGTGTGCGTATGCCCAGGTGATTGGTCAGACAGGACTTGACAGGTCACTACATAACAGTGTACCCTTCATCTTATCCAATAAAATATCATAGGCTCTTTGCCTTCAATTGCATCAAATTCGTGGTGGTCACAGGTCAAAAGCGAGCCTTTCGCAACAATGGCTTGGGCTAAGGCTATTGAATCAGCCAACGAAATCTTATATGTGGCGTTTAATCTACCTGCTTGGGTAAAAATAACCTCATCAAATTCACAAATTTGAACTTCTGACCGCTTTACAGTTTTAACAAAATTGTCAGCATAATCCTTCCCCTTGTAACGATAAAAATCATAGTAAATCATTTCTGGCTACAGCAAGCAGTGCACAAGCATCCAAAACAAATATACTATTCACCCTCCAGCACCTTCTCTTCACGTTTTCTTGCCATAAAATCATCAACGCTAAATCCACAATCGGTAGCTATTCCAAGAAAAGGACACCCATTTTGAGTGTGAATTACTGGTGTTAGGCGAACCTCACCGTCGAACTCACGGACTTTCACCTTCTCTACTCTCAATAGGCGATATAATGATTCCGGCAATGTTTTAGTATCTAGCAACATTTCTGTCATACTTGTTTTCTCCTTCCAGATAGTCAGCGTAACTTTATGTTACCATTAAAACAACGTGTTTGCTATGCTTAAAATTTGAATCATGTTATTTCCACCCTTCACAGCTTACATCTTATTTGTTATAACTTTCCAAAAATAACGTGCCAATGTAAATGTTTTGAATCTTGGTACTCACCCAAATTTGTAACAACCCTGCACGCCCCATATTCATTGACGGTTTGCTTTGCGACCATTTTCACAACAGATAGCATTTCTAAAATCAAATCACTATCCTTGTTCTCCAATGAAATCAAAGACGGAATATGTTTTTTCGGAATAACAACAATATGCTACATGAGGTTGCTCCGCACGGGGATGACATCCTTCACTAGTGCGGTGATGAGCGTCTCTACCTGGTCGTGCTTGAACATCTGCTCCAGGATGATGGCATTGTTTATGGCGAAGAAGGGGTCGGGGAGTTCCCCGGCTTCATCTTGCAGGTAGGGGGTGGTGTTTTTGTAGGTGGCTTCCTGGGTGGTAATGCTTCCCGTGGGGAGCTCCTCGCTGAAATAATAGGTGATTTCCTCGTTGTAGAAGAGGGGGAGGCAGGTGGTGTACATGCCGTAGCGCAGGTATTCCATGGCCTTGGCCTGGAAGGGGGCCTCGGGGTCGATGCGGTAATAGAGGTAGACTTCCTTGCCGGGGAGGCCCTTGTATAGGAAGGGATGGTGTTTTTCGATAAAGGGGAGTTGGGCACTCTTGTGCTCCTTGAAGGCCGGGAGCAAAATGCCGTTTTCCTCCTGGTTGGCCAAGGCACTGGCGATGATTTTTTCCGAGCGCAAAGTGGTCAGGTTGTGGCGCAGGCATACCTGGCTCAGGGCCAGTCCCAAAATATTGTCGGTGGGGTCGCTTTTCATATACCATTTTTCCAGGATGTCTAGGGTTTCGTATTCGGGCCGGAGGTTGGCGGTAAGCATATGGTAGGTGCACAGGCCGATGAAGGGGATGATGAGGTGCTGGGCAATGGGGTCGTGTATCAGGCGGGCGAAGGCTTTCTGGGCGTGGCTGTCCAAAGTGGCCATCCAGAGACTGCCCTCCAGTATCTTTTTATCCAGCGCGGGAACGCTCTCCTTCCCCTGCCGCGCCAGTTCCTGGGAAAGGGCCACCAGCTCGGACTGGCTGAAGGGGAAGTGTTCGAGGGTGAGGGATAATAGTGCGTCGTAGATTTCCAGCGCGGTGCCCTGGGAAAGGAGGGCATGGGCCGCTGTGGCCAGCTGGGGGTGGCAGTGGGGGTGGGGGAGCAACTCGGCGAAGGCTTCCAGCAGGAAATCCGTGGGGATGTGGGGATGCTTGCGCTCGATGAGGGCGGCGGCCTGGGTATGGTCCTGGGCGTGGAGGTAAATCTGCAATAGCTGTTGGGGCAGATTCGGGGTTTTTTCATCTACGGCGCGGTAGTTTTCCAGGGCTTGGGCATATTGCCCCGCGTCGAAATGGATTTTCCCCAAGGTGAGGAGCACGCGCATACGGTAGGGCTTGGTAATGCTTTTTTGCGTCAGCAAGGTCTCCAGCACGGGGATGGCGTGGGGGGTGGGGTCGGCCAGATAGGCGTCGGCCAGGTAGCGCAGCAGATAAAACCGGCGGTCCCCCTTGTCAAAGAAATAGCGGTAGGCGTCCTTGTCCGCGCCGCCCACCATCCGCCGGATGGTCAGCTCCTCGTTCAATACACTGCGCTGGCCCGCGCCCAGGCAGGTGTAGGCGATATCCTCCCCGGCGGCCTCGATGACGAGGGGGCCGTCCTCGGGCATTTCGTATACGTCCATGCCGCGCTTGGCCCCGTCGGTGACATACACAAACCGTATGGCGGAGCCGGGGGAGGCGGTGAGCGCGAAGCGGGTCAAATCCCCTTCGATGATGGACTCGGCAAGGCTTAGCTGGGCGTTGGTCACGGCCATGCTTTGGCACCGGGCCCAGTAATAATAGTACAGGCTGTTGGCTTGGCGGCCTGTTATGCCTTGCTCCAGGCAACGCAGAGCCAGCTGTAGGATTTTGTTGGTGTGGTCGGGGAGCAAATCCGTCAAATCCGGGTCTGTCAGCAACAAATGGTATACATACACGGCCAAATCCATATCCGGCTCCGCCGTTTGCAGGAACTGGCTCATGGGGTAGTGGTTGATTTTTCCGGCTTGGTTTTCATAGGCGGCTTGTACCAAATGGGCGTAGAGCCCCTTCACAAACACCTGCTTGCGCTCCGCCGCCAGGTACAGGGCATAGGCCGCCGGGCTGTGGTCCCTGTGCCTGATGCGCTGGGCACAGAGTTCCTTCAGCAGGGGATAATAGCCGCTGATGTGATAGAGTTTTTCGCCGCTTTCCGGGTCATTTTCCACAGCGGCAAAGAGGGCTTCCCCCGCCTTGCCGGCGATGCCGATAATTTCCGCGCCCCGGGCGGCGGCGTAGTAGAGCACGCAAAGCAAGGCCGGGCCGCTGTGCACAGCCGGGGCCACTTGGTAGTACCGGTACAGCCCTTCGTAGAGATAGGGGCTCCGGCACCCCCCGGCATAGGCTTCGGAAAGATGGGTATAGGCGTCGGCGTATTCCCCCAAGGCCAGAAACAAACGGCCCAGCATCATCTTCTGATGGGGGAGGGAGATTTCCGTCATATCCGCCAGGTTGCGCCAATGCTTCCGCGCCGAGCGGACCCGTTTTTGCTTGATTTCCAGATAGGCGTAGAGATAGCACAGCTCGCCGTAATATGCCGGCTCGCTGGTGCGCAGAAAGGACTTATACGCCATGGCCTTGTCCAGCAGCTCGTTGGCGTTGTCGAAATGCTGGGCCTCGATGGCGATAAAAATACCCAAAGTGAGTAAGGGCAAATGGGTGTCGTTGCGGCGCAAAGCCGAGAGGGCCACATGGTTGGCCTTTTGCAGGTGGCTACGGCCCCCCTCGTCCCCGGAGAGGGCGTGGCATAGCCAATAGCGCATGGCCAAGGCCACCGCCGTCTTGCCATCGGGGCGGTGGGCCAGGCGGGCCTCCCATTTCTCGATGTGGCGGTTCATGCCGGGCATCTCACCACTCCCCCACCGTAAGCGGCAGTCTTAGCTTGAACACCCTTCCGGGGCTGGTGCCTTTGATTTCTATGGCGGTGCGCATGAAGGGTGTCCTGCGGAAAAGCCGACCCGCGTTCATGAAGGGGGAGAGCTTTACCCCAAAGGGGACTTCGTAGTAAGTCCCCACGCTGTAGGTGCGGGCGGCGAAACGGACATAGGCGTCCGGGCAAAAAACCTCAATGGCCAGGTCGCCGCCGCTGTGGTTGCTGATTTCTATGATGCCCTTGTCCTCGAAGCGGAAGGCTTCCCGGTTGAGGCGGGCGGTGAGGGGCAGGGGCCGGCGGAAAATAAGCTCGGCGGTACAGTTTTCTATACGCACCCGCTCCCGGGCATACCGCGCAGAAATATGCACGGGGTCGATGCAGAAATTGACCCGTGCCTGGTTCTGGGCGTCAAAGTCCGAGGAAATGAGCCGGTTGGCGGAGAGGGTCAGCCAGGGCGGCGCGCTTTCCGGCGCGATGGGGGCCTCGTAGAAGCCCCGGTCGGATTTCTCCACCATGATTTGGCCATAGATTTTCCCCATGTCACCGTGGTTTTGGTCGTAGACGAAGCGTTGCTTGGGTAAGAAAAGGGTGGTCTTTTCCTTCAAACCCGAGAGGATAAAAAAATTATCCATGGCCCGCTCCCGGTTGGCGTCCTTGTGCAGGCTTTCATAGACCTCCATATAGGGATAGCCCACGGCCATCAAGAGCATATAGAACTCACTGTCGGTGAAAATCTGCCGCGCTTGCATGGGGTAGGCCAAGGCGTAGTCGTAGAAATCACGGACATTGGCGATGATTTGCCCTTCCCGGGTGGTGATGGCCATTTTGGTGAGCTTGATGGTCACGGGCAAAGCCGCCTCGCCCCCGTTGGAGCAGATATACACCTGGGTCTGCAATGACTGGCCGGGGGAAATCCCCGTGTGGGCGGGGTTGAAATGGTAGGACAACGCCGCGCTGTTGCCCTCCCACCAGTCCGGCTCGAAAGTCAACGCCCGGTGACGGGAGCAGACATAGCCTTTGAGAACGCTCCCGCCCAGGTTTTTCACGGTGAGGCTCCCCGTAGCGGAGTCCTTGGTTTCGATAAGGAGGGCTTCCTCGCTTACGTCCAGCACGGGGAGGGGCTGTTCGAAATTCATAGGATTTCCCTTCCCTTGAGCAATTGTATTATTTTTTCTATATTGTTGCGCAAGGCGTCGTTGACGGCCTGGGCCGAGGTGTGGGCGTGGAGGTTGACAAAGGCACCCAGGCTGTCGCCCAGGTTTTGCGCCAGGTTTTGCAAGGATGCTTCATAGGAAACCAAGGCTTTTTCCAGGGTTTGCTGATTTTGCTCGATGTATTGGGATTGCTGTGCAATGGTTTCGTGCTGTGACTTCACCGTGTCGATGGCGCGCACCAGCTGCAAAAGCTGGTCAGAAAGGGCGTTGCTGTGGCCTTGCATATGGGTGGCCAGGAGCTCTGCCGCGGATTGTAGCCGTCCGCTGGCCTTGGCCACGCTGTCGGCGGAGCCGTTGATGGCATTTTGAATGGTGGTGGCTTCGGCAAGGGAACGTTCCCAGGACTGGGTGGTTGCGCACAGTGTCTCGTTCATGTCCACCAGCTTCTCGTCAATGGCTTGGGCGATTTGCGTATTGATGCCCTTCGTGGTTTCGGCAATGGTCTTGCCCAGGCTGGCGGTGTTGGCGGTGAGGGCGGCGGTCAACTGGGCCAGCGCGGTGGAAAGCACCTCGGTTTGGCGGTTTTGCGCTTCGGTCAGCTCGGTTTTCAACCGGAGCACCGCCCCGCCGGAATCCGAGGCGTAGAACCGTCCCAGCTCCCGCTCAATGTAAATCAGCAGTTCATCGCACAGCACTGCCCGCGCCGCCCGGAAATCAAAAAAAGCGGCAACGAACCGCAGCAACAAAAAGGTAGCTACCGTTACAATGCCGTACACATGGGCGAAATCATTAAAAATGACCGCCAGCAAAACCCCGACCCACAGCAATCCGCTTTCAAGGCCCTCCACGAAGAAGGCCATACCGGAATACCGCCACCCCGCGAAATGGATGCCATCCACCTGCCGCTCGATGAGCTGTACGGTGGGGATGCGGGAAACGGCCCGGTCCGCCACCTGCTTATAAGCCGCCACGGTGCGCCGGAGCAAGGCATTCTTGAATTTTTTTACATCGTCCCGGTTTTTTATCTCCTTGGCGTCGCGCCGGAAGGCCAGCAACGCCGCGCCAAAGCGCGCCTTCGCCAATATCCGAAGCAAGGCGACCCCTGCCGCTATGCACAAATACACCGCCAGGATAATCACATGGTTATCCTGCCGATTCAACAAATCAAACAAATCATTGAAAATGTCCAGAATCATGTCTTCGACCGGGTATAGCGAATGCGGAGCGCGCCCGTCGCTTCCTTCAGGTTGCCCAAGGGCTCCCAGCCGTCGGGGAAGGTTTCCTTAAAGCCCACATTGGCCAGCAGTTCCTTGTCCGTTGTGACCCGGAGCCGCTCCCCGCCGTAGAAAACCGCGTTCTTTGTCCGGGGGTCCTTTTCCAGCTTTAAAATCAGCCCCGCCACCACGCCCGCGTTGCGCCGGTGCCGCCACGCAACTTGCATGTCTTCAATATATACGCGCTCCGGCCCACTGCCATCGTAGCGGTAAAACATATAGCCCAAAATCTCGCGCTTGTCCGGCCCGGCAATTTCCATGGCAAATAAAAACCGCCTGTTGATATCCAGCAACAGCGGATTTATTTTCTGCCGCCACATCACCAATGTCTCCGGCGGCTCCAAGCCGCAGAGTTTGTCCTTCACGCTCAGCTCCTTCAGCAGGGCGTGCACCTTGGGCAAAAGGGATACGATGGCCCCCCGGCGGGAGGAATAATCAATAAACTCGGGCATGGATGACCTCGCAGAAAAAACAGAAATGTCCTTTTATATTACGCTTTGTTCCACACTTCGTCAATCTACATTGCGGTGGCCACCCCGCTTCACCCCACCCCGCGGGTTACGCCTCCCACGCCATGGGCAGGTAAATTTCCCGGAAGCGTTTCATGGCGAAGCGGTCTGTCATACCGGCGATATAGTCCACGGCGGCCTGGGCGGGGTCGGGGGCGTGGCGGAGCTCCTCGGGGAGCCGGGCCGGATTTTTTATGTAATGCTCGAATAGCAGGTGAAGGAGGGTTTGGATTTTTTTCCGCTCCGTTTGGTGGAGCTGGTGGGCGTAGATGTTTTCAAAGAGATAGGTGCGGAGCTGTGCCAGAATGCCCGTCACCTCTGGGGAGAGGGCGATGGCGTTTTTGCCGGTACTGTAAGCCACCAGGTCCCGAACCAGGAAATCAATGCGCGCCGTTGAGGTTTCGCCCAGGATTTCCCTGGCGGCCTTGGGTAAATCCGTATGCACCAGGAGCTTGGCGCGGAGGGCGTCGTCCACATCGTGGTTGATATAGGCAATTTTGTCGGAAAGTTTGACTACCCAGCCCTCCAAGGTGGCGGGGGTGCCGCTGGTGCGGTGGTGCAAAATGCCGTCGCGCACCTCCCGGGTCAGGTTCAGGCTGGCCGTCACGCGTACGCTGTGCTCGTTGTGGCGAAAGCCGCCGGGCAAGAGCATGTCCAGCGCGTCCTCCCCCGTGTGGCCGAAGGGGGTGTGCCCCAGGTCATGGCCCAAAGCGATGGCCTCGGTCAAATCCTCGTTCAAAGCCAAGGCGCGGGCAATGGTGCGGGCGATTTGCGCCACTTCCAGGGTGTGGGTCAGGCGCGTGCGGTAATGGTCGCCCTCAGGGGAAATAAATACCTGGGTCTTGTGCATCAGCCGCCGGAAAGCCTTGCAGTGGGTAATCCGGTCCCGGTCCTTTTGAAACTCCGTGCGTATCGTGCATTTTTCCGCGGGGCAATCACGCCCCATGGTATTGGCACTCCTCACCGCGTAGGGGGAAAGGTGCTCGCGCTCCTCCTGCTCCCGTCGTTCCCGGAGATTCATGACCCAGCCTCCTTTTTTTACCAACATATCACAGGGGGCTAAATGTTGTCAAAAGCACAACCCAGGGTGACAAACTTTTGGTGGAGGGTCACGTATATGATTTTAACAATTTCACTCGAAAGGAGTAACCATCATGCAATGCAGAACCCACCCGGCGGCACAAGCCGTCAACACCTGCAACACCTGCGGGGAATGGCTTTGTGAGGCATGTACCACCCATATTGACGGAAGATTGTTCTGCCGCGCTTGCTTGGCGCAGGTGAAGGGCTATGACGCGCCTTGCGCCCCCGAGGCCAAGCCGCCTTTTTTCAGGCGGGTGCGCTGGGGCTTGGTATTTATATTTTCCTTCCTCCCGGGGGCCAACTATATGTACATGGGGCTGATAAAGCGCGGCCTGGCGGCCATGTGCGGCTTCTTTTTGCTCATCTATTTGCTGACGCTGGTATCGGGGTCGATTTTGGGCGGGCCGCTGACGCTGTTGCTTTCCCTGTCCTTGCCCGTGGTGGTTTTGACCTGCGCCTTCGACAGCTTTAACATCCGCCGCCGTATGCTGGCGGGGGAAGTGGTAAACGATAATATCGACGATGTAATTGGCTTTTTTGCCCGCAACAAGAAAATCCTGATTATGGTTGTGTTGCTGTGTGTGGGGCTGGGCGTGGCCGGTAGCCTGGTGAGTGCGCTGGTGCGCCCGCTACGGCATTTGATTCCGTTGCTCATTATCGGCCTTGGGATATACGCGGTGACAAAGCGCAAGGGTTGACGCTACAAGGTGTATGGTGTAAGATGCCCCCAGCAAGGTTGCTATGGAACCAGCCGGAGGGAGGGAAAGTTCATGTCACAAGTGACCATTAAAAAAGACGAAACACTGGACTCCGCGCTCCGGCGTTTCAAGCGGGATTGTCAGAAGGCGGGTATACTGGGAGAGGTTCGTAAGCGCGAGCATTACGACAAGCCCAGTGTGAAGCGCAAAAAGAAGTCCGAAGCGGCACGTAAGCGCAAGTACAATTAAATCAAATGATTCAGGGCCGCCCCAGGCGGCTCTTTTCTTGTGCAAAAATATGATATAATGCTAAAAGTAGGAACAGGAGGAAACAAATGATGAAGATAAAAGGAGCCGCTTTGGCGGTGTTATTTTTGGTGCTGGTGCTTGCCTTCCCTTCGGCGGTGCTTGCCCGCCCCATGGACGGGGTTGACCGGCGGGTGGAGGACGGCGTGGTTTTTGTCCCGTTGCGGCAGGCGGCGGAGGCTTTTGGCTGGCGTGTGCAGTGGCAAAGCGAGACCCGCCAGATACATCTTTTTTGCCCGGTGGGGCTGTTGACGGTGCTAAGCTTGCGCGATATTTCGGAAAGGGCGGGCGGCTTCGTTGAAGCGGGGGTGACGTGGATTCCCTATGAGGTGGCTCTGATGACCTTCGCGCCGCCGCCGCCGGATATCGAAATCGTTACCTTTACCCTCACCCAGGAGGCCCGGGACATCGCTTTGTATGACTTTGATTATCTGGTGGCCTTCGTCCTGGAAAACTCCCCTTGGGACAGTGTGATTTACCGTGTGCTGGGCATTGATTTTATGGAATATGTCCGGCACGCCCGGGAAGCCATAGAAAATAAGGAGCCCATTCATCTCTTTGTCTTCGACGAAGATATTTTTTGGTCCCAGGTGCCGCGCCATGAGGGGGACGACCCGCGTTCCTTGGCCGCTTCCTATCTTTTCGCCTTGCTGGCGGTGGATTTCGCGCCGGGGTTGCAGGGCATCGGCCATTTACAGCCCCGCACCCTGGACTGGTACAGTGCCCAGCTAACCGGATTTGCCCGGGAATATTACCACCACGACCCCCGGTGGGGGTACAACTACTGGGTGGCCCATTTGCTTGAGGCTTTCTCCCATCCCGCCGCCAGATGGTTCTATGGTGAGGTGGATGTTGACCTGTACGAGGCGGCCCACCCCTTGCCCGCCGTCCCCGGCAATGTGCAGACGGAAATCCTCGTCCCGGGGGAGGTGGCCTACCTGCGCATTAACAGCTTCATGGTGGACACAAGCTATGACAACAGGATTATTTTGCCCTTCCTGCGCCAGGTTAGGGATTTTGACCATTTGATTATCGACCTGCGGGGCAACTGGGGCGGCTTGATGTACTATTTCCCCGCCTTGGTACTGCGGCGGCTGATTAACGAACCCGTTGTGCTGGGCTCACACGAATTTTTCTCCGGCGGAAGCGCGGCGGCGGCCAAAATGGACGCCATGGTGCGCACGACCTTGCCCCGCGTGGGCCAACCCTCGGAGCAGGAGGAAATTCTGTACATCGAAATCCTGCCCGCCGGGGAATTTATCGCCCAGCGGGGCATGACACATGTTGACGCCGGGGACTTGGCGCGGCTGGATTATGTAATGGTGTCGCGCTCCGTGTTCACCCCCGCCCGGGACGCGGTGGGCTTCGGTGGGAAGGTGTGGATTCTGGTGGATGGGCAATCCGCCTCCAAAACGGCCCAGGTGGCGCAAATGGCCCATTATACGGGCTTCGCCACCGTGGTGGGGGAAAACACTTCGAATATCATGGGCTCGGCCCATGTGTATATCCCGTTGCCCAACACGGGTATTGTGTGGCGTACGGACATCGGCTACCAAACCGATACCCAGGGCCGCTCGCTGGAGGTATATGGCATCGCGCCCCATATCCGCAATTTTGAGGGCATGGACGCGCTGGAAACGGTGCGCGCTTTAATCGCCGGAGAAGAGTAAATAAATGAGCATGGCGGCCTCCCCCCGGGTGACGCGCTCCCTGGGAGCGTTTTCAACGCAGAGGCCGCCGGGCATTACATAGCCAAAATAATGGGCATAACCGGAAAGCAATAGAAGCATGTGCCGGTGGCTGATATAGTCCCGGGGGGCGAAGCGGTTGTCGCCCACCCCTACCACGATGCCCTTCGCCGCCGCCCAGCGGATGGCTTCGTCGCCGTCGGCCACATCGGTAAAAATATGGGGTGCGTCATTGCGGGGCTTTCCCGCCGCGTGCCAGAGGATGCGCACCGCCGTGGCGCGGGATAGGTAGCCGTCAGGGGAGAAGGTATCAAGGGAGGTTCCTTCAATCAAGGTATTTTCCTTTACAAAGCGTATGGCCGGAAAAAAGGGGTCGCTTTCATTTACGTCCGTGAAGGGGTTGCGCCAGAAATGCCGCACGATGTATACGGACAGGTGGCGGGTGACGAATGAGGCGGTTCCGGCTTCGGCGCAGTATAGGCCCAGCATGGTGCTAAGGCCGCCCCTTTCATCCAAAAACCAGACCGCCGCCGGAAAGGGCCCGCCGAAGGGCACCGTCACCGTAAGCATTCCGTTTTCAAATGCGCGGATATAATCCTCGCCGGAGGTCAGGGCGATATGGAAAAGGGCGTCTCCTTCGCGCAGGGCATTTTGCTGTGCCCCGGAAAGGGCGTTGCTGTGCGCCGACAGCGGGAACAGGGCTAGGCTGATGTCCCCGCCTTGGGCCTGTGCCGAAGCACAGCGGGCGGACTCCGGGTCAAAAATAATTGTGCCGTGAGGGAGCCGGATAACTACATACAGGCCCGCGTAGGCGATTCGCCCTGGGGCAAAGGCGGGGATGGCGGCCGATTCCACGCCGTCAAAGCCGGAAAAATCAAAAACGACGGCGTTGTTTTCCGCATTGGCGATGAGGTTCGCGATGTGGGTTTCGTTGGCGTAGAGGATGACAGCGCGTGGGTCTTCGTCTTCGGTAAAGGTGAAGACCGGCTCGGGTTCTGTTTTAGACTCGGGTTTTGTTTCGTGCTCGGGCTCTATTTTGTGCCCGGGTTCTTCGGTTGGCTCTACATTTTCAGGCGGGGTCGGGGTGGGGGAATCGGGTGCTTCGGTGGGGGAGGCGGTCTCTTGAACAGGGGGTGGCTGTTGGGGTGGCTGTACGGGAGGGGCTTCAGCCGGCGGCCGGGGTATAACGGTGACGGAAATGGCCACAGACTGGGGGGCTATAGGGTTGGGGTTGCCCGGTGCCGGTGCCAAAGTGAGTGTGGCGGTGTGGGTTCCCAGGCCCAGTCCCGCCACAGGGCGCACAGTAAAAGAGTTGGTATCGCTCCCGCTTGTCGTATTCACCGCAAAAGCAGAAGCCCCAGCCCCCGTGAGGGATGCCGCCAAGGCTCCGGTGGGTTGGTTGCCGGTGTTTTCCACCGTAACGGTAAGGGCCGGCGGTGGGGCGTCACCCAAAAATACGTTGCCAAAATCATGACTGGTGGGATGGAGCGCGATGGCGTAGTGGCTTGGGGCAAAGCTGTGGGTGAAAATGAAATCCCCTTCGGTTACGGCGCGGTTGGGCATGGGAAAGCGGTAGAGAATCGTATGTTCGCTCCCCATAGTATCGCCTGCGGTAACGGTACGTGTGATGGGCGTGGCGGGTTGACCCGCCAGCTCTGTGCTTGCGAGGGCAAGGGTATGCACACCTGCCTCGGTTGCCGTGCCGGAAAGGGTAAGGGTCGCTGTGAGGGTCATGCCCTGGGGTAAACTTCCGGTGGGGCTGAGGGTTATCGCCGCCGTAATGCCGTTTTCCGTCAGGGGAGCAGGGGGCGTTGCGGTATGGCCTTGGTATGCTTGTATACGTGCGTGCACATTCCCGCCGGAAATGGCAATATTGCCGTTGATATCCGGTGCGGAAAGGTACCCGGTACCGCTCCCCGTAGCCGTTACGTCGCCGCCGTGGATGGTAACGCTGGCCCCTGTGCCAAAGGAACCGCTCCCAATGCCGGGACTGCCAGGGGAGAAGACCCCCCCCTCACCACCTATCGCAATCAAGACCCCCCCATAAATTGACACCCTTCCCGAGCCACCCCATCCTCCGCCAATACCTGCCGCTCCGACCCCTCCCGTGGCGGTTATGTTACCGCCGTGGATATATATGCTACCGGAATCGCCATTGTCACCGCCGATGGCCGCTTGAGCAAAGCCGCCATACAGGGTCAGTCTCCCCATATCCGTGCCGGAGGATTGGGCGTGGATGTGTAAAGCACTGTCCGGCGGTACATAGATGCCGCCGGTACGGGTCTGCCCCACTTGCTGAATTGTATTTTTCCAGTGACTGCCGTCTTCCAGTATGAGATGCACCGTGCCGCTGATGGTAAGCCTCCCCGCAAATTCCACGGAACCGCTTAGCTTGTACCAGCCAGTGGAAGCCGGATGCAGGGGCAAGTTCAGGCTTGCGCCCAAGCCCTGCGCGCTGTTGAGCACGACTATATCGGTGGGGGCTTGAACACCCGAAGCCGCCCGCACCCCCGTCAAATAAAATAACCCCTGCATCATTACCAAAGACAGTAATAGCGCAAGGGCCCTTTTGTATAATTTCTTGGCCATGTGTATCTCCCCCGACTCGAAGCTGGCCGCATTGTTACAAATTGTCGGAAAATATACAAGCTGTATTTTGTAAAAATAAAATGATTCAAAACGTTTCCCGAGGGCGGGAAACGCGCCGACACCCGGGCTGTGGAAATGGCGGTGCCGCGCTAACGCGCATTGCGCGATGATTGGCTTGGTCGGAGAAGTGGTTGCGTTCGTTTCACTACGTGAACCAAACGCCAACCACGTAACCCCGCCCTACGCCACTAATCTGCGCAATTACGCTAGACGCGCTTGCACCGCCATTTCCACAGCCCGGGTGCCGGCGCGTTTCCACGCCCACGCGCTATTTCATTAGCTCATCTACGTTTTTCAGCCCATAGTAGAGTAAAAATTCCTCGGAGGTGCCGAAGAGAATGGGCCGGCCTGGTGCGTCCAGCCGCCCCTTTTCCTCCACCAGGCCGTACTCCACCAGCCGGTTTACGCTATGGTCGGAGTTCACGCCCCGGATTTCCTCGATGACGCCCTTGGTCACGGGCTGTTTGAATACGACAACCGCGAGGGTTTCCAGCAGGGCCTGGGAAAGGGGTCTGCGGGGCCTTAACTGTAGTAGCCGCTGTACGCAAGGGTAATAAGCCGGATTGGTGCACAGGCGGTAGGTATCGTCGGCCTCATGGAGCTGAATCCCCGATTGCTCCCGGGTGTAGAACTCACCCAAATGGGCCAGCAAGCCCCGGGTCACGGGGATGTCACAGCCCAGGGCCTCCGCCAGCTTGGCCAGGGGAACCCGGTCGGGGCTGGCGAACAGCATGGCTTCCAGCATTTTTTCTTTTTCGGATAAAAGTCCGGGCATGTTTTCTCCTTATTGCAACCCCGTTGCTATGTATTTAATGATGACAGGCACGGGCACCCCCGTTTGCCTGCTGACCTCCTGGGGGGAGATGCCGGGGTTGGCCTTCACCACTTCCCGTACATGGTTGAGCATGGCCTCGCGCTTGGCCAAACATTCGGCGCAAGCCTCGGGGGGAAGGCCGTCGAAGCTGAACATGTTTTTACATTTGTTGCATCGGACCGTTCCCATGGCTACACCCCCCTATGCCGCCTCGCAGCTGATATCCGCAAAATCCGTGTCCTGTTGCGCCTTTAGCATCCCCCGGCGCATCATCTCCAGCAATGCCAGAAATGTAACCACCATTTCCCGGCGGGAGTGGCAGTCCGTAAGCAAGGCAAAAAGCCGTACCTTCCCCTGCTTGAGCATGTGCCGGATGAGGGTGATTTTCTCTGTTACGCTGAAGCGTTCCCGGGGCATTTCCCCGTACCCGGCGCGTACCGTGTCGGTGCGGGCGGCACGGCGTTGCATAATTTCGGCAAATATTTCACACAAATCCGCTACGGTGACGCCCTCCAGCACCGGGGTGTCGTCGGCCTCCAGGGCCAATTCGATTTCGCCCTTCCCCGTAAGCCGGTCGCCGGGGGGGGTCAGGCTGTGCAACTGCTGTGCCAGGGTTTGCGCCATTTGGTAGGCCAGTAGCTTCTGCACCAGAGCCTCCCGGGGGTCTTCTTCTTCAATGTCGTCCAGGGGTTTGGGCCGGGGCAACAGCATGTGGGACTTGATTTCCAGCAAGGTGGCGGCATACACCAGAAATTCGCTCAAATTATCCATGTCCGGGGGCAAATCCTGCAATGCCTCCAGATATTGGGCCGTCAGTTCCGCAATGGGGATGTCAAAGATATCCATTTCGTTGCGGGAAATCAGGCGCAGGAGCAAATCCAGCGGCCCCGCATAATTGGGCAGATTCACTTCCATCAGGCCAGCCACACCATCCTTAGGATAGCATTCCACACCGGGCTGAAAACAAAGGACACCAGCCCGAATACCAAGGCCAGCATCAGGGCTATCTGCATGGGTTTTTCGAAATGGTTTAGCTTCACCAAGGTATCGGGCCGGGCAAAGAGCTGTAGAATCTTGGACGCGTCCAGGGGGTGCACGGGGATTAAATTAAACAACGCCAGCAAAATGTTGCACTGGGCGAAGGCAAAAAGCACCATCATGATAATCCAATGGGCATCCGCCGTCCAGACATGGACATGGGTGATGCGTACCAGGAGAAAGGCGTGTAAGGGCTCTCCGGCCAGCAGACTGACGGCGGCAATGGAGACGATACCCAGCAACAAATTCGCCAGCGACGGCGCGATGTAGGTGATAAGTGTCCCCTTGCGCCGGTTTTTGTAATGCAAGGCGGCGGTGGGCACGGGTTGCCCCCAGCCAAAGCCGCCGAAGAAGAGCATCATGAGAAAGCCGATGGGCTCAAAATATTTGAATAGATTGCCCGAGAGAAACCCTTGACTGCGCGGGGTGGGGTCGCCCTGGAGGGTGCTGGCCATGGCCTTCACCCATTCGTGAATCACCGGGGCGAAGAACGCGCCGGGCAGGAGATAAATCAAGTCCATCAGCGTACCAGTCCGCCCAGTTTTTCGCTGAGGTGGTTGCAGATGGCGGTCATTTGCTTACGGGCCGCGTCGTCGGTTAGCGTCCGGTCCGGCGCGGAAAAACGCAGGGTGTAGGCCATGGACTTGTGCCCCGCTTCAATTTGTTTGCCCTGGTATACGTCGAAGAGGGTAACTTCCGACAGCCATTGGCCGCCCTTTTCGCGGATGGCGGCCTCGCACTGGGCGGCGGTGACGTCCCCCGGCACGGTGAAGGCCAAATCCCGCACCAAGGCCGGAAATTTGGGCGGCGGGGTGAAGGACGCTTTCTTATTCACCCCCAGGGCGTGTATGGCGTCCAGGTCCAAAACGGCCACATATACCCGGGCTTCAATGCCGAAGTGGGCCGCCACTTGGGGGTGCAATTCCCCCAGCTCGCCCAGGGGGGCGGGGTCGCGCTTGGGATGGGGCCTGACCGCCACACCGGCGGTGCGCCCCGGATGCATATAAGGCAATTGCAGGGGCGCGAAGACCAATTTCCCGCCGACAAAGGCAGAAAGCAAATCCTCCACGTCCCCCTTCATACTCAGATAATCCACCCCGGGCCCGTAAGCCGCCAAGGTAAGGCGGGGGGCCTCCCGGGTCAGGGATTCATAGACCCACGCCATTTCAAAGAGGCGGGCGGTTTCGTTGCGCTTGACGAAATTTACCCCCAGGCCGGTCAACAGCCCGCCCAAAGTGCGCCGGCGCATGACGCTGAAATCCTCCCCCAAGGGGTTTTTCAATGTCAGGGGCTCCCGCTGGAAATCATCCTGGGGGAGCAGTAATTTGTCCGCTATTTTCGGGCTTTCGAAGGGATAGGTAAGGGCTTCGCAATACCCCAGCCCCGCCACGGCTTGCCTAAGGGCGATTTCCCGGCGGCGGCGGGGGGACATGCCGGGCTGGAAGGGTAAATGGGCGGGGATATGCTGGCTGTGGCGGGAAAGGAGCCGGTTGTACCCGTAAAAACGCGCCACCTCCTCGGCCAAGTCCACCTCCTCGCCAATGTCCCAGCGGAAGGTGGGGACGATGGCTTCGTAGGCGGTGTCCTTTTCCCGGGTCTCGATGCCCACCCGCTGTAAGTAGGCGCGGATTTCCCCGGCGGGTAAAGCGGTGCCCAGCCGGGCGTTGATGCCCTCCGTGGAAAAGGCCACGGCACGGGGCTGGCGCGGGGCCGGATAATTGTCCACCCAGCCGGGCACCACCTGCCCGCACTCGAAGCGTTCCACCAGCTCCATGGCGCGGTTTACGCTGGTCAGGGCTTGGTTGGGGTCAATCCCTTTTTCGTAGCGGGCGGAGGCGTCGGTGCGCATTCCCAGCTTTTTCGCCGTCAGGCGAATGCAAGCGGGGTTGAAATTGGCGGATTCAAATAAAATGGTGGTGGTGGCGTCGTGTACCTTGGTGGCCTCGCCCCCCATGACCCCGGCGATGGCCAGGGGCTTTTCCCCGTCGGCAATGAGCAGAGCCGTGTCCGAAAGGACGCGCTCCACGCCGTCCAGGGTGGTGATTTTTTCGCCGGATGCGGCGGTACGCACAACGATGCCGTGCTTACCGTTTTGCTCCGCCACCGCGCCGATGTCAAAGGCGTGCAGGGGCTGGCCGTATTCCAGCATCACATAGTTGGTGATGTCCACGATATTATTTACCGGGCGCAGACCCGCCGCTTCCAAGCGTTTTTGCATCCACCGGGGGGACGGGGCGATTTTTACATCCCGCACCACCCTGGCGATGTAGCGGGGGCAACGCGCCGGGTCTTTAATGTCCACGCTAACCAGTGCGGAGGCTTGCCCCGCGGCTTTCTCTTGAACAGTAATTTCCGGCAGGGAAAAGGGGATTTGATACACGGCGGCGGCCTCCCGGGCAATGCCCATCACCGCGTTGGTGTCCGGCCGGTTGGAGAGGATTTCGAAGTCCAGCACATCCTCCGTCAGCCCCAGAAGGGGCTTGGCGTCCGCGCCCAGGGGATGGGGCCGGGTCAGTACCAGAATGCCGGCGTCGGTGGCGTGGGGGAAGTCCTCTGTAGTACAGCCCAGCTCGCCGATGGAGCACAGCATCCCGTTGGATTCCTGGCCGCGCATCTTGCTTTTCTTAATTTTCAGGCCATTGGCCAATGTCGCGCCATGGAGGGCCACGGGGATATAATCCCCCACTTTCAGGTTATCCGCGCCGGTGACGATTTGCAATACCTCGGTGCCCACATCGGCCTGTGTGACCCACAGCTTGTCCGCGTCGGGGTGGCGCGTGAGGGACACAATTTGGCCGATGACCACCCGGGTAATTTCCCCGCCGGAGGTGGCGATGCCCTCCACTTTGATGCCGGCATCGGTGGCTTTGTGGGAAAAGGTGCGGGCGTCGTCAGGCAGGGTGACAATATCTTGCAACCAGGATAGGGGGATTTTCATGATTCACCTCGAATAAATCAGAACTGACGCAGGAATTGCACGTCGTTTTCGAAATACAGGCGGGGGTCGGTGATGCCGTACAACGCGGAGGTTATCCGGTCCACCCCCAGGCCGAAGGCATAGCCGCTGTATTCCCCGGGGTCGATGCCGCTGGTGCGCAGTACCTGGGGATGGACCATGCCACAGCCCCACAGCTCTACCCAGCCGCTGTCCTTGCACACGCGGCAGGGGTCGTTTGCCTCAGAGCCGGGGCGGCTGGCTTTTCCGTCGCATACATAGCAGGTGATGTCCACCTCCGCGCTGGGCTCGGTGAAGGGGAAGAAGCTGGGGCGCAGACGGATTTTCGCCCCCGGCCCGAAGATATGCCCCGCGATAAGCTCCATAATGCCCCGTAAATCCCCCATGTGGACGCCCTTGTCGATGACCAGGCCCTCCAGCTGGTGGAAAACCGGGGTATGGGTGGCGTCCACCTCGTCGCGCCGGAAGACCTTCCCCGGCACCACCACCCGAATGGGCGGCTTTTGCTTTTCTATGACGCGCACCTGCATGGGGGAGGTGTGACAGCGCAGTAAATAATTTTCATCAAAATAGAAGGTATCGCTTTCGTCCCGGGAGGGGTGGCTCTCCGGCGTATTCAGCGCGTCGAAATTATGGTACACCGTTTCGATATGGGGGCCTTCCACGATATCAAAGCCCAGAGAGAGAAAAAGCTCTTCCAGCTTGCCATAGACCTGGGTGATGGGATGGAGGCGGCCCATGCCGCGCCTGCGGCCGGGGAGGGTAATGTCAATGCTTTCCTCCGTCAGGGCTTGGGCTTGCTTGGCCGCCCCTGCGCCGGCCTTGGCCTGGTCAATTTGGCTCTGTGCCCAGTCCCGCAACTCGTTGGCGGCTTGGCCGGCGATTTTGCGCGCTTGGGGTTCAAGCTGACCCAGCCCCTTCAACACAGCGGTGATTTCACCCTTCTTCCCCAGCATCCCCACCCGCACCGCCTCAATGGCTTCCGGGGTGGCGTCGCGCAGACTTTGCTCTATATGGTGGCGCAGTTGTGTCAGTTTTTCCAGCATGGGATACCTCCAGGGTACGTGATGCCAAAGGCAGGTAATAATACCCCAGCCCATGGGGATTTGTCTACAAAGGGGCGCGGGCTGTGGGCGGGGGCGGGTGTAATGGGCCGCGCGTTCAAACGAAATAGGCAATGGACGGCACCCATGCGGCAAGTGGTTGCGTTGGTCTTCTTTCAGAAGCCTCAACGCCAACCACATAAGCCGCCTGGGCACCGCTCATTACCTATTTCGCTTAGACGCGCTTGCCCATTACACCCGCCCCCGCCCACAGCACACCGCAAACCCAATAAAAGTGCCAGAGTAACTTTACGCCACGTGAGTAAGCATGAAATATACGGTGAGGCAGTGCAAGTAAAATTACTTGCCACATACCTGCGAATAGGTAGCGGGGTGGGGTAAAGGGGGGTGAATGGGCAAGCGCGTCTCGCGACAACGCGAAATTAACGGCGAATGGGCGGCTTATGTACTCGGCGTTTGGCTCGCGGAGCGAGACTAACGCGAGTACTTGCCGCACAGAGCCGTTCATGAGTGTTGTCGTGCTAGCGCGGGCCATTCACCCCCCTTTACCCCACCCCGCGGGGTATCATTCACGGCATGTGCAAAATAATTTGATGGGCAATTTCAGCGTATGATTCGTGCGTCGCCTTCCTTGCGGGTGAAGCCGGTGCGGTCGAAGTATTCCAGCAGGGAGAGGGCGAATTTTCGGGAGGTGGCGAGGGCGTCGCGGAATTGGGGTAGCGTGACGGGGGCGGGGGGATGCCCCGCCAGGGAGAGGAAGGCGTTTTTCGCCTCTTGGATGGCTTGGGTGGAAAATAGAATCCCCGGCTCGGTGGTGATGAGCGCGCCCTCGATTTGCAGGGCGTCCAGGACTTGCTGGGAATCGGCGGCTTTTTTCCGCCAGGGGGCCAGCAATTCCTCCGGGCTGGGCGGGGTGAAGCCGCCGGCCTGTGCGCGGGAGCGGATATCTTCCCGGATTTGTTGCTGGGCGGGGGTGTAGGCCGGGCTGAAGTCCGCCAGTGCCACCCGGTCGCCGGTGAGGCGCGCCACCGCCGCTTCGATATATATTTGTAGCAATAAATCGAAGAGGGGGGGCTTGCTGTGGGGCAGGAGGCGACTGCGCAGTGCCTCCTTGCGGATGCCGGGATGCAGGGGATTGTCCCGGTGGTAGGTGGCGAGGTGTTTTTTCAGGCGGGTGGATAATTGGGCGCGGAAGGTGTCGTCGATGGCGTGGTGCGCGCCGACGCGGGTGATGCGGCCTTGCCGGGCGAGGGTATCCAGGGCGGCTTCGCATGTGGCGGCATGGCTGTACCCCAATTGCTTCAGGATTTCCTCCAGGGGGGTGAGGTTGGGGCCTTCGTCGGCGATGGCCTGTAAAATACGGGCGTTCTCATCGCCGCTTACCCCCGCTTGCTCGCGGATTTTCAGCCTTTTTTCGATTTCTGCGGCCTTGCCCTTGCGGTGCTTTTTGGGTTGGGCGTGGAGGACAATGCCGCCGCCTACGGTTTCCATGGGGGAATAGAAGCGCGTCACGAACCGGTCGTTTTGCTTGACGGCCACCTCCTCGGTAAAACGGAGCTGGGCGTAAGCCTCCTGCCCCGCCTCCAAGCGGTCGCACCCCAGCAAAACCGCCTTGCACAGCGCGTTGTGGGTTCCGTAATAAAAATGCAGGCGGGAGCCGGTGCGGATTTCCCGGGGGCACCCGGGCAAAACCGTGAGCTTCACGTCCAACATGCGGGTGGGTTGCAAGGTGCCGGGGGGGGCCAGCACACAGCCGCGCTGGATGTCCTCCCGCCGCACCCCGGAGAGGTTGAGTGCCACCCGTTGCCCGGCGAAGGCGGCCTCCGCGTCGCCGCCGTGGACTTGGATATGGCGCACCTTGGCGGGGCGGTTGGCGGGATAGACGGCTACGGCATCGCCTAGCTTTATCATGCCCTCGGTTAGCGTCCCGGTGATGACCGTGCCGAAGCCGTCAACGGAAAAGACCCGGTCCACGGGGACGCGGAAGGGGGGAAGGAGCGGGTGGGTAATTTCGCTTGCGGCTTGTATTTTCTCGAAGATGAGGGCCTTCAGGGCGTCCAGCCCCTGGCCGGTATGGGACGAGACGGCCAGAATGGGAGCGTTTTCAAGAAACGTTCCCGCTACCGTTTCGCAGATGTCTTCTTGTACCAAGGCGCGCCATTGCTCGTCGGCCAAGTCGCTCTTGGTCAGCACCACAATGCCGTCTTGGGCACCCAGCAGATGCAAAATGTTCAAATGCTCCCGGGTTTGGGGCATCACGCCGTCGTCGGCGGCGATGACCAACAGCACCAGGTCCATACCTCCCGCCCCGGCCAGCATATTCTTGATGAATTTTTCATGACCGGGAACGTCTATCACCGAGGCCACGCCACCCCCCGGCAACGGCAAATAGGCATAGCCCAAATCAATGGTTATGCCCCGTTTTTTTTCTTCCTTGAGCCGGTCAATGCGGTGGGCTTCGATGCCGGTCAAAGCGGCAATAAGCGTGGTTTTGCCGTGGTCCACGTGGCCGGCGGTGCCGATGAGAATGTGTTTTTTACGCATATTGGAGGCCCTGCCTACCCTTCGCGCAGTAATTTTTCCAATACATATAAATCCCGCGCCACCCAAGGGATTTCCGGGATGTGCAATCGCTCTTCATTGGCTTTTATGGCTTCCTCCAGGGTGGCAAACACGGGCCGATAGCCATATTCCTGCTCATAGCCTGGGTCAAGCTGGGGCTGGGAGCGGTTTCTGCCGTCTATTTCGCAGGTGTAATAAAATGATTCCTGCTCGAAAATTTCATCCGGCTGGGTATTCCTGCCCCTTCCCTTGCGCAAAACCAAGGTTTTGCCATAGGCCGCCACGGATTCGGGAATAACATGTAGCCCCGTCTCCTCCCGCACCTCACGGGCCAGCGCGTCGGCGTGGCTTTCCCCCGCTTCGATGCCGCCGCCGGGGAATTTGTACTCGCCGTATTTATCGCTACGCACCAAAACCAGCCTTCCGGCGTGGAAAATAATCCCCCGCACGGAATCGCGTTTATATTTTTTCCAATGGGGCTGGTAGTTTTGGGCGTCAAAGATTTTGATTGTCTCCATGGCGCGTCACTCCGTTGCGCCCAGCCGCCGGGCGATGTAGGGGAAATCCCCCTCGTCTATGGTGCGCACATCCAGCAAAAACCGCTCCCCGGAAATGCGCCCGACAATGGGAACGCTCCCCTCCCGGAAAAGCCCGGCGATGTCCTGGGCCGTTTTCCGGGGATGGGTAATGGCTATCCCTGCGGAAGGGAGGCTTTCCTCCGGCATGGCACCGCCGCCGGCTTGGCCGGGCAGGGTGAGGACGCTGACATGGAACTCAGTGGACAGGGACGCGCATAATCGTTCCGCCTTCGCCAGCAATTCCTCTTCCGTGGCGCACAGCATCCCCAAGGCGGGGATTTTTTTCGTTGCCGTAGCCGGGTCGAGGTAGAGCCGCAAGGTGGCTTCCAACGCCGCCAGGCTCAGCTTGTCTATGCGCAGGGCCCGGGCCAGGGGATGGGCTTTCATTTTCGTTATCATTTCTCCCCGCCCCAGGAGAATCCCCGCCTGGGGCCCGCCCAACAGCTTGTCCCCGCTGAAGGTGACGACATCCGCGCCGGCCTTCACGCTGTGGGCCACGGTGGGCTGGCCCTGGAGGGGGAGCAACGCCCCGCTACCCAAATCCTCTATCAGCGGCACGCCGAATTGTATAGCCAATTCGCGCAACGCTTCCAGGGAAGGGCGGGAAACAAAGCCCGACATTTTAAAATTGCTGGCGTGGACGCGCAAAATCGCCCCGGGGGGGCAAAGAGCCGCCGCCGCAGTCAGCGCGGCTTCGTAATCGCGTAAGTGTGTCTTATTCGTGGTGCCCACCTCCACCAGCCGGCACCCCGACTGGGCCATCACATCGGGTATGCGGAAGGAGCCGCCAATTTCCACCAGCTCCCCCCGGGAGATAACCACGTCCCGGTTGTGGGCCAAGGCCGACAAAGCCAGCAACACGGCGGCGGCGTTGTTGTTCACCACCATGGCGGCCTCCGCGCCGGTGAGCTGTGTGAGTAAATCCGCCACGTGGGCGTGGCGGCTACCCCGGGCGGCATTTTCAATGTCGTATTCCAGGTTGGAATAGCCCCGGGCGGCGTCGGTTATGGCCTCCAGGGCTTCCCGGGCCAGGGGTGCGCGGCCCAGGTTCGTGTGCAAAATAATCCCCGTGCCGTTGATTACCCGCCCCAGGTTGGGGCGTTTCATTGCCTCAAGCCGCAATAATATCCTTTCGTTCAACGCCTCCGGGGCAGGGATGGCGGTAACGCTCCCACACAGGATTTCCCCCCGCAAGGCCGCCAGCTCTGCGCGTATGGCTTGCAATAACAAAAGCCCGCCCACCCCTGTGAAGGAGGGCCGGGCGAGCAATTCATCGACTTTGGGGATTTTACGCAAAATATCATTCACATAAATCTTCCTTACGCTTATTCCACAAAATCCACGCAAATTCTCTCCTGGAAGTATGCCGCCATTATGTCAACCAGTTCCATGTGGATGGGGTGTGTCTTGTAGGCAATCAGAGCCTTATCATCTTCAAATAGGCTGTAAAGTGCCACATTCCGGGTGCTTGCGGGCAGTAAATCTATTCGGAAGTCCAGCTCGGCCACCCCCGGGATGCCTTCCCGGGCAAGGGCATCAAAGCGTTCCTTTGCCAGCTCCGCGTGGGCTTTTTGCTCCTCGCCCGAAAAGCATTCCTTACAATTCCAAGCTACCATGTGTCTAATCATCGTTATCCAAATCCTCCTTGGTTACATCTTTGTTCCGGTGGAGCAAATCATACAGAATGGGCGCGACAAAGAGGGTCATGGCCGTGGCGTACACCAGGCCGCCGATAATCGCCACCGCCATGGGTTGCATCATTTCCGTGCCCTCGCCGAAGCCCATGGCCAGCACGCCCATGGCAAAAATCGTGGAAATAGCCATCATGAGAATGGGGCGGATACGTTTGCGTCCCGCGTCGATGATGGCTTCCTTCTTGGGCATCCCTTCCCATCGCATCTGGTTTACCCGGCTAATATACACAATTCCGTTGTTGGTGGAAACCCCGGCCAGCAAAATCAGGCCAATCATGGCCACGATGGACAGGGGCATCCCCGCGATGAGCAAGGCCACAAAGCCGCCGGTAAAGGCCAGGGGAATGGTGAGCATTATAATGAAGGGGGACAACAGGGACTGGAACTGGGCTACCATAATCAGGTAAATAAATATCAGCGCGAGCAAAAGCATGAGCATCAAATCCCCCATGGCGTCGGCAATGGCCTCCGCCTCGCCGCCCATGATGATTTGGGACGCGCCGATGGGCACAAAATCCTCCAATAGCCGCTCGATTTCCGCGTTTACCAAAGTGACGTTGTAGCCCTCCTCCAGCTCGCCCTGGACGGTGACGAAACGGTTGCGGTTAATCCGGTTAATGGAGGTGAAGCCAATATCCTCGCGGATTTCGGCAATATCAGACAAAGTGACATACCCGCCTTGGGTTTCGATTTGCAAATACCGGAGGGCTTCCCGGTCAGGCACCGTGAAATCCCCGTCGGAAACCACGATTTCATAGGTGCGGCCCGACAGGGTCATGTTCATGGAACGCTCCGGCGCGGTGATGGCCGCGTTCACCGCCATGAACACCTGGGCTACGGTCAGCCCCTGGGCCATGGCCGCGTCCTTGTCCACCGTCACCCGCAACTCCTGGGCACCGCGCTCAACAAGGTCGGTGACATTGGTGGTGCCGGGCACACTGCGGATTAAATACGCCACGGCAATGGCCGTGTCCCGGATATCGTCCAATTCCCGGCCTTCCACCCGGAGGGAAATCGCGTCGCCCATCATCATGCCCATGCCCATGTCGCCGCCGTCCACTTCGATTTCCAGCCCCAGGCCCTCGCCGTAGGTGCGGATACGCTCCAGCAATTCCTCCTGGGAAAGGACGCGCTCCTCCCCGGTGAGGACATACATGGTAATCTCCGTGCTTTGGCCGCCGATGGCTCCCATGCCGCCGAAGCCCAAAGCCCCGGCCATCATGCCCATCATGCCGCCGCCGCCCACACTCACGCCCACGGTTTCCACATCACCGATGGCCAGGACATAGGCGGAAAAGGCTTCCGCTACCACGGTAGCCTCCTCGAAGGTGGCGTCCTCGGGCATCTCGGCGGTAATGGAAATCTGGCCCATGTCCATGGCGGGGAACAGCTCCATCCCCTGCCGGGCGATGCCCCAGAAGGTTACGCCGAAGGCGGCAACCGCCAGCACAAGCACGGGGATTTTAAAGCGCAGGGCAAAGCGCAACGCCACCTCGTAGCCGTCCACAAACTTGGTGAAAAACCGCCCCTCGTGGTCCTTTTTCATGTTCTTGAGCATGACGCTGGAGGCCGCCGGCACCACGGTGAGGGCGATAATCAAGCTGGCCATCAGGGAATACCCGATGGTCAAGGCCAAATCGGTAAACAATTGGCGGGTGATGCCCCCGGTGAACACGATGGGGAAGAAAACGGATATGGTGGTCAGGCTTGCCACCACGATGGCCCCTGCCACCTGCATTGTGCCGGAGACCGCCGCCCGGGCCGCGCTCCGGTCGGTAGTCAGCCGCATCCGGTAGATATTCTCGATAACCACAATGGAATTATCCACCAGCATACCCACCGCCAAGGCCAGGCCGCCCATGGAAATCATGTTCAGGCTCACCCCGGTGAAATACATCAAGGTAAAGGCCAGCAACAGGCTCACGGGGATACTCACCGCCACAATCAGCGTGGGCCGGATATCGCGCAAAAACAGTAAAAGAATCACGATGGCCAGCAAGCCGCCCCATAAAAGGGAGTTCAACACGCCGCCCACGACAACGCCAATCATTTCTCCCTGGTCCATCAAAATAACAAAGCCCAGGCCCTCGTAGTCGGCGGAGAGGGCATCGAAGCGGTTGCGGACGGCATTGGCGATGTCTGCGGTGGTAAATTCGCTCTGCCGCTGAATGCTCAGCATCACGCTGGGGTTGCCATTGACCCGGGTAAAGGTCAGATGGGCGTCGTCGGTGATAAATACATCGGCGATGTCGGAGAGCCGCACCGGCTCAACCCCCGCAAGACCCATCAGGGACGGGTCGAAGAGGAGCATATTCTTGACTTCGTCTATTTCTTCGAAGCGGTCGCCCACCCGCACCATGTAATCAAAATCATCGTCGGTAATGGCCCCGGCGGGCATGGCGAAGTCCTGGGCGAAGAGCATCGTGTGGATGGTCTCCACGGTAAGCATGGCGGCGGGGAGACCCGCAGGGGGCATCTCCTGCGGGGGGGCGGCGGCCATTTCGGCCATCGCTTCCGCTTGTTGCTCGGCAACAGCGGCATGAAATTCCGTACGTGCGGCGGTTAGCACTTCCTCGCGCACCATTTCCATTATTGCCGTGTCCAAGCCGCCGTCACGCAACATAAGGCGCACTTCGTCTTCCCCGCGCCCAAGGGCATCGGCAAAGCCGGCCGCGGTATCATGCAATGCTGATTCGCCCATTGCCCGGGCGAGGGTTTGGGTTTGTTCCCACATCGCCGCATAAGCCATGGCTATGGCGGCTTCCCCTTCCACTTGCTGGGTTTCAACGGCAATAGCAAACTCAGCGCGTGCGGCGGCAAATACTTCGTCGCGTACCGTGTCAAGTATCATTGCATACGCGCCGCCGGCTTCCATGGCGAAGCGCACTTCCGCTTCCGTTTGCCCAAGGACGCCTATATGCTCGGCCACAAAGGCATCCAAAGCGGCTTGTCCCATTATATGGGCCATTTCCTGTGCCTGTGCCAGCATTTCTTCGTATGCCAAAGCCATGGCGACGCCCGCTTCGGCTTGCTGTGCGGCCACACCGGCATTAAATTCCGCCCGTGCGGCGGCGCGCACTTCGTTTTGTACCCTTTCCGTTATTGCCACATCAAGGCCGCCGGCGTGCATCATATAGCGGGTTTCGTCTTCACCGCGCCGGATAATGCCCATGATTTCAGCGGTAAAGCCATCCAAAGCGGCCTGACCCATCTCCAGCGCGACGGCCTGTGCCTGTGCCAGCATTTCCGCGTATGCCGCATCTATTACGGCTTCCGCTTCCGCCATAGCCGCCGCCGTCATCGCTTCTATCATGGCACCCATGGCTACGCCCAGCTCCGCGTTCACCGTGTCTATCCGCGCCTGCTCGATAATCACATGCAACTGATTCTGCACCAGGCCGGAGAGGCTCACCATGGCCACCCCCGGCACCCCTTCGATGGCCGGTGCTATGGTATAGCGCGCAAACTCGGAAAGCGCGTCTATGGTCACGCCCTCGCGGTGCACGTTGGCGGTCATAATCGGCAGCATCTCCGGGTTCATGCGTATCATCATGGGCCGGGACGCCCCGTCGGGCAAGGTCATCATATCCAACGCCTCGCGGATTTCCAAGGAGGCCGAGTCCATATTCGTGGTCTCGGTAAATTGCAAAATAATAATCGACACATGCTCGCTGGAAATGGACTGCACCATTTCAATGCCGCTTAGCGTGCTCATCCGCGATTCGATGGGGATGCTCACATCCCGCTCCACCTGCTCGGGGGTCGCGCCAATATAGGTCGTAAACACCGCCGAAAAAGGCAAATCCATTGCCGGAAGCAAATCCGTAGAGGTGCTCGTCACCGAGACAATCCCAAGGACAATAACCAAGATAACCCCAACCAACACGGTAAAAGGTTTGCGTACGCTCATTTTTGCCAACATGCTGACACCTCTGACTGGAAATAATGTAAGCCGAAGCTGTGTTTCATATTATTTATAGAATCTCAACCGAACCTCAACAAGCCCCCGTGAAGGAAAAGCAGTGTAACCGGCTATAATTTTATTACAGCGCAACACCCAACCCGTTTATGCTTGGTTTAATTTTGTTATGGGCAATAATTTCTTGACCATTGGAAAAGTACGAAAAAATACATGGTGTATATAAATCTAAACGAGTCATACGCTCTACAACCATTTGACAATACTTTTCCTCTACCTCGACACCGATGCTGTGCCGTTCACAATCGGATGCCGCAATCATGGTTGTACCACTTCCACAAAACGGGTCAACAACTATATCACCATAAAACGAAAACATTTTAATTAATCTGTGCGCAATTTCGGTTGGAAATGGGGCAGGGTGATTTTTTGTTGATGCACCCCCATGCTTCCAAATTTGCTTGAACCATTCATCGTAATCTTTTTTTGCAATTATACTTTTGTGCCGTTGCAAAGTCGTCGGTTTTCGATATCCTCCAGGCTTACGTTGCATTAGTATATACTCAATATCATTTTTAATTATAGCGTTTGGTTCGTAAGGCTTCCCCAAAAAAGACGTTCCTCTATTCGCCTCAAAAGAAGCGTTGGAAATCTTATGCCACAGGATTGGATTAAGATTGTCAAAGCCTACTTTCCGACAAGACACCGCGATATCTGAATGCAGAGGCATCACCATATGTCTACCATACTTCCGGCGTGCAAGGCAAACATCGCCCACAACACACGCAATGCGCCCGCCTGGAACCAAAATGCGAAAACATTCTTTCCATACTTTTGTCAACTCATTAACAAAATCTTCATATTTATCAATTACGCCAAGTTGGTTTACACCATTTTCATATTTTTTAAGATTCCAATACGGTGGAGAGGTGACAACGAGGTGTACGCTGTTATCTTCAATAAAATCCATATTACGGGAATCGGCATGAAAAAGTTTGTGTGTTGTCTGCATCGTAATTACACCTGGCCTTTCGTGGCACGGTATGTAAACACAGCAGATAACATTGAAATCAAAAATCTATTAAAAGATAAATTTTCGTCTGGAGTAGAAAAATCACCTGTTTGCAAATCACTTTTTTTTGATGTCAGCAAACAAGAGGCATTATATTGGCGTTCCCAAATAAGTTTATTACAAAAAATTTCATATCGCTTTATATAAGACGAATTTTCAAATTCCTTCATCACATTAAAGTGGGGTGAACGTACAGAAACTGAGGATGAAGATGCGTTACATTCTTCTAACATCATCATATAACCCAGCCAAGGGTTGCTGGTTTTGAACACACCTTCCCGAAACGCCGTCCAAATATCCAACGCGCTACCCATCGCTTCTTCAGTACGGTTATTAAAATTATTTCCAAATGATGGGCCGACTTGACTTTTTAATTCTATTGCGAGGACAAGGTGTTCTCTATCGACTACAAGCAAATCCCATTTTTTAGTTGGTCGATAATAACCGGGCAATTCAAGTTTGCTGTTTGTAAAGATAATGCCTTCTGGTATTTTGTTTTCCATGAGAATTTCCGTTATGAGTGCCAAAAAGCCGTCCAATTGTTTTCCGCCGGTAGCGGCACCTCGGGTGCCTTGGTCGCGAATATCATTTGCTTCTTGCTTTGAAATTTGTCCTTCTCGGGTACTCCAAAAAAAACGAACGGCTTTTTTTACCTTTTCGTTTATGTCTGCTGGAATTAATATATTGTCCATGCGACATCCCCCTTTTAATTAACCATTACATTATATGCTTCATGGCTTTACGCTCCAAGCGCGAAAATTAATTACGGCCGATGGGCGCAATGGGGGCAGGAATTATGGTCCCATGCGTAGGTTCCGCCGCATTTGGCACAGGTAATGTCGGGTGGGGTGTCGCGTGCTGTGCGTTGCATGAGCTCGTATTGTATGCGCCTTGTGGCAGAAATATCCTCTGCTATGCCAACCAGCATCATGATTACGGCAAAGGTGAAGAAAATGATAAAACCGAAAAGCAATACGCCCAATATATTATAGGCACCGCCAACCCAGCCAACCAGCGTGCCAATCAACCCGGCGGCAAGAAAAATAACGGCCATTATACGTACCGCAAACATCCAAAACGACTGCATACGTCCACCCCTTTTCATGAAGGTGGTCAATTGTAGCAATTCTGCTGTTGATTTTCAATTGAGGTTCCCTTGCCAAAGTATATAATAAAAAGCGCGGCGGAGGGAGGAAGGGCATGTTTCGGATTTTGGTGGTGGAGGACGATGACAACACGCGCAAGCTCATGTGCGCGGTGTTGAAACAGCAGGGCTTCGCGCCCTTGCAGGCCGAGGACGGAAGGGCGGCGTTGGCCCTTATGGAGCGGGAGCATGTGGACTTAGTGGTGCTGGATGTGATGATGCCGGGGATGGATGGCTACGCGCTGACCCGGGAATTGCGCTTGGCATGGAAACATTTGCCTATTTTGATGGTGACGGCGAAGCAGGAGAGCGCGGACAAGCGCATGGGCTTCCTGGTGGGCACGGACGATTATATGGTCAAGCCCGTGGACGAGGAGGAGATGGTACTGCGCATACGGGCGTTGTTGCGGCGTTCCCAAATCGCCAGCGAGCAAAAAATCGTGATGGGCGCGGTCGCGCTGGATTATAACGCCTTTACCGTAACGGGGCATGGCATGGAAATTATTCTGCCCCAGAAGGAATTTCAATTACTTTTCAAGCTCATGGCGTACCCGGGGATGGTTTTCACCCGGATGCAGCTGATGGAGGAAATCTGGGGGCCGGAAGCGGACATCAGCGACCATACGCTGAATGTGCATATCAGCCGGTTGCGGGAGCGGTTCCAAGGGTGGGAGGAGTTTGAAATCGCTACCATCCGCGGGGTGGGTTATAAAGGGGTGCGGAATGTATGAAGCGCAAAATTAAATGGGGGCTTGCTCCCGTACTGGTTTTATATGTATTCGCAGTGATACTGGCGGCTATGATTCTCGCCGGGATATTAATTATGGTGCTGGGGCATGTGGGTATATTGGATTTGGGGCCCTTTATGGCGGAGATGGACTTCCGGCCCCGGCTCCCGCTACTGGGGATGATATTTTTCTCGGTGCTTATCGGCACGGCATTGGCGGCCTTTTTCAGCAAGATGGCGGTGGAGCCCATCCGGCGGCTCAACGAAGCCACAAAAAAGGTGACACGGGGCGATTTTTCTATTCAAATACACACCAACAGCATCCACGAGCTGGAGGATTTGTATAAAAGTTTTAACCAAATGACCCGGGAGCTGTCCTCCACCCAGGCGTTGCGGAGCGATTTTATTAACAATTTCTCCCACGAGTTCAAGACCCCCATCGTATCCATACGGGGCTTCGCCAAACTGCTCAAGGACGGCGGCCTGACCGGGGACGAGCGGCGGGAATACCTCGACATTATCATAGCGGAAAGCCAACGCCTCTCCACGTTAGCCACCAATGTATTGAATCTGTCCAAATATGAAACCATGGAAATCGTGGCGGAAAAGGAGCCCTTTTACCTAGACGAGCAAATCCGCCGCGCCATTGCCACGACCGAGCCGCTGTGGGCGGTAAGGGGCCTTACCATGGATGTGGCACTGGAAGAGGTGGCCTTCACCGGCAACGCGGATTTAATCCAGCAAATTTGGTTGAACCTGCTGGACAATGCCATCAAATTCTCCCATGAAAACGGTACCATTCACGCCTCCTGCACGAAAACAGCCGGCGCAATACGCATCACCGTCCAAGACCACGGCATCGGTATGAGCGAACAAACCCGCACCCGCATCTTCGACAAATTCTACCAAGGGGACGAATCACGCAAGCAATCGGGCAACGGGCTGGGCCTGACCATGGCAAAACGCATCGTAGAACTGCACGCAGGAAGTATTTCCGTTACGAGCCAGCCCGGGCATGGGGCGAAATTTACAGTGACATTGCCTATGATAAATTAAATTACCCATTCACCCGCCTCCGTTTGACACCGCACTATAAAAAAGCTATTATTTAAAGTGCGCGTTTCACATGCGCAAAATACTGGAGGTGTAAAGCAGTGACTGTCCCGATACTCATTGTTATTGGTGCTGTCGCTCTTGCTCTAATTGTAGGCATTGTTGTTGGTTGTTTCATAGGCGTTTGGCACAGAAAGAGGGTAGCCGAGTCAACGCTTGGACACGCCGAGGTGCAGGCGGAGAAAATCATCGCGGAGGCAAAAAGGACTGCGGAAGCACGCGCCAAGGAGATGCTTTTAGAAGCAAAAGAGGAAAGCATCAAGACCAAAAATGAAGCGGAAAAAGATGCTAAAGAGCGCAGAAATGAAGCACAGCGTTTGGAAAAACGGCTGTTGCAAAAGGAAGAAACGCTGGACCGCAAGTTGGAATCCCAGGAAAGGAAAGAGACCCAGCTACAAAGCCAAAAGGAGCAGCTGGAGCTCAAGCAAAAGGAAGCGGAGGTCGTACTGGCCAGCCATCAAGGGGAACTGGAGCGTATCGCGGGTATGACCGCCGAGCAAGCCAAGGAATCCTTGAAGGCCGCCATCGAGCAGGAAGCGCGGATAGAGTCTATTAAAATGATACGCGAAATCGAGAGTGCCGCCCGCACCGAAGCCGAGAAGAAGGCCAAGGACATTTTGGCTACGGCGGTACAGCGTTGCTCGGTGGACCATATCACAGAGACCACGGTCAGCGTGGTCAATCTGCCCAGCGACGAAATGAAGGGCAGAATCATCGGCCGGGAGGGCCGCAATATCCGTACCCTGGAAAACCTCACCGGCATTGATTTAATAATTGACGACACCCCGGAGGCGGTCATCCTGTCGGGCTTTGACCCCATGCGCCGCGAAATTGCCCGCATCGCCCTGGAGAAGCTGATTATCGACGGCCGCGTCCATCCCGCCCGCATCGAGGAAATGGTGGGAAAGGCCCGGAAGGAAGTGGAGGTCAACATCCGCGAGGAGGGCGAAAGTGCTACCTTCGAGACGGGGGTGCACGGCGTCCATCCCGAGCTGGTGCGCTTGCTGGGTAAGATGAAATTCCGTACCAGTTACGGCCAAAACGTGCTGAAACATTCCATGGAGGTGGCCTATCTCAGCGGCCTTATCGCCGGGGAGCTGGGCGTGGATGTGATGCTGGCCAAGCGCGCCGGCCTCCTCCACGACATCGGCAAGGCCGTGGACCACGAGCAGGAAGGCTCCCATGTGTCCATCGGCGCGTCCCTATGCAAACGGTTCAAGGAATCCCCACTCATCGTCAACGCCGTGGAAGCGCATCACGGCGATGTGGAGCCCACCAGCGTCATCGCCATCATCACCCAGGTGGCCGATGCCATATCCGGTGCGCGCCCCGGCGCACGGCGCGAAACCCTGGAATCCTATATCAAACGCTTGCAAAACCTGGAGGCCATCGCCGAGAGCTTCAAGGGCGTGGAGAAATCCTTCGCCATACAGGCCGGGCGGGAGTTGCGTATCGTGGTCATGCCCGAGGAGGTCAACGATGCCACCATTACCTTGCTGGCCCGGGACATCGCCAAGCGCATCGAAGAGGAGCTGGAATACCCCGGCCAAATCAAGGTCAGCCTGATACGGGAGACCCGGGCCGTGGAGTATGCGCGGTAGATGATAATAAGCCGCATGTAATAATCTTTAACAAAAACTACCAGAAGCCCGCAGATGCGGGCTTCTTTTTCTGTCAAAGTTTTGGTCAACCTTTTTCAAAAGGTTGCGGGGTGCGGGGCGGAGCCCCGCGGTCTTTCACTTAATCACTACAGACATTCTTCAAAGGAGTCGCATTCGGTGTCGCATTTGTTGTGGGGGGCAGATACGCTACAGCCTACGGTGATTTCGTTTTTGTTGCAATGGCTGGCCTGGTCGTTGTAACGGCAGCGGCTCACACTGCACTTGATGTTTTGGTTTGGCATGTTTTTTCCTCCTTTATGGGGTATAATGGGATAGTATTTCCAGCTTTTAAAAAAATATGAACGCGGGGGCACTGCCATGGACTTGAAAAAACACATACGCGACATCCAGGATTTTCCCATTCCGGGGATATTGTTCCGGGATATTACCACGATGTTAAAGGACCCCGAGGCACTGCGGGGCGGGGTAGACGCCATGCTCAAAGCCGTGGAGGGGCTGGCATTCGACGCGGTGCTGGGGCCGGAGTCCCGGGGCTTTATCTTCGGGATGCCCATGGCCTACGTGCTGGGCAAGGGCTTCGTCCCCGTGCGCAAGGCGGGTAAATTGCCCGCAGAAGTAGCGCGAAAGGACTACGCGCTGGAATACGGCACCGCCACCATCGAAATCCACACCGACGCCATCGCGCCCGGCCAGCGGTTCATCATCGCTGACGATTTGCTGGCCACCGGCGGCACGGCACGGGCCATCGTAGAGTTGGTGGAGGAGCTGGGGGGCATCGTGGTGGCCAGCGTATTCTTCATCGAGCTGGCGGGCCTCGACGGGCGCAAGGTGCTACAGGGGCAAGACGTGCGCAGCGCGCTGGTGTATTAGCCGCTGGCGTACCGCTTCATATAGCAGGACGCTCCCCGCCACCGACGCGTTGAGGGACTCCGTTTCATTTGCCATGGGAAGGCGCACCCGGGCATCGGCCATGGCGAGGGCTTCATCGGAAAGACCACGGGCTTCGTTTCCCACCAGGAGGCAGAAGCCCTTTTTCATGTCCAACTCATAGGGCAAGGCATCGCCCCTGGGGTGGGCGGCGTAGAGGGTAAAGCCTTTTTGCTTTATAGCGGCCAGGGTCTCCCCCCCAGGGGCACCGGCGGCGACGGGCAAGCGCAAGGCCGCCCCGGCGGCGGCCCGCAACACCTTGGGGCTATACATATCCGCACTGCCCGCCGTCAGAATCATGCCACCTGCCCCGGCGGCGGCGGCGGTGCGAATCAGCGTCCCCACATTGCCGGGGTCTTGCAGACACTCTCCATATATAATGAAGGAATCGCTTTCCACCACGTCGCCGATGCCCCATTTGCGTTGCCTGCAAAGGGCCACGATGCCCTGGGGGGTTTGGGCGGGGGCGTAGCTTGCGAACAAGGCGTCCCGCAGGATTTCCGTAGGCGGGCCCGCCAGAGGCGCGTCTGACCCCTGGGCGTAGCTCTGCGATAAAATATAGCGCACCACCTGCCACCCCGGCGGAATCTCCGCTACGCATTTTTCTCCCTCCACGACAAACAAACCCGCTTCGTCGCGGCCTTTTTTGGTTTTGAGTTGTTTTAAGATGTGCATTTCTCGCTCCCATATGTGCTTTTGCTTGACGAGCCTAAGTGCAAGACATATAATGCCCGTTGCGTATATTTTGGTATAATTTATTAAACCATGATTTGGTGAGGTGAACAATATGAAGAGAACCTTTCAACCCAAGAAACGCCAGCGTAGCAAGGTACACGGCTTCCGCAAGCGTATGGGCACGTCCAACGGGCGCAAGGTATTAAAGCGGAGACGCTTGAAGGGCAGGCATGTGCTGTCGGCTTAGTCCAGTCCCCTCTTTGCGTACCGGCAGGGCCTTCCGACGGGTGTATCAGGGGGGCAGGCATGTAGCCAGCCCCTTTTTTGTGGTCTATCGGTTGCCTTCGTGTGAAACCCGGCTGGGGCTCTCTGTGAGCAAGAAAGTGGGCAACGCCGTGGTGCGCAACCGGGTACGGCGGCTGATTAAAGAAAGCTTCCGTCTGCGCCCACCCGCCCCCGGCATGTATGTCGTTGTGGCCCGGGCGGGTGTGGGGCTTTTGCCGCCCAGGACCGCTTTTGCCCAGGTGGATGCTTCCCTGGGGGCGTTGTTCCGGCGGCTGGGTGCGGTGTGTTAGCATGAAAAGGGTACTGCATGGGCTGTTGCGCTTTTACAAACTGGCAATTTCGCCCCATCTGGGGAACAAGTGCAGGTTTTATCCTTCCTGCTCTGCGTATATGTATGAAGCGGTGGAGCAATACGGCGCGGGGAAGGGATTTTGGCTGGGCATAAAACGGTTGCTTAGGTGCAACCCCTTTAACCGCGGGGGATATGACCCTGTGCCGTAGTAGCGTACTTCCCCACGGGGAACTGGAGGTAATATGCAAGGATTATATGTTCTGGGCCTTTTTGGCGGCGGGATGCGGCATGTCCAGTCCGAGCCGGGGTTTATCGTGCGCCCCATCGCGTGGCTCTTCGGCACCATTTTGGATTTTATGTTCCAAATCGCTTCTTTTTTCACCTACAACAATTCGCTGGGTATCGCCATCATTTTACTGACCGTGGTGGCCATGACCATGATGCTCCCCTTGAATATCAAAGCGCAAAAATCCATGATAAAAATGCAACAGCTCAACCCCGAGATTGAAAAAATCAAGGCCAAATACGGCAGTAAAAACGATGCGGAAACCAAGCAGAAAATCGCCGCGGAAACCCAGGCCCTTTGGGCTAAGCACAAGGTGAACCCTTTGGGGAGCTGTTTACCCATGCTGATACAGATGCCCTTGTTCTTTGCCCTTCTGTACATTATGAATCAAAGCTATTTGTACATTGATACCCTGAGCCAATTGTATTACCAGCTCTCTGAGGCGATTCAAGCCGTGCCGGGGTACCTTGAAATTCTGCGCCCCTTGGCCAGGCCCCATATCCCGGATGCGTGGTATTATACCCACGGGCAGCAGCTGTATGGGATTTTTAATAGTCTTGTCGCCCAGGGCGTGCATCCCGATGTGGCCTTGCAAACCGCGTTGATTCAACTGGACACCACGGACGTAATCGTCCTTAGCTTACCGGAGCATCTTTCCCGGGTGCTGGACCGCTTTACCTTGGATAGCTGGAACGCCTTGTTTGCGGAAATCCGGGGGATAAGCCCCGCCCGGTATACCGAGATTCAGACCCTTTTTGCCCGCAAGCAGGAAATCGAGGTCTTCGTGGGCCTTCCCCTGAAGCAAAACAGCGGATGGACGCCGCCGGGGGTCATTATCCCCATTCTGGCGGTGATTACCACCATGGCCACCTCTTGGCTGAGCCAGCTGGTAAACAAGGCCAAGGACCAACAGCAAAGGACCATGCAAACCGTAATGATGACCGTGATGCCGCTGTTTATGGGCTTTGTCACCGTGGGCTTCCCGGCGGGTGTGGGCCTGTACTGGGTGGTGTCGAACCTGTATCGCCTGGTGCAACAAATTATCATGAACAAGAAAGCCGGTGTAGTGTTCCGGCTACCTTTCAGCAAGAAAGAGGCGTAAAACATGCATAGGGACCGTATAGAAAAATCCGGTAAGACGCCGGAGGAAGCCATTGCCGCCGCGTTAAAGGTGCTGGACGCGACACAGGAGGACGTAACCATAGAAATTGTAGACCCCGGCGCGAAGGGTGGGCTGTTCGGTATTGGTGGACGGCCGGCTTTGGTGGCGGTGGAGCGTAAATTTGACCCGGTGCGCACAGCCAAGGAGTTTCTTAGGGAAGTGACTTTGGCCATGGGCTTGAGTGTGGCCATCGAAACTACCCGCAAGGAGAAATACTTGAACATCAACGTGGTGGGCGAGAATCTGGGTATTCTTATCGGCAAGCGGGGGGCGACCCTGGACGCGTTGCAGTACCTGACCAACTTGGTGGTGAACCGTTGTGGCGTGCCGGAGTTTAGCGTTATTCTGGATACGGAGAATTATCGCCGCCGCCGCCGGGAGACCCTGGAGGGTCTGGCGCATAATCTGGCGCGGAAGGTGAAGGCCATCCGCAAGCCCGTGAGCCTTGAGCCCATGAGCCGGTATGAACGGCATGTGATACACACGGTTTTACAGCATGACAAATCTGTACGGACTTTTAGCGAAGGGAATGAGCCGTTTCGCCATGTGGTGATTACCACAAAATGACCCTGTACGAAAACGATACCATCGCGGCTATAGCCACGCCTCCTGGGAGGGGGGCTTTGGGTGTTGTGCGGTTGTCGGGTGCAGGTGCCATGGCAGTGGTGGAAAAGATTTTTTTGCCTGGAGGGAAGCGGGTGCGGTTGCGCTCCCATCGTATGTATTACGGTAGCATTGTGGACAAGGGCCGGTGTGTGGATGAGGTGATGCTCTGCTGTATGCTTGGGCCCCGGTCTTTTACCCGGGAGGATGTGGCGGAGATTTATGCCCATGGCGGCCCTATGACTATGCGCGGTGTGTTGGATGCCGCTTTGAATAACGGAGCGCGATTGGCCTTGCCGGGTGAGTTCACCAAGCGGGCCTTTTTGAATGGGCGGTTGAATTTGACACAGGCGGAGGCTGTGATGGATGTTATCGCCGCGGGGAGTGATGCGGCGCGGGCGGCGGGTTTGCGGCAGTTGGGTGGGGGGTTGTCCGGGCGTGTTGCCCGTTGCAGGGATACTATTTTGCGGTGGTTGGCGCATATTGCGTTGAGCATTGATTACCCGGAGCATGAGGAGGAGGCCGCCAATCGGGAGCGGATTCTGGCCGAGGGGCAGGATTTGCTTGCGGATATGGAGGCTTTGTTGCGGACGGCGGAAGTTGGGCGGGTGTTGCGTGAGGGGGTCAGGACGGCCATTGTGGGTGCGCCCAATGCGGGGAAGTCTACGTTGCTTAACGCCATTTTGGGGGAGGATAGGGCCATTGTCCATGCGTTGCCCGGCACGACACGGGATGTGTTGACCGAGCAGGTGTATTTGGGTGATGTGCCGCTGGTGCTGATGGATACGGCGGGGCTGCGCGAGACGGAGGACCCGGTGGAGCGGATGGGGGTTGCCCGTACCCGGGATGTGATGCGGGACGCGGAGTTGGTTTTGTATGTGGTGGATGGGGTAGAGGTGGGGGAGGAGACCGTGGGGCTCTGCCCCACACCCCGCAAGCTTTTGGAAAAGCTTGACCAAAACTATGAGGGAAACCGCCCCGGGGGCGATTTCCCGGTGGATGGGCAGCGGGTTATTGTTTTGGTGAATAAGTGTGATTTGTTGCCGGAGGAAGAATGGGAGCGGATGCTTTTTACATTCCGGGAAGCCGCAGGGGGCGGGCTGGGGGTACAGCGGTGTGATTTGCGTAGCGACTGCGGAGCTTCGCCCTGCATTGCGATGGATGAAAAAATGAGTGTCCACGCAGATGACAATCTGCGGGTGGACACCGTTTTTTCCCATCGCACCAGGGGCGAAAAAGCGGAGCCAAGCGAAGCGAACACACCGCTGTACCCCCAGCCCGCCCTTCCCTGCATTCCTATCTCCGCTAAGACGGGGCAGGGGTTGGACAAGCTTTTTGCGGCGATTAAAGGGTATTTCCTTTATGGTTTGGGGGATGGGGGGCTGGGTGATTTTTCCGAGACGGATGTGATTACCCGGGAGCGGCACCGGGGGTTGCTTGCGGAGGCTGTGGGTCATGTGGAGGCCGCGCTGGAGGATTTGGGCCGGGGGGTGGCGGAGGATATGGTGGCCATTGGGTTGCGCTCGGCCTATCTTTCCCTGGGGCATATATTGGGGCTGGAGTATGCCGACGATATTGTGGACCGCATTTTCGCGGAGTTTTGTGTGGGGAAATAGATGAGGCATATTGTGGTGATTGGCGGCGGTCATGCCGGTTGTGAAGCGGCCTTGGGGGCGGCGCGCTCGGGGGGGGTTGGGGTGCGGGTTACGCTTTTTGCCATGAGCCTGGACAGCATTGCCATGATGCCCTGCAACCCCTGCATCGGCGGTAGCGCGAAGGGACATTTGGTGCGCGAAATCGACGCCCTGGGCGGCGAAATGGGCCGCGCCATCGACGCGACCTTTCTCCAGAGCCGGATGCTGAACGCCAGCAAGGGCCCCGCGGTGTACAGCCTTCGGGCCCAGGCGGACAAGAAGCGGTACATGCAGTATATGAAGCGGGCACTGGAAAGCACGCCGAATATCGCCCTGCGGGAGGGGGAGGTGCAGGAGATTATTGTGTCCCCTGCGGGGGATGGCGTGGCCGCCGTCCGTACCGAGTCCGACGAGAGGCTCCCCTGCGACGCGGTTATCGTCTGCTCGGGTACTTATCTGCAAGCCCGGTGCCTTTATGGCGAAACCGTGAACCACACGGGCCCCGGCGGCCAACGCCCTGCCCGCGCTTTGAGCGAGAACCTGCGGAGCCTGGGCTTTTCGTTGCACCGCTTCAAGACGGGCACCCCCGCCAGGGTGCACCGCCGGAGCATTGATTTCTCGAAGATGAGTATTCAGCAGGGTGACGCCCGGCTGGTGCCCTTCTCCTTTGAGACCGACCCGGCGGTTGCCGCCAGGGAGCAAATCCCCTGTTATTTAACCTACACCACCCCCGAAACCCATGAAATCATCCGGGAGAATTTGCACCGCTCGGCCATGTACAGCGGCCTTATCGACGCCACGGGCACGCGCTATTGCCCGTCCATTGAGGACAAAGTCGCCCGCTTCGCCGACAAGGAGCGGCATCCCATTTTCATCGAGCCCGAGGGCGCGGACACAGCGGAAATGTATATCCAGGGCATGAGCTCGGCCTTGCCGGAGGACATTCAGGTGAAGGTGTACCGCTCTGTGCCGGGGCTGGAGGGGGCGGAAATCATGCGCCCCGCCTACGCCATCGAATACGATTGCATCGACGCCACCCGCCTGGCCCTCACCTTGGAGGACAAGCATATCCGGGGCTTGTTCTTCGCGGGGCAAATTTGCGGGAGCAGTGGCTACGAGGAAGCCGCCGCCCAGGGTCTACTCGCGGGCATCAACGCCGCCGGCCACGCCCTGGTGCTGACCCGCGCCCAAGCCTACATCGGTGTTCTCATCGACGATTTGGTGACGAAGGGCACCCCCGAGCCCTACCGGATGATGACCTCCCGGGCGGAGTACCGCCTGCTGTTGCGCCAGGACAACGCGGATTTGCGCCTGACCCCCTTGGGCCATGCCGCCGGGCTCATCTGCGCGCAACGCTACGCACGTTTTATCCAGAAAAAGGAATTAGTTGAAAAAGAGGTGGCGAGAATGAAAAATACCGTGGTTTCCCCAGAGGCGGCGAACCCGCTGCTGGCCGGAAAAAACAGCGCGTTGCTCACCTCCGGCGCGAAGCTGGCGGATTTGGTGAAGCGGCCGGAGCTGTCCTATGAGGCCCTTACGCCGTTGTTCGACCCGGAGGAAACCTGCGATTTGCCCCCCTTCGTGCGTAACGCCGCCCGGGAGCAGGTGAATATCCAGATAAAATACGAGGGCTACATCGCCATGCAGGAAAATCAGGCACAGCAATTCGCGAAAATAGAAGCACAGCCCTTGCCCCGGCATCTGGACTACCGCAACATTTCGGGCTTGCGGCTGGAGGCGCGGCAAAAGCTGTGGAAAAGTAAGCCCGCCAGCTTTGGCCAGGCTTTGCGCATCACCGGGGTTTCCCCGGCGGATTTGAGCGTCCTGATGATATACTTGAAGGCCCATGAAGCGTAGGCCCCTCATGCAGTATCTCTGGCCTCTGGCCAGTGTGGCCATCGCCGGGGGGATTTTTTTCTCCTCGGCCATGCCGGGAGATGCCTCCGGCGAGGCCAGCATGTCCATCATCCACCGGGTTATGGCGTGGTTCCCCTTCCTGCCCTTCACGGCGGACACCCTTAATTTCATTTTGCGCAAGGGTGCCCATTTCGTGGTATTTTTTGCCCTGGCTTTTTCCTTGATGCACGCGCTCAAATACTATATAAAAAAACCGGCCCGGCTTTTTTTCTGGGCCTGGGGAATTTCCGCTGCCTATGGCATCCTTGACGAGTTGCACCAGCTTTTCGTGCCGGGGCGGGGCTGTGAAATCCGGGACATGGTTATCAACGCCGCCGGGGCGGCTTGCGGCGCGGCTTTGGTGCGTGTGTGGCTTTTACGCGGGCAACGGCATATAGTGGAGGGAAGCGATTCCTCCTTGGAAAAAAATACATACTCATAAGGAGGGATTGTTTTGCCCTACCCTTTCATTCACATAAAAACCCCGTACCCAGCCTTCGCGATTTCCAGCCCCCGCGCCGATTGCGCCGTGCACATGACACATCTCCACGACCACGGCGTGGCGGCGCGTTTTATCGAGGCGGTTCAGCTCAACCCCGATGAAGCCTGGGCCTTCGTAAGTAAAATGTACGCCGGCGGCTTGGACTTGAACGCTTTGCGGGAGGTGCTCTGGCCGGGGGTGCATTCCTGTAAATGGGTGGATAAAGCCACTGGCGGGAACGTTCCCAAGCACTTTACCACCCGCTCCCTGTATGTGGCTGACCCGGAGCGGGATTTGCGCCGCCTGGTGCATTTGCGCATGGTAAAGGAGCCGGACAAGAACGGCCTGTGGAAAATCTGCGCTGTGGAGCAGGAAGAATGTCCACGGGGACTATAAGCTTGGCCCCAACCGGGTTCGCGCTGACCCATGCGCAGCTCTCCCGGCTGGACGCCTATAAAAAGCTGGTGCTCACCGCCAACGAAAAGATGAACCTCACCGCCATCACCTCGGACGCGGATTTTGCCCTGAAGCACTTCAAGGACAGCTTGAGCCTGTTGCCCATTCTCCCCCCGGAAAACCAGCCCTTTTCTCTCCTCGATATCGGCACGGGGGCGGGCTTCCCCGGTGTCCCTCTAAAAATCGCCCGGCCAAATATACGGCTCACCCTATTGGATTCCCTGCGCAAGCGGGTCTTTTTTTTGCGCGACGCGCTGGACGCCTTGGGCATCGAGGCCCAATGCATCCATGGCCGCGCCGAGGACATGCCCCGCCTGTACCCCGGCACCACCTATGATATCTGCACCGCCCGCGCCGTGGCCCCGCTGAAAAAGCTCTGCGCCTATGCCCTCCCTTTGGTCAGGCCCGGCGGGTACTTTCTGGCCATGAAGGGCCCCGACATAACCCAAGAGGCAAAGGAAGCCGCGCCGGTACTCGCCAAGCTGGGCGCGGAAATAAAAAACACCATCCCGGTGGAGCTGGCTCCCGGAATGGTGCATACCGTGGTGTGTATCGCCAAATAAAGCGAGAACCGTCCGCCGGGGGATTGATTGAATGCACCCACACGGGCGGAAAGTTCCAGCGGAGCGATTGCGCGAACCTCCCCGTTTTCGGGGCTTGGCGGCACAGCGCAGTCGTGCCACCCGGGCAAGCGGGAAACTTCTCGCGCCACTATGATTCGCTTCGCTCACAATCGTTGTGCGAGAATTTCCCGCGCACGGGTGGCGCACTGTGCCGCCAAGCCCCGAAAACGGGGAAGGGTTCGCGTACAAGCGACGCGGGAAGCTTTCCGCCCAATGTGGGTACGTTTTGGGGAGTTCCCCCGGCGGACGGTTCTCACTTTATTCGGCTATTTAATCTTCATCTTCGCAGTCGGTGGCTTCCCGTTCTTCCTTTAACGCCTCGCCGATGGCCATACCCCGGCGGTACATGTCCATCACCCGTTGCATGATGGCTTCGTCCAGTCGGGCAACGCCCTCTTCCAGCTTGCGCAGGTGGGAGTTGCGGAAATCGTTTGCGTCGGCGCGGCCGTTGGGAACCCGGGCAGTACTCTGAATAAATTGCATCGGCCCAAGGACATTTTTCAAGCCGAAGGAATTGTCGCTGTCCACGGCATGGCGCAATAACAAGGCTTCCCTTGAGCGCAAGCCCCGCACATGGGCGAGGTAGTGAATCGTTTGGGCATTGGCGTCAATGCGTGCCAGATTCTTTATCACGTCGCGCTCGGCGGCTTGCTCGGCGGCCTCCCGCTCCCTTATGGGCGCGGACTGGTTCTCGGCCCGTTCTTCCGCGGCTTCTTCCCGCTCGCGGATGCGTTCCTCCAGGCGGGCTTGCATGTCGCGGGCTCCCAGTTCCAGGGCCAGAGCCTCGCGCTGGGCGCGTTGTTCGTGGATTTGGGTGATTTGCTCGGCCAGCATATCCATCATGGTATAGCGGGACTCGATTTCCTGGCTCACCGCGCTTGTGTCGATTTTCAACGCTTCGGCGTCGTATTCCTCGCCCCTGTCTCTTTTGGCCTGGGCCATGGCGGCATTGCTCAATTGCTGTCGCAGGGCTTGGATATGCCCGGCGGCTTGCCCTATGCGGTCATTTATTTTCTGAATGCGTGCCTTTTCGCCCTCCTGCACGCCAAGCTCCTGCTCGGTGCGGCGCGCACGAAACTGCTCAATACGGCTCTGGCGGCGGGAAACATGCTGACGCTGTAGCTGTAGGGTGGTATTTTCTCCGTTGCCGGAAAATGTGATATACATTGCCCTTCACCTCTTAGAACATGGAGTCGAATAGCATTCCCGCATTCATCCAGTTATTGAATTGGTTGTTCCAGTTGGCACTCATTTGGGTCATGTCAAAGTTCGCCATGGGGTTGGCGGCGTTGGCACCCACATAGCTGGCGGCGTTGCGCCCCACCCGGTCGGCCATGCGCTCCACCCGGTTAAAAAAGCCGGCATTGGAACGAACCCCGCCCGGCTGGGCAAATTCCTCCAGCGCGCCGCTTGCCGCGGCCTCGCGCATACGCTCCTCGTTGATATCCAGGAAGCCGTGCTGATTCATGTTGATGCCCACCCGGGCCAGCGCGGAGGTGCTCGAATTAATCATACTGCGCAATTCCCGCTCCAGGCGGCCTCCGTTTTGCCCGGCGCGGTTGGCTTGGGCCACTTCCACCAAATCGTTGAATAGATTCACCATATTGCGCAGGGCGTTGATTTGGCCCACTTCGTCGCGTGCCATGGTGATTCCGGCTGTTCCGGCGGCGCGGATTTGGGCGGTGGTGCCAAAGCCCAGGTCCAGCTCGTTACTGCGGGAGGTCTGCAACGCGCCGGTGCGGCCATCGCGGTTTACCCTAAACTGGGCGTCTTGCGCCTGTTGGGTTACGGTAGTCACGCCCAAGGCGTTGGCGGCATTGCCGCTCACGGTGAAATTGGGCTGGCCTTCGTTGCGCACTCCCGTTTCCTGGAATTGCAACACCAGCGCGCTGGTTTGGGCGTTGCCCGTGCCTTCTCGCGCCACGGAAGCCGTAACGCCGACGCTGTTGCGCACATTGATGGCGTCGGCAAACCGCTGGTGTACGGTTTGCACCGTGTCGCTGGCGGAGACATGGACATTGAAATTAAATGTCTGGCTGCCCACGGTGATATTCAGCTGGTTGTTCCCTTGGACAAAGCCCGAATCCACGGCCCGTGCGTTGACATTGCGCGCCGTGCCCTCGTTGCGCTGGGCGGTGGCGATTTGCAATACCTCCACTTCAAAGTCGCCGGCGCGGTTCATCCGGTTGTTTGAGTTTAGAATGGCCATGACCTCTGTATTGCCGGAAACGGCGTGGAGGGAGCCAAAGGGCGTGTGTGGGTCGCTCCCGAAGCCCATCGCGTCCCGCATGGCGGTGCGCAGGGTGTCGGCGGTACCCCGTATGTCCATCAGTGCCTCGCGGAAGGCGGGATGGGTGCTGGCGTTGTTGGCACCTTGAATCCCCGAGGAGGAGGAACGTACCATAAGACTGCGGCCGCTTAGCCCCCCGGCCATCCAGTTGCCGCCGCCCATCGGGCTAAAATTGGTGTTAATGTTCACAACAATCGCCTCCATATATTTTCTTGGTATGAAATGATTCACATATTTTAACTGTGTATCGTCATTCCACGCTAATTATATGAGCAACTAAAGACATATGCCGGCGGCAGATTGCGAAACTCCCGGGTGATTTCAATGGAATCAAAGAAGCCCGCGATAAAAGCCCTCCGGTACATACTGTACTGGAAGGTGACAAACCGGCCATCCTTATGTAAAAACGCCCGCGCCTGGGTCAATATCCGCTGGGAAGCCTCCGGCGGCAAACTGGCGAAGGGCAGACCCGAAACGATATAGTCTGCCTGGGCAATTTCGCGCTGGGCCAAATAAACGCCCACGTGCTCCGCAGAGCCGTTGATGATATGTACATTTTCCATTCCGGCGTATTTTTTTTGCAAAAGGGCAGAAAAATGGGCGTCGCGCTCAATGGCTACCACCACTGTTTCCGCCCGCCGCCGCCGTAATATCTCGTCGGTAAAAACCCCCGTCCCCGGCCCAAATTCCACCACGCACCGCGCCTTCTCAAAGTCGATGGGCTTTACCATTTTCCGTGCCAGAAAACGGGAGCTGGGTGCCACCGCGCCCACAAAGCGCGGCCGGGCAAGGTAGTGCAAAAAAAACCGCATACGCGGTTTATCTCCTCTTGTTCCTTCTGTTTATCCCGGCGATACGCTCATTGGAAATCTTCTGCCACGACTTGAATTTCTCTTCAAAGGAAGCGGCCTGGGCGGCGGTAATCACCGGGGGCGGGTCGTAGCGGTAGGAATATTCCCCGTCCTCCTCCTCGTCCTCGTATTGGAACGAGGGCTGGGGCACATCCTTCATGGACAAAGAAATCTTGCCCGTGGCGGCTTCGTGGGACACAACCCGCACGTCCACCTCGTCGCCTACGTTCAAAACGTCCGCGACATTTTGAACATATCCGTTGGTAATTTGCGATATATGCACAAGCCCCGGCGTGTTCCCCGGCAGGGAAACAATCGCGCCGAAGGGTTTAATTTTGAGCACAGTCCCTGTGTAAATATTACCCACCGTGATGCTTTCCGACATGCGCATGGCCCCTTTCCAGCAATAATTCCTTTATTTTTCGTAAACTATATCACACCTAATCCACAATTGTCCACGATTAACGCCCAAAGCGCGTCCCGCCCCTGCCTCGTTTCGCTGGAAAAGGGTATGGGCGCGTCCTCCATGTCCAATGCCCGCCGCAAAATACCCAAATGCTTCGCCACCTGATTGCGCGAAAGTTTGTCACTTTTGGTGGCCACCACCGTAAAGGGCAGCTGATAATACAAGCACCACTCATATATCATGCGGTCCCCCGCGCTGGGCTCGTGCCGGATGTCCATAAGCAGAAAAATCCGCTTCAGCGGGGCGCGGTCTTTTAAATATCCCTCCACCATGGCCCCCCATGTTTCCTGCTCGGCCTTCGACACCCGGGCATAGCCATAGCCCGGCAAATCCACGAAGTACAGCCTATCCTCCACGGAAAAAAAATTGATGGTGCGGGTTTTTCCGGGCTGGCGGCTGGTGCGGGCCAGCTTTCTGCGCCCCAGCATGGCGTTAATCAACGAGGATTTCCCCACATTGGAACGCCCGGCAAAGGCCACCTCGGGCCAGCGCGTGGTGGGGAATTGGGCGGGGGCCACCGCCGTGGCGGCGATGTCGGCGCGGTTAATGATTATGCTCATGGGTTAATTCCTTCACACCAGCCGCCCCCGGTGGAAAATTTTCTTTCCCTTTTGTATGAGGAGGAAAGCCTCCTGTTCAGCCGGCTCCGGGGAGAGGAAATCCTTTGCCGTCACATCCTGCTCGTGGGAGTCGATTTTCACGTCGTTCATTTTAATGCCGCCCTGGGAAATCAATCGGCGGCCTTCCCCCCGGGATTCGATTAGCCCCATTTTTTCCAGCAGAACCACGATGTTGATGCCCGCTTCGGCCTCGGCGCGGGGGATGGCGGTGCAGGGCATGGATTCCGTGGTTCCGGTACCGCTCCCGGCGAAGAGGGATTTTGCCGCGTCCCGGGCCTTGCGCGCTTCCTCCTCGCCGTGGACGATTTTCGTCACCTCAAAGGCGAGGATTTCCTTGGCTTTGTTCAGCTCCGCGCCCTGCCAGCGGGCCATTTCCTCTATTTCCTCCAAAGGCAAAAAGGTGAAGAGCTTCAAATCCCGTACCGTGTTGCCGTCCGATGTGTTGCGCCAATGCTGGTAGAAGTCATAGGGGGAGGTTTTTTTCGCGTCCAGCCATACGGCGTTGCCCATGGATTTACCCATTTTACTGCCGTCGGAGGCGGTGAGGAGTACGTTGGTCAGGCCATAAACCTGGGCCCCCTCCTTTTTGCGCACCAGGTCAATGCCGGCGATGATATTCCCCCATTGCTCGCTCCCGCCCAGCTGTAGGCGGCAGTTGTAACGGCGGTACAGCTCCAGGAAATCATAGGCTTGCATGAGCATGTAGGTCAGCTCGAAGGCGGTGAGCCCGTCCGCAAGCCGGGATTTATAGCATTCTGCGGCCAGCATCCGGTTCACATTGAAATGGACGCCCACATCCCGCATGAACTCCACCAGGTTCAAGTCCAACAGCCAGCCGTTTTCCTCCATGATGGCCCCGTTCTCGCCATATTCCACAAAGCGGGCGAATTGTTCCTTGAAACAGGCGATATTGTGGGCCACGCGCTCCTGGGACATGACCTGCCGCATGTCGTTGCGGTCGGTGGGGTCGCCAATCATGCCCGTCCCCGTGCCCATAAGCGTGATAAGGCGGTGCCCTGCCTGGGCCATGTGCTTATGGAGCATGAGGGTCAGCAGATGGCCCGTGGTTAAGCTGTCGGCGGTGGGGTCGTAGCCTTGGTAGAAGACAACGGATTCCTTGCCCAGCAACGCACGCAACTCCTCCTCGTGGGTGCATTGGGCGATGAAGCCCCGGGCCTTCAGGGTATCGTATACATTAGGCATTTTGTACCTCTTCTTCGCATTCGCGCATGGCCAGAATGGTTTCGCTGATGAGCTCATCCAGGGGCCAGTTCAGCTTTTCCGCGCCCTGGGTGATGACCTCACGGGAACAGCCCGCGGCGAATTTTTTGTCCTTAAATTTTTTCTTCACGCTGGAAAGTTCCAAGTCGCGGGTGGATTTGCTGGGGCGCATCAGCGCGGTGGCCCATATTAGACCCGTCAGCTCGTCCACCGCGTAGAGGATTTTTTCCATGATGTGCTGTGGCTCGTAGGGGGATTGGGTCATGCCCCAGCCGTGGCTCAGCGCGGAGGCGATAATGTCCTCGGGAACGTTCTCACTGCGCAGAATTTCTATACCCGCCACGCAATGCGCTTCCGGGTGAAGCTCAAAATCCGTATCGTGCAACAGCCCCACAATACGCCAGTATTCTTCCCGCTGTGGGTCATGTTTAGCCGCGAAATAGCCCAGCACCCCGCTAACCGTTTCCCCGTGGCGTATGTGATAGGATTCTTTGTTATATTTGCGCAGGATGCTTCCGGCGGTGGCCAGGTTGATTTGTTGCATAATTTTTATTCTCCTTTACGCTTTATTCGACTATAAATTGTAAAATTTGTGCAATGATAGCGGTTTTTTCGTTATAATGCAAAAAACGTGACATGGGAGGCATGATTATATGGCCCTGCAATTCATACTGGGTGCGCCAGGCACGGGCAAGACCACCCTTTGCCTGAAGGAAATCGAAGCCTCCCTCCCCGGCGATGCGCCATTGTATTACCTTGTGCCGGAGCAGTTTTCCCTGCAATCGGAGCGGTTGCTTTTGGCACGGCGGGAAGCCACCATGCGGGTGCAGGTGCTGAGCTTTAACCGGCTGGCCTACCGTTTGTTCGCCGCGCTGGGAGGGCCGCCGGGGCGCATGGCGGATGAGTTGGCCAAGGCCATGCTTTTGCGCAAGGTGTTGTTTGAAAATGCGGAGGCGTTGCAATACTACGGCCGTGCCCACGATAAGCACGGCTTCGTGGACGCTTTGGCCCATACGCTGACGGAGCTGAATCATTACCGGATTACCGCCGATGACCTGTACGCGCGGGCTGAAACCGCTCCCGAAGGGGAAGGGAACATCTTGGCGGCCAAGTTATCCGATTTGGCGTTGCTGGTGGAAAAATACCGGGAAGCCGTATCCGGGCGGTATTTGCTCACCGACGACATGCTGGATTTGCTGGTAGAGCGGTTGCGCGCACACAGCGGCGCGTTGCCCTTGCTGGACGGGGCGCGGATTTGGGTGGACGGCTTTTCCGGCTTTACCCCCCAGGAGCGCATGGTGTTGCTGTGGGTCATGAAACGCGCCGCTTACCTGGGCATTACCCTTACTACACGGGACGAGCCGGGCTTTTCCGACCCCTTGTGCCACCCGCCTCGCTTTACCCAGGAAAAAATCACTTATATAGCGGAGCAGGCGGGCATCGGGATATTGCCACCTGTATACATGAAGGAAAATTTTCGCCACGCCCACAATCCGGGGCTGGCTTTTTTTGTGGGAGCGTTTTCATTGGCCCCGCTCCCGGGGGCGGGGGAGGGCATCGAGCTCATCAGTGCCCGGGACCCCTATGAAGCCGTCCTAGCCGCGGCAAGCCAAATCCACGAATGGGTGCAAAACCGCGGCTACCGCTTCCGTGACATCGCCATCCTCTGTGGCGACCGCAACCGCTACGAGAAAATACTCTGCTCGGCCTTCGACCGTTTGAACATCCCCCTCTTCGTGGACACGGAAACGGATATCCTCTCCCACCCGCTGACGGAGCTCATCCGCGCCGCGTTTGACATGGTGAACCGCAATTTCAATTATGAAAGTGTGTTCCGCTTTCTCAAAACCGGGTTGGTTCATCTGCCCCAGGACGATGTAGATGTGTTGGAAAATTACGCCCTCGCCCAGGGCATCGCCGGGTACCGCTGGCGATATCCCATGGACAATCCCGTGGCGGAAAAGGCGCGGGTATATCTAATGGACGTGCTTAAAAATTTCGCCCAGGCCGGGCGAAAGGACAGCGTTACGGGCTTCAGCCAAAAGGTCTTCCATTTGCTGTACGCGCTGGACGTACCCGGCACGCTGTCGCGCTGGTTTGACGCGTACATAAACGCGGGCGACCCGGAAACCGCCCGTATGCACAAGCAAATATGGCCAAAGCTATGCGAAATTTTCGACAAGCTGGTGGAAATCCTTGGCGATACCCCCATCACGGTGCAGGAATTTTCTTCCTTGCTGGACGCGGGCTTTGCCCGGGCGGGCCTCGGGCGCATTCCTCCCACCCTTAACCAGGTGGTGCTGGGGGACATGGGGCGTTCGCGCTATCCGGCCATTAAAGCCATGCTGGTGCTGGGAGCTAACGAGGGAACGCTCCCGCCGCCACCCGCCAGCCCCGGTCTCTTCACCGATGACGAGCGCGTGCTTTTACGCAATGCCGCGCTGGAGCTGGCCCCCGAAATCACCGACCGGGTCAACGAGCAGTACTACGCGCTGTACTGCGCCTTGTCACAGCCCGCCGATATGCTAGCCTTTATCTACGCGGAAAACGAATCCAGCGGCGCGGTGTTTCGCCCGTCACCTGTTATACGCATCGTAAAAGCCCTTTTCCCCACCCTTTCGGCAAAGGCCGCCACGCCCATCCTTGAATACAGGCCGCTGGAGGGCAATCCAGACGGTATATCCATCCATGAAACCGCTCCCACGTCTTCTCCTGTTTCCCCTAACCCCCTCTTCGGGCCCATTATCCACACGGCGGCGTCCCGGCTGGAAGCCTATGCCCGTTGCCCCTTCGCCTATTATCTTACCTATCTGCTCAAAGCCAAGCCCCGCAAGCAATACGAGGTTTTACCTGCCGATTTGGGCATTCTTTTCCATGGCGTGGTGGCTCTTTTCGCCCAGCGCATGGGCTGGCAACCCCGCACAAAGGCGGAAATCGGAGAAATCGTAGCCACGCTGGTAGCGGAGCTGGCCCCCGAAAACACCGCTACGACGGCTTATCACGGCTCGGCACGCAATCGCCACATACTGGAAAAAGCCCGCCGGGTCTGCACCGCGTCTATCTGGGCCTTGACCGAGCAAATCCGCCAAACCGACTACACCCCCGCCTTCGCGGAAATCGACCTGCCCCCCGCGCCGCCCATCTCCCTGGACAATGGCCAAAAGCTCGCCCTCTCCGGCCGCATCGACCGGGTGGACCTGCACCCCGCCCCCGATGGGCGCACCTACGTGCAAATCATCGACTACAAGTCCGGCCACGCCCGCTTCAGCCCCAACGACATCCGCAACGGTACCCAGCTCCAGCTCATGCTCTATATGAACGCCATGCTGAAAAGCCCCGGCATAAAGAACCCCCACCCCGGCGGCATTTATTACTTCCCCATCAGCGACCCCCTGCTGAAAACCAACATCCTGCTGGAAGATTCCGTGCGCGAAGCCGCCTTGCTAAAGCAATTCAAGCTCTCCGGTATCGCTCCCGATGAAAAAAACAACGCCCTCTTCACCCACCTGAGGGAAACCGCCGACGCGAAAATAAAAGAGCTCGCCACCCAACTCGCCAGTGGCAACATCGCCCCCGCCCCCTGCCCCCAAAATGGCCGCAAGCCCTGCGAATATTGTAGCTATGGGGCTATCTGCGGGAGCGGGGTAGTGTGATTATATGTAAATTTAGATTGCATACGTTATGGAAAATGACCCGCGGGATGGGTAGGAACGGGGTGAATGCCTTGGCGGTTCAACTTGCCGGGGGAACATCGGCTTCGCCGCGGAAGTGGTTGTGTTGGTCTTCTGCCGAAGCCTCAACACCAACCACATAACCGCGTCATGCGCCGATTTATCCCCCGTCTGCGCAGACCGCCAATCCATTCACCCCGTCCCTACCCACCCCGCTACCTATTCGTAAATGTGTGACAAGTAATTTTGCTTGCATTTATTCTCGCACAGCCCCGGGTGATTGAATACAGTAAAATTACTTGACGCGTTGATTGCGTATTTTGTGGCTCGTGGGAGGGGTGGGTGAATGGGCATTCCTGTGCCAGCGCGGCTCATTCCTCTGCCCCTCCCAGGGCACTGCGAAGAAAAACAAAACAGAGTCATTAAATTATGTGACTATCTAATCGGTTCAGGGTGTGCACAATGGCTGGGGTAATGCCCGCGCGGATTGCGAAGGCGCGCAGATTAGTGGCGCATGGCGGGGTTATGTGGTTGGTGTTTGGCATTTATGACAAACACAACCACTTCCCCGACAAAGCCAATCATCCAGCGACGAGTACGAGCGCGGG